>Ga0157373_10001311_pt1 | contig 19020 bp, 11 predicted proteins | sample C65metaG_FD_113460 | JGI IMG/M metagenome (GOLD analysis project Ga0157373, IMG submission 113460) | Corn rhizosphere microbial communities from Kellogg Biological Station, Michigan, USA - C6-5 metaG | ecosystem: Host-associated > Plants > Roots > Rhizosphere > Soil | place: USA: Michigan... | reverse complement strand
CGGCCCTTAACCTTTGATCCTGTCGCAGCCCGTCCCCCGGCTGCCACGCGACTCCCTGGGAGGGTTGAACATGTCCAAGCAGATTCCCGTCAGTCATATGGCCTTCGTTCGAGCGCGCGCCGGGCGTTCGGCGGAACTCGGTGTACGCCTGAGCGCGTTGATCGAGCCGTCCCGCGCCGCCCCCGGTTGCCTGAGCTTTGCGTTGCAGCATTCGCAGTGTGATCCCGAGTTGTGGCTGGTCTCCGGCTTCTGGAGCAGCCAGCAAATGATGACCAACTATTTCAACAGCCCATCGATGGAAATCTTCGCCGAGCTGGTGCAGGAACTGGTGGTCAACAGCCTCGACTTCCACACGTTCAAGGACGTGTCGGCGGCGCAAGCCCTCGGTCAATGCCCGGCGCCGGTACACAAACTCGTCGGTTGAGGGTTTAATGTCCGGCTTGTTTGTCTGAGCCGGGATATGTGACATGGCACGTAAAGAGTTCGAACACTTCGAAGCAGTTTCCGCAGTCGTCCCCGTCGAGTTGGGCGTCAACAAGGGCTATCACGCGGCAATCGCGGTCAAGGCCCTGGTCGATGGCGGTGCACCACGCTTTCACAAACTGTTGAATGACCAGATCTTCCCCGGCGCCATTGCCGCTGATGAAGCGGCCATCAAGGAGCTGGATAACCTCAATGGCGTCACTGAAGACGCCGAGTTGATCTGGTAACGCGTTACTTGTTGGCGCCCGGACGCCACATCTTGAACAGGGCCTCAGGCCCCAACTGGAAATAATCCGCCGGCCCGCCGCCGCGCAGAATCGGTTCTGCTGCGGCGGTGTCGTAGATTCCATCCTTCAACAGCCACTTGGCGATATGCACGGCGACCACTTCGCCGAGGATCAGCCAGCTCGGCACCGTCTCGCCATCAGCGCGCTGCAATTGAATGATCTGCGTGACCTTGCATTCGAAGGACACCGGACTTTCTGCGACCCGTGGTACTGAAATCACCTTTGACGCCACTGTCGTCAAACCCGCCAATTCAAACTCGTTGACCTCAGGCGCGACCATCGCGCAGCTCTGGTTCATCTGCTCGGCCAGCGGCCGGGTGGCGAGGTTCCAGACGAACTCGCCGGTCTGCTCGATGTTGTTCAGGCTGTCTTTGCGCCCGACGCTGGAAAAACCAATGATCGGCGGAATGTAGTTGAAGGCATTGAAGAAGCTGTACGGCGCCAGGTTCAAGCGGCCGTTGGCATCCTGTGAAGAAATCCAGCCGATCGGGCGTGGGCCGACGATGGCGTTGAACGGATCGTGGGGCAGACCGTGGCCGTTGGCGGGTTCGTAGAAATGGATGTCATCGGGCATGGCGGGTGGTCCTGGAGAGTGCTGAGTCAGGTGGCCAATAGTGCAAGCACGCAACGCATATTTCCAGCAGACACCGGAATTCCAGGCTATGAAATTCCCCTGTGGGAGCGAGCTTGCTCGCGAAAGCGTCGGGTCAGTTGCATTGATATCGCCTGACACAACGCCTTCGCGAGCAAGCTCGCTCCCACAGGGTTCGGTGTGAACTCATGAAAGGGGCATGCCCCAAAATGACTAAGCCCGGCCAAGGCCGGGCTGTGGGAGGACTGCTGATACTTAGCTGATGGCAGCGGCGGTGCCGGTTTTGTCGAAGCCGTCAGCAGCGACCGTTTTACCCAGGTTGGTTTTATCGAAGCCATCGGCAGCAACAGCTTTGCCGATGTTGGTTTTATCAAATCCATCAGCAGCGTAAGTGCCGGTGTGGCTGGTTTCGATGGCGGCGCTGGCACCGTTGATGAAGTCAGCGGATTTGGTTTTGTCCGAGCCATCGGCAGCGAAAGTGTTGGCGGCCAGTACGGACAGGGTCAGGGCGAGGATCAGTTTGGTTTTCATGTCGGTTACTCCGGATTCGTTGGCGATGTGTGTTGCATGGGTTTAATGCTACGCCAAATAAATTGATTAAAAAGCGCAAATTAATGCTAAGAACAATCGATTAACTTGATGTTAAGGGCGACGCGTTGAATTCGCTTTCGTCGTCGCAGCGAGCGTCGCGCAGGTCATCGATCAGGTGATTGCAGAATGAGGGGGCAGCATTAATTAGCGATTAATCGCTGTTTTGTGCGGCATGACAGATTTTTCATACTTTGCCGACCGCTTTTTCACCGTTGCAACGCCAGTCTGCCCGTGGCCAGAAAACCAAGAACCGGCCGTCACACACTGGAGCGTTGCCTGCGATGAATAAACTGCCTCAAATCACCTTGGCCTTCTGGGTCATGAAAATCTGCGCGACGACCCTGGGGGAAACCGCGGGCGATTTGTTGTCGATGACCCTCAACGTCGGCTACGCCATGAGCTCGCTGATCCTGATCAGCGTGTTTGTGCTGACGCTGATCACGCAGTTGATGGCCAAGACCTACAAGCCGCTGCTGTACTGGATCGTGATCCTGTCCACCAGCACCGCCGGCACGACCATGTCGGACTTCATGGACCGCACCCTCGGACTCGGTTACGCCACCGGCTCGATGATCCTTATCGCGATCCTGCTGGCGATCTTCGCCGCTTGGCGCCTGAGCGGTGATTCGCTCAACGTCAGCAAGGTGCAGACCTTCCGTGGCGAGATGTTCTACTGGATGGCGATTCTGTTCTCCAACACCCTCGGCACCGCGCTGGGCGATTACCTGGCCGACGACTCGGGCCTGGGATTTGCCGGTGGTGCGTTACTGATCGGCTCGACGATTGCCGTGGTCGTGCTGCTGAAATACTTCACGAAGATTTCCACGGTGGTGCTGTTCTGGGTGGCGTTCGTGCTGACCCGGCCGTTTGGCGCGACGTTGGGTGACTTGATGACCAAGCCCCATGAGAAGGGCGGGCTGGACTTTGGCACCATCGGTTCGTCGGCGGTGCTGGCGGGGATTCTGCTGGTGATGATTGTCGGCGCTTCGTATGCGCAGAAACGTTATGGCAAGCCGCAGGTTGCCGAGTTGACTTAATACCGAGTTGAGCTCATTCGCGAGCAAGCTCGCTCCCACAGGGTAATGGGGTGCCCACAGAATATGTGAACACCACCGACCACTGTGGGAGCGAGCTTGCTCGCGAAGGGGCCAGAACAATCACCACAATGGTGACTGAATCTACACCGGTCAGTCAGTCACAATGCGCGAATGCTTCTGGGTGTCCTTCATGGTGATGTACACCAGCAACGACACCGCGATGCACGCCGTCACATACCAGTAGTAACCGGTTTCCATGCCGATGCTCTTGAACCACAGCGCGATGTATTCAGCGGTGCCGCCGAAGATCGACACGGTCAGTGCATACGGTAGGCCAACGCCCAGCGCGCGGATCTCGGTCGGGAACAGTTCGGCTTTCACCACCGCGTTGATCGAGGTGTAGCCGCTGACGATGATCAGCGCTGCCATGATCAGGAAGAACGCGCCCCACCAGGTTTGAATGGTGTGCAGGGTCATCAGGATCGGCACGGTGAAGATCGTCCCCAGCACGCCGAAGGCGATCAGGATCGGACGACGCCCGATCTTGTCCGAGAGGCCGCCGATGATCGGTTGCAGGCACATGAATAGGAACAGCGTGGCGGCAGAAATGGTGGTCGAGTCGGAGATGCTCATACCGACCGTGTTCACCAGGTATTTCTGCATGTAGGTGGTGTAGGTGTAGAACGCCAGGGTGCCGCCCATGGTCAGGCCGACCACGGTCAACAGTTCTTTGGGGTGGCGCATCAAGGTGCGCATGGCGCTTTCCTTGGACTTCTCTTTTTTGGTGAACGACTCGGTTTCTTCCATGCCGCGACGCAGGTACAGCGCCACGACCGCACACAGCGCGCCGATGGCGAACGGAATACGCCAGCCCCACGCGTACAGTTGTTCAGTGGTCAGCACGTTCTGCAGCACGATCAGGACGCCCAGCGCGATGAGCTGGCCGGAGATCAGGGTCACGTACTGGAAGCTGGAGAAGAAGCCGCGACGTTCCTTGGTCGCCATCTCCGAGAGATAGGTTGCCGAGGTGCCGTATTCGCCACCGACCGAGAGGCCCTGCAGCAGACGGGCGAACACCAGCAGGATCGGCGCGCCGATGCCGATGGTTTCGTAGTTCGGGCTGAGGGCGATCAGCAGCGAGCCGAAGCACATCAGGTAAACCGAGGCCATCAAGGCTTTTTTACGGCCGACCTTGTCGGCGTACATGCCCATCAGCCAGCCACCGATCGGGCGCATCAGAAAACCGACGGCGAAAATTGCGGCGGTGTTCATCAGTTGAGCAGTGGTGGAGCCGGCGGGGAAGAAGGTTTTTGCGAAGTACAGGGAGAAGGCGGCATACACGTACCAGTCGTACCACTCGACCATGTTGCCAACGGAACCGCTGAAGATCGATTTGATCCGGCTGGCGGTGGTTCTTTCTTTGGCCGGCGCAGCAGCCGACCCAAGTGGCAGGGCGTTGGAGTTATCCATTGAAGGATCCTTCGTTTAATTGTTTTTGTGGAGCGCGTCGAAACGCAGCCTGCGAGGGCTATAGCAGGAGGTGTGCCAACGGGGTGAGGGCCGGGCTAGAGGGGGTGGCGGGATTGGGTGAGCGGGATATTGCCGAAGGATTTGGTTCGATGAGCGGATTTCCGCTTATTGGGGCGAAGATCAAAAGCCCCTCACCCTAACCCTCTCCCAGGGGGAGAGGGGACTGACCGAATGGATTGTTCGAGTTGCACCGACCTGGGATACCGAGTCGAACTCAGGTTTCGAACAGCATGAAGATCGGCTCCCTTCCCCCTCGCCTCCTGGGGGAGAGGGCTGGGGTGAGGGGGAAAGATCTCAGCCACACCGAAAATCCCAAGCCCGACTCACTCGCTCAAAAACATCTCCCGACTCAACCCATGCCGCTGCAGCTTTTCATTGAACGTGCGGCGCGGCAGTTGCAACTCTTCAAGTACCGCTTTCACATCGCCCTTGTGCCGGGTCAGCGCCGCACGCAAACACTGCGCCTCAAACGCCTCCTGCTGCGCCGCCAGCGATTGCCCCGGATCAATCCCCGGTGCCGGTTCATCCAGGCCCAACACCTGACGTTCGGCAACGTTGGCCAGTTCGCGCACGTTGCCCGGCCAGTCGTGGCTGAGCAGATGACTCAACTGCGCGCCACTCAAGGGCGGAAACGTACGCCCCAGGCGCTCAGCGGCATTGTGGGCGAAGGTTTCGAACAGCAGCGGAATGTCTTCGCGGCGATCGCGCAAGGGCGGCAAGCGCAGTTCGGCAACGTTCAGGCGATACGCCAGATCCTCGCGAAAACGTCCGGCCCGGGCTTCATCGAGCAGGTCGGGTTTGGTCGCTGCGACAATGCGCAGGTCAACGCGAATGCTCTGGTTCGAGCCCAGCCGTTCAAGCTTCTGCTCCTGCAACACGCGCAACAGTTTCACCTGTTGTGCCAGCGGCATGCTTTCGATTTCATCGAGAAACAAGGTGCCGCCATCGGCGTATTCCAGCTTGCCGATGCGCTTGCCCGAGGCGCCGGTAAATGCACCGCTCTCGTGACCGAACAACTCCGCCTCGAACAACTGCTCAGGGATCGCCGCACAGTTCAGCGCCACAAACGGCTTGGCCGCGCGCGGACCGAAATCATGCAGGCAACGCGCGACCAATTCCTTGCCGCTGCCGGTTTCGCCACGGATCAGCACATTGACCGGCAGCGCCGCCAGGTCCAGCACTTGCCGACGCAACGTCTGCAAACCACGGGACACACCAAGCAACGTCGCATCGAGTTTCGCGCGGTTGTCGGCCTGCTCGTGCAGTGCACGGTTTTCCAGAATCAGCCGGCGTTTGTCCAGCGCCCGGCGCAAGCTGCCGAGCAGGGTTTCCGGGCTGAACGGTTTTTCCAGAAAGTCGTAAGCACCGTCGCGCATCGCCTCGACGGCCATCGGTACATCGCCATGACCGGTGAGCAGAATGACCGGCAGGTCAGCGTCGCGTTTCTGCACTTCGGCCAACAACACCAGGCCGCCTATGCCGGGCATGCGCACGTCGCTGAGGATCACCCCGGCAAAGTGCGCGGGCAGGGCGGCGAGGCATTCTTCAGCGCGGCTGAACAGCTGCACCTCGAAGCCGGACAGGCTCAGCCACTGCTCGACGGCGCTGCGAATGCTGCTTTCGTCATCGACCACCATCACTGAATTGAGCATCAGATGTGTGCCTCCAGATCGATCGGCAAAGTCAGGCTGAACACTGCGCCGCTGTCGCCATTTTCAGCACTCAGACGGCCGCCGGATTCATGCACGATGGCGAAGGATACCGCCAGGCCGAGACCCAAACCGTCGCCCACCGGTTTGGTGGTGAAGAACGGATCGAAGACCTGGCCCAAATGGTCTTCGGCGATGCCGCCGCCATTGTCGCTGACGCTCAGGCGCCACAGTTGTTCATCGGCTTCCAGACGGATTTCGAGACGCTTGCACGCTTTGCCCTGCATCGCATCGAGGGCGTTGCGCAGGAGGTTGATCAGCACCTGTTCGAGACGAATCGCATCACCGCGCACCCATGCCGGACGCGTCAGGTGCAACACCAGACTGACCTGCTCGTCACGCAACCGTGCATCGAGTAACTGCAAAGACTGATCGACCACCGTCGCCAGATCCAGGCGCTCACGCAAGCCGCTGGGGCTTTTGCGCGCGAAGGTCTTGAGGTGGCCGGTGAGGGCAGCCATGCGCGTGAGCATCTCGTCTACCGGTTTCAAGGCTTTATAAGCATCGTCGACCCGGCCATGTTCGAGCAGCAGGCGCAGCGTCGCCAGTTGCATGCGCTGAGCGGTCAGCGGTTGATTGATTTCGTGGGCCAGCGCGGCGGACAGCTGCCCGAGCGCGGCGAGTTTGGCCGATTGCACCAGGCCGTCCTGCGCGGTGCGCAAATCGCGGGTGCGCTCTTCCACTAACTGTTCCAGTTCCTCACGGTTGCGCTGGCGGATTTTCGACAGGCGCCAGCGCTGGTTGAGAAACAGCAACAGAAACACCAGCGCCAGCCACACCCCGGCGGCGGCCAGCCCGGCGTTGCGCAGGTCTTCGAACGCCACTTGCGGATGGCGCAGCAGGTGCAGGGTCCAGCCTTCGGCGCTGAGGGGCAGTGATTCCCACAGGTAATCGGCCGTGCCTTGCGGGCCTTCGACGCGGCGCAGGTCGCTGTTGTCATCGAAGCGGCGCAGCGATAAATGAGTCAAGGGCTGCAGCGACTGCTTGTCGTACTGTCGGGTGGCTTTGATCTCATCCATGTCGCGGGCGCTCAATGGCCGCAGCGCGCGATAGCGCCAGCCGGGCTGGTTGGCGATGAAGATGATCCCGCGCGCATCGCTGACCAGCAGGGTGTCATTGCCCTGACTCCACTCGCGTTCCAGCTCGGGGAATTCCAGCTTGACCACCATCGCGCCAAGGAACTCGTCGTTGTCGCCGAGCACCGCGCTGGAGAGGAAATAGCCGGGAATTCCGCTGGTCACGCCCACCGCGTAAAAACGCCCGGTGCCTTGGGTGCGGGTCTGGCTGAAGTAGGGGCGGAAACCGTAATTGTGGCCGACGTAACTGCTCGGCAAGCGCCAGTTGCTCGCCGCTACGGCGAGGCCCGAGTGGTCGAGCAACTCAAGGGTCGAGGATTGCGCCGCGCCGTTGATCTTTTCCAGCTTGAGATTCAGCGCCGCCTGCTCGTCGGCATCGACCGGCCCGGCCAGCGCCGAACGCAATTGCGGATCGAGCGCCAGCACGGCGGGCAGGGCGCGGTAGCGGTCGATCAGGGTGTGCAGGGAATTGGCGTACAACGCCAGTTGCTGGTTGGCGCGTGCGGCGTCTTCCTCCAGCGCCTGGCGTTCGGCGTGGCGGATCGCAAGCGTGGCGGCAAGCGCTGCGCCGGCAATGATCAGCAGGGTATACAACGACAGACGCAAGGTACGGGAAGTCGGCAGCATGCTGGGCGAAGGGTCGACAGGACGGGCGGGCACGATAGCATGCGCCCACGTGGCGAAGCGCGATGTTCGCGCGAACCACGTCGCTCAGACAGCGGTTTCTCGCGCCTGGCGTCGAAGCTGGAGATTCAACCTCGGTTTGGGAATGGGTCTGGGTCTCGGTTCTTCAGCGATTGATTGTTCCAGTTGCTGCAGACGTTCGGTAACCTCTTCGGCTTCGCTACGTGCGTCGAGTACTGTCTGAGCTGTTTCCTTTATCCTGTCGATGGCATCGAACGGGTCGACTCCGGTCCTCGCCAGCTTCATGACTTGACGTTGTTTTTCGTCATCCAGTGAGTCCAGCTGTTTGTAGAACCTTTGCTGAATATCCTCAGAGTAGGCGTTGAGGTTATTGGTGAAGGTTTTGATGCCGTCGATCAGGGCGTCGCCGCCATTGACCAGATCCTTTACTGTTTCGACCCCGTTTGAAACAGTCTCGCCGAGTGTATTCAGGCCATCCTTGAGTTCTTGAGTGTGTAGCGTTTGCGCCAACTTCAGACCTTTCTTGAAGAAGTGGTAGCGTAACAAAGGCATCGCCACGGCTCCGACAACCGCACCGACTGCCAGGCCGATGGCATTCCCGGCACCCGGTACGACGCTGCCCAGGAGCCCGACTACCGTACCTCCCGCAGCTATCCCCTTGAGGACCGATTTTATGCCGTGTTTTGACTTGAGGAAGGTGCCGAAAGTCATGCTTGCACGCAGTTCGTTGATGTCGGCGTTTTCCGGAACAAGCCCGTCGAATTCAGTCGCCAGATTATGTATCTGGTTCGCCGCTGTCTGAGCCTTGTCCAGCATCCCGAGAAAGTCGCCAAGCAATTCGAATACGGCTTTTTTACCGCCGGTCCTGTCGACGTACAGGAGTGGATTGTTGCCAACCATGGCGTACAGGTTCAGGCCATCGACATCGCCATTCGGGTCGGCGCTTATCCAGCGCTGTAACCACGGCGAGTAGTAGTGCTCGCCGTAGTAGTACAAGCCACTGACATCCATTTCCTTTCCTGAGTAACGGGTGAATTTATAGCCCACTTCGACGGCGTGGCGTGCGGCCATCCACGCTGTGGCACCGAACGGGTAGTAACCCTCCTGGCTGATCAGGTCGCCCTGTTGATCAAGCTCCATCACGCAGGAGCCGAGATGATCTTCGAGGTTGTAACGTACTTGGTCATTGGCGATTTCATCGGGTGGTTTTTTCGCCCAATGCAGGCAACGCGCACTGCCTACCGAGATGATGTGCAGTTCTTCGCAGTTGTCCTTGTTGCGGATTTCCAGGCCCGGCAGGTAGCGCACCTGATGAAAGTGCACAGTCCTGTCGGTGTACGTTTCATGGCGTTTGAACACCCGCACGCCCTGGCTGTAACGGTAGTGTTCGGCGTCGTCATCAGTGCCGTCTCGGGCAATCAGCGTCACGCGTTGCAGTTCATCCCGTGCATTCCATTGCATGGCCTGTCCCGGTTGCAGGTTCTGCTGGTTGCCATGGCGGTCGAACAGTGTCTCGAAGTCAGGCTCCGGATCATCCGGTTTCCAGCGCACGCCGCGATTGCTGACTGAATCAATGCGCATCTGCACGGTGCGGTTGGCGCCGGCCCGTACATGCACCAGTTTCACCAGATTGCCGCCGGTGTCGTAAGTGTAGGTCTGGGTGTAGTTGAGGCGGTTGTTAGGGTCGGTGGGCGTTGGCAGGCCGGGAATGTCCGAGAGCGGGCCGTCGTCGTAACCGCTGGCGCTGACCAGTCGGTACAACGAGTCGTAGCTGAAATCACGGTGACCGTCGACCAGTTGGTTGGCGAAATAGACCGGCTGGAAGGCGTGGTCTTCGATGCGGGTAATGTTGCCGACGGGGTCGTAGAAATATTCGAGGTCTTGCAGCACTGCGCCGGTGTCTTTGTGACTGGACTGAGTGTGCAGACGACTGTCTGCAGGGTCGTACGTCCAGCGACTGAGGACAAGATTACCGGCCTGCTGCTCGATGATCTGGTCGGCGGCGTTGTACTGCGCATCAAGCAACACCGGCTGCCATTGGCTCTGGCCGCTGATCAACAGTTGTACCTGCCGAAGGTGCCCGGCCAGGCCGTAGCGCGATCGTCGTCGATGGCCGCCGGCGTCGGTCTGCTCGAGCAGCGCGCCGAGCGGGCTGAACGCATGGTGAGTGGTGAACTGCTCGCCGTCGTGGAACGTGCGGGTTTCGCTCAGCGGCTGGCCGGTCAGGGAAAAACTGTCCGTGAGCAGCGAACCGGAACGGTCTTTCTGTTCCTGCAATTGGCCGCGACGGTTGTACCCGGCTTCGGCCGAGGCGTCGGAATAGGTGAGCACATCGACATCGACCTCGCCATTTTCCTCGACGGCCACGAGCCGCAGTTGTTCATCGAAGCACGTGCGCCAATGGCTGCCGCGCTGATCCCACCTGCGCAAAGGTTCACCGGCCAGCCCTGGCAGCACCACACGCCAGCCGCTATCCACGCTGTCGATAAGCACCGCATTGCCATTCAACGAATAAACAGTTGCCGTGTTCGCCATGGACAAGCGCGGGTCGCGTTGCGTGATCAGACGCCCGGCTAAATCGTGTTCCTGGCAGATCACTAGGGTGCTTGACGTGTTGCCTGCCATGCTTCGCAGGTAGGCGACCTTGCGAACTGGCAGGCCTCGTCCGTCAATCACTGTCAGGGAGGGCGTGCGTGAATGCATGGTTTCAGTGACCGTTTTTAAACTTGGTGAGCAAGGTGTTTCCCGGCTTTTTTGATGCCAGATGCCGTTGTCTTGCTATGTACAGATTGTCAGTGGTCCCCATCTCTTTGTATCGCGCAAGTCCGGCCTGAGCCTGTGCGATGTTGGCGAGTACGGCTCGGTTTTTCTGTTGCAAGCCAGAACGCGTAATGACGGCCAGCGTTTCGCTGGAAGTATTGCCATTGACATTCGGGAGCACATTGGCAGGCGAAACACTGTTAACGCCCAATGCGTCAAAAGCGTTTTCCGCCCATGCAGACCGTTGTTCGATGGCCGCTTTCCAGTCGCTGAGCATTTTTTCGATCTTTTCAATTTTCACCGGGTCAAGTCGGTTCTTGATGTCTTGTGCTTCCTGCGCCCGACTTCCCATATTAAGCGCGGCGGGAATAATCCCCACCACTGACCCGAATACTCTGTTCATTATAAATAATGGGTTGACTAACGAATTGAGTGCCGGATGCAGCACTTCGCTCTTGAAGTCTTTCCATGAATTGATTTCCTTGACGGGGGCCTCGATCCCCAGGCTTTGATCAATCGCGCTGACGGACATTTGCGAGGTCTGCGGGATCAAAGGCCCGACTTGCAGTCTGACATGGTTTGCCACTGGCTCAAGAATGGCCCCGGCGACATCACCCCCGATGTTGCCACCGACCAACGATGAAGGTTTCAACACGTTCGGTTGCACCTCAAGCGCTGGAAACATGGTGTCAAATTGGGCGCCGCCCAAAGATCCACCTTCATAACCGACAATACCTCTGACGGTTTCTCCCACCAGATTCACCGCCATGTTTAGTGCGACATTTTGATTAATGATGTTGTGTAGTTGCCATAGTAATTCCTCGGAGTGCCCCTCTACGGCAGAAGCAAACGCCGAATCCAGCATGATCACGCTTTCTGCCCGCGTGTTACCGTCCGGATCGATAAAACCGATCGGGTTATTCCCCACAAATGCATATAAATTCAAACCATCCGCCTGTTCTGCGTCGGTGCTGATCCAGCGTTGCAGCCACGGCGCGTAATACCGCGCGCCGTAGTAATACAAGCCACTGACGTCCATTTCCTTGCCCGAATAGCGGATGAAGCGGTACGTGGTTTCCGAGTTCGGTGCCATCCACGCGGTTTCGCCAAAGGGGTAATAGCCTTCCTGGCTGATCATGACGGCGTCTTGATCCAGTTCCATCACGCTGGAACCGAGATGATCTTCGAGGTTGTAACGCATTTGGTCATTGGCGATTTCATCGATTTTTTTCGCTGCCCAATGCAGGCAGCGGGCGTTGCCGAGCGTGATGACGTGCAGTTCTTCACCGTTGTCGCGAGTGCGAATTTCAAGCCCCGGCAGATAGCGCACCTGGTGGAAATGTTCGGCGTTGGCAGCGAAGGTTTCGTGACGTTTGAACACGCGCATACCCTGGCTGTAACGGTAGTACTCGGCATCATTGGAACCGCCATCGCGCTGGACCAGGATCACGCTTTCCAGCTCATCGCGGGCATTCCAGAGCAGCGGTTGGCCCGGTTGCACGGTCAGTTGATTGCCATGGCGATCGAACAAAGTGTCGAAATCCGGCGGCTCGTCGCCGGTTTTCCAGCGTACCCCGCGATTGCTCTCCAGATCGATGAACATTTGCCGGGTCGAGTTGTTGCCGGCGCGTACGTGACACAGTTCGATCAGGTTGCCACCGTTGTCGTACTGGTAGGTCTGGGTGTAGTTGAGGCGATTGTTCGGGTCGCCCGGTTGCGGCAGGCCGGGAATGTCCGGTGGCGGGGCGTCGTCGTAGCCGGTGGCGCTGGTCAACCGATAGAGCGAGTCGTAGGTAAAGTCGCGGTGGCCATCGATCAACTGATTGGCGAAGTAACGTGGTTGAAAGGCGTGGTCTTCGATGCGGGTAATGTTGCCGACGGGATCGTAGAAATATTCGAGGTCTTGCAGCATTGCGCCAGTGTCTTTGCGACTGGACTGAGTGTGCAGACGACTGTCTGCAGGGTCGTACGTCCAGCGACAGAGGACAAGATTACCGGCCTGCTGCTCGATGATCTGGTCGGCGGCGTTGTACTGCGCATCAAGCAACACGGGCTGCCATTGGCTCTGGCCGCTGATCAACAGTTGTACCTGCCGAAGGTGCCCGGCCAGGCCGTAGCGCGAGCGTCGCCGATGGCCGCCGGCGTCGGTCTGCTCGAGCAGCGCGCCGAGTGGGCTGAACGCATGGTGAGTGGTGAACGGCTCACCGTCGTGGAACGTGCGGGTTTCCCGCAGCGGCTGGCCGGTCAGGGAAAAGCTGTCCGTGAGCAACGAACCGGAACGGTCTTTCTGTTCCTGCAACTGGCCGCGACGGTTGTACCCGGCTTCGGCCGAGGCATCGGCGTAAATGAAAACATCGACATCGGGTTGGCCATTTTCCTCGACCGCGACCACCCGCAGCTGCTCATCGAAGCTCGTGCGCCAATGGTTGTCGCGCTGATCCCAGCGTTGCAATGGCTCGCCGGCCAGACCCGGCAGAGTCAGGCGCCAGCCGGCGTCGACGCTGTCGGATTTCAATACCGTGCCGTCCAGCCTGTAAACCGTGGTCATGCAGGGTGCCGACAAGCGCGAATCCCATTGCTCGTTCAGACGGCCGGCGTAGTCATGCTGCTGACGGGTTACCAGCGCTACGGGGCTGTCGGCCGTCACACTGCGCAAGTACCCGACCTGCCGCACTGGCAAACCACGCGCATCGCTTACCGCCAGCGCAGGTGTACGGCGATGCACGTTGGCAATCATGGCTGCGATGCCTTGGTTGGCGATGACGGCTCGGCGGTGTCGTTGAAGTCTTCGCTGGTGTGATACCAAGGGTGGTACGTCTCTCGGGAAAAGTCGCCCTTGGCATTGACCATTCCGACCTGCCGGCTCTTGACGTCATAGCTAAGCTGATCGTGATGACTCAGTGTGCGCAGGGACTGATCGTTGACGTAGGTATAGGTGTTGGCGAAAAACGCGCGGTACTGACGAACGGGCAAGCCTTTGTTGTTGTATTCGACCCGCTCGCTGATGCGCCAGCGCGGGTTGGCATCGACCACTTTGATCTGGCCATCCTCGACGATCAGCGAGCCGTCGGCGTCCACGGCATACGCCTTGCCCGGGTCGACCAATTGCTGGGTTTGCAGAGCCCGGCCAAAACCGTCGACGCAGGCTTTGGTGATCTGGATCTGCGCATCCACCTCGTCATCAGGGTAGCGGTCGGCACTGAGGATCACACTGTGCACCGGTTCGCGACGCACTGTTGCGATGGCGTCTTGCAGCGCCTGTTCATCAGGCGTCAAGGCGCCGCTGCGCCGGGTCAGTTGGCGGCGTGTACTGGCCCTGATGTGGCCGCTGGGCAGCAGATAACCCTGAGCGATCCATGCCAGGGTGGCGCGGGTGTCGTTGGCCATCTGACCCATCCAGCTGAACAGATCCTTGCGCAGGGTACTCGCGGCTTTTTGCACGGCATCGGTCGGGTTGGCAATTGCCGTAGCCGGGCTCCGGTCCTCCGGAAGTCTGTATTCGCTCAGTGGCCTGAAACCCGCTTCCCTGTTGTTCTCTGAGCCAAAAAAACTGGTGGCCAAGGGCTGATTGGAGGGTTCATACAACGCCTGATGAGTGTTCAGGTTGGCATCGATGATTTTCAGCGGTTGCAGCGCGTGGTAGTCGTACTCGATGCAGGTGGTACAGCCATCCGGCAGTTCCACGAGGGTGACAGCCAGCGCATACGCGTCGTATACGGCGTGAGTGAAGCCATGGCTGAGGGTCTCGCGATAGCGGCGCACCTTGTAGAAACCGTCGAGGCCGGCGTATTCGGCGTAGCCGAAATTCGCCGACCACAGGTCATGCTCCGTGCTGCCCAAGGGATTTATCCAGAACAGAAACGGCATGGGCAGATAGCCGATCTTCTTCAGTTCGTCGCGCACGTTGAAAGGCGCAGGCAGCACGCTGTAAGCGTCCAGCGCCGTCTTGTCCAGTTGTGCCACTTCCAGTGGACCGACCAGGGCCTCGAATCCGGCAACGCCGTCGTCCAGCCGTTGGCCATCGGTACTCAAGTAGCGCTGTACAGACTGCGTGGTCAGCACCCGTTCAGCGTTCCAGTGCGCCGAATCCTCATGTGCCTTCAGGCACTCATAGGACACTTGCGCGGCTTCAAGCCCGGTGGGCAGGGTGCCTTTGGGCAAGACCAGTGCATTGCCACGCTGTTGATAGGGCAAACCAAGACGCCAATGCTGCGGATCCTTGTCCAGATCGATGAACACAGAACGGCTTTCATTGAGGTAGAACGACCGTTGTGCCGGGTCATGGGCGTCGCACCACCACTGCCGTTGATCAAGGTCGTCGAACGGTGGCGTATCGGTTTCGGTGAGCCGCCTGGCGTAGCTCACTGTGATTGAATGCGTCGGTTGGCCGTAAGTGTTGTAGCGCAGGACCACATCGTTGCGACACATGGGGTCATCGACGAAACCGTCGTACTGGTAGCTGATCCTTTCCACCACCAGCGGCAGCAAGACTGCGGCGGCATAGGCGCCTTGCTCGCGCACTTGACGCACCCGATAACGCATTTCTTCGACCGTATAAGGCGTGGTGATCCGCGGAACATCCTCGCCAGTATCGGCATAGGTCTCGATGCGCGTGACCGAGCCGACCAGCGCCCGGCAGATCTGGTAGCGAGTGTCGGCGTCAGAAGAATCCAGCTCTTCCTCGCAATCGTCCGCCTCGTGATATCGGCTGAACAGCGTATCGCCCAGTGGCACCGAATGTGCGTCGTGATTGAAATAGTCGTCACGCGACCGGTCCATCGATTGCCCGGTATGAAACCAGGTGAAGACCCGCATCGGCTCGCTGAAGCCTTCTCCCTCATCGTTGCTGGCGCTCTCACTGTCGGTTTGCTGCAGCAAGCCGAAACCGCGGAACTCGCGCTCAACGCGGTCGTAAAAACCCTCGCACCAGGTGAAGCGCTGCGTCAGGCAGTTGCCGGTGATTTCATCCAGTTGCTGCTGTTTTTTGACCACCGCCACCGGGAACGGCAGATGGCAAGCCGGAAAGCGTCTAAGGCTTGGCAAGCGGCGTTTTTCATCCAGCCATTCCTGCGCCGAGCTGCGGTAGACCACGCTGGCACTGCAACCCATGTTGTTGTTACTGCTGGTCAACAGATACGGCTTGGCCGAAACGAAATCGTAGCGCCAATGCTGCGGCTGCATGTGCGTCACCGTCAGGATCAGACTGGCGCAGCCCAGGCCTTGCAGATCGGCGAAACTCACCTGACAGAGGCGATCGTAGCGCACGCCTTCGGGCCACGGCACGCTGATCGGTATTTGTTCCAGACCATTGCCGCCGCGATTCAGGTAGATCTCGAAGGACTCTGACATCAGATAAATCAGCGATGCGGCACCGGAACCGTCGAGATCGGCCAGACGTACGCGGGATGAATCGAATTGCTCGTAGCTGAAAGGCAGCGCGCTGATCTTGCGGCCTGTGCCAAACCGGCCGTGGCCCAGGTTCGGCCAGCAGCGGATTTCGTCATGGCGTATCCGGCACAGCTCGGGCATGTCGCTACCCAGCAGGTTGCCCAACAGCACTAGTTCTGTGCGCGAATTGCTGAACAGTGGCAAGCGGTCGTCGTCGGGTTGGTGAAGCACCTCTTCAGGCGCGGCAAAGCCCTGTTCGCGCTCGTTGGCATAGAGCCGCACCGAGTTTGGCCCGATCAATGCCAGGCTTCTCAAACCATCGCCGCTAAAATCGCCGAGTGTCGAGAGGGTTTTGAAAAACTCCGGCGGAAATTTGCTGAAGGGGACGAAGTCGGCAAACTCGCGTTGTTCTGTCAGGGTGCGAAAACCACTGATACCCGGTTGCGCGGTGACCCAGTCGAGCCGACCGTCACCGGTCAGATCGGTCAGCAGTTGCTGTACCGGACGGTTGCGATCGGCGAGCGGAATCTTTTCCAGTGCGGTCCATGGCCCATAGCCGATTTCATCGGTGCCCTTGGTCGCACGCAATGGTTCGCGGTAGTACCAGGCCTGGTCATAACGGCAGAGGAAACCCGGCACACCTTCGCCATAAAGATCCACACACTGGTAAAAACCACCGTCCTCGATACTCGGCTGGACATCGGGTTCGAAGAAGCGCGCCGGGGTTTTATTGATGTCGAAGGGGGCATAGTCGAACTCGACCGGCGGCGTGTTTTCGACAATGCCGCTCGCATCGAATGCCTGATAGTGCGCCGCGCTGATCTGGCTGTAGGCCCACTGCGCGATATTTTGCGGTTGGTGATATTCCAACAGCAGGCGGCGTACCAGTTTCGGTTGGTCAGTCGATTGCTCGGGAAAATGATGAAACAGCAATGCCTGCTGGCAGAGTCTGCGAGTGCCCAGTTCAAAACCCTGACCGTGGGTTGAAAAGCTGTCTGGGCGAACGATCCAGGGTTTGAGGGGGGCACCGTCATATGCCGGAATATCGGTCAGTGACGTGCTGCGTTCGCCGTAATCGAACAGCAGATGAAAGTGCCAGTCCAGTTCGGTCGGATTGTCCGTGGTCCAGCTGTACAGATTGCTGCTGGCCGTGAAGTTGCCGTAGCACACGCGGCGCAGATAGCGCTGGGCGCGGTAGTCATGCAGCGGGTCGGGATCCTGATCATCGGCCTTATATTCGAAACAGATGTGTTCGCCGCGCGCGTTCATGCTTTCGCACAGCAGCCAGGTGGCGATGTGTCCGGGAGCCTCGGGATCGGCGACGCGTGTCGCTTCGGTCTTGCCGTAAAGGTGCAGCGAACCGTCGGCGCCATGGATCAGCCAGAACACCGCTGGATCGGCTTCCCGGGTCTGCCGCTGCCAGCACTCGCGCAAGGCAAAGTCGCTTTCGATATGCGGCCAGTAACGCACCACTCTGTGCGGGCCGATGTCGACGCCGTTGTAGGTGTTTTCTTCACGGAATTTGATTTCACCGTTTTCATCCAGCTCCGGCATCCACACTTCGCCATCGGCACCGACGATCTCGTCGTGATCGGTATAACGTGGCACGCCTTTGTTGGTTCTGCGATTGATCTGACCCACGCCGGCCAGGTGCCAGGAAAGGCCGAATGGACCATTGCCACTCTGACTGCTGTAACTTAGCGAGAACCGAGGATCCCAGCCCCGCCCGGCAGACGTCGGAATCGGCAACTCGAACGAGGCGGCTCCGGTCGGGCCCACAGCGCCCCAACTTTTGCCGATGGTGGCGATCGATGCGCTTTTGGCGATGGAGGGGGTGGTGATGCTCAATTCTTGCTGATCAGGCATGGTCGAATCCATTGCGCACGGGGAGGGCGTGAATGGGCTGACGCTAACAAGAAAGGCATTGAAATGAACCTGTCAGATCTGACAGGTGCGCAAGATCATTTTGTATGCATTGGCAGGTTTTTTATCGCGATCGGTTTGCACAAACAAAAAACGGCCGGATCATCCATGGGATGAACCGGCCGTTTTAATGGAGGCGAAGCGCTTACTGCACTTCTACCGCCAGGCTTTCGCTGATCTTCTGTTGCCAGATCGCAGGGCCGGTGATGTGCACCGACTCACCCTTGCTGTCCACCGCAACGGTGACCGGCATGTCCTTGACCTCGAACTCGTAGATCGCTTCCATGCCCAGTTCGGCGAACGCCAGCACTTTCGACTTCTTGATCGCCTGAGCCACCAGGTAAGCAGCGCCGCCAACGGCCATCAGGTACACGGCTTTGTTGTCCTTGATCGCTTCGATGGCGGTCGGGCCGCGCTCGGATTTACCGATCATGCCCAACAGGCCGGTCTGCTCGAGGATCTGCCGGGTGAACTTGTCCATCCGCGTCGCGGTGGTCGGACCAGCCGGACCAACCACTTCGTCACCGACCGGCTCAACCGGGCCAACGTAGTAGATGAAGCGACCTTTCAGATCGACCGGCAGGGTTTCACCCTTGTTGAGCATCTCGACCATGCGCTTGTGCGCGGCGTCGCGACCGGTAAGCATTTTGCCGTTGAGCAGGACGGTTTCGCCCGGCTTCCAGCTCTGCACGTCTTCCGGGGTCAGGGTGTCGAGGTTGACACGGCGAGCCGACGGGCCGGCTTCCCAGACGATTTCCGGGTAGGCGTCCAGCGGTGGCGCTTCCAGCGATGCCGGGCCGGAGCCGTCGAGCACGAAGTGTGCGTGACGGGTGGCGGCGCAGTTCGGGATCATGCACACCGGCAGCGAGGCTGCGTGGGTCGGGTAGTCCATGATTTTCACGTCGAGCACGGTGGTCAGGCCACCGAGGCCCTGGGCGCCGATGCCCAGTTGGTTGACCTTCTCGAACAGCTCCAGACGGATCTCTTCGATACGGTTCT
>Ga0157373_10001310_pt1 | contig 19020 bp, 24 predicted proteins | sample C65metaG_FD_113460 | JGI IMG/M metagenome (GOLD analysis project Ga0157373, IMG submission 113460) | Corn rhizosphere microbial communities from Kellogg Biological Station, Michigan, USA - C6-5 metaG | ecosystem: Host-associated > Plants > Roots > Rhizosphere > Soil | place: USA: Michigan... | reverse complement strand
CTTCACCTTGCGCAGGTTGAAGAACAGCTTCTTCTGCGCCGCCGTGGTGCCCATCTTCACGAGCGACCAGCTGCGCAGGATGTATTCCTGGATCGAGGCGCGGATCCACCACATGGCGTAGGTGGCCAGCCGGAAGCCCTTGTCGGGCTCGAACTTCTTGACCGCCTGCATCAGGCCGACGTTGCCTTCGGAGATCACTTCACCGATGGGCAGGCCATAGCCGCGGTAGCCCATGGCGATCTTGGCCACGAGGCGCAGGTGGGAGGTGACCAGACGATGGGCGGCTTCGGGATCCTGGTGTTCCTTCCAGGCCTTGGCGAGCATGAACTCCTCGTCCTTGGCCAGCATCGGGAACTTGCGGATTTCGGAGAGATAACGGGACAGGCCGCCTTCCGGCGTCATAACCGTGAGTGAAGTCGTCGCCATGGCTATCCCCTTTCCTCCCGAGCCGGGCCGACACACACAGCGTCCGGACCGCCCCCTCAACCTGTCAGATAGGATTAGGTTGCGGCCTTCGTAAGGCCCCGCTTGCTCCCAGAAAATCTGAGTGCGTCGCTAGGTCTTTTTAACGAACTGACCGCGAAATTGCAAGCGCAGCTGTGGCGATTAGGCCCGCCCCGCGGTCCCGGAAAGCCAGGCCGCGGAGATGCCGATCCGCTCCAGAGCGCGGGTCCACTTGTGCTCGTGGTCGTTGCCGAAGATCAGCGCTTCGTCGGGATCGCAGACCAGCCAGATGTTCTCCCGAACCTCGCGCTCGAGTTGCCCCGGCCCCCAACCGGCATAGCCCAGCGCCAGCACCGAACGGCGGGGCCTGTGGTCGCTGGCCAGCGCCTGCAGCACTTCCCGCGTCGCGGTCAACGCCACACCCTCGCCGACGGGGACGGAGGAGTCCTTGCAGGTGTAGTCGTCGGTGTGCAGTACAAAGCCCCGCTCGCGCTCCACCGGACCGCCCAGCAGGACGAGGTCTGGCGGCAGGTGGATGTCCGAGGCGACGCCGAGCCGTACGAGCAGATCCGGCACCGTCAGCCCCTCGACCGGCCGGTTTACGGCCAGCGCCATCGCGTGCTCTTCGTTATGGGCGCACAGGTAGAGGACCGCGCGCTCGAAGCGGGGGTCGTCGATGCCCGGCATGGCCACCAGGAGCCGGCCGGTGAGGAAGTCTGGACCAGACTGATGAAAGGGCATGGCCGCAAGATTGCGCCGACAAGGCGCGCTTTCAAGTCACGAGCCGGGCATGTATCGGTATCGGCTCGGGGACCATACGAGGGAGACGGCACATGGCCATCAAAGAGGGCGACAAGCTGCCCGACGCGACTTTCATGACCTACGGAGCGGAAGGCCCGCGGCCGATCACCACCGACGAGGTGTTCAAGGGCAAGCGCGTGGCGCTGCTGGCGGTGCCGGGCGCGTTTACGCCCACCTGCTCGGCCAAGCACCTTCCGGGCTTCAAGGAACACGCGGCCGACCTGCGCTCCAAGGGCGTCGACGCCATCGCCTGCGTGTCGGTCAACGACGTCTTCGTGATGAAGGCCTGGGGCCAGGATCAGGGCGTGGGCGACGACATCATCATGCTGGCCGACGGCAACGGCGCCTTCACCAACGCTATCGGCCTTGGCATGGACGCCTCCAAGTTCGGCATGGGCCCGCGCTCGCAGCGCTACTCGATGATCGTCAACGACGGCGTGGTCGAGAAGCTGAACGTCGAAGAGGGCGGCGAATTCCGCGTTTCCTCCGCGGACTACATGCTGGCCCAGCTTTAGCCGTAGTTGAGCTTGACCGTCGCCACAGCCGCAAATGCGCGGCGTGGGGAGAGATAAAAGATGGTCCGCTTCGCCAGTCTTCTGTGTGCGCCGGTGCTCGCGTTGGTCATTGCGGGGCCGGTGTTGGCCGCTCCGAGCCTGGATCCGGCCTCGATGCCGGCCGGGACCTATGTGCTGGACCAGAAGCACGCGAGCCTGAACGCCCGCGTCCGGCACATGGGTCTATCCAACTACACCATGCGTTTTCGCAAGGTGGACGCCCATTTCACCTACGATCCGAAGGACCCGATGGCGTCCAAGGTCGAGGTGAGCGTTGACGTCAATTCGATGGACACCGGAAACCAGCAGTTCGGACCCAAGTTCGCCAAGGACTTCCTAGGCGGCGACCGCTATCCCACCGCCACCTTCGTCTCGACGGGCTTCCAGCAGTTGACGCCGACCAGCGGGGTGATGACGGGCGACCTGACGCTGAAGGGCGTGACCAGGCCCGTGGAGCTTAGTGTCACGTTCGACGGTTATGCCTCCGGCATCGTCGCCGGCCAGCGCGCGGGGTTCTCCGCCACCGGCCGCATTCACCGGGAGGATTTCGGGGTCACCTTCCTGGTGCCCGGGATCATCGGCGACGATGTGGACCTCGATATCGAGGTGGAGTTCACTAAGACCTGACCGCCCCCCGCGGCTGAATCAACGAGGCCCAATGAACAGCCCCCCGCACCGATACTCCTACGTCGCCATGCTCATGCATTGGACGATCGCGATCCTGATCCTCTGGAACATCTACATCGCCTGGAGCTCGGAGGATCTGAAGGGGCAGGCCCACGCGCTGGCCCTGCAGCCGCACAAGACCATCGGGATCACGATCCTGATCCTGAGCGTCCTGCGGCTGCTGTGGCGGCTGGTGATGAAGCCGCCGCCGATGCCGGAGCCCATGCCGGCGTGGGAACGTGGACTGGCCCGCACCATCCACGTGCTCTTCTACGTCGCCATCGTCGGGATTCCGCTCAGCGGCTGGGCGATGGTTTCGATCGGCAAGCTGGCGAGCGTCTATCCGATCCATCTCGGGCCGCTGATCGTGCCGACCATCGCGCCGCTCAACAATCTTCCGGTCAGCCAGGCGCGTCCCACACGCGAGGTGCTGGAGACGATGCACACCTACATGGCCTGGACGGTTTTCTACGTGCTGCTGCCGCTGCACATTCTGGGCGCGCTGAAGCACCAGTACTGGGACAAGGCCGACGAGCTTGGCCGCATGATCCCCTTCTGGCCGCGCCGCCGGGCGGAGGGTCGCGCGCTGTGAGGTTTGCAGTTGTCATTGCGGCGTTGGCGATCGCGGCCCCAGCCTGGGCCGCGCCGCCGGCGTGGGTGGTGGATCATGCGGCCTCGAAGGTGGGCATCGGCTCGACCTTCGACGGTCAGGCGGTGGGCGGGTCGTTCCGCAAGTGGGACGCCGACATCCGCTTCGACCCGAAGGACCTCGCCCACTCCAGCGCCAGCGTCAGCATCGACGTTGGCTCGGCGGTGACCGGCGACGCTGACCGCGATGCGGCCCTGCCGGACACGCCGTGGTTCTTCGCGGCCAAATATCCGAAGGCGACCTTCGTCAGCCATTCGTTCAAGGCGCTGGGCGGCAATCGCTATGAGGCGGCGGGCGACCTGACCATCCGCGGCGTCACGAAGCCGTTGACCCTGCCCTTTACCCTCGTCATCACCGGAGACGCCGCGAAGATGAACGCGGCCGTCAGCGTCAATCGGCTGGCGTTCGGCGTAGGGCAGGGCGAGTGGGCGACAACCGAAGTGATCCCGGCGGCGGTCCAGGTGACCATCGCGCTGACCGCTCACAAGGCGAAGTAGCCCGCGCCGCCGAGGCCCTGCGCGCGGGCGAGCTCGTCATCCTGCCGACGGAGACGGTCTATGGACTGGCGGCCGACGCCGGTAATCCCCGCGCTGTCGCGAAGGTTTACGAGGCCAAGGGCCGACCGAGTTTCAATCCGCTGATCACCCACGTCTTCGACCTGGGCGCCGCCGAGCAGATCGCAGACCTGGACGGTCGCGCCATCGCTCTGGCGCAGGTCTTCTGGCCGGGCCCCCTGACCATCGTGGCGCCCGTGCGCGAGGGCGCGGCGGTCTGCGATCTCGCCCGGGCTGGGCTGGATACCGTGGCGGTTCGCGTTCCCGAGCATCCGCTCGCCCGGGCCGTGCTGGAGGCGTTCGGCGGCCCGGTCGTGGCCCCTTCGGCCAACCGATCCGGCCGCCCGAGCCCGACCACCTGCGCCGATGCGGTCGAGGAAACGGGTTCGGCGACGGCTCTCGCGCTGGACGGCGGCCCCTGCCAGGTCGGCCTGGAGTCCACGGTGGTGGCGCTGCTGGATGGACCCGCGCGCCTGCTACGCCCCGGCGCCGTCACGCGCGATCAGATCGAGGCGCTGATCGGGCCGTTGGCCGAGGCGGAGGCCGACGCCAGGCGCTCTCCCGGCCGGCTGTCGTTGCACTATGCGCCGAAGGCTCCAGTGCGGATCGATGCGGAGGCGCCGCGCGACGGCGAGGCCTACCTCGCGTTCGGGCCTTCTGACTCGCCGTTCAACCTCAGTCCCACGCGCGACCTGACCGAGGCGGCCGCCAATTTGTTCGCCATGCTCCGCGCGGCGGACCGAACACACCCGACGGCCATTGCCGTGGCGCCGATCCCGCATGAAGGGCTGGGCGAGGCGATCAACGACCGGCTGCGGCGAGCGGCCGGCCACGTGGGCTGATATAGTGCGCCCATGACCGCTCCCGTCCGCGCCGATGTGATCTCGCGCCTGAAGGCCGTGCTGGGCGAGGGCGGCTGGAGCGAAGACCCCGAGCGGATCGCGCCCAAGCTGGTCGAATGGCGCGGCCGCTGGACGGGCCAGACGCCGATCCTGCTGCTGCCGAAATCGACCGTCCAGGTCTCCGCTGTCATCGGCATTTGCGCCGAGACCGGCACGCCGGTGGTCCCACAGGGCGGCAACACGGGCCTCGTCTCCGGCCAGATTCCGCAGGGCGAGGTGCTGCTCTCGACCGAACGGATGCGCGCCATCCGCGACGTCGACGCGTTCGATGATGTGATCGTGGCCGAGGCAGGCGTAACGCTCGCAGCGGTTCACGAGGCCGCCGAGGAAAAGCGCCGCCGGTTTCCACTGAGCCTCGCCTCCGAGGGATCGGCGACCATCGGCGGGCTGATCTCGACCAACGCGGGCGGCACGCAGGTGCTGCGCTATGGGACCATGCGCGACCTGGTGCTGGGGCTGGAGGCCGTACTGCCGAACGGCGAGGTCTGGAACGGGCTCAAGCGACTGCGCAAGGACAACACCGGCTACGACCTCAAGCAGTTGCTGATCGGGGCCGAAGGGACACTGGGCGTGATCACGGCCGCCAGCCTCAAACTCTTTCCCATCCTGCCCTCGCGTGCGGTCGCCATGTGCGCGGTCGCCTCGCCCGCCGACGCGATCCAGCTGCTCGCCCGCGCCAAGGACGAGACCGGCGGACAGGTCGAGGCCTTCGAGCTGATGGGCCGCCTCGGCGTCGCCTTCGCGCTGAAGAACATCCCCGGCCTTCGCGAGCCGCTGGAGGCCGAACACCCCTGGTACGTCTTGATCGAAACCGCCAGCGGCGAGCCGGGCGCCGCGGAAGCAGGGCTGGAGCGGGTGCTCAGCCGCGCGCTTGAAGACGGCCTCGTCACCGACGCCGCCATCGCCCAGACCGACGCACAGGCCAAAGCCTTCTGGGCCGTGCGCGAGAACCAGTCCGGCGGCCAGCGGCCCGAGGGCGCGGCCTGGAAGCACGACGTCTCCGTGCCCGTCTCCCGCATCGCCGAGTTCATCGACACAGCCACCGCCGCCGTGAAGCACCTCGCCCCGGACGCGCGGGTGGTCGCCTTCGGTCACGTCGGCGACGGCAATGTCCACTACGACGTGCTTCGGCCCGAGGATGGCGACAATGCCCGCCACAACGACCTGCGCGACGAAGGCTCGCGCATCGTGCACGACATCGTCGCCTCCATGGACGGCTCGATCAGCGCCGAGCATGGGCTGGGCGCGATGAAGACAGCCGAGGCGCTGCGCTACAAATCAAGCACCGAGGTCGAAGCCCTGCGGGCGGTTCGCGCAGCCTTGGACCCCAAGCGCATCATGAATCCTCGGGTGCTGTTCTAAATCTCCCTTCCCCCTGGATGGGGGAAGGGTCGGGGATGGGGGTGGGAGACTCTCCGCGTCCACTCCCCTCGCAGCACAGGCTGAAGCGGCGCCACCCCCATCCCAACCCTTCCCCCATCCAGGGGGAAGGGCTAGTAGCGCTTGCATGCTGATGGTCATCTCTCCAGCCAAATCGCTCAATTTCGAGCCGCCGCCTCGTGCGTTGCCGCTGACGACTCCTCAGCTGAAGGCCGACATCGCCGAACTGGCCCAGGTGGCCAAGAAGTTCCGCCCGCGTGACCTCAAGCGGCTGATGGGCATTTCGGACAATCTCGCGGCGCTGAACCACGAACGCTTCCAGCACTTCGACCCGGAGATGGAAGACGGCCTGCAAGCGGCCATCGCGTTCAATGGCGACGTCTATGCCGGCCTGCAGGCGCGCACGCTGGACAAGAAGAGCTTCGACTGGGCGCAGAACCACCTGCGCATCCTGTCCGGCCTCTACGGCGTGCTGCGTCCGGCCGATGCGCTACAGCCCTATCGGCTGGAGATGGGCGTGGGTCTGAAGACCAGGCGCGGCAAGACCCTCTACGCCTTCTGGAAGAAGCCGATCGCGCTGGCCCTGAACGAGGTGGCGCGCGGCATGAAAGACCCGACGCTGGTGAACCTCGCCAGCCAGGAATACTTCGGCGCGGTCGATGTGGCGGCGTTGCAGGTGCCGGTCGTCACCTGCCACTTCAAAGAAGAGAAGGGCGGCGAGCTGCGCGTGCTCGGCTTCTACGCCAAGAAGGCGCGCGGCCTGATGGCCCGCTACGCCATCGACCATCGGATCGAGCAGGCCGAAAAGCTGAAAGGGTTCGACGTCGAGGGTTATGCCTTCCAGCCGAAGCTCTCGACCGACACCGACTGGGTATTCGCGCGGCCGCAGCCGCCGCTGAAAGGAAGCTGACCCCATGGCGGTCGATTTCGGTCTCAAGGGTCACGCGGCGGTCGTCACCGGCTCGACCAGCGGCATTGGGCTTGCGCTCGCGCAGCAACTGGCCAGACAGGGCGTCGACGTCGTGCTGAATGGTCTCGGCGACGCAGCCGCGATCGAGAAGGCGCAGGCCAGCATCCCGGGGGCGCTCTACCACCCCGCCGACATGACCAAGCCGGACGAGATTGCCGACCTCGTTCACTTCGCCCATCGCGAACTTGGCCGCCTCGACATCGTCGTCAACAACGCCGGCATCCAGCACGTCGCCCCGGTCGAGAGCTTCCCCGCTGACCAGTGGGACCGGATCATCGCCATCAACCTGACCAGCGCCTTCCATGCCGCCAAGGCCGCCATTCCACTGATGAAGGCGCAGGGGCGCGGGCGGATCGTCAACATCGCCTCGGCTCACGGCCTCGTCGCCTCGCCGTTCAAGTCGGCTTACGTGGCGGCCAAGCACGGGGTCGTCGGTCTGACCAAGACCATCGCGCTGGAGGTCGCCCGCGACGGCATCACCTGCAATGCCATCTGCCCAGGCTATGTGAAGACGCCGCTGGTCGAGGCCCAGATCGTCGATCAGGCCAAGGCGCGCGGCATCAGCGAGGAGGCGGTGATGAGCGACGTCATCCTCGCCGCCCAGCCGACCAAGAAGTTCGTCACCTTCGAACAGCTCGGCGGCATGCTGCTCTATCTGGTCTCCGACCTCGGCGCCTCGGCGAACGGAGCGGCGATGGTCGTGGACGGCGGCTGGACGGCCACGTGACCCAAAGCCCGGTTCCGGCGGTCGGCGTCGTCGTCCTTCGCGGAGACGAAGTCCTGCTGGTCCGGCGCGGTACGCCGCCGAGGCTCGGCCAATGGAGCCTGCCCGGCGGGCGCATCGAGTTCGGTGAGACCGTCGAGGCCGCCGCCCTTCGCGAACTGAAGGAAGAGACCGGCGTGGAGGCGCAGCTGCTGGGCCTGATCGAGGTGCTGGACGCGGTCTTCACCTCGCGCACGAGCGGCGATGTCACCCGCCATTACGTCCTGATCGACTTCGCCGCCCGCTGGCTGTCCGGCGAGCCGGTGGCGGGCGACGACGCCGCCGAGGCGCGGTTCTTCCACCACAGTGAGGTCGCCGGCCTCGTCGAATGGTCGGAGACGGTGCGGATCATCGAGGCCGCCCGCCAACGCTGGGCTTGACGGACGCTACGGCGCCCGCCTTCTAAACGTCTGTTCAACGACAAGAGGGACGCGCCATGGCCTACGCGCCATTCAATCTGAAGGGCAAGGTCGCGCTCATTACCGGCGGCAACAGCGGCATCGGCCTTGGCATGGCCGAGGCGCTCGCGCAGTCCGGCGCGGACGTGGTGATCTGGGGCTCGAACCCGGACAAGAACCTCGCCGCCGAGGGTAAGCTCACGAACTACGGTGTGCGCGTGCTGGCCCAGCGGGTGAATGTCGCCGACGAGGCCGCCGTGGTCGCCGCCATGCAAGAAGCCGTCGCCGCCATGGGCCGCGTCGACTTCGTGGCCGCCAACGCCGGGATGGGCCGGGGCGCGCCGTCGTTCGACGAGATGACCACCGAAACCTGGAAGCAGGTGATGGCCGTCAACCTCGACGGCGTCTTCTGGACCTTCCGCGAGGCCTGCAAGCACATGAAGGAGCGCGCCAAGGCGGGCGATCCCGGCGGCTCGCTGGTGGTGACCTCTTCGGTCAGCGCCGTACACGGCGCCCCGCGCAACGAGGCCTATGCCGCCACCAAGGGCGCGGTGCTGCCCATGATGCGGGGCATCGCCGTCGAGTACGCCCGCTACGGCGTGCGCGCCAACGCCATCCTGCCCGGCTGGATCGCCACCGACATGACCGCCGGCGCCCAGGGCAACGACGCCTTCAACGACAAGGTCATCAGCCGCGTGCCGATGCGCCGCTGGGGCGAGCCCGAAGACTTCGGCGGCATTGCGGTGTACCTCGCCTCCGACGCTTCCAAATTCCACACCGCCGACACCTTCGTGATCGACGGCGGCTACACGGTGTTTTGAAAATGACCCTGCGAACCCCTCTCTGTGACCTGCTCGGCGTCGAGCATCCGATCCTGCTGGCCGGTATGGGCGGCGTTTCCTACGCCGAGCTGGCGGCGGCGGTGTCGAACGCCGGCGGCTATGGCGTGCTCGGCATGGCCGGGACATCGACGCGCTTCATCGAAGAGCAGATGAAGAAGGTCCGGGAGCTGACCGACAAGCCGTTCGGCGTCGACCTGCTGGCCGCCACGCCCGATGCGCTGACCAAGGCGGTCGACGTGATCATCGACAACGGCGCCTCGTCGTTCGTAGCGGGCCTCGGCGTGCCGATGCCGATCATCGAAAAGCTGAAGAAGGCCGGCCTGAAGGTCATGGTCGTTTGCGGCGCGGTGAAGCATGCGGTGAAGGCCGAACAGGCCGGTTGCGACGCCGTCATCTGCCAGGGCGGTGAAGGCGGGGGGCATACGGGCCTCGTCGGCACCCTGCCGCTGATCGCGCAGGCGGTGGATGCGGTGAAGATTCCGGTGGTCGGCGCGGGCGGCATCTACGACGGGCGCGGGCTGGCGGCATCGCTGGCGCTGGGCGCGCAGGGTGTGTGGATGGGCACGCGCTTCATCGCCTCTGTCGAAGCCCATGCGGGCGACGAGTACCGCCGGGCCATCGTCGAGGCGAAGGACGAGGATACGATCCGCACCCGCTGCTACTCCGGCAAGCCGATGCGGGTGAAGAAGAACAGCTACGTCGAGGACTGGGAAAGCCGGCCGGCCGACATCCAGCCCTTCCCGCAACAGGCGATGATCTCGATCCAGAACCAGGCCATGGGCGGCATCGGCGGCCAGGTCGAGGGCCTCGATCCCGACCGCTCCTGCTTCGCCATGGGCCAGTCGGCCGGCGGCGTGCACGACGTGCTGCCCGCGGGCGAGATCGTGCGGCGCATCATGGCCGAGGCAAACGCCTCGATCTCGCGTCTGGCGGCGCTGCAGGCGGCGGACCGCAAGGTTGCTGCCGAGTAAGGCTTGACCGCCGGAGCGGCCTCGCGCATCCCGGCGCGATGGCCGTCTATACCGACATCACCGACGAAGAACTGGAGGGGTTGCTCGCCGACTTCGACCTTGGCGCGCCGCTGGCCTTCAAGGGCATCGCGGAAGGGGTGTCGAACTCCAACTTCCTGCTGGAGACGGACAAGGGCCTCTACATCCTGACCGTCTATGAGCGGCGGGTTGAGGAGCGCGATCTGCCGTATTTCCTGAACCTCACCCACCACCTGTTTGAGCAGGGCTTTCCGAGCGCCACGCCGGTGGCCGATCGCGCGGGCAAGATGCTCAAGCACGTGCGCGCCAAGCCCTGCGCCATCTTCACCTTCCTGCCCGGCCTGTCGGTGCGCCGTCCGACGGCCGCCCACTGCCGGGAAGCGGGTGCGGGTCTGGCCTGGCTGCATGTGGCGAGCGAAGGGTTCACGGGACGACGCCAGAACACGCTCGGACACGAGCATTGGGCGCGAATGTTCCACCCCCTGCGCAAGGCGGCCGAGCAGTTGAAGCCCGGCCTCGCCGAAACGATCGAAGGCGATCTGGCGACCTTCGCGGCCAGCTGGCCCGGCGGCCTGCCCGAGGGAGTTATCCATGCCGATTTCTTCCCGGATAACGTCTTCTTCCAGGACGGCCGCTTTGCCGGCGCCATCGACTTCTACTTCGCGTGTCACGACCAACTCGCCTACGACATCGCTGTGGCGCTAAACGCCTGGTGCTTCGAGAGCGACGGCAGCTTCAACCTGACCTCGGCGCGGGCGCTGATCGCGGGCTACGAGAGCCGCCGTCGCCTGAGCGACGCCGAAAGGGCGGCCCTGCCGATGCTGGCGCACGGGGCGGCGATGCGGTTCTTCCTGACCAGGTTGGCGGACTGGGGCTCGACGCCCGAAGGCGCGCTGGTGCGGCCCAAGGATCCGCTGGAATACGAGCGCAAGCTGGCCGTCCACCGCGCGGGCCTGGCCCTGATCGGCGAGGCGGCGTGACGCCGAAGGTTCTGATCTACACCGACGGCGCCTGCCGCGGGAATCCGGGCCCCGGCGGCTGGGGCGCCATTCTCATGTTCGGCGGGCGCGAGAAGGAGCTGTGCGGCGGCGACCTCGCCACCACCAACAACCGCATGGAGCTGATGGCCGCCATCCAGGCGCTGGAGGCGCTGAACAAGGCCTGCAAGGTCGAGCTGCACACCGACAGCCAGTATGTGATGCGCGGCATCACCGAGTGGGTCCGCGGCTGGAAGGCGCGGGGCTGGAAGACCGCCGCCAAGGAGCCGGTGAAGAACGAGGACCTCTGGCGGCGCCTCGACGAAGCCCGCCAGCGCCACGATGTCGACTGGCGCTGGGTGAAGGGCCATGCCGGGCACGAGCTGAACGAGCGCGCCGATGAGCTGGCCCGGCGGGGCATGAAAGAGGCGCTCGGCGAAGCGGTTTGACTCGTTAAACGTTAAACGATATAATTCAATGGTAAACCAACTAGGTGAACCATGGACCGGCGCGACTTCATCCGCCTGAGCGGAGGCGGACTCCTCTTCGGAATGCTGCCGGGATGCGCGGCGACGCCCGATCCCCGTTCAGCGTGGTCTCACCCGGGCGAGGGCGAGACAGATCCACGCAAGCGGGCCTTGTCATGGGCCATCCTCGCGCCGAACCCGCACAACATGCAGCCATGGCTGGCGGACCTGTCGGAAGCGGACGCGATCACGCTCTACGTCGACCGCACGCGCCTGCTGCCGGTGACCGATCCCTTCAATCGCCAGATCACCATCGGCTGCGGCGCCTTCCTCGAGCTGCTGCGCATGGCGGCGGCGCGGGAGGGGCTGGCTGCGACGATCGAAGGGTTCCCGCAAGGCGAACCGCACCCCCTGCTGGATGAGCGGCCGGTGGCGCGGGTGACGTTCGCGAAGGGCGCTGCGCCCGATCCGCTGTTTGCCCACGTCCTCTCCCGCCGCACCAATCGCAGTCCGTTCGAAGACCGGCCGGTGACGCCCGCCGCCGCTCGGGCGATCGTGAATGCCGCCTCGGTTCCTTCGGTCTCTGCCGACGCCACGGTGGATGCCGCCCGGATCGACAAGCTGCGGCATCTGGTTTTCCAGGGCGCCTACGTCGAAGCCCATACCCCGGCCGCCCACCAGGAAAGTGTCAGCCGCACCTTCATCGGCGCGCATGACGTTGCAGCCCACCGCTACGGCATTTCGATAGAGGGCGGCGTCATCGAGGCCGCGCATGCCGCGGGCCTGCTGACCCAGGCGAAGATGAAGCAGCCGGGGACTTTCGCCTACGATCAGGCGCTGGCGTTCCTGAAGAAGGCGGCCGACACCTCGCGCGGATTCGTCTGGATCACGACGGCCGGCGACAGCCGCGCCGAGCAGCTGGCGGCGGGCGCGGCCTATCTTCGCGCGAATCTGGCGGCGACGGGGCTGGGACTTTCGATGCACCCGTGGAGCCAGGTGCTGCAGGAATACGCGACCATGAACGCCCTGCGCGCCGCCGTGCATCACGAGCTCGCGCCGGAGGGTGGCCGGGTGCAGACACTGGCGCGGATCGGCTACGCCAAGCCTGTGCCGCCAGCGCCGCGCCGTGGGCTCGACCAGAACCTGAAGGTGACCTGATGCAGGCGAAGGACCGTCCCGACGTTCAGGTCTTCACCGAGATCGGCATCATCGACCAGTTGGTCACCACCCGACTGGAGCGCTCGCTGCCGGCGGGCTTGAGCGCCGCGCAATTCGGGGTGCTCACCCATTTCAGCCGGCGGGGAGGCGCGGAAACGCCGGTCCAGCTGGCCCGCGCCTTTCAGGTGACCAAGGGCGCGATGACCAACACCCTGCAACGGCTGGAGGCGCAGGGCTTCGTCGACATCGTTCCCGACCAGGTGGATGGCCGGCGCAAACTGGTGAGCCTGACGGCCGAGGGGTCGGCCGCTTACGAACAGGCAGTCGAGCTGCTTCGGCCCTATTTTTCTGATCTGCGTGATGCTTTCACGCCTGAGGAGTTCGACGCCGCGCTGCCGTTCCTGCGCGCCTTGCGGATTTGGCTGGACGAAAAGCGTTAGGCCGCGCGGACCTTCAGGACGACGCCTTCAGCCGCCGTGACCTCGACCCGCTGGTTGATGGCCGGCGCCTCGCCGTCGGCTACCGCCGGCCATTCCTTGCCGTCGATGAAGACCCGGCCGTGGCCGTCCTCGAATTCGGATACCGCCCGGCCATGGTGGCCGACCAGGCGGCCGAGGTTGTCGTTGATGTCGGGGCCCTGTCCGGTGATCGTTCTCGGGAAGAAGCGTCGCCCGAGCAGGCTGGTCACCAGCGTCAGGGCCGCGAACAGCGTCAGCTGCCCCGCAAAGCCGCCCGGCAGCAAAGGCGTCACCAGCGCCACGATGGCTGCCGAGGCCGACGGCCACAGCAGGTAGCCGGTGCTGGTGCCGACCTCGAGCGCCAGCAGCACGGCGGCGAACGCCATCCAGCTCCAGAACGGGTGCGCCAGATAGAGGTCGATCAAGGTTTGCATGGCTCAGCTCCCCGCCGGCGGTCGCGTGCGCGGCACGGCCACGGTGGACGGCGCCACTCTCGTCTCGGCCGCGAGCGACTTGATCAGCTCGCCCACGCCCGCGACCGAGCCGGTGATGCCCGCGAAGTCGGCCGGCACGATCACGGTTTTCTGGCTGGGCGAGCGGGCCAGCTCCGCGAAGGCCTCGATGTATTTCTGGGCGACGAAGTAGTTGATCGCGTTGACGTCGCCCTTGGCGATGGCTTCGGAAACGGCGGTCGTCGCCATCGCCTCGGCTTGCGCCGACCGTTCCCGCGCCTCGGCGATGCGGAAGGCAGCCTCCCGCTCGCCCTCGGCCTGCAAGATGGCGGCCTGCTTGGAGCCTTCAGCCCTGGCGATCGCGGCCTGCTTCTCGCCGTCGGCCTCGGTGATGACGGCGCGACGCTCGCGCTCGGCCTTCATCTGGCGGGCCATGGCGTTGGTGATGTCGGGCGGCGGCTGCAGGTCCTTGATCTCGATGCGCGCCACCTTCACGCCCCAGGGGCTGGTGGCCTGGTCGATGACGGTAAGCAGGCGCGAGTTGATCTGGTCGCGCTGCGAGAGCACCTCGTCCAGCTCCATCGAGCCGACCACGGTGCGCAGGTTGGTCATGGCCAGCTGCGAGATGGCGAGGTCGAGGTTGGTGATCCGGTAGGCGGCCGCGGCGGCGTCCATCACCTGGATGAAGACGATCGCATCGACCCGCACCCCGACGTTGTCCTTGGTGATGACCTCCTGCTGGGGCACCTCGAGGACCTGTTCCATCATGTTCATGCGCCGTCCGACGGCTTCCATGAAAGGCACGAGGAAGGTGATGCCGGGCTTCAGCGTGCGCGTGTAGCGGCCGAACTGCTCGACCGTGTACTCGCGCCCCTGCGGCACGATCTTGATGGCGCCGAACAAGACGACGGCGGCGAGAATGACGAAAACCAGAGCGATCGTAACGGTCATCGAATGACCCTCCCGACTTGACCGGAAGGAAGCCTATGGGCGGCGCAAGCCGCACGCTACGGAAATCGAGCGTGGCTACTCGACGAGGACGCGAGGCAGCTTGAAGGTCACGGTCTCGCGGGTGGGGCCGAATTCCTCGACGGTCAGGTCAAAGCGGGCGGCCAGCGCGTCGATGACGCCCTGAACCAGCACGTCGGGCGCCGAGGCGCCGGCGGTGATCCCGACGGTGGAGACACCCTCCAGCCAGGTTGGATCGAGGCCCGACGCGTCGTCGATCAGCCGCGCATCCTTCGCGCCCGCGCGCTGGGCCACTTCCACGAGGCGCACGGAGTTGGAGGAGTTCTGCGAACCGACCACCAGCACCAGCTCGCACTCGCCCGCCAGCCGCTTGACGGCTTCCTGGCGGTTGGTGGTGGCGTAGCAGATGTCTTCCTTGTGAGGCGCGGCGATCTCGGGGAAGCGGCGGCGGAGCGTCGCCACGATCTCGGCGGTGTCGTCGACCGAGAGCGTGGTCTGGGTGACGAAGGCGACGTTGGCGGGATCGCGGGGCGTGAAAGCTTTCGCGTCTTCCACCGTCTCGATCAGAGCGACGGCGCCCTCGGGCAGCTGGCCCATGGTGCCGACGACCTCCGGGTGGCCGGCGTGACCGATCAGCACGATCTCGCGGCCCGCCTCATGGTGGCGCTGGGCCTCGACGTGAACCTTGGAGACCAGCGGACAGGTGGCGTCGAGGTAGAGCATCTGCCGCGCCCGCGCCTCGGCCGGCACGGACTTCGGCACGCCGTGGGCGGAGAACACCACCGGCCGGTCGGCGGGGGCTTCGGACAGCTCGTCGACGAACACCGCGCCCATGGCTTTCAGCCGCTCGACGACGTGGCGGTTGTGGACGATCTCGTGGCGGACGTAGATCGGCGCGCCGAACTTCTCGACGGCGCGCTCGACGATCTGGATGGCCCGGTCGACGCCCGCGCAGAAGCCGCGCGGGCTGGCAAGCAGCACGGTCAGGGGTCTGCGAGGTCGGAGAGGCGCATTCATCGCGCTGCAAGGTAGGCGCTCACGCGTTGCGACGCCACCGATATGCCTTTATCACGCTGAACAACGCTGAAGGCCGTTCCGCGGTTGGATGCCTCTTTTATCGGACGTGACATGCGCCGTTTTGCAATCCTCGCCCTCGCCGCCCTGCTTACCGTCGCCTATGCCGGCGAACGCGCCCACGCCCAGTATGGCGGCGGCGGTGGCGGCGGCGGTCCCATGGGCGGCCCTGCCGGCGGGGACGACGAGGACAGCGCCGATGCGGCCAAAAAGAAGAAGCGCGACGATGAGTGGAATCAGCCGACCGCGCCGCTGCCTGCCCTGCGCAACGCCGGTCCCTGCCCGTATGTGAAGGTGCTCTACGACGCGGCTCGCTATCACGAGTTCGGCGGCGGCCAGGAGACCTCCAGCGCGGTCGCCTACACCGGCGAGATCCAGGGCATCACGGCCGCCTGCGAGTACAAGGACGACCAGCCGATCAAGGTGCAGATGAAGCTGCTCTTCACGCTGGGCAAGGGTCCGCAGGCGACGGGCGACGCCAAGACCTACCGCTATTGGGTGGCGGTGACCGACCGCAACAAGGAGGTCATCGACAAGAAGTACTTTGACCTGCCGGTGAAGTTCGGCGGCAAGGATCGGCTCGACGTCACCGACGAGCTGGACGGCATCGTCATTCCGCGCGCCTCGGCGACCACCAGCGGCTCGAACTTCGAAGTTCTGGTCGGCTTTGACGTGACGCCGGAGATGGCCGACTTCAACCGCGCGGGCAAACGCTTCCGCGCCAACGCCGGCGCTGCTACCACCACGCAATGAGCGACCTGAAACGGGTGCTGGGCGAAGCGGTCCAGACCGCCTTCGCAAGCCTTGGCTTGCCTGCCGAACTGGGGCGGATGACGGCGTCCGACCGTCCCGATCTCGCTGACTTCCAGTGCAACGGCGCGCTCGCCGCCGCCAAGGTGGCGGGCAAGCCGCCTCGCGACATCGCCCAGGCGGTGCTGGAAAAACTGCAAGAACGGCCGGAGCTGGAGACGGCGGAGATCGCCGGGCCGGGCTTCCTGAACTTCCGGGTCAGCGCCGATACGCTGTCGGCCAGAGCCAACGACATCGCGGTCGATCCCCGGACGGGGGCTGAACAGGTCGCCACGCCGCGCCGGGTGATCGTCGACTACGCCGGACCGAACGTCGCCAAGCCGATGCACGTCGGCCACCTGCGCGCGTCCATCATCGGGGAGTCGATCAAGCGGCTGTACCGTTTTCGGGGTGACGAGGTCTGGGGAGACGCCCACTTCGGCGACTGGGGCTTCCAGATGGGGCTGCTGATCGTGGCGGTGGCGGACGAGGGGCTGTCGCTCGACCAGGTCGACCTGCCGACGCTGGACCGGCTCTATCCGATGGCGGCGGCCAGGGCGAAGGAAGATGTCGCCTATCGCGACCGCGCCCGCAAGGCGACGGCCGAGCTGCAGGGCGGCAACGCTGAATACCGCACGATGTGGGCCCGCTTCGTCGAGGTCAGCCGCGTGGCGCTGGAGCGGGAGCTCCATGCGCTGGGCGTCGACTTCGACCTGTGGAAGGGCGAGAGCGACGCCGATCCGCTGATCCCCGCCATGATCGCCGAGCTGGAGGCCAAGGGCCTGCTGGTCGAGGACCAGGGCGCCCGGATCGTCCGGGTGACCCGCGAGGGCGACAAGCGCGAACTGCCGCCGCTGTTGGTGGTCTCGTCCGAAGGTTCGGCGATGTATGGCACGACCGACCTCGCCACCATCCTGGATCGGCGCCGGAGCTTCGATCCGGACCTGATCCTCTACTGCGTGGACCAGCGCCAGGCCGACCACTTCGAGCAGGTGTTCCGCGCGGCCTATCTCGCCGGTTATGCCGGGGAAGGTTCGCTGGAGCACATCGGCTTTGGGACCATGAACGGGCCCGACGGCAAGCCGTTCAAGACCCGCGAAGGCGGCGTACTGAAGCTGCACGACCTGATCGAGATGACCCGCGCCAAGGCTCGCGAGCGGCTGCACGAGGCCGATCTTGGCTCGGAGCTGGCGCCGGAGGAATTCGAGGAGACGGCGCACAAGGTGGCGGTCGCGGCGCTGAAATTCGCCGACCTCTCCAACTTCCGCGGCACCTCCTACGTCTTCGACCTCGAACGGTTCTCAAGCTTCGAGGGCAAGACCGGGCCGTATCTGCTCTATCAGGCCGTCCGGGTGAAATCGGTGCTGCGCAAGGCGCAGGAGACCGGCGCGGAGCCAGGCCAGATCGTGGTGCGGGAGACCGCCGAGCGCGACCTCGCCCTGCTGCTGGACGCCTTCGATACGGCGCTCGCCGAGGCCTACGACAAGAAGGCCCCGAACTTCATCGCCGATCACGCCTATCGGCTGGCCCAGGCTTTTTCGAAGTTCTACGCCGCCTGTCCGATCCTGCAGGCGCCCGACGACGAGACCCGCGCCTCGCGTCTGTCGCTGGCCCGCGCCACGCTGAACCAGCTGGAGCTGGCGCTCGATCTTCTCGGCATCGAAACGCCCGAGCGGATGTAGCCGATCAACTCTCCGGGATCGCCGCAGCCGCGCCGCAACCGCAGCGCCGGATCGACGTTTGGCGGCGAAAGGGAGGACCCACCATGCCAGAGCTGACGACCCGCGACGCGGTCACCCGCGCCATGGCCGCCATGGAGATCGCCGAGAGCTGCACCCACCCGGAAATCCGCGAGTCCTTCACCAACCTCGCGCAGACCTGGCTGCAACAGGCGGCGGAGGCGGCCGGCGGCGATAGCGCCTCCGACGCGGAGTTTTCAGGCGCCTGACTTGCTGGGCCGCGCTTGAGGGCGGACAATACCGCCATGAGCGATGTGACCGCGCCCCTGATCCTCGACTTCCTCGAATGGCTGTCGGCGGGGCCGAAACCCTACGGCGAGGTGATGGACGCCTGGCGCAGTTCCTGTCCGCGGCTGACCATCTGGGAAGACGCGCTCGACAACGGCCTGGTCCATCGGCTGGACGGTTCGGTGGCGCTGACGCCCCTTGGCCGCGAACAGCTTCGAGAAGCGGGCCGGGCCTAGGGCAGGTCGCGCAATTTGCGCAGCGAAATCTTCACCGCCTGCTGGCCCCAGGTCGCATCGTGCTGGCCGTCCTGCAGATCCTCGGGCCAGTCGAACACCAGCGGCGGAGTTTCGCCGCCGCCGTAGCCGCTCCGGTTCGCGACCGACTGGGTGACCTTTACCGAGCCTTTGAAGCGCTCGTTCTCCAGCAAATAGGTCCCGTCGTAGGTGACCCCCGAGGTATCCGCGCCGGCGATGATCCCGTTGCCGATGTAGATCAGGCCGAACTGCTGACCGGAGGCCGCAAGACGCATGAAATAAAGGGAGCCCATGCCCGCCCTCCCGTGTTGTTCCCGGCGCCACTTGGGCCATCCACAGGTGAGATGTCGAGTCCCGTTGACTCTCCGCAGGCCCTCCCGCAGGTATGGTCCACCTCTCGCGGGAGAGATCGGGGGATTCCCCCGGAGCCGAAGGCGCAACCGCCCCGGAAACGCTCAGGCAAAAGGACCGCGGAAGGCTGATGAACGCTGGAAAGTAGCGTCGCTGCGAAGCGGCGCTCGCCGAAGGAGCAAGGAAGGGCGG
>Ga0157373_10001308_pt1 | contig 19025 bp, 22 predicted proteins | sample C65metaG_FD_113460 | JGI IMG/M metagenome (GOLD analysis project Ga0157373, IMG submission 113460) | Corn rhizosphere microbial communities from Kellogg Biological Station, Michigan, USA - C6-5 metaG | ecosystem: Host-associated > Plants > Roots > Rhizosphere > Soil | place: USA: Michigan... | reverse complement strand
GGTCTGGGCGGATGCGCCGGTCGCGGCCGCGGCGAGAACGCCTGCGATCGCGAGGGCTAATGGGGTGGTTTTCATTGCTGCTACTCCGTGTTGCACGGCGCGCAGGCATTGGACCCGAGCACCCTTGTGGCGAAAGCCCCCCGCTCGGTCCGCTATTGGGAACGCGGCGCTACCCATAGGGTTGCTCCGGCGGCGCTGGACTCTTCGCGGCGGGTATGCAGTTTGGCGGTTCAAACAGTTGTTCAAAATCGACAGATCTCCCCCATGAAGACCCTCGAACAGATGCTCGCCGCCGACTTCGGTACGATGGGCGAGCTGATCGCCATCCATGCCGCCGAGCGTCCCGATCACCAGGCGCTGGTGATGGAGAGCGGATCGCTGACCTATCGCGAGCTCGACCGGCTGATGGATCGGATCGGCGCGGCGTTGCAGCGGGACGGGGTGAGGACGGGCGAGGCGATCTCCGTCTGCGCGACCACCTCTTTGGAGTATGCGGCGCTGTTCGTCGGCGCGCTGCGCGTCGGCGTGGCGGTGGCGCCCATCGCGCCCTCCTCCACGCCCGAGCAGATCGTCGGCATGGTCGCAGACAGCGGCGCGAGCCTCTTCTTCCTCGACAAGGGCGTGGCGGCCGCGCTTGGGCCGGTGGCGGGCGAGATCGAAGCGCGGCGGATCGCGCTCGACGGTTCCGGCGCGGGCGGCTCGTTTGTCGACTGGCTGGCGCCGGAGGGCTCAAAGCCTCGGCCCGTCGAGATCGACCCCAAGGCGCCGTTCAACATCATCTACTCGTCGGGCACCACGGGCGTGCCGAAGGGCATCGTCCAGTCGCACGCCATGCGCTGGCGCCACCTCGCGCCGCGGCCCGAGGGGGTCGGCTACAGCCCGGATGCTGTCGCGCTGATCTCCACGCCGCTCTACTCCAACACCACGCTCGTCTGCTTCTTCCCGGCGCTGGCGGGCGGCGGGACGGTGGTGATGATGCCGAAGTTTGACACCATGAAGTTCCTGCAACTGTCGGAACGCCACCGCGTCACCCACGCGATGCTGGTGCCGGTGCAGTACCGCCGGCTGATGGAGCATCCGGACTTCGGGCGCTACGACCTGTCGGCCTATGTGATGAAGTTCGCCACCAGCGCGCCGTTCGCGGCCGAGCTGAAGGCCGATGTGTTGAAGCGCTGGCCGGGCGGGCTGATCGAGTACTACGGCATGACCGAGGGCGGCGGCGGCTTCATCCTCTACGCCCACGAACACCCCGACAAACTGCACACCGTTGGCCGCGCCGGGCCCGGCAGCGACGTCAAGATCATCGGCGAGGACGGCCGCGAACTGGCGCCGGGCGAGGTCGGCGAGGTGATCGGGCGCGGCCCGGCGACCATGAACGGCTACCACAACCAGCCCGGCAAGACGGCCGAGGCCCAGTGGACCGATCCGGACACGGGCCTCGTCTACATCCGCACCGGCGATGTCGGGCGCCTCGACGAGGACGGCTTCCTGACCCTCATGGACCGCAAGAAGGACATGATCATTTCCGGCGGCTTCAACATCTACCCCAGCGACATGGAGGCGGTGATCGTCCAGCACCCGGCCGTCACCGAGGCCGCCGTCGTCGGCGTGCCCTCACGCGAGTGGGGCGAGACGCCGGTCGCCTTCGTGGCGCTGAAGGACGGTGTTTCGGTGGAGCCCGAAGACCTCCGCGTCTGGGTCAACGCCAAGGTCGGCAAGACGCAGAGGCTCTCCGCCGTGCGCCTGGTGGACGCGCTGCCCCGCAGCCACATCGGCAAGGTCCTGAAACGGGAGTTGCGGGATGGATACGGCTCTTAAACCGCTCATCCCGGCGAAAGCCGGGACCTAAGCTGACTCCGTATGGGTCCCGGCTTTCGCCGGGCTGAGCGGAGTGAATTAATCCCAGATGCCGGGCTTCCTCCCCGCCCACGGCATTTCCTTCTCCAGCTGTCCGGCGAGCCGGAACAACGTCGCCTCGTCGGCGTAGCGGCCGGTGAGCTGCATGGCGATGGGCAGGTCGTCCGCGCTCATGTGCAGCGGCAGGGCCATCGAAGGTTGGCCGGTGAAGTTGAAGGGCGGGGTGAAGGGGAAGGTCTGGGACTGGGCCTTGTCGAAGGCGCGCAGGTCGTCGGTCAGGGTGTCGAGGAACTCGTGCTTCGGCGGCGTCGTACCCAGCACCGGCGTCAGGAAGACGTCGAATTCCTCGAAGTTGGCAAGGATCTGGCGGTTGGCGAGGCGCAGCTGTTGCCAGCCCCACATCGCCTGCTCGCCGGTGATCTGCATCCCGGCCTTCCAGGCGCGCCAGGCGAGGCCTTCGATGTCGCCGGGATCGGGCTCGCGGCCGATCTTCTCGATCCAGCGGCGCAGGCCGGCGGCGAAGTTCGACGCCGAGACCAGCGCCTGGGCGCGATAGGTGGTGCGGTAATCAATGCCCAGCCCCCGCTCGACCACCTCATGGCCCAGCGCGCGCAGGGTTTCGACGGTTGCTTCCAGTTTCGCCTGCACCTCGTCGGAGATCGGCTTGCCGTTCGGCGTCTCGGCCGACCAGAAGATGCGAAGCTTGCCGGGACTCTTGCCCACCTCCGCGAGATACGGCCCGTCCTTCGGCGGCGGCGCGTAGGGGCTGGCGGGCTCAGGATAGCCGGTGGCGTCGAGCATGGCGGCGCTGTCGCGGACCGTGCGGCTGACCACATGGTCGACGGAAAAGCCGATGGCGCGGTCGTAGTCCTCGCCGCCGTTCGGATTGCGGTCGCGGGTGGTCTTGAGGCCCACCAGCCCGCAGCAGGCCGCCGGGATGCGGATCGAGCCCAGCCCATCGCTCGCATGCGCCAGCGGCACCATCCCCGCCGCCGTCGCCGAGGCCGCCCCGCCCGAGGAGCCACCGGAGATGCGGGTCGGGTCCCACGGGTTGCTGCAGGGGCCGAGCCTCGCCGACGTGGTCACGCCGGGGATGCCGAACTCCGGCGTGTTGGTCTTGCCGAGCATCACCACGCCCGCGGCGCGGTAGCGTTTCACCAACTCGGTGTCTTCGGCGTCAGCAGCCACCTCGACGAAGTTGGAGCCCGACGTGCGTGGCCAGCCCTTTACCCGCTGGCCCAGGTCCTTGATCAGGAAGGGTACGCCCTTGAACGGACCTTCGGGCAGCTCGCCCTTCGCCGTCGCGCGGGCCTCGTCATAGGCCTTGTAGACCACCGCGTTGAGGGTCGGGTTATGGCGTTCGATCCGCTCGACGGCGGCCTCGACCAGCTCCAGGGGGGTAACTTGCTTCTTCCTGACGAGGTCTGCGAGGCCAAGGCCGTCGTAGTCGGCGTATTGCGCAAAGCCCATACCGTCCTCCCTTTTGGAACGAACGGTACCAGCCCTGCGGCAAACGCCAAACGATTGTTCGAAACTCAGGCCAGCAGGTCGGCGTGCTCGCGGTGGCGGCGCAGCCACGCGGCCGCATAGCCGCAGATCGGCACGAGCTTCAGCTTCTGCTCGCGGGCGTCGGCGACGAGGCCGTCCATCAGCCGCCCCGCCGTGCCCGCCCCCCTCAACGGCACGGGCGAGAAGACATAGTCGATGTAGAGCCGCCCGGCGTCGCGCCGGTAGTCGGCGTAGGCGGTCTGGCCCTGTTCCACCAGCTCGTAGCGGCTGCGGGCTTCATTGTCGGTGACGTTGCTCATGTCGCTAATACCCAACGCGGGTCAGACAAGTTCCACCGCCATCGCGGTCGCTTCGCCGCCGCCGATGCAGAGGCTCGCCAGCCCCCGCTTTGCGCCGCGCGCCTGCAGGGCCGATAGCAGGGTGGCCAGGATGCGCGCGCCGGACGCCCCGAGCGGGTGGCCGAGCGCGCAGGCGCCGCCGTTCACATTCAACCGGTCGGGATCGATCCCGAGCTCGCGCTGGGCGATCATGGCGACGACGGCGAAGGCCTCGTTGACTTCGAAAAGGTCGACGTCGCCGACGCCCCAGCCGGCCTTCTCCAGCGCCTTTTTCATAGCGGGCACGGGGGCGGTGGTGAAGAGGCCCGGCTCGTGGGCGTGGGCGGCGTGGGAGACGACGCGAGCCACCACCGGAAGGCCCAGCGCTTCGGCGATCGAGGCCCGGGTCATCACCAGCGCGGCGGCGCCGTCGCTGATCGACGAGGCGTTGGCGGCTGTGATGGTCCCGTCCTTGGCGAAGGCGGGCTTGAGGCCGGGGATCTTCGACGGGTCGGCCTTCAGCGGCTGCTCGTCGGTGGAGACGACCTCCTCGCCCTTGCGGGTCTTCACCGTCACCGGCGTGATCTCCGCTTCGAATGCGCCGCCTTCGACCGCCGCCTTGGCGCGGCGAAGGCTTTCGATGGCGTAGGCGTCCTGGTCCTCGCGGGTGAACTGGTAGGCGCGCGCGGCGTCCTCGGCGAAGGCGCCCATCAGCTTGCCCGGCGTATAGGCGTCCTCCAGCCCGTCCAGGTACATGCTGTCGGAGATGACATCGTGGCCGATGCGCGCGCCGCCGCGGTGCTTGACCATCAAGTAGGGGGCATTGGTCATGCTCTCCATGCCGCCCGCGACGATGACGTCGGACGAACCGGCGGTCAGCGCGTCATGCGCCATGATCGCCGCCTGCATGCCGGAGCCGCACATCTTGTTGACGGTGGTGGCCTCGACCGACAGCGGCAAGCCCGCGCCCAAAGCCGCCTGCCGGGCGGGCGCCTGGCCAAGCCCCGCCGGCAGCACACAGCCCATGAAGATCTGCTCGATCTTGTCGCCGCTGATCCCCGCCCGCTCCAGCGCCGCCTTCACCGCGGCAGAGCCCAGCTCCGTGGCCTTCGCCCCCGCCAGCGAGCCCTGGAAGCCGCCCATCGGCGTGCGGGCGAAGGAAGCGATAACGACGGGATCGGCGGGCATGGAGGTCTCCTGTTCCCTCTCGATGTGAGGCTTCCGGCAAAGCCGCGCAAGAACCCTAAGGCCCGCCCAAACGTTTACCGTCCCGAGGGAATGACCCCGGAGACCGTATTCCGATGAAAACCTACCTGATGCTGGGCGCCGCTGCGCTGGCGCTCACCGCCTGTAAACTGGACCGCAGCCCCACGGCCGCGCCGCAATTCGCCGCCGCCGCGCCCTTCGACCTCGGCCTCGCGCCCGGCTACGACGCCCTGCCGACGGCGAGCCAGCCGATCCCCGTGTACTACGCCCCGCAGCCGGTGGCGCAGGACTACTGGAACAACGCCTATTCGCAGGGCCAGGGCTATTACGACCAGCCGCCGTCGTACTTCCCCTACAATGGCGCCACGCCTCTGGTCTGGAACCAGGGCAGCATGATCACCCGGATCGTCGAGGCGCTCGTGGGCGGCGGACAGCGCGAGTACTACTATCAGCCGGGCGCGGCCTATCCGTACTTCGTGCGCGATCCGCAGTACGCCTATGCCTACAACGACGGCCGCCTGATCGCGGCGTATGACCCGTATGGCCAGCCGCTTGCCGAGACCGTTCTGCTCGAGCGCGCCCCGATCGCCAGCCGCTACCTCGTCCGCGCCGAGACCCTCTATGACGTCGCCCGCCGCACCAGTCCGCGTCCGCTGACGCGGGAGGTCTGGACCGTTGAGCGCACCCGTCTGGCGCGTCAGGTGGAGGGCAAGCCCTGGAAGACCTGGTGGACGCCGGGCGACAACCGCTCGCCGGTGGCTGTCCAGCGGCTGGCCGAAGTCCGCCAGCGCAAGCTCGAACGCGACCTCGCCCACACCGAGTGGATGAAAGAGCAGAAGTTCGCGCAGGTGGATCGCAAGGCGGCGAAGTTCGACGACAGGCGCCCCGACATCCGCGTCGAAGCCGCCCCTCCGGGCCAGCGTGTCCACGCCGTGGTCGCCCCGGCCGAGCGGCGCGTCGACGTCCGGAAGGTCGAGGTTCGCAAGGTGGAGCCCCAGACGCGTAAGGTCGAAGTGCGCAAGATGGAGGTCCGCAAGGTCGAGCCTCGGGCGCTGAAGCCGGTTGAGATGCGCAAGGTCGAAGCCCGCGTCGCGCCTGAACGCGCAAGGCAGGTCCGGGCCGCGAAGGTCGAGAAGGCCAAGGCCGCCGTCGAGCACGGCCGGCCGGCGGCCTTCCACGGCCCCGCCAAGACGCCCAAGGCGGCTGCGGCTCGCGCGCCCGCCAAGGGGCCCACCAAGCACGGCAAGAAGCACGACTAGGGTCCGTCCTCGAAGGCAACTTGCTTTCAGCCAAGCAAGGCCGCACCTTACGGCGATGGGCCGCACCGCCGACTATTCGAAGGAGAGCTGCGCCATCGCCGCCACGCTGGAGGTGGTCGGCGATCCCTGGACGCTGCTGATCCTGCGCGACGCCTTTCGCGGCGTGCGGCGCTTCGAGCAGTGGCAGGAGCGGCTGGGCGTGGCGCGCAACGTGCTTGCTGCCCGCCTGAAGAGCCTGGTCGAAAACGGCGTGCTGGAGACCAGCCTCTATTCCGAGCGCCCGCCCCGCCACGAATACGTGCTGACCGCCAAGGGCCGGGCGCTGTCGCCCGTGCTGCTGACCATGGCCGCCTGGGGCGACGCCCACGTCTATGGCGAGGAAGGCGGCCCGATGCGCTTTGTGCACGGCGACCACCAGTTCGAGCCGCAACTTGTCTGCGCCTGCTGTGGCGAGGCCCCGCACGGACGTGACCTGCGCATGGAAGCCAAGGACTGCGCGACCCCGACCGTCGGCGAGGCGCTGGCCAAGGCGAAGGTCGCCTAGAGCGCCCTCACGGTCCGCTCGATGAATCCCCCGCCCAGCACCCGGCTCGGCGCTTCCGGCGCGTAGAGTACGCAGGCCTGACCGGGCGCGACGCCTTCTTCCGGCGCATCGAACATCACGCCCACCGAATCTTCGACCATGACGAGGCGCCCCGCCGCGGGCTCGCGGGTGGAGCGGACGCGGGCGAGGACGGGGCGGCTGCGTGCGGCCGCGTCGGCCAGCGGCTCGTCGCCCAGCCAGTTGTCTTCCTTCAGCACCAGCGCGTGCGTCAGCAGCGCATCGCGAGGGCCGACGATGACCTGGCGGGCGTCGGCGTCGATCTTCACGACGAACAGCGGATCGCCGAGCGCGACATTCAGGCCCCGGCGCTGGCCGACGGTGTAGCGGGTCACGCCCTCGTGACGGCCCAGCACGCGGCCGTCGAGGTGGACGATGTCGCCGGGCTCGGCGCCGTGCGGGCGCAGGCGGTCGATGACCGTGGTGTAGCGGCCTTCAGGGACGAAACAGATGTCCTGGCTGTCGGGCTTGTCGGCGATGGTCAGGCCCATCTCGGCGGCCACGCGCCGGACTTCCGGCTTTTCCAGCCCGCCCAGTGGAAAGCGCAGGTAGTTGAGTTGCCCGGGCGTGGTCGCGAACAGGAAGTAGCTTTGGTCACGTGCGGGATCGGCGGCCCGGTGCAGTTCCGGGCCGTTCGGGCCCGCCTCGCGGCGGACGTAATGCCCCGTCGCCATGGCTGCGGCGCCCAGGTCGCGCGCGACGTTCAAAAGGTCGTGGAACTTGACCGTCTGGTTGCAGCGCACGCACGGGATCGGCGTCTCGCCGCGCAGGTAGGCGTCGGCGAACTCCTCGATCACCTGCGCCTTGAAACGGCTTTCGTAGTCGAGGACGTAGTGGGGGATGCCGATGGCCTCGGCCGCCTGGCGCGCGTCGAGGATGTCCTGGCCCGCGCAGCAGGCGCCCTTCTTCTGGATCGCCGCGCCGTGATCATAGAGCTGCAGCGTCACGCCCACCACGTCGTAGCCCGCGCGCGCCAGAAGGGCGGCCGTGACGGTCGAATCCACGCCGCCCGACATCGCCGCAACCACGCGCGCGCCGGCAGGCAGGCCGACCGCGGCCCGCACCGCTTCTTCAGCGCCGTTCAGAATTGGAGCCTGTGCGTTCACGCCCGCTATGTAGCGCGCCGGCGTCGAATTTGCGAGCCGCGCCAGACGGATAGCAGCTCAATCTCTGTTTGAAGATCAGGAAAGTGTTAACCGCGTTTAATAGTCATGTTTCATTCCGGAACGCCTTTCCTAACAAGGCATAGCTAAATTCTTACCTGCATTTTTACTATCGCGATTCACCGCCTGTTATTCCCCGGCGGTGTACCAAGACGCGAATAGTGATGGTGGGAAAGGCGCAAAGCCATGCTTCAACAGCAGCGCACGAACAGCCGGGGCGAGAAGTACGTCGTAGGTCCGACCGGCTCGCCGCTGACGATCTCCGATCTGCCGCCGCCGAACACGCAGCGGTGGGTGATCCGGCGTAAGGCCGAAGTGGTCGCGGCCGTCCGTGGGGGCCTCCTCTCCCTGGACGAAGCCTGCGAGCGCTACTCGCTGACCAACGAGGAGTTCCTGGCCTGGCAGCAGTCGATCGATCGCCACGGCATGGCCGGCCTTCGCGCCACGCGCGTCCAACAGTACCGCTAGCCACAAATCTCCCCCTTTTGCAGGCTAGGCATCGCTCCGGCCGCGTCCTTAAGTGGCGCGGCCGTTTGCGTTTAAGGCCCCGGTAGCCCGGAACGATTGCGGCCTGATGTAGTTTTAGGCGTCGCGGGGCAGCAGGTTCACGAGGGAGTGAAACCACATGAGCAAGTTTCTCTACGTTAGCGCTGCGGCGGCGGCTCTTGCCTTTGCCGGCGCTGCGCAGGCCGCCGGTCACGGCGGCGGCATGGCCGGCGCGCACATCGGAGCGGGCGCCGGAATGGCGGGCGCACATATTGGCGCGGGCGCCGGTATGGGCGCGGCCGCGGGCAGTCACGGCGTAGGCGCGGCGGTCTCCGGCGCGGCCCGTTCGGGCGGCGGCGCGGCCGCGGTCCTGCCGAACACCCACGCTTCGGCCAACGGCATTGAGTACGGCTCCGAAGCCGGAACCAAGGCTCATACGGACGACACGACCACGACCGATACGGCGGATACGTCCGACACCGACGACACTGACGACACCGCCGACGCGACGACGACCACGACAACGCACGGCAAGGCTCACGCAAACACCCATGCCAACAAGGGCGTCGGCGCGGCGGTCTCCGCCGCGGCCAAGGCCGGCGGCGGTGCGGCGGCGGTTCTGCCCAATACCCGCGCCTCGGCGAACGGGATCGAATACGGCTCTGAATCGGCCACCCACAACGGGACCGACACCAGCGCCACGACGACGACCACGACGTCGACCAACACCCACTAGCGATCGTTCAAAAAGGAAGCTCCGGCCGCCCCGCGCGGCCGGAGCGCTTTCCCGCCATTGCCCGAACGCCCCCGCGCTGGTAGCCATTCGGCCCAGCAGCGGCATGTGGCCGCCGGGACGTTGATTGATGGCAGGCACCAGATCTTCCGACGCTAAAGGCCAAGGCGAGGCCCTCCTGTGGGACCTGCTCACCTTTGAACGGCTGATGACCGGCCCGGTCGTCCACCTGATCTACTGGGCGGGCCTGGGCGTGATCGCGCTGGCGGCCTTCTCGGCGCTGGGCGCCTCGATCGGGGTGGCGCTGCGCGAAGCCTCCATTTTCGGCAAGCTCCTGGCCCTGCCCGTTCTGATCGCGGGGCTGCTGTTCTGCGCGGCGGGCGTCTTGCTATGGCGCTCGTTCTGCGAGTTCTACGTCGCCATCTTCCGCATCAGCGACGATCTCCGCGCCATGCGCGAAACCGTCGACGCCGAGCGTCGTCAGCCCTAAGCCGCTAACAAGCTTGACCGTTAAGGTTGCGAAACTGCGACTCTTGCGCGCGATTCGCAAATCAGATTAACGATTCGGGCAGAGGCGGCGTTCACCATTAACCAGTCTTAAATTAACTTCTCGCGATGCTGCGCGTGGAGATGGGGGCGGACTCCGATCTCAAGGGTTGCTGACCGCCGAGGGGCGGGGAGGGGCAAATGCGCGTTCTACTGATCGAAGACGACAGCGCCACCGCGCAGACCATCGAGCTGATGCTGAAGTCCGAAGGCTTCAACGTCTACACGACGGATCTGGGCGAAGAGGGCGTCGATCTGGGCAAGATCTACGACTACGACCTGATCCTGCTCGACCTGAACCTTCCCGACATGAGCGGCCTGGACGTGCTGCGAACGCTGCGGGTGGCCAAGATCAACACCCCGATCATGATCCTGTCGGGCTCGGCCGAGATCGAGACGAAGGTGAAGACCTTCGGCTCCGGCGCCGACGACTACCTCACCAAGCCCTTCCACAAGGACGAGCTGGTAGCCCGCATCCACGCTGTGGTTCGTCGCTCAAAGGGCCATGCGCAATCGGTCATCAAGACCGGCGACATCATGGTCAACCTCGACGCCAAGACCGTCGAAGTGAACGGCATCCGGGTGCATCTGACCGGCAAGGAATACCAGATGCTCGAGCTTCTCTCGCTTCGGAAGGGCACGACGCTCACGAAGGAGATGTTCCTCAACCACCTCTACGGCGGCATGGACGAGCCCGAGCTGAAGATCATCGACGTCTTCATCTGCAAGCTGCGCAAGAAGCTGGCGACCGCCGCCGGCGGCGCCCACCACATCGAAACCGTATGGGGCCGCGGCTACGTGCTCCGGGACCCTGAGGGCACGGTCGCGGCGATCGACGCCGCCTAGAGCTTTCGTACCTCTCTCTCTGGCTTAGCTTACGCAAAGCGCCCGCCCTAACCGGCGGGCGTTTTCGTTCGGACCAGCCACAGCCCGCCAAGCGCGAGGCCCGCGAACACCGCGCCAGTCGCGAAGGTCGCCGTGGGGCCGAGATGCTGCCAGAGCTCGCCGGCGATGGCGCTGGCCGCCAGCACGGCCAGGCCCGTCGTCAGGCCAAAGACGCCGAACGCCGTGCCGCGCAGGTCGGCCGGGGCGTTGTCGGCCACCATCGCCGAGAGCAGACCCTGGCTCAGGCCCATGTGCACGCCCCATAGCGCGGCGCCGACCAGCGCCCCCGTCACCGTGTGGACCGAGGCCAGCACGACGTCGGCGACGATCAGCGCCAGCAGGCCGGCCGCCAGCACCGCCTTGCGCCCGACCTTGTCCGACAGTTCGCCGGCCGGGATCGACAGGACGGCATAGACGACGCTCATCACCACCAGCACGATCGGGGTCATGCCGAGCGCCAGGCCCGCGTCGCGCGCTTTGAGGATCAGGAAGGCCTCGCTGAAGCGCGCCAGGTGGAAGACCACCGCCACGGCGATCACCACCCAGTAGCCGGCGCCCAGCCGCCCCAGCGCGCTGACCCGTACCGGCGGGCCGCCGTTGCGCTGCATGGCGTGGGTCTCGGGCTCCTTGACGAATAAGGCCATCGCCAGCACCGCCAGGATGGCCGGGACCACCGCCCACCACATCACCGCGCGGATGTTGTTGACCATCAGCACCATCAGCCCGATGGCGATCAGCGGCCCGGTGATGGCGCCGACCGTATCCAGCGCCTGCCGCAGTCCGAAGGCGGCGCCGCGGATTTCGGGCGGCGTGACGTCGGCGATCAGGGCGTCGCGCGGAGCGCCGCGGATCCCCTTCCCCACCCGGTCGGCGAAGCGGATGGCCAGCACCTGCGCCGGGTTCACCGCCAGCGGGAACAGCGGTTTCGACAGCGCACCCAGGCCATAGCCGAACATCGCCAGCAGCTTGCGCTTGCCCAGCCGGTCGCTGAGCCAGCCGGAAAAGACCTTGGTGATCGAGGCCGTCGCCTCCGCCACCCCCTCGATCATCCCCAGCGTCGCCGCGCTCGCGCCCAGCGTGCCCACCAGGAACACCGGCAGCAGGCCGTGGATCATCTCCGAGGAGACGTCCATTAGCAGGGAGACCACCCCCAGCGCCCACACCGTCGACGGCGTGGCGCGCCAGCCCGTATTCGCCGATGCGTCTTTGGCCCTTGACATTATTTCTATGATTCTCGAATTATGGAATAACAGTCACGGAGCCGAACCATGCAACGCCTTCACCTGCACATTGCCGTCGAGGACCTCGCCCGGTCCATCGACTTCTATTCCAACCTCTTCGGCGCCGAGCCCACGGTGCGCAAGCCCGACTACGCCAAGTGGATGCTGGAGGATCCGCGCGTGAACCTCGCCATCTCCGAACGCGGCCGCGCGCCCGGCGTCGACCACGTCGGCATCCAGGCCGAAACCGCCGAAGAGCTCGCCGCCATCGCCGGGCGGCTGAAAGGCGCAGGCCAGACCACCTTCGACGAGACGGCGACCACCTGCTGCTACGCCAGGTCCGACAAGAGTTGGGTCGTCGACCCCTCCGGCGTGCGCTGGGAGAGCTTCCACACCCTCGGCGAGGCGACGGTGTATGGCGAGGGCGAGCCGGCGATGGTGGTTGAACAACCCAAGACCGCCAGCGCCTGCTGCGGCGCCTAATTTAAACTCCGCTCATCCCGGCGAAAGCCGGGACCCAGGACCTTCCAGCGGAGTGCTGATTGGACAGAACTGGGTCCCGACTTTCGTCGGGATGAGCGGTTTATGGATTGTCACATCCTTCCGATATTCTCGAACCATGGAATCAGATGACGCCGTCGTCGCCCTGTCCGCGCTTGCCCACCCAGGCCGGCTGGCGATTTTTCGCCTGCTGGTGAAGGCCGGGAAGAACGGGCTGCCCGCGGGCGAGATCGCCCACCAGACCGGCAGCAAGGCCAATACCCTGTCGAGCAACCTCGCCATCCTCGTCCACGCGGGGCTGGCGGCCTCGCGGCGGGACGGACGGTCGATCATCTACACGGCGGACTTCGAGGCGATGGGCGGACTTCTCTCCTTCCTGATGGAGGACTGCTGCGCGGGAGAGCCGGCCATCTGCGGCCCAGCCGTCGAACGCGCGCGGCGGGCCTGCGGATGAGCCTGACGCGCCGTCTGGCCGCCGAGGCGCTGGGGACGGCCCTGCTGCTGGCCGTCGTCATCGGCTCGGGGATCATGGGCGAGCGGCTGGCGGCCGGGAACGAGGCCGTCGCCCTGCTGGCCAACACGCTGGCGACGGGTGCCGGGCTGGTGGTGCTGATCACCATCTTTGGACCCATCAGCGGCGCGCATTTCAACCCGGCGGTGACGCTCGTCTTCCTGCTGCGGAAGGAAATCTCGCCTGCCGCCGCCCTCGCCTACGTCGCGGTGCAGGTCTGCGGCGCGGTCATCGGGGCCTTCGCGGCTCACCTGATGTTCGGGCTGCCGGTGCTGGAGGTCTCCACCCACCTGCGTGACGGGCCCGCGCAGGCGTTTTCAGAGGCGCTGGCGACGTTCGGGCTGATCGCGACCATCCTGGGCGCGGTGCGCTACCGGCCAGACATGACGGCCGTTTGCGTCGGGCTTTACATCACCGCCGCCTACTGGTTCACCGCCTCGACATCCTTCGCCAACCCGGCCGTGACCATCGCCCGCTCGCTGAGCAACACCTTCGCCGGCATCGCGCCCGCCTCCGCGCCCGCCTTCATCGGCGCGCAGATCGTGGGCGCGCTGCTAGGCTGGGCCGCGATGGGCTGGCTGACCAAAGAGGAGAAACCGGCATGAACAAGTTCCCAGTCACCGTCTTCCACAACCCGGCCTGCGGAACCTCGCGCAACGTCGTCGCGGCGGTGAAGGAGGCGGGATACGAGCCGACGGTCGTGGAATACCTCAAGGCCGGATGGACGAAGGCCCAGCTGAAGGACCTGCTCAAGACGATGGGCGCCAGGCCCCGCGACATCCTGCGCGACAAGGGTACGCCCGCCGCCGAGCTCGGCCTGACCGAGGCGTCGGTCTCCGACGACAAGATCCTGGACGCCATGGTCGCCAACCCGATCCTGGTGAACCGCCCCATCGTGGTGACGCCCAAGGGCGCGGCGCTCTGCCGACCTTCTGAAGACGTGTTCACCCTGCTTGAGAACGCCCCCGAAACCTTCACCAAGGAAGATGGCGAGACGGTCACCCCTCGTCGCTGACGATGGCGTGACAATCGGGCCCAGTCGCCAAAACCTCCTTGCCTCGCACCGGATCGCGAAGCATTGAACCAGCTGCGCCGGGGGGCGCCCCAGCCGCGCGACCACAAGCGCGGCTCAAAGTGTCGGGGGAGTACGCTTCATGCAGAAACTTGATCCGCGCCTCGCGGCCGCGCGTCGCTATGCGCCGAAAGCCGCCCTTGCCGTGGGAGCCGTCCTGGCTCTGGGCATTGGCTGGAAACTGACCAGCGAGACGCATGCGCCGAAGGCGCCGGTGGCGGCAGCGGGCCTCAGTCCCGCCAAACCCGCCTTCATCCAACAGACCATCCCGGTCGAGGTGAAGCGCGGCGAGACCATGCAGGAGGCCGTGGAGCGCACCGGCATCGGCGAGGACGAGGCGCGCCATGTCGTCGACCTGATGGCCCAGACCTTCGACATCGCCCACATCCGCGCGGGCTTAGCCTTCCAGGCCGCGGTGCTGGCCCCGCGCGACGCGCGCAGCGACGTGAAGCTGGTCAGCCTGACGATGCCCGCGAGCGCCGCCAAGACCATCACCATCTCCCGCACCTTCGACGGCGCGCTGCAGCTGCACGAGCAGGAGGAGCAGGTCCGCGAGCAGGAGATGGTGGCATCCGGCGAAATCCAGGGCTCGCTCTACCAGTCGGCGGTCGATGCGGGCGCCACGCCGCAACTGACCCATCAAGTCGTGCAGCTGTTTGCCCACAAGCTCGACTTCAGCCGCGACATCCAGCCGGGCGACAGGTTCAGCCTCGTCTTCGACCGCAAGATCACCGAGAGCGGCAAGGTCGTTGAGACCGGCGACCTCATCTACGCCGAGCTGGAGGCGAACGGTCAGAAGACCCGCTTCTACCGCTTCGACCGCAAGGACGGACCGGCCGACTACTTCGACGAAACTGGCAAGAACATCAAAGGCTTCCTGTTGAAGACCCCGGTCGACGGCGCGCGGATCACCTCGCTGTTCGGCATGAGGAAGCATCCGATCCTGGGCTACACCCGCGCCCACCAGGGCATCGACTTCGGCGCCGGGACTGGCACGCCGATCCTGGCCGCGGGCGACGGGGTGGTGGCCGAGGCCGGGCGCAAGGGCGGCTACGGCAACTGGCTGCGCATTCGCCACACCGGCGGCTGGGACACCGGCTACGGCCACATCTCGCGCTACGCCAAGGGCGTTCATGCGGGCGTACATGTGAAGCAGGGGCAGGTCGTGGCTTACGTCGGCGCTACGGGTCTCGCGACGGGGCCGCACCTCCACTACGAGGTCTGGAAGAACGGCCGGCGGGTCAACCCGCTCAGCGCCAAGGTCCCGCAAGGCACGGTGCTCGGCGGGCGTGAGCTGGCGGCCTTCAAGGCTCAGAAGTCCAAGGTCGACGCGATGCTGAAGACCGGCGGCGGGACGCAGTTCGCGTCGGCGACAGCACAGCCTCGCGGATAACTCTCAACCGTCATCCTCGGGCTTGTCCCGAGGACCTCTCTATCGGCTGCAATGCCGTGGGGAATAACGCGACGCGGTGCGGCGGAGAGAGGGGTCCTAGGCACAAGGCCTAGGATGACGGGGATTGTTGGGGCGACGCCCTAGCTATCAAAAACGATCACTGACCGCGCGATCTCACCGCGCTTCAGCTCTTCGAACGCCTCGTTGACGTCCTCCAGCTTGATGCGGCGGCTGATCATGTCGTCGAGCTTGAGCTTGCCGGACATGTAGAAGTCCACGAACCGCGGCATGTCGACCGGGAAGCGGTTGGAGCCCATCAGCGAGCCCTGGATGCGCTTTTCGCCCAGGAAATCGGGGCCGTGCAGCTCGATCATGGTGCCGACCGGGATCATGCCGATGATGTTGGCCGTGCCGCCCCGCCGCAGCATCTTGAAGGCTTGCTCGGCGGTGATCTTCAGGCCGATGGCCTCGAAGGAGTGGTGAACGCCGCCGCTGGTCATCTCCAGCACCTGCTTGACCGGATCGCCCTGGGTCGCATCGACCACGTCGGTGGCGCCGAACTGCTTGGCGAGGTTGAGCTTCGAGCCCTGGGTGTCGATGGCGATGATCCGCCCTGCCCCCGCGATCGCCGCGCCGTTGACGGCCGCCAGACCCACGCCGCCGCAACCGATGACCGCGACCGTCTCGCCGGGGCGCACATTGGAGGTGTGGATCACCGCGCCGACGCCCGTCGTCACCGAGCAGCCGATCAGGGCGGCCACGTCGAACGGCATATCCTTGCGGATCGGCGTGCAGGCGTGCTCGTGGATCAGCATCTGCTCGGCGAAGGACGACAGGTTCAGGAACTGATTCACCGGGCCGTCCGCCGCGTTCTCGCGGAACAGGCGCGGCTCGGCCTTCTTGTCGCGGCGGGTCTCGGGACTCACACAAAGACTCATGTGACCGGTCAGGCAGTGCTCGCAGTGGCCGCAGAAGGCCGACAGGCAGGTGATGACGTGGTCGCCCACCTTCACGGTTCGGACTTCCTCGCCCACGGCCTCGACGATGCCGGCGCTCTCGTGGCCCAGCACGGCGGGCAGCGGGTGCGGGTAGGAGCCTTCGACGAAGTGCAGGTCCGAGTGGCAGACGCCGGCGGCCTTGGTGCGGATCAGCACCTCGTGCGGGCCGGGCTTGCTGATCTGGACGTCCTCGATCTGGAGGGGCTTGCCGACTTCCCGAAGCACCGCAGCCTTCATCGCGTGATCTCCCATACGCTTGTTTGAAGATGCTTATGGCCCAGGCGCGCAGCTATCTCAATTCGTCATCCTCGGGCTTGTCCCGAGGACCCCTCGCGCCGCTGCACTAGGTTGCAGGACGAGCGCCGGTCGTGCGGCCGATAGAGGGGTCCTCGCCACAAGGGCGAGGATGACGGTAATAGGGGCGATGGTGTCCAAATCCCTCTTCGTCACCCGTCTCTACGAAGCCCCGCTCGGCGGCCCCGCCTCGCTGAACGCCGAGCTGGAGGAGGCCTGCCGGATGCTGGAGGCCGAAGATACGGCCGGACAGCGATGGGCGAAGGAGCACGGCTACTGCGGCTACACCTCGTACGCCTCGCTGGACGACCTGCCGCGCCGCGTCACCGCCTTCGCCGAGCTGAAGAAGCGGCTCGACAAGCACGCCGCCGCCTTCGCGAAGGAGCTCCACCTCGACCTCGGCGGCCGCAAGCTCGTGCTCGACAGCCTGTGGGTCAATGTCCTCAAGCCCGGCGGCGCGCACTCCGGCCACATCCATCCGCACAGCGTGCTGTCGGGGACCTGTTACGTCGCCGTCCCGCCCGGCGCCTCGGCCCTGAAGCTGGAGGACCCGCGCCTGCCGCTGATGATGGCCGCCCCGCCGCGCGAGGCGGATGCGCCCGAGGGCGCCCGCACCTTCGTCTATGTTGACCCGGCGCCGGGCGCGGTGCTGCTGTGGGAAAGCTGGCTTCGGCACGAGGTCCCCGCCAATGGCGCCAAGAGCGACCGCATCTCGATCAGCTTCAACTACGCCTGGCGGTGAACAACCTCGCCGCTTGCACGGTTGTCGCGGCATGAACCGCGAAGGGCTCGCACTGGCTGTCATCCTGGCGCTCGCCGCGTGCGGACCCTCGCCCGCGAAGGAGCGACCGATGACGCAGCACTCCGGCGAATCCATCACCATCCTGCGCATCCAGCCGCGCGACCAGCACGGGATCGAGGTCACCTCCCCGGCGGTGGGCGTCGATGAGCGCATCGCCGACCGCTACAGCGCCTATCACGACAATCTCTCGCCGCCCCTGAACTGGACCGCCGTGCCGGGCGCCAGGGCCTATGCACTGGTGGTGGAGGACCCCGATGCGCCGCGCGAGACGCCCTTCCTGCACTGGATCGCCTGGGATATCTCCGGCGAGGCCACGGCCCTGCCGCAAGCCATCGCCAACACCGCCCACCCGGTCAGCCCGCAGGGCATGATCCAGGGCAAGAACGACAACGGCTCATACGGCTGGTTTGGCCCGCGCCCGCCGCGCGGCCATGGCGTGCACCACTACCACTTCCAGCTCTTCGCGCTGGACGCGCCGCTCGGGATGGATGCGAACGCGAAGCTGGAGGATGTCGTGAACGCGCTGAAGGCCCACACCATCGCCGAGGGCGAGCTGGTGGGCCTCTACGAAGCGCCGACCGCGCAGTAGCCTAGCGCCGCACCGCAAACAGCATCGCCGCCAGCCCGAGCGTGGCGAACACGCCCATGACGGCGGGGATCTGCGCGCTGAACACCCCCGCGTTGACGGAGATGTGCCCGCCGAAGTCCAGGTGCGTGAACCACGGCCAGACAAAAAAGGCGATCAACGCCACGGCTCCGGCGATGACGAACATCCGAGTGAGCCACATGGGTCTTCTCCCCGCAAACAGACGGACCACGCGCAAGTGCGGCCCGCTTGCATGGGACTATCGTCCTGCCGTGGTTAAGACAGCGCGCACCTGTTAGGTGAAAATGAGTTTACCAAACAACGCCTTGCCCAAATTGGGCCGGGGCGCGCCGCGAGGTTATTTCTCGTCGTCTTCGTCGATGTGGAGGGTGTGCAGGGCGCGGTGGAAAACCGGCGTCAGGATGAGGCCCGCGGCCGCGATCAGGACGATGCCGCAGAAGAGGGCGTAGAAGCCGGCGAAGAGCTTGCCGCCTACCGTCGCAAGCGGCGCGAGCGGGCCCATGCCGGACGCGATCATCGAGGCGTTGGCGAAGGCGTCGAGCCAGCTCATGTGCTCGGTGAAGTGATAGCCGGCCATGCCCACGAACACCGTCGCGCCCACGACCCCGCTGGAGATGGCGGCCGAAAGCGCCATGCGCCGATAAAAGATCGGCAGCGGCGCCAGCGGCTCATGCAGGCGCTCCAGGCGATGGGCGCTGAGCGGCGGCCTAGCTATCGAGGAAGCTCCGCAGCTTGCGTGAGCGGCTCGGGTGCTTGAGCTTGCGCAGCGCCTTGGCCTCGATCTGGCGGATCCGTTCGCGGGTCACCGAGAACTGCTGCCCGACCTCTTCCAGCGTGTGGTCGGTGTTCATGCCGATGCCGAACCGCATGCGCAGCACCCGTTCCTCGCGCGGCGTCAGCGACGCCAGCACGCGGGTCGTGGTCTCGCGCAGGTTCGACTGGATGGCCGCGTCGATGGGCAGGACGGCATTCTTGTCCTCGATGAAGTCGCCGAGGTGGCTGTCTTCCTCGTCGCCGATCGGCGTTTCGAGGCTGATCGGCTCCTTGGCGATCTTGAGGACCTTG
>Ga0157373_10001307_pt1 | contig 19028 bp, 13 predicted proteins | sample C65metaG_FD_113460 | JGI IMG/M metagenome (GOLD analysis project Ga0157373, IMG submission 113460) | Corn rhizosphere microbial communities from Kellogg Biological Station, Michigan, USA - C6-5 metaG | ecosystem: Host-associated > Plants > Roots > Rhizosphere > Soil | place: USA: Michigan... | reverse complement strand
CGGCATCCAGATATTCGGAAGTGAGATTGACCACATGCGCGAAGCAACAGAAATTGCCAGCATGGCAGGACCGGACCTCATGGACATCAATTACGGATGCCCGGTAAAACAGGTGGCTTGCCGCGGCGCAGGTTCTGCTTTACTTCAGGACATCGACAAAATGGTCGAAATGACAAGGGCAGTGGTCAACGCAACGCACCTTCCCGTAACTGTAAAAACCCGCCTGGGCTGGGACGACAATACAAAAAATGTCGAGGACGTGGCTGAAAGATTACAGGACATTGGTATACAAGCGCTTACCATTCATGGTAGAACCCGTGCACAAATGTACAAAGGGGAGGCAGACTGGACATTAATTCGTGAAATAAAAAGAAATCCCAGAATCAAAATTCCTATATTTGGTAACGGCGACGTAGATAGCATACGAAAAGCGGCCGACTGGCGATTGGAATATGAGGTCGATGGCATCATGATCGGCAGAGCTGCCATTGGTTACCCCTGGATCTTCAGGGAAATCAAACATTTTTTCAAAACCGGCCAGACACTCGCCGGACCAACTATTGAAGAACGTGTAGCAGTCTGCAGAACCCATCTTGAAAAATCAATCGCCTGGAAAGGCCCTAAAGTCGGTGTTTTCGAGATGAGAAGGCATTATTCTAATTACTTTAAAGGACTCCCTGACTTTAAAAGCTACAGGATGTCCCTGGTAAAGGAAGATAATATTGAAACCATTTATAACATCCTGGACGAAGTGGCAGACAAATATCAGTACATTCAGCTTAATGGCGAAATGGCTTGATTTTTGAAAAAGACTTACTAAATTTTTTACAAAATGGTTACAGCGATCACACAAGGCATAAAAATCTCCGTAGAAACTGGTTATCAGGATCATAACTCCAACCCTGAAAACGACCATTTCATGTTTGCTTACCGCATTAATATTGAAAATCTGTCAGACTATTCCATTCAACTCATGAGAAGGCAATGGTTTATTTTTGACTCCAACGGCACCCAGAAGGAAGTAGAAGGTGAAGGGGTAGTGGGGCTCCAGCCTGTCATCCAACCTGGCGAAAGTCATGCTTACATCTCCGGATGTCACCTCAACAGCGATATGGGCAGTATGAGCGGTACCTACTTAATGCAGCGACTGGCTGATGGTACTGAATTTACTGTTGATATTCCAGAATTCAACCTGATCGTTCCCTACAGGCTAAATTAATAACAGAACTGTCTCTAAAATCTATCTCTATCGGACTACCTTCGTCCAAATAACATGGACGCATAATAAAACAGGTTCGCAAGCGCACCTAAAGCAGCAACTACATAAGTCATCGCCGCCCACCACAATGCATCTTTTGCCTGTTTGTTTTCTTCTGCAGTATGCATAATTGAATTGTTGTTCTTCAACCATGTCAATGCCCTGCGACTGGCGTCGAGCTCTACAGGCAGGGAAATGATGCTGAAAATCGTGATCAGCGCCAGGCCAAGTACACCAATAGTAAGTACTACAGGACTCCCGGTGAAACTGATCAGCAGAATCCCTATAATGAGCACCCATTGCAGTAAATTTGAAGATATACTTACTAATGGAACCATATTGGTCCGCAGTTCCAGCCAATGATATGACCTTGCTTGTTGTACAGCATGTCCACATTCATGTGCGGCAACTGCTGCTGCTGCAACACTTCTTCCATGGTACACATCCGTACTCAAATTCACAGTTTTCTCTTCCGGATTATAATGGTCTGATAACTGCCCTTCAGTACTCATTACTGTTACATCGTAAATCCCATTGTCGTGCAGCATCTGCTCTGCAACTTCTCTTCCCGAATATCCCGAACTCAGCTGCATTTCCGCGTATTTCGAAAACTTTTTCCTAAACCGCCACTGCACAAACATACTGATAATCAGTACGGGGATAATAATCATTAAAAAAATTCCCATCGCCCATTTCTATGTTTCCGGATTGGGGAAAACAAAAAGCGTTCCCAAATCACCAACACAAATTGAAAAACAAAAATTTTAATAAAAAAAAGCCTCAATCGTATCAAAAACAACGTTGATAATGAGTAATTTAATTCAACATCATTTTAAAAAAATGGCTCGGATGCAACTAAAAACAGGGCAATACCAATGCGTTATTGCTGCAAAGTAGGAATATGGCTTGCAAGTTCATTTTTATTTTTAGACTTTTGATAAAAATATTAGTATGGAAATATCGGTAATAGCTTTATTGATCATAATTTTAGTAACATTAATCTACCTGTTGATCAGGAAACAACCGAACCATCAACAGCCACTGCTGGAAATGAAGGAAGCGGAACACCAGAAATCACTAACATGGCTTAAGGAAGATAAACAACGGCTGGAAGATGAACTCAACGACCTGCGCAACAGTTTTATCGAGGAGCGTGGTAAAGTGATTAAAGCGGAAGAAATGCTACACGCGCAACGTCATCGCCAGGCAGAACAGGAACATTACATTGCTGAACTTCAGCAGCGCTTCAAAGTAGAATTTGAAAACATTGCCAACAAGGTACTGGAGGAAAAAACGGCTAAATTTACAGAACAGAACCGCAGTAATATGGACACGATTCTCCATCCACTGAAAGAAAATATCAGGGCTTTTGAAGAAAAAGTGGAAAAAGTCTACAAGGCAGAATCTGATGAACGTAATGTACTCAAAGGGGTAATTACCCAGCTGATGACCCAAAGCAAACAAATCCAGGAGGAAGCCAATAACCTCACCCGTGCGCTTAAAGGTGATACAAAAAAACAAGGTAATTGGGGTGAAGTGATCCTGGAACGGGTACTCGAACGCTCAGGACTGGTGAAAGACCGGGAGTACCGTATACAAACCAGTATGAATGCATTAGGAGGCAGTAGAATGCAGCCGGATGTCATCATCGACCTTCCAGACGATAAACACCTGATCGTTGATGCTAAGGTCTCTCTAGTGGCTTACGAGCGATTTGTAAATGCCGCAACAGATGAAGAAAGAGAAATTTATGTCAAACAACATCTTTTATCCATCAAAACGCACATCCAGGGATTGTCGGGGAAAAATTACCAGGAGCTTTACCAGATCAACTCCCCGGATTTTGTGCTGCTTTTCATACCCATCGAATCTTCATTTGGTATTGCTGTACAACAAGATGCTGAGCTTTTTAATTATGCCTGGGAAAGAAAGGTCGTCATGGTAAGCCCATCTACCTTACTGGCTACCCTGAGAACCATCTCCAGCCTTTGGAAACAGGAAAGACAAAATCGCAATGTGCTCGAAATTGCACGCCTCAGTGGCAGCATGTATGATAAGTTTGTGGGTTTCCTACAGGATATGGAGAGTATCGGCAGAAACATCCGCCAAAGTCAGGATGCTTATGAAAAAGCCCTGAACAAGCTTTCAACAGGAGCTGGAAACCTATCCAGTACTTCCGAAAAAATCAAAAAATTAGGTGCCAAAGCTACCAAGCAGATTGACACCAGGTTTTTAGATTCCGGCATTCAGGATGTTTAAACTACGGCATTGAAAATAGTGGGCCTATAATTTAAAAGCAGTCCAGCCCTGCGCCTTCAACTCATGCACCACACTTGATTTAGAGACCATTTTACAGCCCGAATTTTTATCGGTGATGTGGCCGATCACGCTGATGTCCACGTCATTTTTCAATTTCGAATAATCTGATTGTTTGATGGTAAACAAAAGCTCATAATCTTCGCCACCATTTAATGCACATACTGTAGGATCAAGCCCCAGCTCCCTGGCAGTTTCATAAGTCATCGGGTCAATAGGGATCTTCTCTTCATACAGGGTACATCCTTTTTCCGATTGCTGACAAAGGTGCATAATCTCGGAAGCAAGGCCATCGGATACATCTATCATCGAAGTAGGGAGGATGTCCATCTGGGCCAGTAAATCTACAATGTCCCTTCTACCTTCTGGCTTCAGCTGGCGCTCAATGATATAATCTTTTCCTTCCAGATCCGGCTGGATATTCGGGTTTTCAAGGAAAATCTGCTTCTCTCTTTCCAGGATCTGCAGGCCCACGTAAGCCCCCCCTAGATCGCCGGAAACGCAGAGTAAATCACCTTCCTGCGCGCCGTTACGGTACACGACATCTTTATGTTCCGCATATCCTATACTGGTCACACTGATCACAAGTCCCTGTTTGCTGGATGAAGTATCTCCACCAATCAGGTCAATATTAAACTTGTCGCATGCCAGCGAAATCCCCTTATAAATTTCTTCTACAGCCTCCAGCGGAAATTTGCTCGACAAGCCCAGCGAAACTGTAATCTGTGTCGCAATACCATTCATCGCGTAAATGTCGCTTAGATTTACTTGCACGGCCTTATAACCTAAATGCATCAACGGTACATAAGCCAGATCAAAATGAATCCCCTCCAGCAACAAATCGGTAGAAACCAACATTGCCTTGTCCTTGAAATCAAGTACTGCAGCATCATCACCTACCCCTTTTTTACTGCTCTCATGCCTGACCTTGAAGTTTTCCGTCAGGTGTTTTATCAATCCAAATTCACCCAGTTCAGACAGGGTAGTGCGTTCTTTATTTTCAAACATAATTTTTCTTTTTTTTACTAACCGGAGCATCTTGCTACCAGGCCTTACAATCCCATTTTCGCGGAAATTTCCAGCATTCTGGCAATCGGTTTTCGCGCCTCAATGATAATATCTTCTGGCACAGTAACTTCCGGATAACCATTTTTTAAACACAAATACAATTTCTCCAGCGTATTTCTTTTCATATAAGGACAATCGTTGCAGGCACAACTATTGTTCGGTGGTGCAGGAATAAAAGTTTTGTTAGGATTAGCCTTTTCCATTTGGTGGATGATGCCACTCTCTGTAGCCACAATAAACTCCTGGGCATCGTTTTCCATCGAATATTTCAGTAATCCTGTGGTCGATCCGATATAATCGGCCATCTGCAACACCGACTCCTCGCACTCCGGATGGGCAATAAATTTAGCTTTTGGATGGCGTTCCCTCAATTTGGTAATCTTCTCCCTGGAGAAAATTTCGTGTACCATGCAGGCACCGTTCCACAAAACGAGGTCTCTTCCGGTTTTTTTTGCCACCCATGCTCCCAGGTTCTTGTCTGGGCCAAAAATGATTTTCTGGTCTTTAGGCAAGCTCTCCACAATCTGCACGGCATTGGTAGAAGTACATACAATGTCACTCAGGGCCTTTAGTTCGGCGGTACAGTTGACATAGGTAATGACCAAATGATCCGGATATTTTTCCTTAAATTTCCTGAAAAGATGCGGCGGACAACTATCTGCGAGTGAACAGCCGGCTTTAAAATCAGGCAGCAATACTTTTTTTTCCGGTGAGAGGATTTTTGCAGTCTCCGCCATGAAATGCACACCTGCAAATACAATGACATCAGCCTCCGTTTTTGCAGCTTCCTGAGATAAGCCTAAACTATCTCCTATGTAGTCCGCAATATCTTGAATATCAGGATCTTGATAATAGTGTGCAAGTATAATTGCATTTTTCTCTTTTTTTAATCTCTCGATTTCTTCGAAAAGATCAAGTGTAGGATCTATCTTTTCATCCACAAAACCTTTTCTGTTCAATTCTTCTAAGGTATTCATCTTGTCATTAAATATATTTTGTTCGTAAGAGTTTTCCAATGCTTATCCACATCTGTCAAACTCCCGGCTTAATCTCATTTTTCTTTGAGAACCTGGTGTAAAGGTACGCAGGTTTCCACACATCAATAAAATATAATTATTTAATATAAATGGACTTCTATTGTTTATTAGTGTGTTGATATTGTTTGTAAAAAATTTTTTTTTAGGCTGATATTTGAGTTATCCCAAAGTTACTAACAATTAAATGCAATTTTTTTTATAAATATCTGCTGATTTACAGCGTTCTATTTTTTTCTTTTAAAACTTATCAATAACAGAATGTGTATTCTTCATCTGTGTGTAAAAAGTTGATAACCCCAGTATCCTGGCTGAAAAATAAGGCAAAATATTAGAGCAAATTCTGTTTTTACCTTAGCTTTAAACATTCAAAAATATTTGTTCTATTTATATAGACAAGAAATTAACAATTATACCAACGTTGTTAACAAAGTAACGGAAATAGCTTAAATTCAATGAGAAAAGTAGATTTTTTAGTGATCGGGTCGGGAATTGCCGGTTTGAGTTTCGCCTTGAAGGCAGCTCGGCATGGTAAGGTACTGATTGTGACAAAATCCAATGAAGACGAATCAAATACCAAGTATGCACAGGGCGGGGTTGCGGTAGTTGTGGATAAAGATGATTCCTTCGAAAAACACATCGAGGATACACTCGTTGCCGGAGATGGCCTGTGTGACAATAAGATAGTGGAAATTGTGGTGACTGAAGGGCCTCAGCGAATCCAGGAAATTATTGATTACGGGATTAATTTTGATAAAAATCAGACGGGGGTCTATGACCTTGCTAAAGAGGGAGGGCACTCAGAACACCGCGTCTTACACTATAAAGATATTACAGGATACGAAATTGAAAGCGTCCTGCTCAAGCAGATTCATGAGAATGATAACATCGAGATATTAACACATTACTTCTGCCTGGAGCTAATTACTCAGCATCACCTGGGGCAACATGTGGATAAGAGTTCTGAAGATATCAACTGTTACGGTATATATGCCTTTAACACAGAACGTAATGATGTGGAAAAGATATTAGCGAGTGTGACTATCCTTGCATCGGGCGGGGCAGGGCACGTATATTCCAGCACGACAAATCCTGTGATTGCGACAGGTGATGGTATGGCAATGGTATACCGTGCAAAGGGTAAATTGAGGAACATGGAGTTCATCCAGTTCCATCCTACGGCCTTATACAATCCCGGTGAGTATCCTGCCTTTCTGATTTCTGAAGCTGTCCGCGGTTTTGGTGGTGTACTCCGTAGAAAAAACGGAGAAGAGTTTATGTATGAGTATGATAAAAGAGGTTCTCTTGCACCCCGAGATATTGTCGCCAGGGCGATAGATTCGGAGATGAAAAAGTCCGGTGAGGACTTCGTTTATCTTGACATCAGACACCGTAAAAAGGCCGATATTCTGGCCCATTTTCCCAATATCTACGCGAAATGCCTCTCCATAGGGATAGATATGACCAAGGACCTGATTCCGGTAACGCCAGCTGCACATTATATGTGCGGTGGTATCCTTGTGGATGAGTATGGAAAGTCATCGATTAAGAATCTTTATGCCTGTGGCGAGTGTTCTTCAACGGGTTTACATGGTGCGAATAGACTGGCGTCCAATTCCTTGCTTGAAGCTCCTGTATTTGCGCACCGTATTTATGAGGATGCAGTTGCCAATTTCAGAAATAATGTGATCCCTGAGCATATTCCCGATTGGGATGCTAAAGGTGTAAGTCAGATTGATGAGGATATTCTTGTCACGCACAACCTGCGCGAGACGCAGAAATTAATGAGTGACTATGTGGGAATTGTACGTTCTGACTTCCGTCTGGATCGTGCTATGCGCCGTCTTTCTTTGTTAAATGGTGAAACGGAAGACTTTTATAAAGCTAGTAAAGTATCCGTCAAGTTATGTGAACTCAGAAATATCATCCAGGTAGCTTATGTAATTATTAAATCTGCAAAGGCCAGAAAGGAAAGCAGGGGACTGCATTTTACGACGGATTATCCTGCTCACAGTCAGCAACTCACAGATACAATTTTCTAATTATGCCAATAATACTTCCAGTAAAAGATAGACAGCCTGTATGGGCTGAAAACTGTTTTATAGCGCCAAATGCAACAATCGTAGGTGATGTAGTGATGGGTAAAAACTGTTCTGTATGGTTTAATGCGGTGATCCGTGGTGATGTTAATTCCATCACAATTGGTAACGACAGCAACATACAGGACGGTGCTGTCATCCACGCTACGTATCTGAAAGCGGCTACGGTGATTGGTAACCGGGTTTCGGTAGGTCACAATGCCATTGTTCATGGCTGTACTCTCAAAGACCATATTCTGGTAGGCATGGGTGCTATTGTAATGGACAATGTAGTAGTCGAGGAATATACCATTATAGCTGCCGGATCGGTGGTATTGGAAAATACATATTGCGAAGGTGGCTTTATTTATGCTGGTACACCTGCAAGAAAAATAAAGCCCATTACTGAAGAGCAACGGGCCTTATTGAATAAGTTGCCAGACAATTACATCATGTATTCAGACTGGTTCAGATAATATTTAATAGTTATTTTATCGGAAATCAGCTATTCCTTAGGAATCTCAATGATCTCGTTTCTTTCCCAGAGAGCTCTGATAGAGAGCTCTTTGGGTTCATTCCATATCTTTTCTGGCTGAACTCCCGCCGCTACATTTCCGGTATCCCATTTGCCATTTTTGTTGGTATCGTAGGTAATCCTGACAAAGTATTTGCCTGCTTTGTAATTCGCAAATGTAGCACTGGTGTCATTGCGTATAACGAGTGTGTTCACTACGTTTTTGTTGCCGTCAATGACTTCGAGAATATAACTTTTATTGGCCTCCGGAGTCTTGATCTTCACTGCCAGTGTCCCGTAATCATCCTTGCTTCCCAATTGGAAATTCTTTGTAAATTCTTTGTTTTTGGTGTCAAATATTGCAGTAAATGCAGCTGCTTCGAACTTGATGATGTATGACTTTTTTACTTTCCAGGGATATCTGATATGGTATGATAAAAAGTCGGTACTGTCTTTTGTCAGCGTAAAATTCGTTCGTTTTACGGAGTCCTCCAGGAATGTAATCTTGCTGATATCTGACTTTTCAACCGGAAAATTGAAGGTCAGTTTCAATGGTTTATTGGGGTTCAATGACTCTCCCTCAAGGTTATCGCTGGCAGTCAGGGCCCTGGTATAAGTTTCTTTTTTTCCTCTTGTAAAAGTCACAGCCTGAAGGGATTTACCCTCATTCATGATCGCTACCTTTGTTGAATCAAAGCCGAGATCCGTCAACCATACCTTTACAGAGTCATTGTTTTTAGTGAATTTGACTTTCTTTGTGGCATCTAATGCAGGAGGATCCTGAACTACAATTTCAGGCTTTTTCAGCTTCTGATTGAAAGACATACTGATGCTTCCATCAGCATTCAGTCGTTTGTCAAGTACCCTGAACTGGCTGGCATCTTCCTTAAAGATTTTAAGGTGAATGCTATCTATATTCTTATCAAGCAAAACAGAGTCTTTCAGGAAGGCAATTTCATCTGTACTTTGCTGGTAGATTTTGTCGCCACCTTTCTCCTTTAAACCATATATTTTATAAACTCCTTTCCTTAAGTTGTTCATACTGAAGTTACCACTGCTGTCGGTAGTGGTGTAGATTGATGGTTTTCCCTTTCCAAAAATGGTATCTCTTTCTATTGGGAGGATGAAAGCCACTGCATCTATTTCTGGTTCTCCTGTGATGGCGTTTGTAATTTTACCGCGGATGCTCAACGAGTCCAGTTTCGGTCCGGTTGCAAATACGTAGGTAAAATTCTTCATGGTATTGCTCTCATTGATATCGGCCAGCGCTTTACCAAAGTTCAGGGTGTAGGTTGTATTTTTGTCCAGTGAGTCGGGGAAAGATATTTCCAGAATCTTCTTTTTGACTTTCAACACCGGCTGACTGGGCATTTCTGGTGAAACAGAAAATTCCTTGAATTCATTTTGAATCTTGATGAACTCGTCAAATTCAATGTTCACTTTTTTGGCTATAAAATTGGTCGTCAGATTTTCGGGCGTCATCTTGAGTACCTTCGGCGGAGTAGTATCTCTTGGACCACCCTGGGGTTGTTGAATACTTGCACAACCAAATAGGAGCGATGTTGTCAATAGGATTACGTTAAAATTACTCGATTTCGATACAATGCTAATTTTAGCCATTTATAAGCCCTGTGTTTAAATTTATATTCTTTTTAATATATATCATTAAAAATTTTTAAAAGGCGCTCAAATCTCATTAAAACAGGCCAATTTAAAAACTTTGTTTTTTTGTTATAACTATCTGTTTATCAATTTATTAATTATGTTTGACCAGTTTTTAGCCTTATTTGCTGATGTGAACCATTAAAACAGAGATGTCGGAAGGGGATACTCCCGAAATCCTGGAAGCTTGTCCTAATGTCCGTGGTTTGATCTTTAAAAGTTTTTCTCTGGCTTCTTTTGATAAAGATACCAATTGCGAATAATCAAAATCGGGATTAATGTCTTTGTCTTCCATTTTTTGCATCTTATTTACAATTTCCTGTTCCTTCTCGAAATAGCTCTCGTATTTGATTTTGATCTCTGCCTGCTCTATAGTTTCCTGATTAAACTGCTCCAGGTACTGATCTAATGGTTTACTCATTGTCCGGAGGTCACTAATATTTACCTGCGGCCGGCCGAGCAGACTAACGATTTTGACATTTTGATTTAAAATGGTTGTTCCGAGTTCAGCAAGTTTGTCATTTGCTTCCGACATATCGATGCCTTGTTTTTTGCTGAAACTGACAATAGCATCCGAGTTGCTTACTTTTTGTTTCACCAAATCCAATCGTTCGTCACTGATGAGTCCGAGTTGATGTCCAATAGGAGAGAGGCGGATGTCAGCATTATCCTGTCTTAATAATAGACGGTGTTCCGCGCGTGAAGTGAACATTCGATAAGGCTCCTCTGTTCCTTTCGTAACCAGATCATCAATTAATACGCCTATATAGGATTCTGATCTTTTCATAATCAGTTCGTGCAGGTCATTTACCTTTTGATGTGCGTTGATTCCTGCTATAAACCCTTGACTAGCAGCTTCTTCGTATCCTGTGGTCCCATTTATCTGGCCTGCAAAGAACAGGTTCCTGATCAATTTTGTTTCCAACGTCAAGCTAAGTTGGGTGGGTGGAAAATAATCATATTCTATAGCATAACCTGGCCTGAACATCTTTGCATTTTCAAATCCAGGGATTTGAGTGAGTGCTCTGTATTGTACATCTTCTGGTAAAGAAGTAGAAAATCCGTTGACATAGATCTCGCAGGTATTCCAACCTTCTGGTTCGACGAATATTTGATGACGCTCCCGTTCTGCAAAACGGTTAATTTTATCTTCAATTGAAGGACAGTATCTCGGACCCAGACCTTTAATTCTACCAGTAAACATGGGGGACTTTTCAAAACCTTCTTTCAAGGTTTCATGAACATCTCCATTGGTGTAGGTGATCCAGCAGCACCTTTGTTCTGTAGGTCTCGCCACGTTTGTATAGGAAAAATGTCCTGGATTTTCATCTCCCCATTGCTCTTCCATAAGGGAGTAATTCAAGGATCTTCCATCAACTCGAGGTGGGGTGCCTGTTTTCATGCGACCTGCTTCGAAGCCGAGTGAAGTCAATTGTTCGGTAATTCCGGTCGCAGCACGTTCGGCAGTACGGCCTCCTCCAAATTTTTTCTCTCCAATATGTATGAGCCCATTCAAAAAAGTACCATTCGTTAGTATGACGGATTTTCCACTAATCTCTATTCCGAGTGACGTTTTGACTCCTGTTACAGTGTTGTTTTTGACGATCAAACTGCTCACCATATCTTGCCAAAAGTCTACATTTGGTGTTCTTTCCAGTGCCAGTCTCCACTCTTCAGCGAATCTTTTTCTATCATTCTGCGCACGTGGACTCCACATCGCAGGACCTTTAGAAAGGTTGAGCATTCTGAACTGTAAAGTGGTCTTGTCGCTGATGATTCCGGAATATCCACCCATCGCATCAATCTCCCGTACGATCTGGCCTTTGGCTACTCCACCCATTGCTGGATTGCAACTCATTTGGGCAATGGTTTCCATGTTCATGGTGATGAGTAGTACCGATGATCCAAGGTTCGCTGCAGCAGCGGCTGCTTCACATCCGGCATGTCCTGCCCCAACAACTATGACGTCATATTCTTTAAACATTGTGGTGTTTTTTTAGATATTCTTAGTATTTGTTCCACGTGAAACGACCCATACATTGTCTTGCTTAATGATCGCTGTTCCACGTGGAACATTTGTTTAATTTTTTAATTTAATGCGTTATACACGCTTATTTAGGGTTGTTTTCTACGGCTTTAGCAAGCACTCTTATGTAAGACATTCCCTTTCTGTTTTGCAAAAATAAAAAGAAATCGATAATTTATTACTTAGTTATTCATTTTCTATATTGTATTGACTTCGGATTATTAATTTAATAATTGTATGCCTTTGGTGGTGTGTACTTTCGATATTGCCCTATTCAACTTTGAAATACCTTGGTGCTTTGTAATATTATAGTATTATTTATGAAGTAGATTATCTATGTACTTTGAACGCCTTATATTGCTGACGACTTCACTAAGATAATATTGTTTTTCCGTCTATCGTTTTATTAAGCCAATAGAAGATGATCTATTTTTACCGATTAGAAGAGCTTTCCAACTTTATGTTTTTCATTGGTTGTTTAAATCTCCAGTTTAAGTCATTTCTCTAAGTTGTCTCGGCATATTATGTAACTCGATTAAGGCATTACTATATTCTCAGTTTTTAAATGATGTTTTTAATTCTCAGATCAGTACTCGAGAAAGAATTTAAAGTCATCCATTGTTTATATAAACTAATCTCTTAAAACTTTCGCTGTCCTACGCATAAACTAAATAAAAGATAATTTCATTTTACCGCTAAAGCGGATGTTCGAATTGCCGCTAAACTATTTTTTAAACACCATCTGCTGGTCCGGTCTATTTGCCCTAAAAAATCCAATAACCAGAATCTGAAATTCTGGTTATTGGATTCAAATGATCTGTCATGAAATAGCTTTAACTATCCTTGTTTTTCAGATAACTCCAACCAGCGTTCTGTCACTTGTTCGAGTTCTATATTGAGGTCTTCAATTTTTTTAGACACTTCCTGTATTTTTATATAATCCGTACTATTTACCACAAGTAGGGCAGAGGTAAGTTCTGCCACTTCTTTTTCAAGTCCAGCAATTCTGAATTCTGAATCTTCAAGCTCTTTCTGTTCTTTAAAACTCAGCTTTTTTGCGACAGCGATGTTTTTTTCCGCTGGTATTTCTTTTGATTTGCTGGTTTTGTCTTTAGGGGTCTCCAGACTGATTCGGTATTCCGAATAATTTCCATTGTAAATTGCAACTTCACCATTACCTTCCATGATGAAGAGTTGTTCACTCATTTTGTCCAGTAGGTAACGGTCGTGGGAAACAAGGATCAAAACACCGGGAAAGTTTTCCAGAAATTCTTCGAGTACATTTAGCGTATCAATATCCAGGTCATTTGTAGGCTCATCGAGAATCAGGAAATTTGGATTCTGCATCAGAACTTTCATCAGGTGCAGCCGTTTCTTCTCACCTCCACTGAGTTTCTCTACCATTCCATGTTGTTTTTTTGGAGGAAAAAGAAACAGGGTCAGCAGCTGCGAAGCAGAGATGGTTGAACCATCCGCCATCTTGATATATTCAGCATCTGATTTCACTATGTCAATCACACGCTCTTTTTCATTGAATGCAAGACCTCCCTGTTTGTAGTATCCGTAAACAGTAGTATCTCCTTTGGATACAATACCGCCCTCAGGAATCAGGTTCCCTGTCATGATGTTCAACAGCGTAGACTTTCCCGTGCCATTTTTTCCGGCCAATCCGATACGGTCTGCACGTTTGAATGTATATGAAAAATCATTAATGATGTGCTTTTCATCAAACGATTGGGAGATATGGTCCAGTTCAAGGATTTTTCCTCCCTGTCTGGACATTTTTACATTTAGTGTAACTGTCTGGTTGTCAGATCTTTGTTTTGTTTTATTCTCCAGATCATAGAAAGCATCAATGCGTGACTGGGATTTTGTAGTCCTGGCTGCAGGCATCCTCCTCATCCATTCCAGTTCTTTCTTTAGCAGGTTTTTATTTTTCTGAAATGTACTTTCATCTGCAGCCTCGCGTTCCGACTTCTTCTCCAGAAAGTAGGCGTAGTTGCCATTGTAATTGAATATTTTCCCGCGGTCAAGCTCTACGATGGTATTACATACATTGTCCAGAAAGTACCTGTCATGTGTAACTAATAATATAGTTTTATTACCGGTTGTAAGTAGCTTTTCCAGCCATTCAATGGTGTCAATATCCAAATGGTTGGTAGGCTCGTCAAGGACATAGATCTCGGGGTCTTCTATAAGCAATTTAGCGAGCGCCAGACGCTTCTTTTGCCCTCCGGATAGAGTAGATATCCTCTGCTGCAAATGAGTGATCCCCATGCGGCTTAAAATCGTTTTTATTTCATGTTCGTATTCCCAGGCATTGTGCTCACTCAGTTCCTCGTAGAGACGGTTCAGTTTTTTTTCATCAGGATTGGGATCTTCAATCAGCTCCTCATATTCCTTGATGAGTTGCTGCTGTTTGTTTTCCAGCGAAAAGATAAAGTCACTGATGGAATAGCCGTCCGGAAAGGAGGGTTCCTGATCCAGAAATCCTATTTTTACAGATTTATTTTTTACGATTTTTCCTTCCAGAGGCGAGAAACGTTCCGCGAGAAGTTTCAGTAGGGTGCTTTTACCGGCTCCATTAATGCCTACCAACGCAACGCGCTGCCCCGTCTGTATTCCCAGGGTAAGGTTTTTAAATAGCCATTCATTGTGATAAGCATGGCCTAAGTTTTCGGCTGCAATTAGTGTGCTCAAAGTTTGTGTTTAACGATTTTTTAGATAAGAAATTACCACAAAAGTAAGTAATAATTCTTGGTAAAGTCGTTAATGATATTGAACATGAGTCTTTTCCGCATTCCCTTATTGCTGTTGAAGCTGTTCCTGAAGGTGTCTGCCCCTCAGTTTGACACCGAATTTGGTTCCGGAAAGTATGATTACGGTAACAACACAGAGCGTAAAGGATATAGAGTAGTTTCTGATAATGGAGGTAGTTGATTTCATAAGGTCTGTATGGGTTTTAGTATAGCATACCCATAGGACGGTTCAAATACCAAAACGTTTCAGGAAACCGATCTTTTCTTTGACCACGCGGAAACGTTCATTTGGATTCAGAGAACGTTCGTCAAAATTAGAAGAATGCGCTACGACAGGGACAGCATTGCCAGGTACTGATCCTCCTTCTGGGTCATCAGCGTCTTTGCTGCTTTTCCCTTGTCTTTGTAGCCAAGGAGGTGCAGTGTACCGTGGATCATTACTCTGCAGAGTTCCTGCTGCGTGGTATGGCCGAAAGTCTTCGCATTTTCCTGTATCCGTTCAATGCTGATAAAAATATCACCTGCAATCATTTTAAGCGCTTCTGAGTGATCAAAAGTAATCACATCAGTATAAGTGTCATGATTAAGGTATTCCTGGTTTATACGCAGTAAATATTCGTCTGAGCACAAAATGAAGTTCAATTCCTGAAGCTCATGACCTTCGTTGCTGATGGTGGCTTTGATCCAGTCTTTGATGATGGTCTTTTTTTTCAGGGTATAAGTGGTTTCTTCCGTAAAGAAATGAATCGCAGGTTTGCTCATGAAAGTCAGTTATCGGGGCGAATTTAGCAATTTAAAATAGGTCGAGATTTTATTTTTATAATAAAGGTTCATTCCCGGAGGCAGCTTCTGAAGCCATTCCGTCTCTGTTTCCTGTTGCTTTTTAAACTGTTCCAGCATCTTAGGGTAGGATGGAGGAAAGTCCTTGCCTGCTTTACTCTCCCTTTTTGAACTCTCGTCCTGCTCCCGCTGTGCATTATCCGCTTCGAGCAATCTTGTGGCCAGCTGCCGCTGGCGGTTCATGGTTTCCTGCTCCAGACGTTTGTTGACCAGGTCAGTTTCCGTCGCTTTCATATCCTTGATCATCTGGTTGAGGTTGCCAAGGCTCCCCTTGCCATCTTTGTTCTCTTCCCTGTTGAGCTGTTGAAGGGCCTCCCGGATCATCTGTTGCTGCTGTGCCATTTTCGCAAATTCCTGCGACATTTGCCCCTTGGGAACCTGTCCCTTATTACCGTTTTTCTGTAGCTGGTCCTTTGCTTTCTGCATGTTTTCATTCAGTTGCTCCTGCATTTGCTGCAGCTGTTTCATGCTTTGTTTTTTCTTTCCTTTGCCACCGCTGCTGTTTTTCATCATGTTCTGCAGCTGGTCAAGTGCTTCATTCAGCATCAGCGACAAATTATTGATGGAAGTCATGGTAAACTGCTGGTTCCTGCCTGCAGCAGGGGTATTCCTTTCCCCCAGGTTTTCAAGGCTTTTGTCCATGTTGAAGTTGATCTTTTCCATCTCTTCATTCACGGCCTGTTCAATCTGCGGAACCCTTCTGCTTAAGGAAAATAAGCTGTCGGCAATGGTTTTCATGTTGTCTTTGATGTTCCGCTGTGCCTGTACATTTGCCGTGTACTGAGGGTCAGTGCTGCTTAGACGTTTTAAACTCAGCATCACTTTTTCCTGTTCAAAAGAGGTCTTCAACAGGTTTTCGAGCAATTGACGCAGTTCCTGAACGTTCAGGTTGTTCTCCATCTGCTCAGATTGCTGCTGCATCTCTTCCATCTTTTTCGCCATCTGCTCCAGCTGACCGGCAGCTTTTTTCTGGTGCTCAGCAGCTTTCTGCAGGTTGTTCTTTTCCAGGCTTTCCTCGCTTTGTTCCTGTTGTGATTTGATGTCTGTGCTTTCTTTTTCAGGCATGCTGAAATCATTAGGATGCTCCAGATGCTCATTTTTTTCTTTCAGCTGCTGCAGTTCCTTGCGGATCTGCTCAAACTCGGCCGTATTTTCCCGCTGTTGTTTCTTTAAATCTTCTTTGAACGCATTCCTGTCTGCAGTTTTCTGTTCTGCAGCGTTACTCTTTTTGCTCAATGCCTCCTGTTTTTTGGCAAGCTCCTTCAGCTGGTCAATGTTCTGCTGTAAATTCTGTTCATATTCCAGTTGTTTGTAGAGCTCCAGGATACGGTCCAGTTCCTTCTTTAGCGACTTGTTATCAACCTGCATTTTTGAAAGCTCATCGTGGGTCTGCTCTTTGTTGTTCTGATCCATCATCTGTTGCAGCTTTTCCAACAAGGATTTCGTTTTGTCGTCCAGCACATGATTAAACAACTCATCAATCTGGCGCTGTTTCTCCCTAAGTTCCTCATTCAGCGTATTGTTTTCCGCTTTATCCGAAGTCTGCTGCTGGTTGAGCTGCTGAATTTCCTTTACCGCTGCTTCCAGTTGTTTTCGTTTGTCCAGGAGCTGTTCTACCTGTTTTTTGTCATCAAAGGTCACCTGCTTCTTATCGAGCAACGTTTCACCTAACTTTTTACTGTCTTTTTCTACGGTTCCTGCCAGCTTAATTGCTTTCGCCATCTGCTGTTTGAGTGCCTGGCTGCCCGCGTCGATTTTTTTAGCGACCTCACGTGTACTGGGCACCTCATGGTATTTAACCGCCGATCGGGTTGCTTTAGCACCGTTCACACCATCATTGTCCAGGACTTCAAAGTAATATTCCAGCGACTGCCCGGGCTGTACATTCACATTGGCAATGTTCCAGAAATAGAAAAAAGACTGCTCCAGTTGCGTTTTCTTTACCGGGATGGACTGACTTACCCGGCGCAGGGCTTTTCCATTCTCAGAGACTGTAAAATGAAACTTCAGTCCGCTGAAACCATGGTCATCGCTGATATTTCCTGAAAAATACAGGGCTTTGCTGCTCAGTGAATCCATGCGTTCTGTGACACTGATACCGGCATGTTCGTCGGCAATTACCGAAATCTGGTGCAGCAGAGAGTCTTTGCTGGTGATGAAACTGTTGCCTGGGACCACGAGGTAAGAGGTTGATTTTAGCAGACGTCTGCTAAAGGCGAACAGGTTGTCCCTGGCCTGGAGGTTGAACGTCTCTTTACCCAGCGTAACGGTCATTTTTTCGCTATTTTGGGTTTTCAGCGACCAGTTGACGGTAGTGCCCTCCGGGATCAGCAGATCTCCGGAATTTTGGATGTGTTCCTCTTTTTTGTTCAGGTAGGCGGGATACTGTAATCGCACATCGATGCCAGTAACCGAGGGGCGTGGCTTTACGGAGATCAGGTACGCAGTGGAGCTGAACCCTCCTGCAGAAAATCGGATGTCCTTGTTCTTCTGAAGGTTTTTGAAAGTATAATGAAAAGTGCTGATGTTCTCTTTTTCCAGTTTGTAGGTATTTAAGCCGTCAGATACATATACTTCCTGAGGCAGTTCATTGCCTTTCAGACGGATGGTCAAACGAAGGTCTTCGCCTTGCGAAACCAGTAATTTCTGCTCCTGCAGCTCGAAACGAAAGGGTGCTTCAGGAAATACCTGCTGGTCGTAACGCACAAAGCTGCTGGTGCCCTCACGAAGTATGGCAGGTGCGATGATGGCGATCACCAGGATCACCATGAAGGGTGCCAGCAGATATTTAATGTATTTTTTGTTGTCCTTCAGCCGGATGGCATTACTGAAGGGTACTGGTTTCAGCTCTGTGATTTTTTGGTCTATTCCTGCAAGGATCAGCAGGTTATTGTCTGGATGCTGGTCGGCAAGCGCTTTCAGCTGGAGTGTATTCAGTAACTTATCTTTTACATAAAAAAAATGATTGCCGATCAATGCAGATGCCTGTTCTATGCTCAGGGTTTTGTTGAGCCTGAAGTAAGAGAGTGCCGGCAGCACCATCTGCCACAGGATGAGGATCAGCGCGAAGATGACGTAGGAGAAAAAGACAACAGTCTTGAATATGGCGCCCGGTTGGGTGTAATAGATCCCTACAAACAGCAGGAGGTATACGGCCAGTAGTAGTGCTGCTGTATAAATGCTGCCACGCAGCAGCTTGTTGAGGTAAAACTTCTGCGTAAACTCATTGATTTTCGATAGTAAAAGGTCGTAATTACTGCCCATGAAAAGTTGATCGTCTGGTATACGTTAACGTCATTTTCAATAAATATACATGATGAGGCGAAGAATTTACAACAGGGGGGAAATAAAAAAGCATCGCGGATATCCGCGATGCTGTACAATTATGTTTTTAATAATCTAGATTACTTTAACATTAATCGCATTCAACCCTTTTTTACCGCTTTCAACATCGTATTCAACTTTGTCGTTTT
>Ga0157373_10001306_pt1 | contig 19032 bp, 19 predicted proteins | sample C65metaG_FD_113460 | JGI IMG/M metagenome (GOLD analysis project Ga0157373, IMG submission 113460) | Corn rhizosphere microbial communities from Kellogg Biological Station, Michigan, USA - C6-5 metaG | ecosystem: Host-associated > Plants > Roots > Rhizosphere > Soil | place: USA: Michigan... | reverse complement strand
GCTTTTCACCGCCCGGATGTCGCTGCCGTGCTGAATCCGAATTTTCAAGTCGTGGATATAGACATAGGTAATGGCAACAAGAACCTGGACATTGCGGCGCAATACCAAGTGCCGCTCAATCGCGGCGTGCCGGCAATTGCGATCCTCGATTGGAAAGGGAATTTGCTTTTCAGTCAAAAGAACGGCGAATGGGAACGCGCCCGCGCGCTAGGGCCGGAAGATCTGCTGGCTTTACTGAAACAGTGGAAGCCGCAGGCATGACCTAATGACTACGGCCAGCGCGGCGTCATCGGCCGGGGAAGCGGTTTGGCGGGCTGACCGGCAGCGGCAGCGACAGCTTTAGCCGGGGTGGGATTCGGGTCATCGATTTCAGACAGGATGGCGGCGTCGTCTTCGTCGTTTTCAGCCAGCAACGGGGCTACTTCGCGCAACTTCTCCGCAGCTTGCTGCAACATTTCAATCTGTTTGCCTAACTGGGCGTACTTAGCCTGTTTGCGGCGCAGAACCTCGTGGATGTCTTTCATGCAACCCCCTGTATGTCGAATCTCCTGTGTCGAATCTAAGGAGGGCGTAAATCGGGGTCAACGAGTAACGGGGCGGCAGGGATTACGACGGTAATACCCTCGTGTCCGACATTTGAGGAGGTATCTGGCGACGTGGCCGGAATTGACATCGTTCGGCTTCATTCCGGCCCATGCAGGGAAACGATAAAAACCCGCGCCGTCGCCAAGTAATGTGGGGTTAGATGACTTCTTCCAGCCTGGAGGGCACAGAGTATTGATGGCTAAGCTCTTCCATGAAAATCCACAGGGAGCACGACACTTGACTTATGACTCAGTGTGGACAAAAAAACCGGTCGCCTGTCGCCGGATGCAAAAAAACCGAGTCAAGCTATTGCTTTTATGTGACTTATCCCTCGGCTTTAGCCGAAATTAACAATTCCATCTGTACGAAAAAATACAGTATCTCCCTGATAGCCTAAGCCTGCGAAACCATTTAGACATAAATCAGCCCCAACGCGAAGGAGACGGAAGGCAGGCGTTGGTTGTACCTCCCCTTTATCCAGCGCCTGCCACCTCCCTAAAGTTTTCGACTTTCTTCGCCCTTCCCGATCCCCCCAACCCAAATAGTGCCGTCATCTCCTTAGGAATCAGAGAAGTCTGTCTCAGAGAAAATGCCGAGGGAATTAGCGCCGGCTGACCCTGACACCTCGGAGGGCGTCAAACACCAGGGTAGATGTCGAGGAACACCGGCCGCACAACCAAAAATGGGCAACGGTGCGCGCGATGCCCTGCGACAGGTTCCGGCGATGAAGTTCAATTTCCGGGCAATCTGGCGGAACAACCTTGGGTCGAATTTCGAACTGAAACAGTCTGCCGTCACGGAGATGGCGGAGCGGAACGGCGCATTCAGGATTGGCGCAATGTGAAGTCATGCGAACCAGACCTGTATCTCATCAACAAGGAAATTTTGGAATCGGGTGAAACTGGTATGTAGGCTCAAATTTCTGCACAGGTGACCGCGATCTAGTCAACGGCAGTCTGCGAGCGTTCGGGAAAGAATGTTCCCCCAGAGAGAACCGCTCTAACTGCCTCCAGCAGGTCGCGAGCGGCTTCGCTCTTGGCCACAGCGCCGCGAATGGTGCCCGTCTTAATCCTCGCTACCGCGTCCTCCGAGAGATGAAGCGAAAACATGATCACGGGGATATCGGGTCTCTCGGCGGCGATGCGCGCGGCAGCTTCAATTCCATTCATTTCAGGCATGGTAATGTCCATGATGATGACATCGGGGGATGAAAGAAGCGCAATATCCACGGCCTCACGGCCGGTTTTGGCTTCAGCATAGACAGACCAATTAGGGACGGCTTCGAGAAGGTTGCGGATGCCCAGCCGCATGACCTCGTGGTCGTCGGCCACTAGAATCCTGACCGCCTGGGATTCAATTTGAGTGCTGTCAGGGTGAAGGCCGGGCATAGCTAAAGACACGATAGGATACACCTCAAGAAGCTTTATTTTCCAATCCTTGAGACGGCCAAGCGAATGCCGGAGAGACGCCAAACGATAACGGAGTCAGGCCAGGAAACGTTTTCTCGCTACCCGCACGCCTCACCTCGGGTTTCGCCAAAGAGGAATCAGAAAAATCGAGTAGGCGCAAAGCTACACAGTCCCGACGTGGGCAGCAATCCAGTAAAGACAGTAGACGGGAATAGGTACGTATTGGATTATCCGTCCCTAATCTGCAAATGACGGTCAGAAGGGAGATCAGGAAAACGCGGCATGGCGCACTTGCGAGTGTTGGAAACGAGCCGCAAGTAATTTCGCAACCTCGCTTCGATAGCGATCGTATGCTAACGTAAGGCGCGGCTGTTCGTCAGAGCCACCGGCAGAGTCTCGTGCCATGCGACAGAAACTCATGCGAAAGACGGCATAGGCAAGCAGGTAGGCTGGCAGCCCTGGACTGGCGTCAATTCCGGACTGACGCTCAAATTCCTGCAGCAAACGGCGGAGAGCAGGCGGGCGTAATTGCCACTCAATCGCGATTCCTGCCAGGTCCCATGCAATGTCGCATGGGCCAGGAAAGAAGTGATTATCCCCGTGGTCGATCCCGTCTGTCTTGAGGAACTTGTCGGGCGCAATCCAGACCCACTCATGCGGCTGCATGCGACCATCCACCAGAATCGGATTTGGGAAATCAAGTTCATGTTCGGAAAACCCAACGTCAATCCCAAATTCCTGCTGAATGTTGAATTCAGTCATTTCTCTCAGCTGGGATCGGGCATGCGACTTTTCTTTGAAATTCAACACGCGAAAGGAGCAGTATCGCGCCATGGTATTGAGAAGCGAATTGCTCATATCGGAACATCCGAGACGCTTTCCTGGCAGGAGGTCATAAAGGAGAAATCCATCTGCAAAATCCCTGGCCGGAGGGCAGAAGCCCGACTCCGACAATGCGAAGGCACGCTGGCCCGCATCGCTTCCGATTCGACCCATCCCTTCAAACTTGAAAAGGCTTTTGCGGTCTGACGATACGAACTTAAGCCTTTCCGTTTGCGTCCAGCTTTCCGGCCAGTCGCACTTATCAGTGAAGAACAAATCGCGCCAGCGTCCCTCACCGGCATATAGGCATTCCTTGAAACGTGTATTGACAGATGGCGAAGTAGCGATGTAACGAAATCCGCTCCATCTTTCAGCGGCATTTTCAGCGCATAAAGACTCAGGATCGATCTCCCGGCTTCCAATTATCGTAATGCGCTCCCGTGATACGCCGGCGCGCAGCAAAGCCTCGGCCACAGAAAGGAAAGTTGAGCCACTTCGGCCTGGGCCTTCATCCACGATCGTAAACTGGGCGCCTTCCAGGAGGCGCTCGCGAATCCATTGATGCTGCTGGCGATCAAATTCGGTTTGGCGAGCATAGGGATGTCCGGTTGGCCGAACAGTAATGCGAGAAGATGGTCGGACTGCGAATCGGATTGCGGCGGCAGCCATGGCACTCAGAGTCGTTCCGATGCTGCGGACCCCAATCACGGCGTACGGGCGGGGTTCAATCGCCACCTGAGCGGCAACACGGGCGAAGTCCAACGGATGAAGCGCATAGTAAGTGAATCCTTCCGGAGGAGAAATGCTGATCCACTCGGGTGGCGTTATGCGCACGATTATTTTAGAAGCCCTGACGGCATGGGACTCAGCACCGGTGTAAACCGCGGCGGCAAGTGCGTCAGTGAGTTCAGCCGAAGATAAAGTGCATCTGTCGCCAGCATCGGCGAGGGCCGCCTCCAATTCGCCGGCTTGAATCAAGGCATCCACCCATCCCCGGGATCCGCGCTCACATTGGGCTATGATCCCGCGAACCACGCCGGGGCCCGAAACTGACTTCCGTCCTTCGCGGAAGATCCAGGGGTCCCTGACAGCGTGATCGTTTGACGGCGGATTATCGGATATTGAGTTGACCGCCCGCCCGGACAAAGCACGAAGCGGCAAGGCGTCTCTGGTGGTGGAGCTAGCCACTATGGAAAAACCTCCGCTTCAAGATCTGCAACTCTCAGGCGAAAAAGACGCGACGACGTCGAAAGATCAGGAGTAAAAACCGCCTCGTAATTCCTGACACTGTGCGCTTATATTTGTCGATTTCAGGTTTGGCGTATTGCCAACCTGTTTCTGATGCTTACGTTACAAGGTGAGATGTCTCTCTAACCCTCGAGGAATTAGACTTAATACCCAACTCTCTATCCCGTTTAAATACAGCGTCAAATTGCGACGGCGCATCGAAGTTTTGAACCAGAGAACACGGGGCGATTCCAGTGGACGACGCAAACAAGGGAGCGCGATGAAGCTGGCGATTTTCGGTTTGACTATCAGCTCATCGTGGGGAAACGGCCATGCAACCCTGTGGCGCGCATTGTGCAACGCTTTGGCCGCACAAGGCCATGAAGTCAGATTTTTCGAGCGCTATGTTGACTACTACTCGAACCACCGAGATTTGGAGCTGCCACAAAACTATGAACTCTCGCTGTACCCTGACTGGGAAAATGTCAGGTCAGAAGCCGAGTTGAGTGTGCGCAATGCCGATGGGGCCATCGTGAGTTCGTAGTGTCCGGATGCGCAGGCGGCGTCGGACGTGATCCTGTCCTCTTCGGCGCTCAAAGTTTTTTATGATTTGGACACCGCGGTCACGCTCGAAAAGTTCCGCTCTCAAGGCGCAGTGAGCTACATTCCGCAACAAGGTTTGAGCGGATTCGATCTGGTGCTGAGTTACGTGGGAGGCAGGGCTCTGGATGACCTTAAAAAACTATTCGGAGCCACAAAAACTGCTCCCCTGTACGGTAGTGTCGATCCAGGCATGTACAAGCCGGTACCACGATCGCAACATTACGAATCCGACCTTTCGTACTTAGGAACATACGCAGGAGACCGTCAACAGCTCTTGAACGAACTTTTCCTGCGGCCGGCACATCGGTTGCCGAAAAAAAAATTTTTGTTAGGCGGCGCTCAGTATCCCGACGACTTTCCCTGGAACGATAACGTCTGGTTTGTTCGGCATGTGCCACCGCCGGAGCATCCGGCGTTTTATTGCTCGTCACTCCTGACTCTCAACGTAACTCGCGGCGCTATGGCGGAGGTTGGCTACTGCCCTTCTGGAAGATTGTTTGAAGCCGCGGCTTGCGGAACTCCGATCGTCAGCGATTCATGGCCGGGGCTCGATCAGTTCTTCGAGCCGGGGCGCGAGCTGCTGGTAGTGCGGTCTTCCGATGACGTAGTCGACGCGCTGGCCCGCGATCCGGGGGAGTTGGAACGAGTCGGCCAAGCCGCACGTGAGCGCGTACTCGACGAACATACTGCTGACCATCGCAGCCGAGAGCTGCTGCAGTTACTGGAGGCCGCATGAAGCGTTGGGGAGTTATTCCCGCTGCGGGCCTGGGAACACGCATTCAACCACTGGCGTTTTCGAAAGGACTGCTGCCGGTCGGCACACGTTTTGACGGCACCATCGAACGTCCGCGGGCAGTCTCCGAATATCTGTTGGACCGCATGCTGATGGCGGGAGTGGACCGGGTGTGCTTTGTGATCTCCCCGGCAAAGACGGACATCGTCAACTATTTCGGAGCGGAAATTGGAGACACTCCGATCTGTTACGTCGTGCAGCAGAATCCGCACGGATTGTGCGATGCGCTATTCAGTGCTCTGCCTTTCATTTCACCTGAGGATGAAGTCTGCATTGGACTCCCAGACACGATCTGGTTTCCCGAGAATGGTTTTGAAATGCTTCCCGCCGGCCAGTTCTCATTCCTTTTGTTTCCGGTCGAGCGTCCTGAACTTTTCGATGCGGTAATGACCGATCCTGAGGGCAGGATCGAGCGAATTCAAGTGAAGGAGCCGAACGCTGCCTCCCACTGGATATGGGGCGCATTCAAATTCACGGGCGCGCACTTGGCCGCACTGCATCAGTTGTGGATGGAGCGGAGATGCAGCGACGAATACCTGGGCACTCTCGTGAACGCTTATATCGCCCACGGAGCAAGGGTCCAGGGAGTAAAGCAAGGCGAGGTCTACGTAGATGTGGGTACGCTGCACGGATACCGCGAAGCAGTGCGCGTACTTTCAAAGCAGGTACAGGCGCATGAACTCGCAAGTTGAACCGTGGGCCCAGTTCAGGTGCTTTTTGCACCGAGGTCGAACAGACTCGCCAATGCGCGCAATGGTGATTGCAGCTCATCCCGACGACGAGACAATCGGGGCCTCACTGGTGCTTTCTCGATTCCCGCAGACCGAGGTCGTTTATCTTACGGACGGCGCGCCACGCGACCGCAAGCTCTGGTCGCCGGAGGCGAGAGGCTCGCGCGAGGATTATGCCGCTTTGAGGCGACGTGAAGCTGGAAATGCACTGGCCCATGCGGCGATACGAACGAACCAGATAACGTGGCTTGGCGCGGTGGACCAGGAAGCAGTCTTCCAATCGGCAGAGTTGATCAGGAAGCTTGCTGACATATTGGAGACACGTCAACCAGAGATTGTCGTTACGCACCCATATGAGGGCGGTCATCCAGACCACGACACCGCCGCACTGTTGGCACAAATGGCAATAGCAGGCTCGCAGTCGACCGCCCTTCTTGTCGAAATGACTTCCTATCATGCCAGCGCAGGCGCCTGTGTCACCGGCGAATTTCTGAATCCTGACGCGAATGAAATTGTTTGCGACCTTGGAGCGGAAGACTGCGCTCGCAAGCGGCGGATGATGGACGAGCACTGGTCGCAACGTGCGGTGCTGAAAGGGTTCGGCATTGATCGCGAGCGGTTCCGGCCGGCTCCGGCGTATGACTTTGCGAAAACGCCTCACGAAGGCCGCTTGTGGTACGAGTGCATGGAGTGGCCGATGACTGGCGCTGGTTGGCGCTTATTGGCAAGCGACGCAATCCGCGAAGTGCAGGAGTCTGATGTCACTGTCGGTGCTTAGTGTCGCGTACCCACTGGCCAAAGTTTCGCCGGAGACTGCTGGGGGGGCCGAGCAAATCTTGCTCACAATAGATAGGGCACTAGTGCGTCGAGGCGATCGTTCACTGGTCATCGCCGCGGCTGGATCGCAATGTTCGGGGCTTTTAATTCCGGTACGAATTCCCGCCGGGGAGCTCGATGAAAATGCCAAGCTGAAAGCTCGCGATAGCTTCAAAGAGGCGATAGCTCGGGTATTAAGAAGTCACCCTGTGGATATCATTCATATGCACGGTCTCGACTTTTATGAATACCTGGAGCCAACGGATGTTCCGGTTGTAGTGACCTTGCATTTGCCCCTGGCGTGGTACAGCGCGAGGATGTTGAAAGCTTTTTGCAACAAAGCCGAGTTAGTGGCAGTGTCGCGCACCCAAGCTGCCAGCGCTCCATCCGGGCTTAAGCTGCACGCAACTATCCCGAACGGCATCGAACTTGGCGATTTTCTTCCGAATCGCAAGCGAGGCAGGTACGCCCTTATCCTGGGCCGGATCTGTCCAGAAAAAGGCATTCACCTTGCGCTCGATGCCGCTGAGCGAGCAGGAGTCCCAGTGGTTCTTGCTGGTAAAGTGTTCGAATATCCCGAACACCGCGAGTACTTCGATCGGGTCATCAGGCCACGTTTGAGTCGCTCAATTCGTTTTGTAGGGGCGGTTGGAAAAAATCGTAAATCCCAGCTGTTGGTGGGCGCTCGTTGCGTGCTGCTGGCGAGTCAAGCCGACGAGACCAGTTCACTGGTCGCGATGGAAGCGCTCGCTTCAGGAACGCCGGTTATAGCCTGGCGGAAGGGCGCCCTTGCCGAAATTCTCACGGATGGAAAAACCGGCTGGCTGGTTTCAAGTCTGGAAGAGATGACAGAGGCAATCGGGCAAACAACCGAAATCAGTTCGGCTGAATGTCGCCATGAGGCTGAGCTGCGATTTTCATCGGAGAAAATGGTCTCTGACTACTTGAGCCTTTACCGCAGTTTAGTTGCCGGCAATGTGAGTCGAGAGTTGCAAGCCGCATGACCACGTCGGCACAAATGCTCAATGGGCCGGCACACACCCTGTCTACACAGTTGCTGAGTGATTTGCGCGATCTTAAAGGTCTCACTGCCGAATGGAGCGACCTGTGCGCACGTTGTCCGGACGCCACACCCTTTCAGCGACCGGAGTGGCTGCTCCCGTGGATCGAAGTATTTTCTCCACGCGACTGTTTTGCGATCACGGTGCGCGACGGCCGGAGACTGATCGGGCTAGCGCTGCTGCTTATCTATCAACGCGATGGCAAAAGCATTCTGGCGTTCGCCGGGGGTGGGCATTCGGACTACCTCGGGCTGCTCTGCGACCGGGGCAGGGAAGCGGAAGTGGTCGAATCTGTACTTGCGTTCGTTACCACCGAGCGGCAGTGGGACCTTTTGGAACTTACAGACCTGCCTGCAGATTCGCCTATCCTCGAACTGCCTGTATTTCAAGGTCAGATTCGCGAGCACGATTCAGTTTCGGGCTTGCCCCTTCCGCCGGCGAACGAACAACTATTGCGCATTTTTTCAAAGCGTCAGCGTTCAAACTTGCGCAACGCTGCTTCGCGGTTGCGGCGTGCCGGCGGCGGTTGTGTCGAGAGCGTCACCATAGGAACGCTTAAGGAGTTTCTGGACGATATGTTCCGACTGCACACGACGCGATGGGCGCAATCGGGACAACCGGGGGTGCTCCGTGAAGAGAACACCCGCGCCTTTCACCAGCGCTGCGCGCCAGCTTTGCTCCAGCACGGCCTATTACGAATTCATCGCTTGAGACTGGGGGTTCAGACAATCGCCGTTGTCTACTCCTTGCGGGATCGCGGCACGGTATTCTGCTACGTGCAAGGATTCGATCCGGCTCATTCTTCGCTGAGTCCGGGCACGCAGCTTATGTTTGCTGTGATCGAAGAAGCGCAAAGGCAAGGTTTTCGCTGGTTCGATTTTCTGCGTGGGCAGGAAGCGTACAAACAACACTGGCGTGCGTTGCCGCAGCCCACGTTCCGTATCACGAGGAACAAGACGCCGCTTAGAGACCAGTGACTTCCTAGAACGATCTCCTGTTCAATTCAGAACGCCCTACAGAGACTTCCCCACGGTAGCGTTTATTGCCGACTTACAGGATGCTACTGCGTTCGATAAACGATGAAGGGGATTTCTCTATTCAGCACAAGCGGTTACAGTCGGAAAGGTTAATTGGACAGTCAAATGTCGCAATCAAATCTTGTTCGCCACGGTGATCCTAATGATGAAGCTGGATACGAGCAATCGGCGCGACTGGCAAGGCTTTACGCGAATATTGGAAGTGATGACTTTTCTGGACGAAATCGACAGCAGCTCCAAAGAAGACGTTCAGGAGGCAGTGGATAGCTTTTGTGAGCTGCCGCCGAATCCCGGACAGACCATGAGCATGGAAGAGGTGGTTTTCTGGGCTGGGGTAGCCTCCGGGATGGAATACTCACGCCATGCCGATGAGGGCACAATTGACCCTGTCAGCACTGAGAAAATGTTGGTGTTTTCTTCTATTTTTGCGCATTCAGTGAAAAATGCAGTTGTTGATCTCGCGCTCGGTGACCTTGAAAACGAAGACAACAAGCCCTGGAAGAAACTGGATACCCAGATGGGGAGATGAGAGCGTCAGCGGCATTCCGGGGTTGCGAATAAAAAGCGCCGTCCCCGGAGGATGGCGATAGATTCGGGCACTATCGCGAAATCCGGGGACGGTTCCACCGCACCTAGTGAGAGCTTAGATGGCACCCATATCGCGCAGGTTGGTGCTTGAAACTATTTCATGAGGAGTCGTTATGCCGGAAAAAGAAACTCTAGAACGGGCGCGCGAGGACGCACGCGAGGGTAAAGCGCCAAGCACCCAGGCGGGTGAGTTCATACGCGAAGAGATCCATCACGTGCGAGAGGGGAAGCACGGCGTACGCAACCCAAAACAAGCAATTGCCATCGGGCTCTCGAAAGCTCGGGAGGCGGGCGTGAATCTTCCACCGCCGCCCAAAGGTACACCATCCGCGAAAAAGGAAAGCGCGCGGTCAAGGCCGAAACGGCGGCGGCCGTCGAAAAGGCGCTCACGCGCAACCTTGGGTGCCTTGAGAAAAGAGGGAAAAAGTGGCGCTTCACACCGGGCATTGTCATCCCAGGCACGAAAATCCTCTAGGCGGCGAAGCGCTTCGAGCCGTTCCCAAGCGGCCCGCAAGGCTGCCCGTACGCGCAGCCGCGAAAAATCCCGCCGCGCCCGCGGGTAACCGGCAAAGCGCATGCCGTACGCGAACAAAATCTGGATCGGCACTTCTGGCTGGCACTATAAACATTGGGTGGGAGATTATTATCCCGCGCGATGCCCACCGGCAAATATGCTGTCGCATTTCGCCAAGGAATTTCCGACGGTGGAGGTCAATAACAGTTTTTATCGCCTGCCGGAAAAGAGCACTTTCAGCGGCTGGAGACAGCAGGTACCGACTGGATTCTTGTTTGCGGTTAAGGCCAGCCGATTCATCACTCACATAAAGAAATTGAAGGATGCTGAGGACGCGGTAAAGCTTTTGCTCAGGCGTGCCGAACCTCTGGGCGACGCCTTGGGACCAATCCTGTTCCAGTTGCCTCCGCAATGGAAGTTGAATCTGGAGCGACTCGACGAGTTCCTGAATGTGCTGCCCGTAGGAAGGCAATACGCGATGGAATTCCGTGAACTTAGCTGGTGTACGGAGCAAGTGTATGAACGGCTACGCCGCCACCGCGTAGCATTCTGCTTACACGACTGGCGAGAGATGGCCTGGCCACACCCAATCACCGCGGATTTTACCTACATACGTTTTCACGGATCGGGCCAGTGTTATGGCGGTAGTTATCCGGACCAGGTTTTGGGGGAATGGGCGGAGAGAATTTACAACTGGGCAGGCGATCTGCGTAAGGTTTTTGTATATTTCAATAATGACCTCGGCGGTCACGCCATCCGGAACGCGAGAAGGCTCCGGCAAATGCTGGACGAGACGACTGGGACTGGCTCCGGGTACGCCGCATGAAAATAGCGACAAACAGCGCCTCCCGCGCCCAAGTTATAGAAGAATCAACATGCTTCAATCGTTTCCCTACAGCAAGTCGCGTTTTGAACTACAGACTCGGCCTGATCGTCACCAGTCACGCTGCGCGCTAATCTAGCATCTGAATGCTAGTAGTTCGAGTAAGCCAATAGGAGGCAGCATGCTTTATTGGGCGCTTGTATTTCTCATCGTTGCGATTATCGCCGCGATCTTCGGGTTTGGTGGCGTTGCGGTTGCAGCGGCCGGAATCGCGAAGCTACTGTTTTTCATTTTCCTGGTGGTGTTCATCATCACCTTGATCACAGGTCTCACCCGCCGCGGGCGCACGGGAATATAAGCACCTCTCCCGCGCGGGCGTAACTGATTTTTTACAGGACCGGGCCGGGCTGCTTTCTTCGCGCGAAAACGGAAGCAGATTTCGGTCCGGAACGTTTTTTAGGAACTAATTTTCAGTTAGTTTTTAGATGCGGCAACTTTGTCGCGATTGACATTGATAGAAGCCCAATCGGGATCGTGCAGGCGATCCCCGACGATGACCTGCCAATAGTTGGGCGGCCTCCAGGAAGGTACCAGCACGTTTATGCCTTCGTCCACAACCTCCTGAGCAGCCTTCTGAAGATTATCCAGATAGGTCTCACCCACGAGAGGATGATCGTTGTGTCCAGTGAGTATGTACTTTACCTTCCCGCGCGCTTTGGATCGAAATACCTTAAGCGACTGGAGATACTGATCCACCGTTGGGCTGGAAGGGAATTGCAGCCAGAACGCATCTGGCACAGTGGGGTTGTTACTGCCGACTGAATCGCCAGTAAACAGGTATCCCGTGGCTTCTTCAAGAAGGACGATGGATCCAGGAGTGTGGCCGGGAACCTCATAGATGCGCAACTTACGTTCGCCGAGATCGATGATGTCGCCTTCCTGGATCCCGACCAGATTTCGGTCAATTAACTCCTGATTAACTCCTCTGCGCCGCAACATATCGACGACCTGCGCGCGGTCAGCGGCGCCGATATGCTCCACACTGTCGCTGATGAATTGATCGGCTTGGCCGGTATGATCGCCATGGAAGTGCGTGAAGATGACTTCGAGCGGCAAGCTTCCAATGCGTTCGCGCACAACGTTCCTCAAATTACCGGTGCCCATGCCGGAATCGATCAGCAGCGCTTTCCGGCTGCCTTTGAGCAGAAACATTTTGTCGTTGGCGTAGTCGTGGATCATGATCACGCCCGGCAGCACATCTTTGGCAACGTAAGTTGTCTTGTCAGCGCGATCAATGGTGTATTGAAATGTCGCGACACGGCTGGGATTCATTCCAGACTTAATTGCGGCGGCGCGAATGGTGTATCCGGTCTTCAGTCCCTGATCGCCGTCGTTCACAGCGCCCACCCAAAGAAGTTTATAGGGATCGAACACCGGGCTGGATGGGTTCGGGTCGGTGCCATCGAGCGTGTAATGGATTTCCGCACCCTGGGTGGCGCAAAACAGCGCGACCGATTCGGTAGTAATGTACGTTCCCGGCTCTGGATACACCGTTGGGGTGGCAACGGTCGGCGCATGCGGATTGATGGCGGGTGGGCGGTCTTGCGCCGCCGCATTAGAAAGAAATGTTCGCGTGAAAATCAACGCCAACGAAAGCAAAAGCAGGATCTTAGCAAGTTTCATGCGTGGCCCAGAGTATACTTCGGGCCGGCGACGACGCAATCCGATTCTGCCATCGCCCTTACACCCAGGAGAAACCGTTATGAAGTCTCACAGAATTACTGGAGGCGGCGACGTTCAGCTGCACGTAGTCGAGACGGGTAATCCCAGGGGCCGTCCGATCCTCTTTATACATGGCATATCGCAGTGCTGGCTGCAGTGGAGTCGCCAGATGAACTCGAGCTTGGCCGAGCACCATCGACTTATAGCGATGGATATGCGCGGTCACGGACTGTCGGACAAGCCGCGCGAAGGCTACAACGAGTCGAAGCTCTGGGCGGACGATGTCAATGCTGTCATCCACACGCTCAATCTCGACCATCCGGTGCTCTCGGGCTGGTCCTACGGACCTCTTGTCTTCCTCGACTACATTCGTCACTACGGTGAGGACCAACTCGGGGGTCTGCAGTTCGTGGGAGCGGTCACGAAGCTGGGCAGCGAGGATGCCATGTCCGTTCTGACTCCTGACTTTCTGAATGTCGTTCCCCAATTTCTCTCAGCCGATGCGGAAACCAGCGTGCGTGGTTTGGAAGGATTGCTGCGGCTGTGTTTCGGGCAACAGCCGTCGGCCTCTGAGCTGTACACCATGCTGGGATACAACGTCTCGGTGCCGCCGTACGTTCGGCAAGGGCTGTTTTCACGCTCTTTCAACAACGATGACCTTCTGCCGAAGATCCGTAAGCCGGTATTGATTACGCACGGTCTTCTGGATGCGATCGTCAGGCCCGTTGCCGCAGAGCAGCACAAGGCGGCGATGCCTCAAGCTCAAGTCCAGCTAATGCCCGGCGTAGGCCACGGGTCGTTCTGGGACGACTCCCCAAAATTCAATGAACGCCTGCACGAGTTTTGCGAAGGGACGTGAAGCGTTTAATCCCGGGCCTGGTCTGAATCCGCTCGGGAGGAAGTTTCGGAATATGAACCCGTCTTTACAGCTCGCCGCACAATCTCCTTGTGCGACCCATAACCTCGCGTATGAGCAGTTTTACTGACGGAGTACGTCACAAGTTGCCCTTGCTGCCATCGGCTGCATGCCGGGGGAGTACCGCAAGAACAATAGAGAATGTATTCCTCAAGAAAGCCGATAGGTGTCCGCAGAAGAAACGATCCATTGGCGTAAGGACTAAATCCAATCACATATCGAGTGGAGCAATTCGGACATTCAACGCAATGACGGATAAATCGCATAGTCAGCGCCACAAGTTGCGAATCGTTGCTTCTCAGGAGTTCGTCATGATCTCAACTCCGGCTCGCCTGCAATCAGCCCGATCATCCAAGCTAGATCGTTACGCCGAGTAACGTTGGACGTTCCCGGACATCAATGCCATGCGAGCTGGACGTTTTCGGACTTCACTTTCCAAAGTGCTCAACTCGACGGCGGAGATCGAATATCATTTCTGCTTCAAGCATGCATATTGACTGGCAGGCCTTCAGACGAGCACGATTGGCGCGCGACCCGCGCTTCGACGGCAAATTCTTCGTTGGCGTCCTGAGCACGAAGATCTATTGCCGGCCGAGCTGCCCCGTTCCCACTGTTAAGGACAGCAATATTCGCTATTTCGAGACCGCTGCCGCCGCGGGCGAGGCGGGCTTTCGTCCATGTCTGCGCTGCCGCCCGGAGTGCTCACCGGGAACTCCGGCCTGGTTAGGTACGCCGAGCACCGTGTCACGCGCCTTGCGATTGATTGCAGAAAGCGGATTAGAGGGCGGAGGAGTAGAAGGTCTTGCGGAGCGAATGGGGGTGGGCTCGCGTCATCTGCGGCGACTATTCGTCCAACATTTAGGAGCTACGCCGAGCGCAGTGGCGCAAACTCGCCGCCTGCATTTTGCAAAAAAGCTCATTGATGAGACGACTCTGCCTATGAACCAGGTGGCGCTTGCCTCCGGCTTTGGCTGCGTTCGGAGGTTCAATGCAACCATTCTGAAAACGTATCGCCGGACTCCGACTCACCTCCGAGGTCTGGGGCGACTGAAAGACCTGCCGCCGGACAACCAATATCTGTTTCGTTTACATTTTCGTCCTCCGTACGACTGGGAAACGATGCTGTCGTTTCTTGCGCTCCGGGCTACTCCCGGAGTCGAGACGGTTGAAGGAGGCCTTTACCGGCGCTCCATTTCATTGGGAGGCGAGCACGGCTACTTTGAGGTTTCACAAGAGAAAAGTGTTCCCGCGTTGCGGGTCCGAGTTCAGTTTGGCAATCCGTCAGCGCTGTTCATGATTACCGAGCGAATCCGCCGGATGTTTGACCTGAATGCCGACTGGATGGCGATCGCTGCCACTCTAAATGCTGATCCGGCGCTGGCGCATTTACTTGAGACGAAACCAGGCGTGCGATTGCCGGGCTGTTGGGATGGCTTCGAACTTGCGGTTCGAGCCGTTCTTGGGCAACAGATCACGGTCAAGGCAGCAACGACATTTGCCGGGCGCCTGGTCAGAGGTTTTGGCAAGACTTTCTCGAACCGCAGTGATCTGACTCATCTGTTTCCGACACCGAGGGCTCTCGCCGATGCCGACCTGACGAGAATCGGCCTCACACGAGCACGCGCCATCAGCATTCAAAGCCTTGCGCGTGCCGTGCATTGTCGCGAAATATCTTTTGAAGGAGTAGTGGACCCTGAAATCCTTCTGGCACCGCTGCGCAGAATCTCTGGGATTGGGGAGTGGACGGCGCAATATGTGGCCATGCGGGCGCTGGGAGAGCCTGATGCATTTCCCGTGGGAGATGTCGCTCTGTTGCGAAAGCTCAATCTGCGACACTCACAAGAACTGGAAAAGCGTGCCGAAGCTTGGCGACCGTGGCGTGCATATGCTGCCGTTTATCTCTGGTGCGCTACGGGCGAACCTGGTGCGCGAGCGAACAAGAAGAAGCCAGCCGTTATGAAAGCTGGTGAAGGCTCGATCGCAGAAACATCGAGCCCTCGAAGCCGAAGCAAGAATGCCCGTGACGTTCAATTTGCGGATTGATATGTAGCGATGAGTTCTTCGCCAGGAAGCCTTTTCTATTTGCCAGAGCGGTATTGTTCGTCGCTGACGTGTTCCATCCAGTCCACGACTTTTCCGTTGAGCCTTTCCTGAATGGCAATGTGAGTCATGGCCGTCGTCGGCGTTGCGCCATGCCAATGCTTCTCACCGGGCGAGAACCAGACCACGTCCCCGGGCCGGATCTCCTCGATCGTTCCTCCCCAACGCTGCGCCCGGCCGCATCCAGAGGTCACGATGAGAGTCTGGCCGAGGGGATGAGTATGCCACGCCGTTCGCGCACCCGGCTCAAACGTTACGCTGGCCCCTTGAACCAAAGCCGGATCAGGAGCCTGAAACAGTGGATCGATCCGCACATTGCCTGTGAACCAATCCGCCGGCCCTTTGCCCGAGGCTTGCGTGCCAACTCGTCTGATTTCCATTGTTCTGCCTCCGTCCGGTCGTTTACTTGGCGACCGGTTGGCCTTCCATGCTTGCTGAATGATGCCCTGAAAAAGTCCCTGTTGGTTTCAGGAGAGATCGCTCGGCGCAACCACACGGTTTGCGCTTAAAACAGCGCTCTACAGTTCGAGCATTCCCTGAAGGTACAGGCGTGCCTGCCCGGCAATCCTTACACGATCGCCATTGGTCGTGGACTGCATGCTTCCCCCTCGAGCGCTGAGTTGCTGCGCACGCAAGGTATGGTTATCCAACCGGGTCGCCCAGTACGGAGCTAGTGTGCAGTGTATGGATCCGGTTGCGGGATCTTCATCGATGCCGACCAGCGGAGCGAATAGTCGGCACACGTAATCTACCCCACCATCTCCGGGAGCAGTGACAATGGTGCCGCCGATCCCGGTGTCCACTTTGGCAAGTGCGGCGAAATCAGGTGAAAGCGCTCGCACTTGTTCTGCTTTCTCGACGACCACCAGATAATCGCGCGATTTCATTACTACCGCATTTTTCAAGCCGAGGGCCGGTAACAGCTCCGGTGGCGTCTCACATGGCTGAGGTGGCCTCGCGGGAAAATCCATCTCAAACCCATCTTGATTCCGAGCGACCCTCAATATCCCGCTGCAGGTATGGAAACGAACGGGCCAGACATTGTGCTTCCGCAGCGCGAGCACAAATGCGGATGCCAGAGTCGCATGCCCGCAGAGGTCATCTTCGACTTTGGGAGTAAACCAGCGCAAGTCGAATTCACCATCAGCGCGGGGAACAACAAAAGCCGTTTCGCTGTGGCGGTTCTCAGCCGCAATTTTCTGCAAAATGTTATCAGGCAGAAACGCAGGAAGAATGCAGACCCCGGCCGGATTCCCTGCAAAGAGTTCACTAGTGAATGCATCAACGTGGTAGTAGGGAATTGCCATAACCGTCCACACGCTCGGAAGTCATTTCGATCACATGCACGATCAGACTACACGGGTTGCTTCCTTTGAGGCTTATTGCTCGTTTTGCGGGTGCATAGCAGAGCCACCCTGGCTTGGATGGGATTCGGCAGACCAGGGATAGAAATATCAGTTTAACGCAGCCCTCGTCTCATCTTGGTTCACAAACCGCGCAAGGAAGGGTGATGGGCGAGGGCGACTCAGAGACGCACAGGATGAATCAGCACACCCGCCCAGTAAACACTGCTAGCGCTGGGGTACTGCGGTCTGGAATGCGGTCCTTGACGCCACAAAATGAGTCGCCGGCCAGCGTCGCGCCTGCGCGATCGAAACGATGTGCAGGATCAGAAACACGGGCACGGCGAAGGTCGGAATGTAGCTCATGGGAAGGACGGTCATGGCTGCCGTGGAGATTCCGTGTGGATCAATGAATCCCGAGAGTGTACCCAGAGTCAGTGCGTTGACCAGGTCTGCGATTCCCAGAAGCTGCCAGAAGATGAATCCTCTTCGATGCGCGGGGCTGGCGAGCCAGAAAGCGGCGAATGGCGCGGTCGCACCGATCATGATGTCGCCCCATCCTGCCGGCAAGGCAAAATACTCGGGAAGGATCTTGTAGGTACCGAGGGCGAGAAAAACAATCCCGGCGATGCGTACGCTGTGCACCAGCGTGACGGCGCGCGGACTTAACGATAAAAGGAACTGTCGGAATCCCGGGGAAGATGCGAACCAAGCCAGAAACAACACGATGGGCGTCAATATGGCGAGGCCGAATGCGATTGGCGGCGTATTGGGAGCGTTCACGTACAGGTGCATTGCGGAAGAAGCAAGGGCAAAGGCTAGCCAGGCGGCTAAGAGCCCGGCGCTCAGTTTGGCGTATTTCGACATTGGCGAATCTCCTTATTCTGTGACCTTCGCGGTCACTTGGTTGGTCAGGTTAAAAAGTTCGTTCCAGCGCCTGTCACCGAACTGCGCGCGCAACTCCTGCTGCACTTTTTCCCAGTGGGGAAGCGCGCGCTTGTATTCCGCCCTTCCAGCTTTGCTCAGGGAGAGCAATCGTTCCCGCCGGTCCTCGCCGGGACGGCTTACTATCCAGCCCTGACGCATCATGATCGCCAGCGTGCGAGTGAGCGTGGTGCTGTCGATGGCCAGAATTTCGCCAAGCTTGCCCTGAGAGACTTCTCCGGTGAGGGACAACGCCTGCAGCAGAGTGAATTGCGTGCCCTTCAAGCCGAGTGGCCGCAAAGCCTCCTCGTAGTGCTGGGTTAGTGCACGCGTTGCACGGCGAAAACTGGCGGACAAGCAGGGAAGAGGAACCGTAGAGGCCTTACTCATAGTGCAATAGATGTATATACATATATTGCGATTCAGAAAATTCAATTGGATTCTGATTGTTTGCTGGCTAGGAAAAATTGGCGCGCGACGGATCTGGAGATCTACGCGCGACCGCCAAATTCGCGAGTCTCGGTTGAGACCCTGACCTTTTCTCCCTCTTTCAGGAAGAGGGGAACGCGAATCTCCAGGCCGGTTTCCAGCCTGGCTGATTTGGTGACGCTGCCGCTCGATGTGTCGCCCTTAATTCCCGGCTCGGTTTCGGCAATTTTCAGCTCAACGAAGATTGGCAGATCCAGGCCAATGGGGTTCCCGTTGAACTTGCGCAATTCGACGATTGCGCCCTCGACCAGGAAATCCAGCGCATCGCCGACCATCTGCTCAGAAAGAGTCAGCGTTTCGAATGTCTCCTGATCGAGAAAATGCGAGCCGTCGCCATCGCTATAAAGATAGGACGCCGGCACCGACTCGAGGTCGGGTTCCTTGAATTTGTCATTGGCTTTGAACGATCTTTCAAACACCGCGTTGGTGAGCAGGTTGCGCATCTTCAGACGCACCAGCGTCTGTCCGCCGCGAGCCGTAGGAGTGTTCACCACCGCTTCCAGACACAGGTACGGAGTGTTTTCAAATT
>Ga0157373_10001305_pt1 | contig 19032 bp, 16 predicted proteins | sample C65metaG_FD_113460 | JGI IMG/M metagenome (GOLD analysis project Ga0157373, IMG submission 113460) | Corn rhizosphere microbial communities from Kellogg Biological Station, Michigan, USA - C6-5 metaG | ecosystem: Host-associated > Plants > Roots > Rhizosphere > Soil | place: USA: Michigan... | reverse complement strand
GCGGAGCTGCAGCAGACGTTGACCAAGGACGGCCATCACGTCGGCCTCTACATCGCCTACTACCGGCAGCAATCCAAAGGAAACGAGCTGATCACCTCGGGCAACCAGCTGGTCACGCCGGAAGACTGGAAGTGGAAGCAGTTCGGCAGCGGGAGCGAGAGCGTCGAATGGAACGGGCGGCCCGAGCGCGTCGAACGCGTGGATCTGTCGGGACAAACATTCGGGCTGCAAGCCTACCGGCTGTACTGGATCGCCGGACACGTCACCGCCAGCCAGTACGAAGCGAAGGCGCTGCAGGCCTGGGCTAAGCTCACCGGGCATGGCGACGATGCGGCGCTGATCGTCATCTATGCGGCGCGGCGCGCGCGGGACGACGATCAGTCCGCACTCCTGCGTGGTTTTACGAAGGATATGTCGCCGTCGATCGAGCGCACGCTCTCGGCAGCGCGCGAATCCCGCGGATGAATGCGACGCCGCCCTTGATCGTCCATGTCGTCTATCGGTTCGCTGTCGGCGGACTGGAGAACGGCGTGGTCAATCTGATCAACCGGCTGCCGCCACAATCCTGGCGGCACGCGGTCATATCGCTTACCGACGTGGACGCCGCGTTCGCCGCGCGACTCTCCAGCGCCGCCGTGGGCTGCGTCGCCTTGCACAAAGCGCCAGGTCACGCCGTCCGCCTGTATCCGAGACTCGTCGCGCTGCTGCGCGAGCTTAAACCCGCGATCGTGCACACGCGAAACCTTGCCGCGCTCGAAGCGACGCTTCCGGCCTGGATCGCGGGCGTGCCGGCGCGCCTGCACGGCGAGCATGGCCGAGACGTCGGCGATCTGGATGGGTCGAGCCGGCGCTACCAGCGGGTGCGGCGCTTGTTCCGTCCGTTCGTAACGCGCTACGTCGCGCTCTCGCCCGATCTCGCCTCGTACCTGCGCGAGCGTGTCGGCGTGCCCGCCACACGTATCGATCAGGTGTACAACGGCGTCGACACTGCGCGCTTTCGCCCCGCGCCCGGAGGGCGCGCCGCGATCGACGCCTGCCCGTTCCGGGAGGCCGACCACTGGCTGGTCGGCACCGTCGGCCGCATGGAAAAGGTCAAGGACCAGACCAACCTGGCGCGGGCTTTCGTCAGCGCCGTGCGCGCCGATCCGGAAGCGCGGGCCCGTCTGCGGCTGGTGCTGGTCGGCGACGGCAAGCTGAAACGCGAGGTCGAGACGATACTCGAGTCCGCCGGTGTACGCGAGCTGGCCTGGTTCGCCGGCGAACGCGCCGACGTGGTCCCGCTGCTCCAGGGCTTGGACTGCTTCGTGCTGCCGTCATTGGCCGAGGGCGTTTCCAATACGATCCTCGAGGCGATGGCTTGCGGATTGCCGGTCGTCGCGACGCGCGTGGGTGCCAACGCGGAACTGGTCGAACAGGACGTCACCGGTCGTACGGTGCCGGCAGCGGACAGCGACGCGCTGGCGCGTGAGATCGGCGCGTATTTCACCACACCGGCGCTTGCGAGGCAGCACGGACAGGCAGGCCGGCGCCGGGTTGAGCGCCGATTCAGCCTTGAACGCATGGTCGACGATTACGACCGTGTCTACAGGGGTTTGCTTCGCACGCACCGGCCGGTCCGTTCGGCGGCCGCGGCCGCTGCGCCGCGGCCGGGCGTGCGAAGCCAGGACTGAAGGAAGAGTTAATCATGTGCGGCATCGTCGGCATCTTCGACCCCAGCGGAAAGCGCGAGATAAGTCGCGCATTGTTGTCCCGCATGAACGAAGTCCAGCATCATCGCGGGCCCGACGAGTGCGGGTTGCATATCGAGCCCGGGGTGGGCCTTGGCCATCGCCGGCTTGCTATCATCGACCTGTCGACTGGGCAGCAGCCGCTATACAACGCTGACGGCAGCGTGGTCATCGTCTACAACGGCGAGATCTACAACTATCAGGCGCTGATTCCGGAGCTGACCGCGCTCGGTCATCGTTTCCGAACCCGGAGCGACACTGAGGTCATCGTCCACGCGTGGGAGTCGTGGGGTGAGGCTTGTGTCAAGCGATTCCGTGGAATGTTCGCGTTTGCGCTGTGGGATCGGAATCGCAAGACACTCTTTCTCGCCCGCGACCGGCTGGGCGTGAAGCCGCTGTTCTATGCGCAGCTCGCGAGCGGCGCGGTCGTGTTCGGCTCGGAGCTCAAGTCACTGTTGCAGCATCCCGATCTGACGCGAACGGTCGACGCCTCGGCGATCGAAGACTATCTCGCGCTCGGCTACGTCCCCGAGCCTAAGACGGTTTTCGAAGGTGTGTACAAACTGTCGCCCGCCCATACGCTTGTTATGCGCGCAGGTGACCGCGCGCTGCCGGCGCAGCGCGAGTACTGGGATGTCGTATTCTCGCCCGATGCCTCGATCACCGAAGGGGCCGCACTCGACGAACTGCAGGCGCGTCTCACCGAGTCAGTCAGCCTTCGACTGATCAGCGAAGTTCCGCTCGGCGCGTTCCTCTCCGGGGGTGTCGACTCTAGCGCGGTGGTGGCCACAATGGCTGCGTTGTCGGGTGATCCTGTGAACACGTGCTCCATTGCGTTCGACAATCCCGCTTTCGACGAGGCGCGCTACGCCGCACAGGTGGCACAGCGCTATCAAACACGCCACTACGTGGAAACCGTCGCCGTAGACGCCTTCGACCTGATCGATCGGCTTGCCAGCGTCTATGATGAGCCATATGCCGACAGCTCCGCGATGCCCACGTTTCGCGTGTGCGAACTCGCTCGCCGACACGTCACCGTCGCACTGTCGGGTGATGGTGGCGACGAGAACTTCGCGGGCTATCGTCGCTATCGCTTCCAGCTTGCCGAGGAGCGGATACGCGCACTGTTGCCCGCCAGCGTCCGCTATCCGCTGTTCGGCGCACTCGGCCGCATGTATCCGAAGCTCGACTGGGCGCCGCGCATGTTCCGCGCCAAGTCCACGCTACAGGCGCTGGCGCGCAATGCAGTGGACGGATATTTCCACACGATGTCGATCCTGCGGGACGAACAGCGCGACGCGCTGTACTCGCCCGCATTCCGACGCCGCCTCGCAGGGTATCGCGCGGTGGAGACATTCCGGCGCCACGCCGCGCGGGCGCAGGTCGCCGATCCGCTCTCGCTCGTCCAATACCTTGATCTGAAGACGTATCTGGTCGGCGACATCAATACCAAGGTGGATCGGGCGGCAATGGCGAATTCGCTGGAGGTGCGCGAGCCGCTGATGGACCATCCGCTGGTCGAGTGGCTCGCCACGCTGCCTGCGCATCTGAAGATCGCCGGTGGCGAAGGTAAGTACCTACTGAAGAAAGCGATGGAGCCCAAGCTGCCGCACGAACTGCTGTATCGGCCCAAGATGGGCTTTGCCGTGCCTCTCGCCGACTGGTTCCGCGGGCCGCTGCGCGCGCGCATGCGCGGGGCCGTGCTCGGGGGGCGACTGGCAGAAACCGGCTGGTTTGAGCGCCGCGCGCTGCAACAGCTCGCGGATGCGCATCAGTCCGGCGCGCGCGACCATAGCGCGCCGCTGTGGACTTTGATGATGCTGGAGGCGTTTCTGCGCACATCAGTCGATTCCACACTCGCTCGGCCGGTCGCCGCAGAGGCAGCATGAAGGAGACACGACCATGACGCTAAACTGGAATCCAACGACGCATTACAAGGACGTGGCGGTTGCCGAGCGCTACGATCGCGAGCGCTTCAGCCGCCTTTCCGGACGCGTCTTCAATGCGCTCGAGAAACGCGCGGTGCGCCGCGCGTTCGGTAATGTGCCGCGCTCGGCCACGATTGCCGATCTTCCGTGCGGTACCGGGCGGCTCGCCGAGACGCTGCTCGAGCAGGGGTATCACGTCATCGGAGTCGACATCTCGGATGCCATGCTGAGCGTTGCGCAGCGCAAACTACAGCGCTTCGGGCCATGCTTCGAGCCATTGGTGGGCGATGTGCACGACCTCGCCGCGTCCCGCCCTGCACTTTGCGACACCGCGCTGTGCGCGCGAGTGCTGATGCATTTCCCGCTCGGTGAGCAGATTCGCTTCCTCGGCAGCGTCGCCAAGATTGCGCGCGGCACCGTCGTGTTTTCGCAGTCGATCAGTACGCCATATCAGCGCCTGAGGCGCGGGGTCAAGCAGCTGCTCGGCCATCAGCCTTCGGCGCGCTATCCGATCACCGAGGCAGAGCTCGCTGAGCTCCTCGCCGGCGCGGGACTGCGCGAGGTGCGACGCTTCCGCGTGGCACGTCTTCTCTCGGAGGGCATGTTTGTCGTCGCCGAGCATCTGTAAGCTTTCTGGCGCGAGCCATGCGGGTTTCGAGATGCAAACGGCCGACAACATTGCACGCGTTTCATGATCGCGCCCCGCAAAGCCTTGTCCGATTGCCATACCGTGCGCGCGGCTCTCCTGCGCCACCTCGGCGCTGCCGACTCGCAGGGCATTGTAGTGCGCGGTCCCGTGCGCTCAGGGCGCTATTCGGACATCTACTGCGCGCGTCTGCCAGGCATGAATACCGAGCTCGCAGTGAAATGTCTGATCGAACCCACGACGGGCGAGCCCGACCGGGCGACAGCGCAGCGCCAGTTCGAGGCTCTCGAGCGAGTGCATCACGCGATGCCGGCCAACGGGCACTTTCGCGTGCCCCGTCCGTACCTCGCCGTTCCGAGCGACGGCATAGTCGTGGTTGAGTGGATTTCCGGCCGGTCTATGACCGACTTGTTCTTATCGACGGGGTTGACGCTTGTAGAGGCACGGGCGCTCATGCGCCGCGCTGCGGGATGGCTCCGCTGCTTCAGCGATTCGGGAATGATTGCCGCGCAGCCACTCAACGTCGCGGACAAGCTCAATGCTCTGGCATCGATGGAGACGCTGCTTGGGCGCTCTAAGACAGCGCAAGAAGCATTCGCGACCCTTCGAGCGTACGCCGAGCGTGCCGGTACGCTAGCGCTCACGCGAAGCTGGCTTCACGGCGACTTCAAGACTGACAACCTGCTTATCGACGCAAACCACACGGTCGGCATCGATCTGCACGCGCGGCACGAGAACGCGGTTACGCACGACCTTGCCGCGTTCCTCAACCACTGGGAGCTCACCCTCTGCCATCCCCGTGCGTGGCGCTGGCGCCCGTGGCGCGCCGAGCTTGCGCGCGTGTTTCTAGACACTTTCGATCCTTCTTATCTTGACGCCAAGCGCCTGCCTTACCGATGGACTGCCCTGCACGTGATGCTCGGAAACTGGTGCGAGTTCACGAAACGCGAGCGGCGCACGGTACAGCACGTTTATCTGCGCATGTGCTTCCGCTCGGTGGTGAAGCGCATGACCGGACAGCTTCACGTCGCGGCGCATGCCGACGACCAGCAATCGACACGGAAGACGCGGTGAAAATCCTGCACGTCCTCGATCACTCGCTACCGCTGCACAGTGGCTACGCTTTTCGTACACTCGCCATCCTGCGTGAGCAGCATGCGCGCGGGTGGGAGACGTGCCAGCTGACCGCGCCGCGCCATAACGCAGGGGACGTGCTTTCCGAAGAGGTCGACGGCTGGCGCTTTCATCGCACGCCGCTGCCGTTGGATGCAAGACGCCGGGGTTTCGGCTATGTGCAGGAGATGATGGCCACGCGTCGACGTCTCGAGACTCTGATTGAGGAATTTCGGCCTGACGTATTACACGCGCATTCTCCGGTCCTGAACGCGCTGCCGGCGCTGCGCGCCGGACGGCGTCATCGATTGCCGGTAGTCTACGAAATCCGCGCCTTTTGGGAGGACGCGGCGGTCGATATCGGCACCGCTAGCGAGGGCGGCCTGCGCTACCGCTTATCCCGCGCGCTGGAAACGTACGCCGTGCGCCGCGCGGATCACGTCACGACGATTTGCGAAGGTCTGCGCGACGACATCGTCGCGCGCGGCTGCCCCGCCGAGCGCGTCACAGTCATTCCCAACGGGGTCGATCCGCGTGCGTTCGCATTTGACACCGAGCCAGACGCGGGCCTGCGCACCCGCCTTGGTCTCGACGGGACTACAGTCGTAGGCTTTGTGGGATCCTTTTATGCCTACGAAGGGCTCGACCTGCTGATCGAAGCGCTAGCATGGCTTGCGCCGCGCAATCCAGACCTGCGCGTGCTGCTCGTTGGTGGCGGGCCGCAGGAGGCCGCGCTCAAAGCGCTGGCCGAAGCTCGCGGACTGTCCCGGCGGGTCGTGCTAGTTGGTCGTGTCCCGCATGAGCAAGTGCAGCGCTACTATGGTCTTGTCGATGTGCTCGCGTATCCGCGTCGGCGCATGCGTCTGACCGAGCTTGTTACGCCGCTCAAGCCGCTCGAGGCAATGGCGCAGGGTCGCATGTTCGTGGCGTCCGACGTCGGCGGGCATCGGGAGCTTGTGCGCGACGGCGAGACCGGCTTCCTTTTCGAAGCAGGATCGGCGAATGCGCTCGCCACTGCGCTCGAGCGCGTACTCACGCAACGCGCCGACTGGCCTCGCGTGCAAGCGCAGGCACGGCGGTTCGTCGAGGCCGAACGAACTTGGGCCGAAAGCGTGGCGCGCTACGCGCCGGTGTATGGGGGGCTGACGATTGCGCGCCAGGCTGCGGCGGAGCTGCGCGCCGATCGAGTCCGCTGAGGCGAACGTGCGTGCCGATCAGCCAATGCTGGAGCCCGCACATGCGATGCGCCACGGCATGTCCGGGAGTGATAACAAGGCCCTCGCCATTCTGTTTGTCTGTCACCGTTTTCCGTTTCCGCCGCACGGCGGTGCGAAGGTCCGCGCGTTCCACATGATTCGCCATCTGGCGCAACGTCATATGGTCACCGTCGCGTCCTTAGTGCGCTCGCGCGAGGAGGCTGCCGAGGGCACCGGCATCGCCCCTTACTGCGCCCGCTACGAGATGGCGCGCGTGCGTGCGCCGGCACAACTGCTTCGCATGATTGCTTGCCTCCCGACGTCGATACCTTCATCGCTTGCATACTTTAAGTCGGTGGCGCTGGAACGGCGGATCGATGCACTAGTGGCGCGCGAGCGCTTCGATCTCGTCGTCGCGCATAGCTCGTCCATGGCGCAATATGTCGAGCATATCGGCGGCGTGCCTAAGATCATGGACTTCTGCGACATGGACGCGCAAAAGTGGCGCGAGTACGCTCGTTACAAGCCGTTCCCCCTATCGCTGGGTTATGCGCTGGAAGCCAGCAAGCTCATGCGCGAGGAGGGCCGCATTGCGCGTAGCTTTGACATCTGCACGCTTGCTACGCCCGCCGAGCAGGCAACGCTGGATGGTTATGGCACAGGTGCCCGAACTGATTGGTTTCCCAACGGTGTCGACACCGACTACTTCACCCCATCGTCCGTAGCGTACGATCCTGATCTCATCGTGTTCGTCGGGCGCATGGACTATTATCCGAACGAGGAATGCATGATGACGTTTTGCGCCGATGTGCTGCCTCGGTTGCGCGCGCGCAGGTCCAATACGAAACTCGCCATTGTCGGCGCTAATCCGCCAGCCTCAGTGCGAGCGCTCAGTAGGCTTGCAGGGGTCGCGGTGACCGGCTCGGTGCCGGATGTGCGGCCCTATCTGCGCCGAGCCGCCCTGATGGTCGCGCCGCTCAATATCGCGCGCGGAACGCAGAACAAAATCCTTGAGGGCATGGCATCCGGCGTGCCGGTCGTCGCGAGCCGTATGGCCGCCGACGGCGTCGACGCCCGCGCTGAAGAGGATTTCCTCGTCGCTACTACGCAGGAAGGTCAGGCTGCGGCGATCCTGCGAGTGCTTGATGACGCCACGGAGCGGGCCCGCCTCGCGCAGGCAGGACGCGCCCGAGTGCTGTCGCATCATACCTGGCCGATGGCGATGCGGCGCTTTGACGAAATCGTAGAGCGTTGCCTCGCGCGTACGTCAGCCTCGGTGGTGCCCGCATGGCGCTGCCAGTGACCACCACCACCACGCGAGCGCCCGCTGGCGCGCGGCCCTTGTCGCGGGCTGCGTCTGGCGTGCTGCGACGGGTGCTGGCGACGCTGTCGCCTGCGGGCGGACGTGGCCGCCTCACGATTCTGCAGTTCCACCGCGTTCATGCGCGACCCGATACGCTGTTTCCGCGCGAGGTCGATGCCACTGCGTTCCGCGAGCGGCTTGCCTGGGTGCGCGCCTGGTTCAACGTGCTGCCACTCGAAGACGCGGTGCGCGCGCTAGCACGCGGCGCGCTGCCCGAGCGGGCGCTTGCCGTCACGTTCGATGACGGCTACGCTGACAACGTGACGGTGGCACTGCCCATATTGCGCGAGCATGACGTGCACGCAACGTTTTTCATCGCCACTGGGTTTCTCGACGGCGGCGCGATGTGGAACGACATTGTTATTGAGGCGGTGCGTGCGGCGCGCGCGTCGCGACTCGATCTCACGCCGCTTGACCTTGGTGCACATGTAATTGATACGGTGAACGCACGCCGCGCCGTGATCCGCACGCTAGTGGACGCGCTCAAGTACCGTCCCGTGCACGACCGGGAGGAGGCCGCGCGGGCCATCGGCGAGCGCGCCGGCGTGGCGCTACGGCGCGATCTAATGATGACGCGCGAACAGGTGCGTGCGCTCGCCGCGACGGGCATGGCGGTGGGTGGACACACCGTAAGTCATCCCATCCTCGCCCGCCTCGACGATGCGCAAGCGCGGCGCGAGGTCGCCGAAGGGCGTGACGCACTCGAAGCGATGGTGGGACAGCCGGTGCGTTTGTTCGCATACCCGAACGGCAAGCCGGATGTCGACTACTGCGCGCGTCACGCGAAGCTTGCGCAATCGCTGGGCTTCGCCGCCGCCGTTTCGACCGCCTGGGGCGCAGCGCGGATGGGCGACGCGCTCCACGAACTGCCGCGCTTCACGCCTTGGGATGCGACGCCGTTGCGCTGGGGCGCGCGGCTGGCGCGCAACCTGCTCGTGGCGCCGCAGAGGGCTGTGACATGACAGTGGCGCTCGCCGCACGCGTGCTCGACGCGCCGCGCGCCGCGCCGCGCGCAATCGTGCTGGTGGGGCCGCTGCCACCGCCTTCGGGTGGCATGGCCAACCAGACGCAACAACTCGCCAATTTGCTAGAGGCGGAGGGTTGCAGCGTCACGGTCGTTCGCACCAACGCGCCGTATCGCCCTTCGTGGATCGGTCTGGTGCATGGCGTACGCGCGCTATTCCGTCTCGTCCCGTACATCATCTCGCTGTGGCGTGCGATGCGAGAGGCCGATCTTGTGCATGTCATGGCTAATTCGGGCTGGGCGTGGCATCTGTTTGCCGCGCCAGCCATCCGCATTGCCGCGTTACGCGGGATGCCGATCTTGGTGAACTATCGGGGCGGCGATGCCGCGGCGTTTCTCGCGCGCAGGCATGCGCGCGTGCGTGCCACGCTGGCAAAAGCCCGAATGTTGATCGTGCCATCCGGCTTCCTCGTCGAGGTGTTCGCTCATCACGGCCTGCGCGCGAGGATCGTGCCCAACATCGTGGATGTCGGCGCATTCCATCCCGCGCCGGCGTTGCCGGCACAACTGCACGTGGTAGTCACGCGCAATCTCGAGCCGATCTACGACATCGCCACTGCGCTACGAGCCTTTGCCATAGTGCGTGAGCTCCGGCCAGACGCGCGCATGACGGTCGCGGGGTCTGGACCTGAGCGTTCCGCACTTGAAGGACTCGCCGCGGAACTTGGCGTCGCGGCGCACGTGCGCTTTAGCGGGCGCCTCGACAACGCCGAGGTGCCTGCGCTTTATCGCACCGCCAGCATAGCGCTCAATCCGTCGCGGGTGGACAACATGCCGATCTCGCTTCTCGAAGCGATGGCGAGCGGCGTACCGATCGTGAGCACTGACGTGGGCGGTGTGCCCTTCATGGTCGAGGACGAGCGCACCGCGCTGCTGGTTCCAGCCGGCGATCCGCGGCGCATGGCCGAGGCCGTGCTACGCCTATACGAAGACCGCGAGCTTGCGAGGCGGATAGTAGAAGCTGCCCGCGGCCGCGTACCACGCTACGCATGGTCCAGTGTTCGGGCGCAACTATTCGAAGCCTACGCTTCGGTAATGGCAGGCGAAGCGCAGCCGGTGACGCCATGACACGCTCGCTCACGACCGCGTTCGTCGCAGACTTCGCGTTCCCGTTGCACGAGTGGGTCAAGGGGCACGACAGCGTTGCACGCCGGCGTGAGCTTGAAGCGAGCCAATGGTGGACGCCGGAACAGATTGAATCGGCGCGTATCTCGCGTCTACGAGGGCTTTTGACCGACGTTCACCGACACGTACCGTACTACCGCCGTGCTTTAGACGCCGCGGGAATTGATCCCGCGGGAATCACCGACGTGGCCGATCTGCACCGGCTGCCATTGCTGACCAAGCCGCTGATTCGCGCCAACAGCGACGCCCTCAAGGCCGACGACGCGCGAGTGCTCAAGCGATACAATACCGGCGGCTCGAGCGGTGAGCCGCTGGTCTTCTACATGGGCAAAAGGCGCGTCAGCCACGATGTCGCTGCCAAATGGCGGGCGACGCGCTGGTGGGACGTCGACATCGGCGATCCGGAAATCGTTCTTTGGGGCTCGCCGATCGAGCTCGGCGCGCAGGATCGTCTGCGTTCGCTGCGCGACCGCATGCTGCGCAGCACGCTGCTTCCCGCATTCGACCTGTCCGAAGCGAGCCTCGACCGCTTCATCGGCGAGATTCAAAAGCGCCGGCCGCGGATGCTGTTCGGCTATCCATCGGCGCTGACCAGGCTCGCGGAACATGCTGAGGCACGCGGCCAGCGACTGGACGAGCTCGGAATTCGAGTCGCGTTCGTCACCTCCGAGATGCTCTACGACCACCAGCGCAAAGCGATCCGGCGTACGTTCGGGTGCGCGGTCGCCAACGGCTACGGTGGTCGCGACGCGGGTTTCATCGCCCACCAGTGCCCGCAGGGCGGCATGCATATCAGCGCCGAGGATATCATCGTCGAGATCGTTGACGCCATGGGCAAGCCGGTCGCCGTCGGCCAACCCGGCGAGGTCGTTGTCACGCACCTGGCGACACGCGACTTTCCATTCATCCGCTATCGCACTGGCGACATCGGGACGTTATCGAGCGGCGCCTGCACCTGTGGTCGTGGACTGCCGCTGCTTGACCGGATCGAGGGCCGCAGCACCGACTTCGTCGTCGCCGCGGACGGAACGCTGATGCACGGCCTTGCGTTGATCTACATCCTGCGCGACCTGCCCGAGATTGCGGCGTTCAAGATCGTGCAGGAGTCTCGCCAGCACGTGCGCGTTCAGATCGTCGCGTCGCAATTATTGTCGCCGCGCGAGGAAGACATACGGCGCGGCTTCCGTGCCCGACTGGGGGACGCCGTGACCGTTGACATCGAACGAGTTCCCGCGATCGCTGCTGAGCAATCTGGCAAGTTCCGCTACGTCGTCAGTCACGCGGCGCCGACGACGCAATGAAAGATACGGAACCGATGGACTACCGGGACAGCCACCTGGCCAAAGGCGATACCTACGACGCGTCGATTGCCGCACAACCGTTCGACGCCTACATGGCGCAGCACGAAGAGGCGTGGCTTCGGGACGTGATTCCGCGCCTCATGCCGAGAGGTGGCCGCTATCTGGATTTCGCCTGTGGGACAGGCCGGATCACCGCTATCGTGGCGCCGTTCGCCGGCGAGTCCGTCGGTGTTGATATCTCAGAGAGTATGCTCGCGACGGCGCGTGGGAAGTGTCCGCAGACACGCTTTGTCTGCGTCGACCTGGCGCGCGAAAACCCGGATCTCGGGTCGTTCGATCTGGTCACTTCGTTTCGCTTCTTCGGCAACGCGCAGCAGGAATTGCGCCTCGCGGCGTTAGACGCAATCGTTCGACGACTACCTCACGGAGGTCACCTGGTGATCAACAGCCATCGGAACCCGCACTCGGTTGGCGCGCTGCTGCAACGCGCCGGCGGCCTACAACACGGCATGGATCTAAGCTACTTCAGGCTACGGCGGATGTTGCGCGAGCGCGGCCTGTGCATCGTTGCTGTGCGTACGATCGGATTCTGGGTGCTGCGCTCGCGGTTGAGGACCGCGAGCGCATTGGCGAGCCGCGGTGGCAGGATCGCCGAGCGGCTGTTGCGCCATCGCGCCTGGGCCGCGTTCGCACCCGACTGCATCGTCGTCGCGCGCAAGAGCTGATCCATCCGGACGCGCAAGCGCCGCAGACGGGGCTAGCGTCGCCGCAGCCCGAGCGGGGCGGCCAGCGCGACGAGCTCCGGGCCGAGTGGATGGCGAACGACGAACAGCCCCGACAGCCACGCGATCGTAGACGCCGCGACCAGCCCGAGCAACCCGGGCAGCCGGAGCGCGTCCATGCGCCCGAGCAGCAGCAGCGCGACCGCTGGGAGCGCGCTCCACGCGGCGAGCAAGCCGCCTTGGGCGTAGACGCGAACCATGGTGCGCACCGTGACGCCAAGCGTGCGCCGTATCTCGAGCGTCACGATCAGCACCTCGATCAGCGACGCGGCGCTCAGACCGATCGCTAGCGCGACGATTCCGGACGGTGCCGCGCCGGCGATAATCGCGATCCGCAGGACGTGCACCTTGGCCGTCATCCGTACCTGACGCGCCGCGCGATCGGCGGCGATCAATGCGGTCGACGCGAACAGCGTGGCGGCCGTCGCCGCGCCGAACGCAGTGAGCCAGCGCAATACCGGGATCGACGCCACCCATTGATCGCCGAACAGAGTTAATATTACCGGCTGCGCCGAACAGGCGAGCACAGCGTAGAATGGCCACGCGACCCCGACGAAATGCGCCTGCGCCCGTGCCAGCGCCGGACCGACGTCGCCGCTCTCCCGCTTAACCCTGGAGAAAAACGGCAGCGTGACCGACCACATCGCTTGGCTCATGAAGCGTGCGAAGAGGTCGACCAATCCGGATGCGCGACCGAACAACGCCACCGCCGACGGACCGTCGACCTTGCCGAGAATCGCGTCTGGTGCTGCGCGCGAGGCTTCGAGCAGCAGGTCGGAAGTCAAGGCCTGGCCGGAGAAAGTGAGAACTCCTTTGACGCCGCGGGTCGATGGCAGCAGCCGGGCCAGCCAGCGCGGTCGAAAGATTCGTGCGCCGAGCATCGTTGCCGCCGTGTTGGCCGTATTACCAATGGCGAGGCTCATCGGTCCGAAGCCGAGCAGTGCGAGAGTGATAGAAGTCACCGCGCCGGCACCAGCGCTGCCGACGCGGATTGCGAAGATGCGGCCCATCTGCAGCTCGCGGCGCAGAATTGCCATCGACACCGCGCCAAACGGAATCATCAAGAAATTGATCGCCAGTACCCAGGTCAGGTGGAGCAGCCGCGGTTGACCGTAGAAAGCCGCGAGCGGAAAGCTCGCGAGAAAGACGAGCACGGCGAGCAGCCACGACACTCCGAACGAAATGGCCGATGCCGCGCGAATCTTTTCTTCAGTGAGATCCTGCTCCTTGATCAGATAGGCCAGTACGCCGAAGTCGCGGATCACGTGCGCGGCCGAGAGCGTGATGACCGCAATCGAGTAGACGCCGATTTCGGCGGGCGTCAGCAACCGTGCGATGACGATCGCCGTGGCGAACTGCAGCGCAAAGGTAAGCTGGTTCTCCGCCAGCGCAATAATTAGCGCGCGGCGAACGCCGATCACGATTCGACTGCCGGCAAAACTGGCGCGTCCGGCAGCGATTCGGCCAGCGCGTCGAGAATTCGTGCGTGCAAAGTACTGCCGTAGGCACACTCGGTCTTCATCGCCGCCATCAGCGCGAAATACGCCGGCAACAGCTCGAGCAGTAATGCCCGCGACACACCGGTGGTTTCGCTCGCGAGCTGCGCGATCCACGCGTGCGACGCGCCAGCGGCGGTGTTGGTGCGAATGCGCGCGGCGCTGAAATCGTTGAGCGAGCAGAGCAACAGCGCGACGTCGTACCCGGGCAGCAGCGCGCGACCGAAATCCTCCCAGTCGACGACGACGAGCGTAGTGCCGTGCAGGCCCAGATTGCTGACCGAGAAGTCACCATGCTGCCGGACGGCCGGCAGCTGATCGACTGCGGTAGCGATTGCATCGACATATCGCCGCGCGGCGAACGACCAACTTGGTGGCAGCCGCTCGAACGTTTCGCGTAGCCGCTGCGAATGCGGCTCCACGGGCTCGACGCGCAAAGAAGCCTGCGCGGCGCCAAGGAATTCAGCGAGGCCGCGCCGCAAGGCGCCGCGCGGTGCGCGCATATCCAGCGTCCCGAGCGGAGTGAACGGCATGCCGGCGGCTACCAGCGTCGGCAACGAGCGATGGACCGACAGCTTGAACGGGCGCGGCACGCTTTGCGGCAGCATCGCGTGTCCCACAGCCAGACCCTCGTATTCACGCGCGAGGTCGTTCTCCAGACCAACCTTGACCAGATAGAACGCTTTGCCCGGCGGGTACACCAGGAAAGTCAGATTGCCACTAATGCGAAGGATGGACGGAGGCATCGGCTCGTCATCGCCGATGATGCCGACCTCGCAGAGCGCGCGCCGCGCCGCTTCCCTCATCGCTTGGCGACGATCATCAGATAGGGTTCGAAAAGCACCGCCAGATCGAGTCGGGCGACTGCGGCTCGGGCCAGTAGCCAGCGATCTCGCCCCGAAGCCTGACGAGATAGTGCCTCATGATCAAAGAACGCGCGCGCGCTGCGCCGCGCAGTGGACACTGCGTAGTCGGGCACTTCAAGATCGGGCCGGATGACGAAAATCTCGACGTTCGTGAATCCAGCGCGCAGCGCGGCGCGGCGAAACCCCGACGGCGTTGCGCGCGGCGCCGCTTCGCTCATCCCCGGCCGGATGCCGACGCCGATGCGATTGGCGGCGGCGAAGGCGAGTGTCCCGCCCGGCTCCAGCACCAAGGCAGCCGCCCGAAGCGCTTCCGCGACCGACGCACAACCGCCGAGCGTCTGATGCAAGATTACCATCGCAAAGGCCGCCGGCTGCGTCACGAGCGAAGCGAGGCCGTGCGCGTCGCCGCTGACCACATTGCTGAACCATTGCCGGACGAACGGCGCGCCGAATTCGAGCACCGGAACATCCGCATTAGCGGCGATGATTCGGTAGAAAAGGCCGCGGCGGCCACTCTCGGTGCGCGTGCGCGCGCCGATGCTGTCGTCGACCGGGCCCTCCGCGACCGTGCCCGACCGCGAAGTCACTGTAACGCGCGCCTTGGCGGTATCATCCGCAGCACCGGCGCCGAGTGCGGTCTTGTTGTAGTGTTCACTCAGGACTGGAGGTTTCGTGCCGCGCGGCGACGGCCCAATGATAATATAAACGATTGGCTTGCGGGCGCGCCGTCATGCGGCCAGGCGGTCATCGACGATGAGAGACATCGCCCTAACGGTAGTAATTTTCTCGCTATTGCCGTTCGTTCTCGCTCGGCCGTGGCTGGGCATCCTGCTGTGGACGTGGGTCGGGTTGATGAACCCGCACAAGCTGACGTTCGGCTTCGCCTTCAACTTCCCGTTTGCCGAGATCATCGGTATCGTCACGATGGTTGCGATCTTCTTCTCGCGGGAATCAAAGCGGCTGCCGATGTATGCGCCGGTGATTTTCCTGCTTGCGCTCGACCTCTGGATGGTCGCCACGACGATCTTCGCACTGTTCCCCACCGACGCCTGGCAACAGCTCGAAAAGATCGCCAAGATCCAGTTGTTCATCGTCCTGACGATGGTCGTCATGCGCTCCCGCGAGCGGATCAGGTTGCTGGTGTGGGTCAGCGTTCTATCGCTTGCCTACTATGGCATCAAGGGAGGCATCTACACGCTCTCGAAGGGGGGCGGCGGAATGGTACTCGGCCCGGAGGGTGCCTTCATCGCTGGCAATACCGAGATTTCATTGGCGCTGACGATGACGCTCCCGCTGATGCGTTGGATGCAAATGCAGGAGAGCCGCCGCGCAGTCAAACTGGGGCTCGCCATCTGCATGGCGTTGGTGTTCGTCGCCATCCTTGGTTCATATTCGCGCGGTGGCTTTCTCGCGCTATTTGCGATGGGCATGGCGCTTTGGCTCAAAGGGCGTAAGAAGGCCATTCTCGGCATCCTCCTCGCGATCCTCGTGCCTGCGTTCCTGATGTTCATGCCTGAAGCGTGGTGGAACCGGATGGAGACGATCCAGACTTACCAGGAGGATGGCTCGGCGATGGCGCGACTCAATTCATGGGGATTCGGTTGGAATCTGGCCAAAGATCGCCCGATCGTCGGCGGCGGATTGTTTGCTTTTCAGCCGGCAGCATTCGAGCGCTATGCGCCGGATCCGACGCGAGTGTGGGATTCGCACAGCATCTGGTTCTCGATCCTCGCCGAGCACGGATTCGTCGGTCTGGCCTTGTTCATCGGTCTATGGGTGTCTGCCTGGCGCCTCGCCTCGAAGATCATCGCGGCCACGAGAAATCTCAGCGACTATCGCTGGGCCTCTGACCTGGCATCGATGATCCAGGTAAGTTGCATCGGATACTGGGTGGGCGGCGCGTTTCTGAGTCTCGCATATTGGGACTTTCCGTACCTGCTGGTCGCGATGCTTGTGCTAGTCTGGGCAGTCGTGCAGAAGCAACTAAGTCCACAGATGACGAGCACGCGCCGTCCGCTCACCCTCGCGACTGGCGGCCTGGCTAAGGAAATCGGACAGCCGGGCAGGACGCGATAGCAATGCAACCTCGCGACGCACGCCGAGAGCGCAAGTTCGAGCGCGCGGATGCGATGCCGAGGGCGGCAGACGTCGCATCATCGAGCGCGTCGACTTCTTTCAGCCGCCGCGTTTCACGCCGTGGACCGACAACCAGCGAGCTTCGCGCTGCTTGCTGCGCAACCGCCGCAATGTTAATCCGACGGCCGTCGCGGCCTAGGCCCGCTGTTACTGCCAGCAGCGGCGGCGTCTTCCGTGCCATCCGGCGCCGACACATCCACCGAAGGCGCGGGATCGAGTGGTTTCCATTGCTTGAGCTGCTTCAGGCGATCGCGCAAACCGGGCAGTGGCGCGCCGAGCGCATAAGCACGGCCAGCTTCCTCGTTCGCTAGGACATACTGCTTGGTTTCGAGGTAGGCCAGACCGAGGTTGTAATGCCCGTTCACAGAGCTCGGGTTCAGCGACAGCGCTCTCTTGTAGGCTTTGATGGCGTCAGCGAAGCGCTTAACCCGGTGAAGGGACACACCCTGCGTCACATAAGTACCGGCGGCGTTCGGGTTGATCGCAATTGCATTCTCGAAGATCATGTCGAGGTCGCAGCGTTGGCCAGGCTCGTTGCAAAGCTGTACCAACAATAACAATGCCTGCGGGTGATTCGGGTAATACTGCAGAATGAAGTTGATGTCCGCACGGGCATAAGCGTAAAGGTGTTTGCTGATCTTCTGCTCGGCTGGGATCACGTGGTAGCGATCGAGGTTGTTCAGCAACTCCGTGTCTCGGCTGGTGTAATAGTCGCGCTGGACGATCTGCGCTTGAGCGGTAATCGCGGCGACCAAGCCTGCCGCCAACATCAGGTAACTACAGGCAGCCCAAAGTCGCGCCTTGATCGCTATCATCGGTATGATTCTGACACGAGCATGATTACTGAGGACCCGCTGCATCGCGAGCGACGTGCGCGTGGCCTCAGCCAGAGTCGCGATGCCGAGCGGCGCATTCCGATCAAGGCGACACCTCGCCTCGTACCGGAACCCGGCCTTCGCCTTGTCGAACCCGGCGCGGCTGCAGGCGCGATAGGTAATGCACTCGACTGCGATCCAGATTCCGTCTTCGCACGTCGACGTCGTCGACAGGCCGACGCAGCGGATCGCGAGGCGAAATCGTGAGGCTGTGCAATGAAGGAAACTCTGCCACTACTCTCTCCCGATGCGGTCGTCGCGCTCGCGTAATTGAACAATGTAGGACGAAGTCTGACGCGTGTGCGCAGGGTGCCCCACAGGGGAAGCGCGTGGGCCTATACGAGCGCAAAACGGCCGAACCGATGTTAACACAGCACGCGCGCTGCATCAGCGACGGCGCTCGGCTCGGATCAGAAACGAATGGCTGACGAGGCTTCCGAGGCCGGGCAGCGATGCGAGCATGCCGCGCGCGAGACGCGATTCGAAGGCGGCCTGCAGCAGGCGCAGTCGTGATGGCATCAGCGGCAGCCAGTCGAGCCGCGAATTCGCAAAGCCGGCGCGCGCGACGAGATCGAGCAGTCTCGGCGCCGATTCGTAGCGCAGGTGCATCGGTTTGTCGCGCAGCCACCGCCGTGCGCGGTCGTACCGGCCAGTGATCGAGTCGCAGTTCAGGCCGTCGATCCACAAGATCCCGCGATGTCCAAGCACTCGCGCCAGCTCGCGCACCAGTGGCCCGGAAGCGTGAATCGCCTGGACGACGCCGAGGCAGAGGACGCCGTCGACGCTCGCGTCGGCGAACGGCAGGCGCGTTGCGTCGGCGGCGCAGAATGCGATCGCCGGCGCGGCCCGCGCCATCGCCTTGCGCAGCGCCGTTTCCGAATAGTCGACGCCGACGACGCGCACGCCCTGCTCATCGAGCCAGCGAGCGTAGGTGCCGGCGCCGCAGCCGACATCGATGTAGAGCGCGTTCGGTGCCGCGCCGCGCCACGCGCTGCGGAAATAGCGAAAGCGGGCCTCGAGTCCGGTCCGCGACCAGCCGGCGATGCCGGCGTCGTCTTCATGTCCGTTGGCGAACTCGACAAAGCGCCGGCGCCACGCCTGATCGAAGTCGGACCGTGAGGCCGGTCGCGACTCGTCGGAGCGGGGCCGCCGCCCCTGTGCCTGTTCATCGTGCATGATTGACTGGCACAGTCTAGCCCAAGCAGCGGCGACGAGAAACCGACGGTGTTCGTCGATTTTTTCCGGCGTACTCCATTAGGCCGAGCTGGCGCGGTGATGCTGGCTAAGTCGGCGCGCCCGGCCGATCGCCGGCGGCGATCGATCAGTGGTATACGATCGTTAGCTTGGGTCGCAGGGTAGGGTCGGGAGTGTATTCGCTGGAATTGAAGGCCTTAGCATTGACGGGACTGGTGGTCGATACCAGGCGCCAGCCGAAGTTGCTACTGGCGTTGCTG
>Ga0157373_10001303_pt1 | contig 19039 bp, 17 predicted proteins | sample C65metaG_FD_113460 | JGI IMG/M metagenome (GOLD analysis project Ga0157373, IMG submission 113460) | Corn rhizosphere microbial communities from Kellogg Biological Station, Michigan, USA - C6-5 metaG | ecosystem: Host-associated > Plants > Roots > Rhizosphere > Soil | place: USA: Michigan... | reverse complement strand
GTGCCATTGGCGATCAGCGTTATGTCGGAACCTTCACGCAGCAGGTTGGCGCGGCCGAGTTCAAAGACGTGGCCGTCAGGCAGAAGGTCCGGCACGCCGACGCGCGACAGGCGCAGGAAGCAGGGGCCGGCATAGTCCGCAGCCCATTTGACGGCGGCGGCCGTTTCGATGCGGTCGCAGGGGGCAATGACCGGCAGGTTCGGCAGAACGCGGGTCCAGGCGAAATCCTCGATCGAGTGATGTGTCGGCCCCAGTTCGCCATAGGCCATGCCCGAGGAGATGCCGATGAGCTTCACATTGGCGTTGGAATAGGCGAGGTCTGCCTTGATCTGTTCCAGCGCGCGACCGGTCAGAAAACAGGATGCGCCGCAGACGAAGGGAAGCTGGCCGCCATTGGCAAGGCCGGCGCCGACGCCCACCATGTTCTGTTCGGCAATGCCGACATTGACGAGGCGCTCGGGGAATTTCGACTTGAAGCCGCCGAGCTTCGAGGAGCCGACCGAATCGTTGCAAACGGCCACGACCCTGTCGTTTGCAGCGGCCAGCGCTTCCAGCGTTTCGGCGAAGGCGTCGCGGCAATCATAGAGTTTGGCGGCGGTTACGGGCGCGTTCATTACAATGCCTCCGAAAGTTCTTTGACGGCAATTTCGTATTGTTCCTTGCTTGGAACCTTGTGGTGCCAGTCGACGCGGTCCTGCATGAACGAAATGCCGTGACCCTTATTGGTGTGCGCAACGATGCAATGCGGGCGCTTGCCTCGATGTTCGAGCGCCGGAACGATCTCTTCCATCGCGTTGCCGTTGATTTCGCTCACCTCCCAGCCGAATGCTTCAAGCTTCGGGCGAAGCGGCGCGACGTCGTTGGTTTCCGAGATCGCAGCACCCTGCTGGAAACGGTTATGGTCGATGATAAGCGTCAGATTGTTAAGCTCGAACTGCGCGGCGGACATGATGGCTTCCCAGTTGGAGCCCTCCTGCATCTCGCCATCACCGGTCATGACATAGGTATGGTAATCCGCTCCCGAAAGCTTGGCCGCCTTGGCCATTCCGACGGCAACTGGAAGCCCGTGGCCAAGCGGGCCGGTATTGGTCTCGACCCCCGGCACCTTGTTGCAGTTGGGGTGGCCATTGAGGCGGGAATTGGGTTGCAGGAAGGTCGAGATTTCCTCTTCCGGGATAAAGCCACGTTTGGCGAGCGTCACATAAAGCGCGCAGGCGGTGTGGCCTTTCGACAGCACGAAACGGTCGCGGGCAGGGTTCTTCGGTTCTTCCGGCCAGATGCGCAATACGCGGAAATAAAGGGCGGTCATGATGTCGATCGCCGACATTTCTCCGCCGATATGGCCGGCACCCGCTTCGAAAACAGCCTGGACGTCGCGAAGGCGAATCTGGCGCGCAATGCGCTCTAGCTCTGTGGGCTGCATGGGATCCTCTTCAAAACATGCGTGTGAATATTTATACAGCTGTTTATATAATTGCAGACGTGGCGTTTCTGTCAAGCCGGAATTGTGAATTGTCCTGTTTCAATCCGTGCCGATTATTTCTGCCACTTCATTTTCACCAATGATGAAGCGCACCTCCCCGCCTCGTTCCTCGGTCCGTCAAAGGAACCTGCTCAGCCTAAGTCCTTTGGCTGAAAGGGCTCTCCTTGCCACGCAGGCGCGCTTGCGCTGGATTCCCGCGATGCGCACTGGAACGGGATGAGAGGCGCAGGTGTGAAGCCATCCCATCACCCGCAAAGCCCGTCCCGCCCTCCAAGCCTATTGACAAGTTTCTCTCAACTGGCTTATGCATGTTTCACCGAGCATGAATAATTATTCTAATCGGTTTAAAAAATGCAAGATAGCCACTTGGAGGAGCCATGTCCGTGCTTGAACGCAATGAGGGGGTTACGCACACCAGAAGCCCGCTTGCCTGGCTAAGCGGTGCGACCGGACCTCTTTTGGGCCTGCTGCTGCTGTGTGTCTTCCTGACCTTCACCAGCGAAAATTTTCTGTCGCTTCGAAACGGTCTCAACATCCTCGACCAGATCACCGTGCTCGGCATCATGGCCGTTGGCATGACCTTTGTCATTCTGCTCGGCGGCATCGATCTGTCCGTCGGTTCGGTGCTGGCGCTTTCGATGATGATCATGGGCTGGACAGCCAATGTCGCGGGCATGCCCATGGGCATGGCCATCATGCTGGCGCTCATCGCATCCGCAGCCTGCGGCCTTGTCGTCGGCGTTCTCGTCACCGCCTTCCGGGTTCCGGCCTTCATCGCGACGCTTGCCATGATGTCGGTGGCGCGCGGCCTTGCCAATATGATCACGGACGGTCAGCAGATCGTCGGTTTCCCTGACTGGTTCATGATGCTGGCCATCGACCGCCATTTCGGCGTACTGACGGCGACCGTGCTGCTGATGCTCGTCGTTGTTCTGGTGTCGTTTCTTTTCCTGCGCTTCCGCTCCGAAGGCCGCACCGTCTATGCGGTTGGCGGCAACCCGGAAGTGGCGCGACTTGCCGGCATCAACGTCGCCCTGGTGACGATCTGCGTCTATGTTGCCTGTGCGGTTCTTGCCGGTCTGGCGGGTATCGTTCTTGCAGCCCGTCTCGACTCGGTGCAGCCCTCCAGCGGTTTTGGCTACGAGCTGGATACGATTGCGGCTGTAGTCATCGGCGGGACCTCGCTTTCGGGCGGTGCCGGCGGCATCGGCGGAACGCTGATCGGCGTGCTCATCATCGGTGTGCTGCGCAACGGCCTCAACCTGCTCAATGTTTCTCCCTTTCTGCAACAGGTCATCATCGGTGTGGTTATCGTGCTAGCCGTGGGCGCTGAAACATTGCGCCGGCGCAGAAGCTGAATTTGCCTGCGGAGGGCGATGAGCCGTCCGCGCAATAGACGACCCTCCCGGTATGGGAGGCGTGAAAAGCGGCCGAAGGGGAGGAGGTTTGATCTGCCCGAAGGTCAAAAATCAACAAATGGAGGAATAATCATGAAATTTTCACGCATTCTGCTGACATCCGCCGCCCTTCTGGCCCTGTCGCTCGGTTCGGCCAACGCCGCCGAAGTCAAGAAGATCGGCCTTGCCGTTGCCAATCTTCAGGCGAACTTCTTCAACCAGATCAAGCAGGCCGTCGAAGCCGAAGCCAAGACGCGCGGCATCACCGTTGTCACCGTCGATGCCAAGGGCGACGGTCCGACGCAGGTCAACCAGATCCAGGATCTCCTGACGCAGAACATCGACGCGCTGATCTATATTCCGGCTGGTGCCGCTGCGGCGACCGTTCCGGTCAAGCTTGCCAAGGCGGCCGGTGTGCCCGTCATCAACATCGACCGCAATGCCGACGGCGCACCGGGCGATACCTTCCTCGCCACCGATTCCGTCGCTTCCGCCAAGTCGGTCTGCGACTACATCATCAAGCAGGCAGGCGGCTCGGGCAAGATGGTCATCATTCATGGCCAGAAGGGCACGACACCGGAAGTCGACCGCACCAAGGGCTGCATGGAATCGGTCAAGGCCAATTCCGGCGTGAAGATCGTTGCCGAACAGTGGTCCAACATGTGGAGCCAGGATGAAGGCTTCCAGATCATGCAGAACATGCTGCAGGCCAATCCGGACGTTTCCATCGTCTTTGCCCAGGCAGACGGTCTGGCGCTCGGCGCGGCACAGGCGATCAAGGTCGCCAACCCCTCGCAGAAGATCGTCGTTGGCGGCTTCGATGGCGACACGGCAGCGCTTGAGGCGCTGAAGAACGGCGTCTTTGACGTGACAGCGACGCAGCAGACCCAGAAGATGGGCCGCACGGCTGTGGAGATGGCCGTCAAGATCGTCGGCGGCGAGAAGGTTCCGGCCGTGCAACTCTCCGAGGCGACGCTGACGACGAAGGAAAACGTCGACGGCTTCATTGCCAACCATCCCTGATGCATCCGCCCCCGCGCACTCCAGCCGGATGCGCGGGGGCGTCATCTGTTCGTTTTCAGGCAATTCGGACGCAAAGCCGTGGCGCATCGCTGCCACGCGTGTTTCCCAGGAGGTCCCGTCATGCGCGAGCCGGTTCTTTCGCTCCGTGGCATCAGCAAACGTTACGGCCCGCTCGAGGTTCTGAAAAGCGTCGATCTCGACGTCTATCCGGGTGAAGTCGTGGCGTTGCTGGGTGAAAACGGGGCGGGCAAGTCCACCCTGTCAGGCATCATCGCCGGTTCCCGCGAGCCGTCAGAAGGAAAGATGACCTGGCTTGGCCAGCCCTATACGCCCGCTTCGCCGCGTGAGGCGATAGACAAGGGCATTGTACTCATCCATCAGGAGCTAAAACTTCTGCCGGAGCTTTCCATCGCCGAAAACGTCTTTATCGGCCGCTGGCCGATGAAGAACGGCATCGTCGACCGCGCCGAAATGGTGCGAAGGGCGCAGCAGCAGCTGGCGCGTCTCAATCTGCATATTCCCGCAACCCGCAAGGTTTCGGGCCTTTCGACCGCGAACCAGCAGCTGATCGAAATCGCCAAGGCGCTGGCGCTCGATGCCAAGCTCCTGATCCTCGACGAGCCGACGGCGGCCCTTGGCGGTGCGGAAACCCAGGCCCTGTTCGAGCAGGTTCGCAAGCTGCGCGCAGAGGGCGTAGGCATCATCTATATTTCCCACCGCATGGAAGAGATCAAGCAGATCACCGACCGCATCGTCGTGCTGCGCGACGGTGAGCGGGTGCATGAATTTGAAGACAGCGCGACACCGGTGCGCACCATCGTCGAAAGCATGGTTGGCCGGTCGTTGGAACGCCTGTTCCCGGCGCTGCCCGAACCGCAGGAAAAAACGGTGCTGGAGGTCAAGGGGCTGACTGGCACGGGCAATTCTTTCCGCGACATCAGTTTCGGCGTCCGTGCAGGCGAAATTCTTGGAATTGCCGGGCTGATCGGCGCGGGGCGTACCGAACTGGTGCGTGCCATTTCCGGTGCCGATCCGACCAGTGCGGGCGAGGTTTTGCTCGATGGACAGGTACTGACGCTGAAAAGCCCGGCGGATGCGATTGCGAAGGGCATCGTCATGGTGCCGGAAGACCGCAAGCTTCAAGGGCTGGTTGTCGAGCATGAGATCGGTGAGAACCTGATCTACGCCAATCTCGACCGTGTCGGCACCGGCTGGATAACGCCTAGCATCAAGCGTGCTTTTACGAAGGAGGCAATTGCCAAATTCGGCGTGAAGGGCCGCAGCGAACAGCCTGCCTCGGATCTCTCCGGCGGCAACCAGCAGAAGGTCGTCATCGCCAAATGGCTTGCACGTAACCCGCGCGTGGTTGTGCTGGACGAGCCGACGCGCGGCATCGATGTCGGCGCGCGGGCTGGCATTTACGATATTATCGTCGGTCTGGCCAAAAGCGGCGTTGCCGTCATCGTCGTCAGTTCCGATCTCGAAGAGGTGCTGGGCGTTTCAAACCGTATCCTCGTTCTTGCACAGGGAAAACAGGCCGGAATCCTCAATCGCGACGAGGCCAACGACGTCTCGGTCATGGAACTGGCAACCATCTGAAGAAGGAAATAGAGATGTCCACCATCACGCTCAACGCGCCGAAACTTTTCGATCTTTCCGGCCAGGTGGCGTTCGTCACCGGTGCCGGTTCCGGCATCGGCCAGCGGATCGCCATGGGGCTTGCCCAGTCCGGTGCCGATGTCGCGCTGCTTGACCGCCGCACCGATGACGGCCTGGCGCAGACGGCCGATTTCATTGCCAGGGCTGGTCGCAAGTCGATCCAGATCGCCGCCGATGTTACCAGCAAGCAGGCGCTGAGCGAAGCGGTAGCACGCACGCAGGCCGAACTCGGTGCTCTCTCGCTTGCCGTCAATGCCGCCGGCATCGCGAACGCCAATCCTGCCGAGGAAATGGAGGAAAGCCAGTTCCAGACGATGATGGACATCAACCTGAAGGGTGTGTTCCTCTCCTGCCAGGCGCAAGCCAATGCCATGCTGAAGAACGGTCGCGGTGCAATCGTCAACATTGCCTCCATGTCCGGCGTCATCGTCAATCGCGGCCTGATGCAGTGCCACTACAATGCATCGAAGGCTGGCGTCATCCACATGTCCAAATCCATGGCGATGGAATGGGTGGGGCGCGGCATCCGCGTCAACACCATCTCGCCGGGTTACACCGCGACGCCGATGAACACGCGGCCGGAAATGGTGCACCAGACGAAACTGTTCGAAGAGCAGACCCCGATGCAGCGCATGGCGGGCGTCGATGAAATGGTCGGCCCGGCGATCTTCCTGCTGTCAGATGCGGCGAGCTTCGTGACGGGCGTGGACCTTTTGGTAGATGGCGGGTTCTGCTGCTGGTAGGGTGTGCGCGGCAGCGCCGCTCGGATCGATGACCACGTGCAAGAGGCAAGGTGGTCTGCCTTTTGATTTTACGCCCGGCTTTCGCCGGGCGTTTTTTATTCACCGCACAGGCGCGTGAAGACTAGGCAACCTGCTTCTGCGCCACTTCCTCGACAACCTCGCCCTTCAGATAGGCAACGAGGTCCTTGATCGTCACGACGAGCAGGCCGTGGCGTTCGGCGAAGATTTCCAGCTGGGGTAGGCGGGCCATGGTGCCGTCGTCATTGGCGACTTCGCAGATGGTGCCGCAGGGGTACTTGCCGGCCAGGCGGCACAGATCGACGGCGGCTTCCGTGTGGCCGGTGCGGCCGAGCACGCCTGCAGGGTTGGCGCGTAGCGGGAAGATATGGCCGGGGCGGGCGAAATCTTCGGGACGCGAGCCTTCCGATACCAGCGCACGCACGGTTTTTGCCCGGTCTGCAGCGGAAATGCCTGTCGTGGTGCCGGGAATATAGTCCACGGAGACGGTGAAGGCTGTCTTGAGGGATTCGGTATTGCGCGACACCATCAGCGGAATGTCGAGCGCGTCGAGGCGCTCTCCCGGCATGGCGACGCAGATCAGCCCGCGCGCATGGTTCATCATGAATGCGATCTGCTGCGGGGTTATGCTGTCGGACGCGGCGATGATATCGCCTTCGTTTTCGCGGTCTTCGTCGTCAACGACAATTACCATCTCGCCACGGGATATGGCTTCGATTGCGTCTTCAATTTTAGCAATGGTCATTTTCTTTCAAGCCTTTCAAGGGTTATGCCGTTTTGCGGCATTTTCGCGCTTCAAGAAGCGCCAAATATCCCTTGGGCGAACAATGCAATGCGAAGCCCGCTGCATGCGGGCGTCTTTTGCCTTGTCCTCTTCCATCCGGACTATACCGTCGGCTCCGGCCTCTCACCGGATCTGCTGACCTTCCGGCTTTGGAGACCGGAAGCGCTCGCGGGCTCCGGGAAAATCCCGATACCGCCGGTGGGGAATTGCACCCCGCCCTGAGAACATTGCCAACATAAGTTATCAAATGGGGAGGACGCAAGCGGCAATATTTTGCCAGGCTCCGCGCGCGCGAAACGGATATCCCGATTATATTCGAGACCGGGTATTTCATTTCGGAATAAGAATTGTCTGGGGTAAGAGACCAGAAGGCGGCGTTTACGTCGGATCGTTAAACAGCTTATGAAGCTCCCGCTCCAGCTGATCCTGCGTATAAGGCTTGCCAAGCCGTGCAACGTCAAGATCAACTCCAGGCGGCAGTTCTGCATAGCCCGAGGCGATGAGTATCGGAAGCTTTGGAACAATATGGCGCACTGCAATCGCCAGATCTCCGCCGGTCATGCCGGGCATTGAATAGTCGGTGATCAGGAGGTCAAAGCCGGTTCCGTCTCCCAGATGTTCCAGTGCCTCTTTCCCCGAATGCGCTTCAACGACATCGTGACCGAGGTCCATCAGCATATCGGCTGAGCTCATCGCTATGAGAGGGTCGTCATCCACCAGCAGTATTCGTTTCGGTCCTGAGGCGCTCGCGGTCGGGCCAGCCGAGACCTCAATCGCTGCGGAGTCATTTGTGATTTCGGATGTCGAGATTGGGATCCACAGTTCCGCCCTTGTGCCCTTACCCAGTTCGCTTGTCAGCTTGAGGTCGCCTTTCAACTGGGACGCCAGGCCATGTATCATGGAAAGACCAAGACCGGTGCCTTTTCCAAGTTCCTTGGTCGAAAAAAACGGCTCGATGGCCTTTAGCAGCGTGTCACGATCCATTCCGTGGCCCTGGTCGACGACCGAGAGGACGACGTAATTGCCTGCCGCAAGCTCACCGGCCTGGACGTTCTGATGGACATCGTGCAGCCCGATAACGATCTCGCCTCCGTCAGGCATGGCATCACGGGCATTGACAACGAGATTGAGGAGCGCGAGCTCGACCTGGTTGGCGTCAGCCGAGACCAGAGGAAGGTGATCTGGCACGTCAGTTTTGATCACCACTGTTGAGCCGACGGATCTTTTCAGAAGGTCTTCCATTCCGGCAACCAGCGCTCGCATATCGACCGGGTCAATGCGTAGGTCCTGCCGGCGCGAGAAAGCGAGAAGCCGCTGGGTGAGGGAAGCGCCACGTTTTGCGCCCTGTTGGGCACCCTCGATGAGACGGACTGCCCTTGCGTCATTGCCAACGTATTTTCGCAGTAACTCGAGATTGCCAAGGACGGCCATCAGGAGGTTGTTGAAATCGTGCGCCACGCCGCCGGTGAGTTGGCCGATCGCTTCCATCTTCTGGGACTGGCGCAACTGTTGCTCAGCTCGTTCTCGTTGGCTTACCTCTTCCATGACAGTAGCATATGCTTCTTCCAGTTCACGCGTTCGCTCCGCGACGCGCTCTTCCAGAACCTCATTCAACTGCCGTTGATGCTCTTCCGCTTTCAGACGTGAGGTTATGTCGGCCGATACGCCAACAAGCTTGATGGCCTTGCCAGTGCGGTCCCTGTAGAGCTGGGCACGGATCTCCACCCAGTGGGTAGACCCGTCATTCCAGACCGTTCGGTATTCTATCGCGTAGTCGGCGCCCGTTTCGATCGTTGCACGAACAGCCAACTGCATGCGCTCGAAGTCATCAGGATGGACCGATGCTAAGAGGTCCGCATAGGAAAACTCTTCGTCGGGACCGCGGCCAAAAATTAATCGACATGTTGCCGAAGTGGTCAGTTCATTGGTTGCAAGATCGAGCTCCCACGCGCCAAGTCGGCCGGCGGCAAGGGCCGTCTGGAGGCGACGCTCGCCTTCATCGAGTGCTTCCATTCTGGCCCGGGCATCGAACTGCCGCCGGCGACCGCGCATGGCCGACCGGGCAACGCTTATGAAAGTCGTCGCATGAAAAGGTCGCTCGACAAAGCTCACATTTCCCAGAACCTCAGAGAGCCTCGCCGCAGTCGGGTTGCGTTCAGGTCCTCCGCCGCGGTTTGTCAGGATAATGAATGGCAGGTCAGACCAACTGGGCTGCGCTGCGATCCAAGCAAAAATCCCTTTCAGGTCCGCTGAACGAAATGCCTCCTCGGTCACCACAGCGAAGGCGATGTTGTCCCCCAGATCGGCGACAAACGACGCAATATCAGCCACGGTGGTGGAAGATACACCAGCTTCCTTCAGGAGTGACGCTGCAATTTGCGCATCGCGGCCGATCGGAGCATAGACAAGTGCGCGTGTGTTGCCGTTAGGAATTCTTGCTACCCTCCCCGTTGAGAGGAAGAAGCGGGTGTTGATCGCCGACAAAGTTTGGAACGCCGCGAAGGATGCCCTGGAAGTCGGAAAGTGGTTCTCCGAGGGTCAGTCCGTTGCCGGATATTCTGAACTCACGGATCGTGTCTTCGTGAGGGCCTGTGCGCTTCTTGATCACTGATACGGCGCGACGCACTTTTCCGAGCGCCTCGAAATATCTCAGAAGGATGACGCTATCTGCCAGATAAGTAACATCGACGGGCGATTTCATGTCCCCGACGAGGCCATGCTGGGCGACCGTCAGGAATGTATTGGCTCCCTGCCTGTTGAGGTACTGTAGCAGTTCGTGCATGTGCAAGATGAGAGCATTCTCTTCCGGCATAGAAGCCTGGTAGCCATTGATGCTGTCGATCACCACTGTCTTGGCATCGAAAGTTGATACCCGGTCGCGCACGCGCTGTGCAAATTCCCCCGGTGATAGTTCGGCGGCATCGAGTTGCTCGATGTGGACGTGCCCATCTGCCTGCAGCTTCTCCAAGTCGATACCCATTGATCTGGTGCGGGCGTAAAGGAGACCAAGTTCCTCATCGAAAATGAAGACCGCAGCCCTTTCCCCACGCTCGACTGCGGCGTTGACGAACTGCAGAGCAAACAGGCTCTTTCCGGTTCCAGCAGGGCCGATGAGGAGAGTGCTTGATCCACGCTCCACGCCCCCACCGAGCAGGCCGTCGAATTGGGAAAGACCGCTCGAGAGGGTCGTTCGTTCGAATTCGGTTCTGTGCTCAATCGCGCGAAGGCGCGGAAAAACTGCAACGCCACCAGTCTTGATAGTGAAATCATGATAGCCGCCGCGAAACGACTGACCGCGATACTTGATCACTCTCAACCGACGCCGCTCGGAGCCGTAATCGGGAGCAAGCTGTTCGAGATGAATGACACCGTGGACTACGCTATGGACCGTCTTGTCAAAATTTTCCGACGTCATGTCATCAAGCAGCAGCACCGTTGCATCGGAGCGAGCGAAGAAGTGTTTCAATGCGAGGATTTGTCTGCGGTATCGCAACGAACTCTGCGCTAGAAGGCGAATTTCAGAGAGGCTATCAATTACGACGCGCTGGGGTTTGATCCGCTCAAAGGCTTGGAAAATCAGTTTTGTCGTTTCACCCAACTCGAGATCTGAGGAGTAGAGCAGGCTTTGCTGTTGCTCGGCGTCGAGAAGGCTTTCCGGGGGGACGAGTTCAAATATCTCGATCCCGCTACCAATCTCCATGCCATGCGATCTGGCGCAATCGCGCAATTCTTCGTCCGTTTCCGACAGGCTGATGTAAAGGCAGCGCTCGCCGCGTATTTCTCCTTCAATAAGGAACTGCAAAGCAATCGTTGTTTTGCCCGTCCCTGGAGAGCCCTCAAGTAAAAAGACATGCCTGCGCGTAAAGCCACCGGAAAGAACATCATCCAGTCCCTTGACGCCAGTTTCTGCTTTTTGACTTAAAACCTGATGCATGTTTCCTCCGGACTTTCTAAAACATCTAGGGCGCGACCTCAGGAGAATCAAGGGCGTAGCGGCGGGAGTGTCTGAGCCCCGACTGCCAATGGCGCCCGCCTCAGCGCCGCAGCGCGCAGCGTTTGGCGACGGTTGGCACCGTAATTTGTAGAGGCCTGAAGCTGACTTCGCCGGGTACGCGTGGCTCTTTCGGGAGTAATCTGCGGAGGTCAGGTCACAAACAGCATAATCTCGATTGCGTCCCCGGGGAAGAAGGTTCTTCTTCCGAAGACTGGATCAACCTTAAGCACTGAAGCAAACCCTCCTCAGTTGCGTGTTTTCAATGGCACGCGCTTTGTGTCCACTCGGACGCCACGGTCTTCGTGATCCGCACCAGCGATCGCTATGAAGATTGGGATGGTAGCGACGATTAGCCAGAACTGCTCTTCCGTTCATCGAGGGTGGCCACGGAAGGCGCTGGCGATGGTGCCGACCTAGTGGTGCCCTTTGCTATGCATAAAAACACCATCGGTGGGTGACACCGAAACGTTGGAAGAGACTTGGCGCGAGAAAGCCCCTGGTTCACGTTTGCGCCGCTCGAAGAACGACTTCAGCGGCCCCGTTTCTGGTTGCCGCTGAACATGCCGCCACGATATACCTGGACGTCAGTATCGAACGAGAACAAGACGATATCGGTGTCGGTCAATGCCGTTGGATGTTGTTCGAACGAGGTCACGAACACGCTCTCTCCGTCGGAGACCGTCTCGTTTCCAAATCGAATTTTCCCCTTGAAGACAAAGAGCAGGCAAGCCAACCCGGAGTTATCAGGGGTTGGCAATCTCAGCGTCGTGCCTGCGCTGAGGCGCACGTCAAAGACCCAGACATCGGATCTTACCGTCAATGGCGCTTTTCGTGGCCCTGCAATCAGTCTCCAGCTATCGTCACTGAATTCATCGACGAAATCATGAAACTGCACCATTGGCTCAAGATTTTGAGCGTTAGGACGCAGGAAAATCTGTAGGGCCCGGACGGGTGTTTCCCCAAGCATAAGCTCTTCATGCTGGAAGTGATGGCCGGCGTTCATCATCATGAAACGTGTCTTGTCGAGCTTTTTCTCGTTTCCGACGGTGTCTCGGTGGAGCATCTCGCCGCCGCGCATGTAGGTCAGTATTTCGTCGTCCTTGTGCGGATGCATGCCTATGAGATGACCCGGCTGAACCTGGGCGCGGTCAATCCTGCCGATGGGTCCGATCCCGCTGTCGTCGGTTGTCAGTGACAGCCCCGGATACATGATCTCGACGCCGAAGCCCCGGCCGATATTGCCGCGCATACGTCCTGCAGGGATTTTGGTGATGGTCATTGGACTGTTTCCTTCGATCTCGGGCGCGGGCGACAGTCGCCCGCGCCGAACACAGCGACTTGCGTTGTCAGTGGTAGTTCAGGATGCCGACGAGCTTCTGGCCGAGCGGGCTCGTCCAGTCGACGGCGAGTTCCGAGATGATCTGGTCGACAGTGGTGATAATTGCGCCTGCCTTTTCCATGCGCCTCAGGGCGATATCGTCGCCGTATTTGGTGTAAGAGGCGGATGCGTCCGCCGAGACCTGCACCTCGTAACCTTCATCAAGCATCTGAAGGACCGGAAAGGTGACGCAGATTTCCGTGGTCACGCCTGCAACGAACAGCTTCTTGCGGCCGATCGCCTTGACGGCCTGGTTGAAGCCGTTGTGGTGCATGGCGTTGACGATACCCGGGCGCTTGATGCGGGCTTCGAACGCCTCGGGCAGGATTTCCTTGAGTTCCGGAATCAGCGGCCCCTGGATTTGTTCTTCCATGCTGGACGTCAGGATGGTCGGGATGTTGGCGGCTTTGGCGATCCGGGCAAGCTTGAGTGCGTTCTGCTTGACCAGGTTGATGTCGTGGGAGTGGGTCCAGGCCATCGTGCCGATCTGATGGTCGATCAGCAGCATGGCGGAATTCTCGGGAGTAAAAACGTCCTTATGCATTGTCGTATTCCTTTTTGCGTTGTCGGCGGCTGTCGGGTTGGATTTGGGTCCGCTCGATGAGTGGAATTTAGCGTTGCGATAGACGGCACGGTAGCTCTAGGATGAGCCACTCTGTGGAACGGAAAATGGAACGCAATAATGGTCAGCTTCGAAGATATGCAGACTTTCGTTGAGGTTGCCGATGGCGGCGGGATCACGGTTGCGGCGCGACGTCTCGGATTGCCGAAATCCATCGTCAGCCGTCGCCTCGTTCGTCTCGAGAGCGAGCTGGGCGTCCAGCTCCTCGCCCGGACCACACGAGGTGCGTCGCTGACGGAGGCTGGAGCGTCGTTTCGCGAGCATGCCGCGCGCATGTGCCTGGAAATGGAGGTTGCGCGTGAGGAGATGGCGCCGACCGGGGAGCTTCGGGGACGGCTGCGCGTCGCCGTTCCGTCATCCTTCGGTCCGCGGCATTTTGCGCCAGCGCTCGCCGAACTGGCCCGCCAGCATCCGCTCTTGCAGCTCCATGCGCACTACAGCGACCGTTACGTCGATCTGGTGGCGGAAGGCTTTGATTGCGGGATACGTGTCGGTTATCTGCAGGACTCGAACCTGACGGCAAGGAGGATCGGTGCATTCGCGGCTGGATTGTTTGCCAACCCCGAATACCTCCGGAACCATGGCGTCCCGCGAAAGCCTTCCGATCTGCTTGACCATCAGGCGATCCTGCAGGGTACCGAGAGCTGGAAGGTGTCCGATGGCAGCCGAACCATCGTCATCAATGCGCAGGGAAGGTTCAAGGCGGATAGTGCCCTTGGCATTGCCGAAGGAACGGCAGCCGGACTGGGCATCGCTGCACTGCCGGTTGTGATCGCGGAAAGCTATGTTGCCGCAGGGACCCTTGTGCCGATTATGTCGGACTACGGCCTGCCGGAGATCGGCGTTTACATCGTGCGTCCGCCAGGATCGCACGTGTCCCGGAAGGTCAGGGTGCTAATCGACTTCTTGGTGCAGCGCTTCGCGGCAAAGCCCGGTCCCTGACGCGGACGACCGGTCATGCCTTCGTGGATTGACAGCGACCCTGGAAGGAAACTCCCCAGTCGCGCATCGCCATCAGCACGGGGGCCAGCGTTTTTCCGAATTCGGTGAGGGAATATTCGACGCGCGGAGGGACCTCGGCGAAGACCTTGCGGCTCACGATCCCGTCGGCCTCGAGTTCGCGGAGCTGCATCGTGAGCGAGCGCTGGCTCGGATCGCCGACCAGGCGGCGCAGCTCTCCAAACCGGTATGGACCGTCGAGTAGACGATAGATGATCATCGGCTTCCACTTGCCGCCCGTGACATCGACGGTAACTTCTACCGGGCATTTTGGGCCAACAGCCATTCAGTTCTCCATTAGTGTACTTTTTATTCCTATAGGCAAAACTGTTGCCTACTTGCAAGTTTGCCTGTGTCACGCCCAGATGGAAGCCACATTTAGGAGAGGTGTGTTATGCGAGCTGCGTTCTACGAACGGCAAGGAACTGCGAGAGAAGTCTTGACCGTTGGCGAGCTTCCCGATCCCCAGCCCGGGGCGGGGGAAGTCCGGGTCAGGGTCATGGTCTCGGGCATCAATCCTTCGGACATCAAGACGCGTGTCGGCTTCGGCGGTAAGGCCATGCCATTTCCCAGAATCGTTCCGCATCAGGACGGGTCGGGCGTCATCGACAGTGTCGGCCCCGGCGTGTCGCAGGAACGTATAGGCGAGCGGGTGTGGGTTTACATGGCCCAGACGGGGAGGGCGTTCGGGACGGCTGCGGAATTCGTCGTGGTGCCGTCGAGGCAGGCAGTCAGGCTGGCCGACAACGTGCCCTTCGGGGTCGGTGCGTCGTTCGGCGTCCCCGCGATGACGGCGCATCGATGCCTGTTTGCCGATACAGACCTGCGAGGTAAGCGGGTTCTCGTGCAGGGTGGCGCCGGTGCGGTCGGTAACGCCGCCATTCTTCTTGCAAAGTGGGCAGGGGCGTGGGTGGCGGCAACGGTGAGCCGCGACGAACAGGCAGACGTTGCCCGCGCAGCCGGAGCCGATCTCGTCGTCAACAGGCATGCCGGTGATGTTGCTGTGAAAATAAGGTCAGCGACCGATGGTCACGGCGTCGACCGTATTGTCGACGTGGACATTTCCGCCAACATCGACACGGCAATCGCCTGCCTTGCGCGTGACGGGGGCGTGTCGGCTTACTCCACGGGATCGCCGCAAGCCATGCTCTCGATCCCGTTCTTTCCGGCGCTCGTTGGTGGTTTTTCTTTCCGTTTCGTCTACGTCTATACGATGCCGGAAACAGCGATGCGCGATGCCGCCGAGGAAGTCTCGGCCTGCGCGGCTTCGGGAGCCTACGTTCCCAAGATCGCCGTAACGCTTGGGCTTGATCAGATTGCCGAGGCCCATGAACTGCAGGAAAGCGGCAAGGCCATCGGCAAGATTCTGATTGGTTTTTGATCTGCCCGCTGCGCCCGGATCAGTTCAGGAGACGGTTCTCACGCAGGCGGGCAACTGCCATGTCAACGAAAGCCCGCACTTTTGCGGGTGCATTCCGACCCTCTGGATGCATGATGTGGATAGGCAGGGGCGGCTCTTCAAACTCGCTGAGCACGATCTGAAGGTCGCCCGCCATAAGGTCAGGGCCAATCTGGTAGTTCAGCACGCGCGTCAGTCCCCAGCCCTCGCGTGCGGAGGTTATGGCCGCTTCGTTGGTGTTGCATTGAAGAGCAGCGTCTATCGTCACGCGGAAATCATCGGAAAAGCGCCATTCAGGGGAGGCCCAGGCGCTGGTGGACGCCGCGATGCGATGATCCCTGAGGTCGGATGGCGTTGTCGGAATGCCATGTCGGTCAAAGTATGCCGGTGAACCACATACCACACGCCTGACGCTCCCGACCTTTATGGCGGAGAGGCCGGAGTCGGGGAGGTGACCTATGCGGACAGCGACATCGATGCCTTCATCGACAATATTGACAGGCCGGTCGATAAACAGGGTTCGCGCCTTCATGGTCGGAAATGCGTCCAGAAAGCCCGTCACGACGGGCAGCACATACATCTGCCCGAACATGACCGAAGCAGTTACGGACAGGGTGCCTGTCGGTGGAGCGTAGGAGCCTCCCGCTGCCGCCTCTGCTTCAGCAATGTCTGACAAAATCTTGCGGCAGTCCTCGAAATACCGGGCACCCGCCTCGGTCATTTTTACCGAACGGGTCGTTCGCACGAACAGGCGTGCTCCGATGATATCTTCCAGGGCTGCAACAGACCGTGTGACGGCAGGAGCACTCATGTGCATCTGGCGGGCGGTATCTGCGAAACTTTCGGTCTCCGCTACTTTCACGAAAATCCGCATTGCCTGCCAACGATCCATCCGGTCCCCCATGCCCTCGATACGGTGTCCATAGTAGAATCCTGGACGACAAGACCGCAAGCCGTCCGCGGCATGGATTAGCTGCCAGCGACCTGTTGGTTGGCAGCAGCAAGGTGCTCGATTTCGACGCAGCTTCGCTCACAAAGGCCAGCGGCGCTTGCACGTGCACGCGTGTGCTCATTGACCGCGAGTGCAAACGCTATGGCCCTCGCTATTTTCAGATCGAAGCTCAGGCCACGGCGTGCCAGATCGATTTCCGCACCCGTCAGCCCAAGCGCACGGCTATCGTCTTCCTGCTTGCGCTTCCGCGACAGGTCGCCGCTCGATGCGGTAAGAGCGAGTTCAACGGACACTCGAACTCGCTCGTTGAGTTTGAACGACGGCATTGACGAGGCCAACGGACCGACGCCCGGCTCAAAAGCCGAAGTCGCTGAGACCGGGATGGTCGTCAGGCCTTCGGCCGAGCGGCCAGTGAAACCTGCGGTCGGCTTCAGCGATCGGGTGTTCGTTGATGCTGGCGTGACGCGCCCGCATCAGGCCGTCTTCGGCAAACTCCCAATTCTCGTTCCCGTAGGCCCGGAACCACTGGCCGCTGTCATCATGATATTCGTAGGCGTAGCGCACCGCGATCCTGTTGCCCGTGAATGCCCAGAGTTCCTTGATCAGGCGGTAGTCGAGTTCCCTGTTCCACTTGCGGCCCAGAAAGGCCTCGGCTTCATCGCGGCTCGTTACGAATTCGGCACGGTTGCGCCAGCGAGTATCCACCGTGTAGGCGAGCGCTACCCTGGCAGGATCGCGGCTGTTCCAGCCATCTTCCGCAAGGCGGACCTTTTCGATGGCGCTCTCTTCAGTGAAAGGGGGAAGCGGGGGACGGGACATTGTGATGGCTCCAGGTTTCGTAAGGGGGAGGGAAGGATGACGGCTCTCGTGTCACCCCGTCCTGAATGTCATGCCGCAAGACGATCGATACGCGGGAAATCGATGTCGGTATCGAGGGCTTCGTTGACGTAGTTTGTAAAGGTATTGAGCGCGACATGCGCAATGATCTCGACGATTTCCGCGTCGCTGTAGCCGGCGTCCCGAACTTTTACGATTTCCCCTGGTGCCACCGAGCCACGCGCGGTCGTCAGGGCGCGGGCGAATTCGACGGCTGCCGCAGCCTTGGCGTCGTTCGATGTTCCGCGGCGGTTCGAAGCGATCTCCGCTTCATCGAGCTTGGCGAACTTCGCTCCGGTGAAGGTGTGCGCCGAAAGGCAGTAGTCACAACCGTTGGCTTCGGCCATAGCCAGGGCGATCCTTTCCCGAGTGGCGGGTGCAAGCTTGCCCTTGCCGAGCGCACCCTGCAACGAGGCGAGGCCGCTGAGGGCCGCTGGGCTGTTGGAGACGAGGCGGAAGATATTCGGCACCGAGCCGATCTGCTTCTGGATGGTCTCCAGGATCGGCCGTGAGGCTTCGGGCGCCTCCTCAATCGTGGCGGGGGTAGGAATGCGTGACATGGTATTCTCCTTTAATGGTTTTGAGAGACGTCGCTCTCTGATCCTCAAGATGATTGGTAACCGGTTGTTGTTGAACGTCGAAAAGCAGGAAGGGACTGTTGCGTCAGGCGTAGAAATGTTGGTTTAGACGGCGATCTGGATGCCGCCTTCCTGGCTCGCTGGAACGGCACAGCAAAGGAGGATCTCGTCATCGTCAACCTTCGCTGTCGGCTCCTTCAGGTACGTCACAGCGCCTTTGACGAGTTTTGTTTTGCACGTACCGCAATTGCCTTCACGGCAACTGAACTCGGGCTGAAGACCGCGTGCTTCTGCAAGTTCCAGCAGCGTTCCGGAGCCGGGTGCCCAGCGGGCCTCCTTCAGCGAGTTCGTGAATATGACAGGCACCGGCTTGTCGGACGGCAGCGCACGCAAAGGGGTGGCCCTGGCATCTTTGGCGTCTACAGACCGAACCAGCGACGAGGGCCCGAACGCTTCCGCGTGGATACGATCGTCTGCAATGTTGTAGCCGCGTAAACCGTCATAGAGCGCCTGCGTAAACTGCGGCGGACCACACAGATAGAAGTCGTAGTCGTTGAACGGCAGATGCTTGGTGAGCATAGCCATGTCGATACGGCCGGCAGTATCGTAGTCGGAGCCCTCTGTGGCATCGCCGATGTCGCTGAGAACTCGCACTAACCGGACCACGCCCTTGGCCGCAGCCACGAGTTCGGCAATCTCCTTGTCGAAAGGTCGCTCGGCTTTCGTGCGGGCAGCGTGGAACAACGTGATCGGCCGGATTCGCTGTTTGCGAATTCCCTCGTAGACGACATGACGGAGCATGGCGAGCAGCGGCGTGATGCCGACACCACCGGCAAGGAGCACTGCAGGGCGCGTGGCACGGGCGTCAACACCGAACTCCCCTGCGGGGGGCCGCGCCTCAATCACGTCGCCAACGGAGATGCTGTCGTGCAGAAACTGCGACACGAGCCCATCGCGTTTGACACTGATGCGGTAGATGCCATCGGACGGTGCGACAGACAGGGTGTAGGTCCTGACAACAGGCCGCTCGCTTCCCGGCAGCACCAGCCGGATCGGGAGGTGCTGCCCGGCAGCATGCGGCAGCAACCCCGCGCCGTCGCTTGGCTGGAGATGGATCGAGCGGATCGTCGTGCT
>Ga0157373_10001300_pt1 | contig 19057 bp, 17 predicted proteins | sample C65metaG_FD_113460 | JGI IMG/M metagenome (GOLD analysis project Ga0157373, IMG submission 113460) | Corn rhizosphere microbial communities from Kellogg Biological Station, Michigan, USA - C6-5 metaG | ecosystem: Host-associated > Plants > Roots > Rhizosphere > Soil | place: USA: Michigan... | reverse complement strand
TGAGTCGGCGGAAGAGCGTGGCAACAGGCCTGGCCAGCTCAACGGCCCTAATGGAAGCGAATCTATCGATTACGCAGCCATGGCAAAATTGTTATTGCCATTTAAAGTTTTCGTATTCAGATTCAAGCGCTAATTACGCAACGCGCTACATGCTTATACTTACAAAGAACTATGCTGTCAAAACCGGTCAGCCCCGATTTTAGAATCTGCAAAATTAAGCAAAAAAGTAAAAAGTAAAAAGCAGAGAAAAAAAATGAATAATCAATAATTAATAATCAGTAATCAGCAATCTCACATATCAATTACTTTTACAAACTTTTTACGAAAACATAGTTAATGGAACCGACGCAATTTTATCAAAAAAGATTAGAAGAATTAAAAGCAGATTTAAAAAAATTACAACATAGAAAATCTTCTTTTGCCTGGCTTCGTCTCGGTGCCATCATTGCTATTATTGCAGGATTCTATTTGCTTTGGTCGATTGGAATTATTTATGTGATCATCGCTTCAGCTATCCTGATATTTATTTTTACAAGATTAATTTATGCGGATTTAAAAAATCATTCTAAAATCGAACATTGCAATCAACTGATTGAAGTCAATGAAAATGAATTGAAATCCCTTGCAGGTGATTATTACGATTTTGATGCAGGCAATGAACATATTCCGAAAGAACATCCTTATGCCAACGATCTTGATATTTTTGGCAGAGCTTCTTTATTTCAATATATCAACCGGACTACTTCTGAGCCGGGAAGTAAAAAGTTAGCAGATTTTTTAAAATCGCCGGCACCCATTTCTACGATTTTAGAAAGACAAATTGCTGTCAAAGAATTATCAGGAAAAATTCTGTGGATCCAGCATCTGCAGGCAGTTGGCAAAAAAAATAAAATTACTTTTTCTACAAAAAACAGTTTGGAAAACTGGATGAAAGAGCCTCCGGTTTTCTCAGAATTCAAACCGTGGAAATGGCTTCGGTATGTGTTGCCTCTGATCATTTTAACCATTATTACTCTTTACATTTTTAAAGAGGTAGGTGATACCATTTTTTATGCAACACTTTTCATTTTTGCGACGATAGCTTATCAGATCAATAAGTATGTTGCGCCGATTCATGAGCAATTATCAAAAGCAGCAGAAGAATTAAATACTCTTTCAACAGCAATTGCTTCTATAGAAAAAGAAAGTTTTGAAAGTAGTTTGTTACAAAAAATGAAAGGAACTTTTACTGAGCAAAATAAAAGTTCATCAGAAGATATTTTAAAAATAAAAAAGATGCTCGACCGGTTGGATATCCGATACAATATCGTTTTATCGGCACCACTGAATATTTTATTGTTGTGGAATTTGCAGCAGGTTCTTGATCTTGAAAAATGGAAAAAAAATCAGCAAAACAATTTCAACCAATGGATTGAAACCTTAGCAGAATTTGAAGCGCTAAATAGTTTTGCTGTTTTAAATTTTAATCAATCAGACTGGATCTTCCCACCAATTAAATCAGAATACTTTTCGATTGAAGGAACAGAAATTGGCCATCCTTTAATCCCAAAAGAAAAAAGAGTTAATAATTTTATTGATATTGAAAGTAATGCAGAACTCATGCTGGTAACGGGTTCTAACATGGCGGGCAAAAGTACCTACCTGAGAAGCATTGGCGTAAATGTGGTTTTGGCAATGGCAGGCGCACCTGTTTGTGCACAATCATTTTTGGTTTCTCATGTACAACTTATCAGCAGCATGCGCATCACCGATAACCTTGAAGAAAGCACTTCCACTTTTTACGCGGAATTAAAAAAGTTGAAAACGATTATTGAAAAAGTAAATGGAGGAGAAAAAGTTTTTATTCTGTTGGATGAGATTTTAAGAGGCACGAATTCTCTCGACAGGCATACGGGTTCAAAAGCATTAATTAAACAATTGATTAAAAAGAAAGCGGCAGCAATCATCGCCACACATGATCTTGAACTTGCTAATCTGAAAGAAGATTTTTCAAAAAATATTTTGAATTACCATTTTGATGTGCAGGTAAGCAATGATGAATTGTATTTCGATTATCGTCTGAAACCCGGTGTGTGCAATAGTTTGAACGCTTCTATCTTAATGAAGAAGATCGGAATAGAACTTTAGTGACAAAAAAAAACTTTTGGCATTGAAGTTGACTTAATACAAAATAAAAATTTATGAAGAAACTTCTTCTACTGTTATTAATTGGTTTATTTTCTTTCAGTGGATGCGAAACTGCAAAAAGCATCATGGATTCTGTTGGCACTGCCGGCAATGGCAATCTTACCAATGCAGAAGTGGTGCAGGGTTTGAAAGAAGCGCTGGAAGTTGGAACAGATTCAGCAACATTTCATTTGGGCTTGTTGAATGGATTTTATAAAGATGATATGATCAAAATCTTAATGCCGCCGGAAGCACAAAATGTTGAAAAAACTTTAAGAAGCGTTGGACTTGGAAGTGTTGTTGACAAAGCAGTTTTATCGATGAACCGTGCAGCAGAAGATGCTACCAAATATGTTGGCAATATTTTTCTGAATGCGATTAAACAAATGACCATCCAGGATGCGTTTTCAATTTTAAGAGGTGATGATCATGCAGCAACGAATTATCTGAAACAAAAAACATCGGCGCAATTAACGGCAGCATTTACGCCAATAGTTTCAAAATCACTTGAATATACCGATGCGACAAAATATTGGAAAGAAGTTTTTACTGCCTACAATCGATTTAGCAGCAAGCCTGTAAACACTGATCTTACAGCGTATGTTACCCAAAAAACTTTAGATGGATTGTTTTATCACATTGGACTGAAAGAGCAGGAAATCCGAAAAGATCCGGCCGCAAGGATCACTGATATTTTGAAAAAAGTATTTTCCAATCAATAACAGTAGACAAACTTTTAAGCTTAAAAAATAATTTCAGCAACTACAAATAAAAACCCATTCAATGAACGGGTTTTTATTTGTGCGGCAAAGGAGATTCGAACTCCCATGCCCTTTCGGGCGCTACCACCTCAAAGTAGTGCGTCTACCAGTTTCGCCATCGCCGCATACTTTATTTTTATGCGGCAAATTTAATAAAAGCAGGTAATTAAAAATCAGGCGTTCAAAACAATTCTGAATGTTGTTCCTTTGCCTGCTTCAGACGACTTCACAAACAATTGCCCGTCATGATATTTTTCAATAATTCTTTTTGCAAGCGAAAGTCCGAGTCCCCAACCTCTTTTCTTTGTAGTAAAGCCAGGTTTAAACACTTTTCGTAAATTTTGTTTACTGATTCCGCGGCCGCTGTCTGTGACATCGACAACGATACGGCCACGCAGGTTTTTTATCTTGATTTTTATCGTTCCATGCCCATTAATCGCATCCAATGCATTTTTCAAAAGATTCTCAATCACCCAATCAAACAATGGTTCAGAAATATTTGCCATCATTTTTCCTTCAGGTTTTTCTAAAATAAAATTTACCTTTTCTGTTGACCTTCTTTTGATATACGCCATCATTTTTTCCACTTGTTCTATCACATCATGTTCCTCCAATTTTGGAGCGCTTCCTATTTTCCCAAAACGATCACTGATTAGTTTTAAACGGTTCACATCTTTCTCCATTTCTGAAGAAATTACCGGGTTTTCATTGACTTCCTTCAGCATTTCAACCCATCCCTGCAAAGATGAGATTGGCGTTCCCAACTGATGTGCCGTTTCTTTTGCCATGCCCGCCCATACCTGGTTTTGAGTAGATTTGTTCCTGACGGAAATAGCATAAAAAGTGATAAAAATAAATAAAGCAACTACGAACAACTGAACGATAGGATAATACCTAACCTGCTTCAATAATTTTGAATCACCATAATAATATTTGTCAGCTACATAAGGGTCTTTATTTAATTCTAAAATGATGGGAGGATGAGCTGATTTAAACTCTTTCAGTTTTTCTTTCAAAAAGTCTTTTGACGCTTTTATTTCGGTAGTGTCAATATTTCTTGAATCAATAATACTGTCATTTTCATTCGTCCAGATGATAGGAATGTCGGTATTTTTTTGTTGAATTTCACTGGCAAGAGTAAGATCAACATTTTGCGGAGCGGTAGCAATAAATTTATTCGCTTCCACCCATTGACTGATTTTTTCTCTTTCTTCAACTTCAATTTTCTTTGATAAAAAATTAGAATAAAAAACAGTGCCGGTTACAATAGCAACCGCAATCAGGGCAAGCGCGGACCGTAAATTGAAAAGTGGCCTGAACATGTTTCAAATCTAAATCTTATCCTGAATATTCGTTAGCGAAAACTAAAATCTTTTATGTTTGTAAAGCATAAATAAAAATTTCATTGACTTCATCACCATCAGTAGCGCTTGTAATTCTTAACTGGAACGGAAAAGGTTTTTTGGAAAAATTTCTTCCATCTGTAATGGCATCGCGTTGTAAAAATCTTTCTATTGTTGTTGCGGATAATGCTTCCACTGATGATTCTGTTTCATTTTTAAAAAATAATTATCCTGGAATAAAAATAATTATTAACCCGGAAAATGAAGGTTTTGCAAAAGGCTATAATACTGCATTGAAGCAGGTTTCAGCCGATTATTATATTTTATTGAACAGTGATGTTGAAGTAACAAAGGGCTGGATCGAACCGATTATTTCTTTAATGGAAAGTGATAAAAATATTGCAGCCTGCCAACCAAAGGTTTTGTCTTTTTATGATAAAAATAAATTTGAATATGCAGGTGCAGCAGGCGGTTGGATTGATGCATTTGGTTATCCATTCAGTCGTGGAAGAGTTTTTGATTTTTGCGAAAATGATGTAGGGCAATATGATGATACCGCTGAAATCTTCTGGGCAACCGGTGCGGCATTTTTTGTAAGATCAAAAGTGTTTCATGAGCTAAGTGGTTTTGACGAATATTTTTTTGCGCACCAGGAAGAGATTGATTTGTGCTGGCGAATGAAAAGAGCTGGTTATAAAATTTTTGCAGTTCCTTCATCGGTTGTATATCATGTTGGTGGAGGTACCTTGCCGATGGGGAACAAAAGAAAAGTGTTTTTAAATTTCAGAAATAATCTTGTGATGCTTGCAAAAAATCTTTCTGCAAAAGAAAAATTTTGGAAAATTAATTACAGGATCATTCTCGATAACCTCGCAGGAGTGCAGGCTTTGATGAAAGGCGACTTCAAAACTTTCGGCGCCATTCAAAAAGCGCATTTGCATTTTTTTAAATGGAATTTCAGAAAAAAAACAAAAAACGATCTTCCGGTTACCGCATTAAAAAATTTGGCCGGTGCATTTGAAGGAAGCATTGTCCGAAAATATTTTATCGAAAAAAAGAAGACATTTTCACAAATTGTTGGCAACAAAAAATGAAATTTCAAATCAATCTGTTATTTTTGCGAGGCAAATAAAAAAATATGGAAAACGAAGAAGTAATTGACAATAAAGCAAAAGATCTTGGATACAGTTGGGTTTCTACCTCCCGCTTTCTTTTCTATTGCCAGGTAGCCGTTTTTGTTGCTCTGATCATCGGCGGCTGTTATACTATGTATGAACATCGCTATAAAGGAAAACCTAATGTGGAAGTTCCTGGAAATACACAATATAACCCACAGTACAAATAAATTTTGCTTCAAAGGTTACAAGCCCTATTTTTGCAAACCTTTTTTAGTTCTTACAACAATGCGGAAATAGCTCATTTGGTAGAGCACGACCTTGCCAAGGTCGGGGTGGCCGGTTCGAGCCCGGTTTTCCGCTCCAATAAATAAAGAAAGCAGTATTACCTGCTTTTTTTATTTATAGTGTTTACCCGGGTGGTGGAACTGGTAGACACGCAGGACTTAAAATCCTGTGACCAGCAATGGTCGTGTGGGTTCAACTCCCATCCCGGGTACAAAACCGCTTTTTTAAAGCGGTTTTTTTATGCTTAGTTAAATTGAACTTTCCATCTTTTAGTAAAGCGACAAAATCTCTTTTTTTTGTTCTAAGAAATCCCTTTCAAAACAATTTGTGACCACTTTTCTCTGCGTCTAATTCGACACAGTAAAAGAAGAAATAAAAGGTTTTTCATTTGTCAAAAACGGTTGGAGTTACTTTTCCTGAAACAGAAATGTTGTTCGTTTTTCCATAGCTTTTATATGCAAATCATTCACTTCTCAGGCTATCAATTGGATTGGTAAGTGCGGCTTTTACAGATTTATATCCAACAGCGATCCATGCTATAACAATGGAAATGATAATAGCAAATAAAAATATGGTCCAGCTCAGTTTTATCCTGAAAGTAAAGTTCTGCAACCAATGATTCATCATATAAAAAGCAACAGGGATGGCTATTACAGAGCCAATAAGAATCAAAATGGTAAATTCTTTTGAAAAAAGATACACAATATTTTGAACAGAGGCACCCAGCACTTTTCTTACGCCAATCTCTTTTGTTTTTTGAATCGCCATGTAAGAAACCAATCCGTACAAGCCAAGACAGGAAATAAAAATGGCGATGCCTGCAAAAATTTTATACAATAAGGCCAATTGGTTTTCCTGCTCATAAAATTTATTAATATTCTCATCCATAAAAGAAGTGGTAAAAGCATATTCCGGAAAAAACTGATTCCACGCAGATTCAACAGCAGCCTTTGTTTTAGGAATATTAGATGAATGTAATTTGACAGCGGCAAGACCATAAAATTTTTGCAGCTCGGTGATTACCAACGGCTGAATCGGATCTCTTAAAGGGCCGGTTTTAAAATCTTTTACCACACCTACAATTGGTTTCCAGTTGTTTCCTCCCATCCTGATTTCTTTGCCAATCGCTTGCTGCGGATCTTTTACATGCAATTCTTTTAACAACGTTTCATTGATCACCAAATCCTTCACGGTATCACTTTTACCATATCCATGGCCTGCAATAAATTCAATTCCGAAAGTTTTGAAAAAATCTTCGTCGGCAAATTTCATGCTGATACTAAAATTTTCATCGGCCCTGTGATCATAAGCAAAATTACTGTTCCAGCTGTTTTCTGACGAAGGCACATCACTGCTGAAACTTACGGATTCAACTCCGGGAATTCCAAGAATGTTTTGCTTAAAAGCTTCTTCTCTTGCATTAAAAGCACTGTCGGTATTTGCGTCTAATAAAAGCACTGCATCCTGGTTGAAACCAAGGTCTGCATTTTTTACAAAGCTCATCTGCGAAATGGCAACGATAGTTCCAATGATCAGAATTTGCGAAATGGCAAATTGAATAACTACCAAACTTCTTCTGATAGAAATGCCACCAATGGAGGCGGAAGTGATTTTATTTTTCAAAGCCTGAACTGGCTTGAATCCTGAAAGAATAAATGCAGGATAAGTCCCAGCCAGAATAATGATACCAATGCTTAAACCTATCAAAAATAAAATCGTTTGCCAGTTAAAAATTCCAGGTGTTTCAGGAATCAAAGCCACATTTTTAATAAAAGGAAGACAAAGAAGCGCAATGCCCATTGCTATCAAAACTGAAGCAAACACAAGGAAAGTCGTTTCTCCAATGATCTGCCCGAATAATTGCTTGCGGCTGCTTCCCAATACTTTTCTGATACCGATCTCTTTGCTTCTTCCAACCGCCTGAGCAGTAGATAAATTAATGAAATTGATGCAGGCCATTACTAAAATAAAAATTCCAATCAATGACAGAGTGAGCAAAGTGGATTTGCTGCTCATGTGATCGCCATAGCTCGCAATTCTTTTATCAAAATGAACATCACTTAGTGGTTGTAAAAAATTAATTTTCGTATTCCGGTTTTTGGGATAATTTTTTTTACTGAATTGAAGCAATTGATGGTTCACATTTGCTACAGAAATATTTTTGGGCAGCAACATAAAAACCTGGAAATTACTGGTGATGCTGTTCCAGTTGTCAACATAAAAATACGTTTGAGGATGTGCTTTTGCTGTTTTTAATGAAGAAACAATTTTTAAAGGAAAATCAGTGTTGGCGGGGGGATCTTTGATAATTCCCGCAACTTTTACCACTGCTTTATTATCCAGTTTCAACGATTTTCCCATTGCATTTTTCCAATCACCAAAGTATTTTTCTGCTGTTTTCTGTGTCAGAACGGTTGTGTTGGGCTCGTCCAAAACGGAGGGATTGCCAGTGATCCAATCATAATGAAACACTGAGAAGAATTGTGGATCGGAAAAGAAAAATCCGGATTCTTCAATAAATTTTTTATCGTCTGAGATCCCGTCATCATTGTTGCCCAAAACCGTTACCTGGCTTCCAAAACTTGCCAGGAAAGCGCCCGTTGTAATTTGTGGGAAATCCAATCGCAATGCTTCAAGAGCCGGAAACGGAACACCAGGAGTATAGGTGATATCATCCTCAGATTTTGTTTCTGTGACCACATGATAGATCTGTTTAAAATCCGGCTGAAATGTGTCGTAACTTAATTCATATTTTACAACCGTAAAAAGCAAAAGGCATGATGCAATCCCGATAGCAAGGCCGGCAATATTAATGGTTGAAAAAATTTTGTTTCTTTTGATATTTCTCAGGGCAACCTTCAGGTAATTTTTAATCATAAATTATCTTTTTGAGCAACGCTAAGTTTTCGTGTATGCATGACCGAGATAGCTTCAGTCTATTCATTTTTCCAAATAAGCAATTAGCATTCGCAGTTCAATCTTTGATGAAAGTAAATAAAAAATATTTAAGTAAAATCTTTTTTGATTTTTTGAAAAAAAATTGCCCTGCAAGAATCAAATCTATACAGGGCGATTTTTAATAAAAACTTTTTTATTTTCCTTTCTGCTAATGAAATTCTCTTACTGGTTGCGCAGGATTTGGATCATGTTTTTCTGTGTTTTCACGCGCTGCAGGAGGATTTGGAGTTGGTTCCATTGGTCTTCTTTCAACCTGCCTTTCATTTCTTTGTGAATTATTATTTGGATTAGAAGGCATAGGTCGTTGTGTATTAAATTGTCTTACCGGTTGATGAGGCTGAGGATTATTCCTTGTATTATTTTGTGATGGAATGCTTAAACGCTCATCTTTCCTTTGTGGTTCAGGTTGCACCTGTGTTGGTGCCTGGTTTGTCGGCTGATCATTTCTGTTAAACTGTCTTTGATTAGGAAATGTTCTTACAGGTGTATTATTACTGTTTGGGTGTACCGCCGGTTGATTATTTGCCGGGGCAACTCTGTTATCATTTTGAGGAACCGGATTCGTTGTTGCCGGCCGTTCAGGTTGATTCTGATTGTATGTCCTTGGAAATACTCTTGCAGGTGTGCTGTTTCTTTCAGGAGATACTGAAGGCTGGTTGTTTACCGGCGGTTCATTTCTGTTGATCTGTGGAGTTTGAGTTTTTGGAAATTCTCTCACAGGAGCGGCCGGTTGACTGTTTGCATTATTTGTTGGATTGGTTGTATTCCGACTTGTGTTTCTAATCTGGTTGATATCCATTACTTTCGGAGGACGTGGATTTTCAGAAGTTGTTGCCTGTTGATTCACAGCAGGACGAAAAACTCTGATAGAATTATTACTGATCTGCGAAGCCTGTGGCTTGTTTGCTTCCACTACATTATATTTTCTTACTCTTGAACCTGTAGTTTGTTCCACCTGGTTTACAGAAGGGCCTGGATTATAAACCGGATTATTTCTTCCATTATTATTCCCGCCATAACCATTGTTATAATTATTAATTATCGTTGTATTGTTGACGATGGTTACATTTCTTGATCTGTTGACATAATAGTTGTTGATCCGGGGACTGCTGATATAACGGCTGGGTACAAATGTCCAGTCATTATAAGGAATTGAACCTATTGAGATGTTGGCATCCATACCAGGACCAAGAGGAGCCCATCCGTAATAATTTCCACCGCCCCTCCACGAAACCCATGCTGGTGCCCATTGATAGCCGGGAATCCACATCCATCCATAATTGTAATCATTGATCCAACGACCATAATGGAATGGCGCCCAACCCCATGTATAATCAGAAACCCATGTCCATCCATAATCCGTATAAACCCAATGACCATTGCTGTAATAAGGCCGGAAGTTAGCAACGCCAGGCACCCAGACATAACCGTAATTTCCATAATAAACCCAGTTTCCATAAGGGCTTAGATCATTATAAAATTGCTGGTAAGTGATCGTTGGTTGTTGATCATAATTTTGCGAATATTCATCGGAATTGCCTTGATAATATCGCGAGCTGCTGCATGATGATATTCCGAAAGCAGCAGTGATAATTAATATCTGGTATAAATATTTCATGATGTACTTTTTTATTGTTTTTAATTATCTCATCGGCCCATAAACCGATTCGTGAGATTCTTTTAAATATATAGACTGCAAAAATTACGCAGGTTACATGAAACCCTTATGGATACAGTTTGTTTAACTATGTATTAACGGTTAAAAAATGCTTTTTATTTGTAGATGATAGTTTTTTTTAACAACGTTATACCACGAATCGTATTTTATCAGAAGTTAATGAAACTCTTACCACATTCAGTAAACAAAGAAATAACGGTATTTTTTATTTTAGATATTCCGAAGGTTGCCAGTTGGATTTCGGGTTAAAATAATTCCATAATAATGAAGACAATTTCCTCGTAAGAACCCAGGCTTCGTTATTAGTTTCCCAACTGGTGTCTTTATTATTTTTCGTGCAAATGCAGAAAATATAAGGATGCGGGCCATTTACATATAATACCTCATCTCTTGTCTGATCAACTGCGCCACTTTTATCTGCTACAAAAATATTCGGTGGAATTTGTGATATCGCATCTTCATCCCAAAACTGGCGGCTCATCAGCCGAAGCATTCTTTCGCTGATTTGTTTATCAATAATTTTATTATCGACAATCATCTTCATCAATGTTGCCATTTCTCTCGGCGTTGTTTGTCCCCAGCCATATTGATGATAATTTTCTTTCCTCCCTTCTGTGCGGCTGTTCACTCTTGTATCTTTCATTCCGAGGCTGTCAAGATATTTATTGATCTGTGTGCCGCCTCCCGCTAATCCCTGCAACCAAAGACTTGCACCATTATCACTCATGCTCATCATCAGCATCATCAACACATTCAAAGCAATTTTTTGACTGTCTTTAAATGAAGCAAGGATCTCCTCTCCTTCCGAATAACGCACCGAATCTGTAAAAAGCATTTCCTGGTGATAGGTCAAATCTCCGTTATGAATTTTGTGCATGATTCCAATTAATATGGGCACTTTTACCATGCTGGCTGTCGGAAAAATCGTATCGGCATTAACGGCAGCAATTTTATTTTGTGAAAGATCATAAACATACACTCCCACATCTCCATTAAAGCCTTTTATCAAAGAAGTAATTTCATTTTGTAAATGCTTGTCTGTTTTTTGTGCAGCAACAGATAAAGAGAACAGCATAAAAATAACGGGTAACCATTTTTTCATAAGAAAATCATTTTGCAGATTGAAAGTAGGAAATGATTTTGAACAAAAGAAAATTTCGTCAGATAACCGCCATGCATAAACGTAATTATTTCCCGTAACATAAAACGCAAAAAAAAGCTACCCGGATTTTATTTCCGGATAGCTTTTACTTTTTCAGAGGCAAAGCAACAAAATGTTTTTCAGGAATATTTTAACCGACTAGCTGAAAAGGCCGCCTTTCTTTAATTCACGGGTTTTTTCGCCAATCAAAAATCCATTTTGATAGATCTGAATCTTGTAAGCACCCTGTTGAAAATGTCCGCCTGGTGCAAATGCAAATTGTACATTTTTTGTTTTTGCTGTTTCAAGATCAACAGGCAATTTTGCTGTAAAGGTTTTGCTGCCTGAATCGCGTGTTTCAAATGTATCACCGGTAGAATCTGATGTGGTGATCGGTTTTCCATCAGGGCCAATTACGACAACATAAAGATCTTTTTCTCCCGGATCAATGATACGGTTGTTTACATCAAAGCTTACTAATAATTTATCAACTCTTTTAGCCACATCAGAAACTTTTTGTTTTCCATTGTGTTTTACTTTTATCGGAGTGATAGAGATATTGTCTGCGTTCAATGTAGAAGCGACATCCACTTTTTTCTCAAGTACTTTCTTTACAACAATGGTAGAATCAAGGTTTCTTGAAATGGCTTCTTTCTCAGTTGTAAGCGTGGCCACATTTTGTTTGAGGCTATCATTTTGCTGAGTAAGCATGGCGATCTGAGATTCAAGATCACTAATCTTCCCATTTAATTGTGCGATCAAAGTACGGGCTCTGGAAAGCTCGTGCGAAGTAGCATTTTTCTTATTCAAAATGCTCCTGATCTCTGTTTTCATTTTTGCAATTTCATCATTGCTTGCGGTGAGCTTGCTGTTCAATTCAGTGTTGACAGTCTGAAAAGAATCGAGTCTTGCAAGTGATGCGTCAAAGCTGGTTTGAAGATTGCTTTTTTCGGTTGTCATTTGTGCAACCTGTGTTTGCTCGGAATTAATTTTTGAGCGGTTGTTGCTGTGATCGAAAATAAAAAATCCGGCAAGGATAATAAGGCCGGCGATCAAAATTCCAATCAATAAATTTTTGGAATCCCGCGGTTTTCGTTCAGTTACTAACTGATCTGTATTTTCATTCATGTTTGAGTTTTTTTAAGGTATTAAAAATTATGATGAAAGAGTTTTTTTATAATGAAAATATGCTTTGTATTTTTCACTACACTTCTATAAAATCTAAAATCATGCCATTCTGTTTTTTTCATTTTTCAGAGTACAATTCAGGGAATGAAAACAGTGATCTATGAATTAACATAAAGAAGAAAAAGAAAAGCATCCAATCTTCTGAAACTATTGATTTTACTGACCTTTTCATCATTACTAATCCAAAACATTTTTTATTGCTTTAAAAACAACAGCGCGTAGAAGGATGAAAAAAAATTTTGTTTCTCTTTACAATTCAATCATTGTTTTAACCAATTTTTTTTGCTCCTCAGATGCTAAAAAATAACCTTTTTACTGTTATTTAATTTTGACGTCTTAACTTTATCGCCCTAAAAAAATAAACGTGGTTTATCTACCTTTTCATTTTTAAATTTTTTTAAAAAACCAATGTCAACACAAATACGACAATTCCTCGATTTTGAACAACCGATAAAAGAAATTTACGAGCAGATAGAAGAGAATAAAAAACTTGCAGCAAAAAGTGGTAAAGAAGATTATGAAAAAATAATCGCGGATCTTGAGAAAAATATTCTGGAGAAAAGAAAAGAGATTACGGAACATCTGACTCCCTGGCAAAAAGTGCAGCTAAGCCGGCATCCCGACAGACCTTATACCCTGGAATATATTTTAAAAATGTTTACCAACTTTTTAGAATTGCATGGCGATAGAAATGTGAGAGATGATAAAGCAATGATCGGAGGTTTTGCACAATTGGATGGAGAAACGATTATGGTAATTGGCCAGCAAAAAGGAACGAACACCAAGATGCGACAGATGCGAAATTTCGGAATGGCCAATCCTGAAGGATACCGGAAGGCTTTGCGCCTGATGAAACTTGCAGAGAAATTTAATAAACCAATTATCACTTTAATCGACACTCCTGGTGCCTATCCCGGATTGGAAGCAGAAGAGCGAGGACAGGGCGAAGCGATCGCAAGAAATATTTATGAAATGATTCGTTTGAAAGTACCCGTGATTTGTGTGATCATTGGTGAAGGCGCCAGCGGCGGTGCTTTGGGAATCGGCGTTGGTGACAGAGTTCTGATGTTGGAAAATTCGTGGTACACAGTGATCTCTCCTGAAAATTGCAGTTCTATTTTGTGGCGCAGTTGGGCACAAAAAGAAGTAGCAGCAGAACAGTTAAAACTCACTTCAGAAGATATGTTGAAATTTGGTTTGGTAGATGGAATTATTCGTGAACCGTTGGGTGGTGCGCATTGGAATTATGATGAAGCAGCAAACAATTTAAAATCTTACATAAAACCTATCATTGACGAACTGAAACAAATTCCAGCCGAAGAAAGAATCAGGCAGCGAATTGATAAATTTAATAAAATGGGATTTTGGGATGAATGATTGGGTTGAAGGTTCAATGTTGAAGGCCTTGAACCTTGAATCAGAAACCTTGAACCTTGAACCTTGAACTTTGAACAACCTTAAACTTTGAACCTTTTTGAACTTCGAACTTAAACAATGAATTCTTTAATAAATAAACTAACAGGAACCGGAGTAGCCATCGTTACTCCTTTCAAAAAAAATCAGGTTGATTTTGATGCACTTGATCGGATGATCAATTTCATTATTGACAATGGAGTTGAATATATTGTAACCCTTGGTACGACAGGCGAAACACCAACGCTTACGAAAAAAGAACAAAGAGAAATTGTTGACTTCACTGCAGAAAAAATCAATGACCGTGTGCCATTGGTTCTGGGAGTCGGTGGCAACAATACAAAAGAAGTGATCGATCATGTCTCCAATTTTTCTTTAGAAAAAATTACAGCGATTTTAAGCTCCAGTCCTAATTATAATAAACCGTCACAGGAAGGAATTTTTCAGCATTACAAAGCGATTGGGGAAGCATCTTCTTTACCAATAATTTTATACAATGTACCCGCAAGAACCGGAAGCAACATCACCGCTGAAACAACTTTGCGTCTTGCAAAAGAATGTGAAAATATTAAAGGAATAAAAGAAGCAAGTGGTAATATGATTCAATGCATGCACATTTTAAAAAACATGCCTGAAGATTTTTTATTTGTGAGTGGTGATGATCATATTTCACTTCCGTTGGTTGCCTGCGGAAGTAAAGGCGTGATCAGCGTTGTAGCGAATTGCTTTCCAAAAGATTTTTCAGAATTAATTCGTTTGTCTTTAAAAAATGAATTTCAAAAAGCGGCTAAACTTCATCTAAAGTTATTGCCTGCTTACGATCTTTTATTTGTTGAAAATAATCCCGCAGGTGTGAAAGCATTTTTGTATGAATTGAAATTAATTGAAAATGAATTGCGCCTTCCATTGGTTCCTTTGAGCGCTCCTAATCATCAGAAAGTAAAAGATTTTCTGGCTTCTGTTTCTTAAAGAATTTTATTTATGCTAAGACAAAAAAGGGGGTTATTTGTTGCTTTACTGCTTTTCATTTCTACATTTTCTTATGCTCAATATAAAGTAACGTTTCTTTTAAAACAACCGTCGCTGCTGCATTCTATGGATCACATCTTTGTAGCAGGCAATTTTAATATGTGGAATCCTGGCGATAGCAGTTATCAGTTAAAAACAGAAGCAAACGGAATTTCAACGATTACTCTTTTATTACCAGCCGGAAATTATGAATACAAATTTACAAGAGGAAGTTGGCTAAAAGGTGAAACAGATACTGCAGGAAAAGGAACTGCCAACCGCAATTTAAAATTAGACGCTGATACAACAATTTCTGTAAACATTTTGGGATGGGCGGATGATTTTAAGTCCAATCAAGTTGCTGCCGCAAAAAATCATTCTGCTTCGAAGAATGTAAAGATCATGGACACTGCTTTTTATATTCCTCAATTAAAACGAACCAGGAGAATATGGATTTATCTTCCGCCCGATTATGCAACTTCTAAAAAAAGTTATGGCGTTTTATACATGCACGATGGTCAAAATCTTTTTGATAATGCCACTTCTTATTCCGGAGAATGGGGCGTTGATGAATACCTGGATTCTATTTTCAAAAAAGGGAAAAAAGAAGTGATCGTTGTGGGAATTGACAACGGACTCAACAAAAGAATGAATGAATACAATTCGTGGGAATTTCAAAATATCGGAAAAGGTGAAGGTGATCAATACGTTGATTTTTTGGTAAAAACACTAAAACCATTTATTGACAAGCATTATCGCACTTTAAAAAATAAAGCCAACACTTTTATCGCAGGAAGTTCGATGGGCGGTTTGATCTCTTTGTATGCCGTTTTAAAATATCCGCAGGTTTATGGTGGCGCGGGAATTTTTTCTCCTGCCTTCTGGACGGCTTCAGGAATTGACAGCACTGTAATTGCTGATGCAAAAAAAGTAAATTCAAGATTGTTTTTTTACGCCGGTGGCAAAGAAGGTGATTCGATGGTTCCGGATATGAAACGAATTGAAAAAGAAATCGAAGAACGTTCTGCTTCAACAATAAAAGAAAAGATCGACGAAGATGCGCATCATAATGAAGCCGCATGGAGAAAATATTTTCCTGACTTTTATGAATGGACAATTGAGAGGTGATTTCGATTTTTTTTTCTGGTATTTCTTATTTTCAAACTTATTAGGTCTCAATAGTTATAAAATGAATTTTGATGTTTACCTTGTGTAAAGTATATTTGACATTTAGTAAAACGCTTTTGTCAAAATGGAAAGGAAAAGAAACAAAAAAGACATTCCCTTATTTCCAGGATATTTTAAATTAATCGGTTCGATCTTGATCCTTCTGGCTATTGTGCCTGCAATAATTTTTATTTCAATCCTGGATGTTACATGGTCGATTCCAGCAAAAGAATTGTTTAAAACATATACTTATGATACATTCATTCTCGGTTTATTTTTTATTGCATGGTCGAGAGATAAAGTAGAAGACGAACTGACGTTTGCGATTAGATTAAAATCACTGGTATTTGCATTCTTTAGTATTATTTTTTATGTAATCCTTACGCCGCTGATTGATTTTCTTTTACAGGTCAATGACGATTTAACTGCGCGATCTGTTGTTTTCATAATGCTGGTAGAATATCTGGGGATGTATTACTGGCAAAAACGAGGCAGGTGATGAAAAATACTATAAAAGTAGAACGGGCAAAATTAAATTTGACACAGCAGGATTTAGCGGATAAAGTAGGTGTATCACGTCAAACAATTAACTCTATCGAAGCAGAAAGATATGTTCCATCTACTGTTCTTGCAATAAAAATTTCAGAGGTTTTTAAAACAACTGTAAATGAGATTTTCAAACTGGAGGATGAGTAAAATAGATTCGCTTTATTTCTTTCTTTACTATTTACCTTGAGGTTTAAAAACATAAATTTGAAGTTAGTAGCAATAACTTTCCAACTTCTAACAATATGCCAATGAAGTATTTTATAATTACGATATTAATGCTCCTTTCAGTCTGCAATAATTTCGCTCAAAAAAATAATATAATGATTCGCCTTTCAGAAATAACAATTGATTCAAACTATGTTGAAGAGTACAAAGCAATTCTTCAGGAGGAATCACGTGCATCGGTGAAATTGGAACCCGGTGTTGTTTCCATCTTTCCAATGTTTGAGAAGGAAAATCCGACTGAGATCCGGATTTTAGAAATTTATGCCAGTCGCGAAGCGTATGAGTCACATTTAAAAACACCGCATTTTCAAAAATACAAAACGTCCACGCTGAAAATGGTGAAATCACTCAAACTTATCGATATGAAATCAATAGATCCTGAAACGATGCCTGAAATATTCAGGAAAGTCTCTTCAATCCGCCAATAAAAAGGAAAATTTCCGGATTTTAAAATTTGAAAATGAATTATAGAAAAACGCAGTTTACTCTTATTTTCTTTTCGCCCTTTCTGCCATTACTTTCCTTCAATCTACTCAGGCAACACCCACTGGCTGGAAAGCAAGCGTGCTATTTTAAATGATCGGCGGATCTAGATCCAGGTGGTACAATAACCATCCTTAGATCGCTACCGATAAAAGATCAACCTCATTTTATTTAAATGCAAAACAATTCAATATTTTAGCTGCTTTTAGATATTATGCCGTACCAACAAAAAGACGATATACTGAAGGAACCACCTTCATCTCTAAAAATCCGTCCTCATTTCCAGGTTTTAGATGGGTTAAGAGGGATAGCTGCGTTTGCTGTGGTCCTGTTTCATTTTATGGAATGGATTTATACAGAGCCTGCTAATAATTTCATCGGGCACGGGTTCCTGGCGGTCGATTTCTTTTTCTGTCTCTCCGGATTTGTAATAGGTTATGCGTATGACGAACGATTGAAGAACATAGGTTTAAAACAGTTTTTTAAAAGAAGGTTGATTCGCCTGCAACCGATGGTTGTGTTTGGGACCGTTATGGGTTTGCTTGCTTTTTTATTCGATCCTTTTGCAGATTATCAACATCAATATACGGTAGCAAAAATTATTGCGGTTTTTGTATGCTCTCTATTGATGATCCCTTTTCCGGCAATGGCCGAAAGATCATTTAATAACTTCGGATTAAATGCTCCTTCCTGGTCGCTTTTTTGGGAATACGTCGCAAATATTTTTTATGGTTTGTTTTTGGTGAGATTGCCGAGACGATTCCTTGTCTTGTTACTCGTTCCCGCAGCTTACTTTCTTTTTCATACCGCATATCAAAAAGGCAACCTGCTCGGCGGATGGGCGGGCGACAATTTTTGGGATGGTGGCGTAAGAATTGGGTATTCATTTTTAGCAGGCCTCATTATTTACCGCTACAACCTGATCATTAAGAATAATGCAGGATTTTTCGGATGCGCAATTTTATTAAGCCTTGCTTTTTTAATGCCCCATTTCAGCTTCAACTGGCTATCAGAGGCAATCGTGGTGGCGGTTTATTTTCCCCTCATTGTTTCTTTGGGAGCAGGTTCTGCTTTGCCACGAAAGACGCTTTCTATTTGCCAATTCGCCGGAAACATTTCTTACCCACTTTATATGACACATTATGCAGGCATCTGGATATTTGGAAATTATCTGACTACCTATCACCCTGAAGGCATTACTCTTTCGATGATTGTAATTTCAGCAACCATAGTCTTTATTGTATTTGCATGGCTTGTGATGAAGTGTTATGACACTCCTTTAAGAAAATGGCTTTCAAGGAAATAGAGTTTTGCCGGAAAGAAGAATTATTTTGCAGAAAGGCAGCAAGAATTCACAAAGGGTTTTCACGAGCGTCCTGCTACAGGAATCAAATAACTGCTGATTACCCTTATTTTTGTCATATATTTTTTCTTCAATTACTTTTTATGAAAATTGCTACTTACAATGTAAATGGTATTAGTGCCCGGTTGCCGGTCCTGCTTCGCTGGCTGCAGGAAACCGCTCCGGATGTTGTATGCCTCCAGGAACTAAAAGCGCCACAGGAAAAATTTCC
>Ga0157373_10001299_pt1 | contig 19063 bp, 21 predicted proteins | sample C65metaG_FD_113460 | JGI IMG/M metagenome (GOLD analysis project Ga0157373, IMG submission 113460) | Corn rhizosphere microbial communities from Kellogg Biological Station, Michigan, USA - C6-5 metaG | ecosystem: Host-associated > Plants > Roots > Rhizosphere > Soil | place: USA: Michigan... | reverse complement strand
GTCATCCGTTGAAATCGTATAAATGATGGCCTGCGCACGCTGAGCCATTTCAATTGCCTGAGCCCGCGTGTGGTCGCTCTGGTTGTCTTCGCCATCGCTGACGACGATGATCGCCCGCCGCTTGGGGCGGTCAGAGTCACCCTTCATGAGCCGGTCTTTGCATGCGTTATAAATGGCGTCGTATAAAGCGGTTCCGCCCCCGTTTTCCAGATGCTCAATTCCCGTCGCAAGCAGGGTGACATTGTCGGTGGAATCCTGGGCCATGCGCGCATGAGTGTTAAATCCTTCCACAAATGCGTGGTCATAGTGGGCCCGGATGGTGTGTTGCAAAAATCCCACTGCAGCCTCTTGCTCAAACTGGAACCGGCTGTGGACGGAACCGCTGGTGTCGATCAAGAGACCAAGCTCGAGCGGAAGGTCCGTCTGCTGGCTGAAGTTAACAATTTGTTGTGGGGGCTTGTGATCGTCAAGAACGCTAAAATCCTGGGCCTGCAGATCGCGCACGAACTTGCCGTGCTTGTTCATGGCAATGAACAGAACGTTAACTTCATCCACGCGCTTTTGTATGGTGATGACCGATGCCGGGTCGGTGCTTTCTACATCAGCATTGACCGGGGGAGAGGCTACGGCGATTCCCGGGGCGACATAGGACTTCCCTTGACCCGAGGCAGGCTGACTTGCAAGCCCGACACCGATCAGGAGACCAAAGATCAGACCTATGTACTTCATTCCAGGACCATCCAAAAATTGCACAAATAGCCACGGCCAGAGGCTACCTCAATCCATTAGATGCACGTGGCCTGCCGAAGACTTCGAGTTTCGGCCGTGTACAGATGCGGCTGTAACTCCCGCACAAGCCTGACTGTAGGCGACTTTTCAAGGGTTCGCCAAGTTACAAAAGTAGCACCCGAAGGGTCACTGCTTTGTCCCACATTCCGCCATTTTTGGCATTTAACTCGGAGTTCCTCACCGGGGTTGAAAGAAGTAAAATGATGCGGCACACATACAACCCTTACAGGAGAAGAAAATGAAGAGACTGCTGTCTGTCCTACTGGCACTGAGTTGCGCCATTCCGGCCTTCGCAGCCGGCAATGAAAAAGAAGTTAATCGCGTGAAAGACTCGGGAGTCGTTCTCAAAGAAATCCTCGACATTCCCGACGATATCCCTAAGGACATTCTTGATCGTGCTGAATGCGTAATCGTTCTTCCCTCGGTGCTGAAGGCCGCTATCGGAATAGGTGGTAGCTTCGGCCGCGGAGTTATGGTTTGCCGAAGCGGCGAGCACTTTACCGGGCCATGGGGCGCCCCCGCCATGTACGCCCTTGAAGGTGCAAACATTGGCTTCCAACTCGGAGGCCAAGCGACGGACTTCGTTCTCCTCGTCATGAACCCACGCGGCGCGGAATCGCTGATGGGCAGCAAGGTCAAGCTCGGCGCGGATGCGGCTGCTGCTGCCGGTCCCAAAGGCCGGACCGCCACGGCAGCCACTGATGTCGTGATGCGGGCAGAAATTCTTTCCTATTCGCGTTCGCGCGGTTTGTTCGCCGGCGTTTCATTGGAAGGATCAACCCTCCGCCCGGACGGCGGTGCAAACGAAAAACTCTATGGCAAGAAGGTGACGGCCGAGGAAATTCTTAGAAAAGGCAAAGTGGGCCGGCCGGCGGCTGCGAGCATCCTGGATGCGGAGTTAACGAAGGCTTCGCCCAAGAACCTGTCGGATCCGAAGTCACTGCAGTAGGAGGAAGCCGTCGCTGGTCGTGCGTCGTTGGTCGTTGGCAAACGCTTCTGCTGAAAGTAGTCCGGATCCGCTTTGATGTTTCACCGACGACCGACGACGTGCGGCGGCTTTTCTACACCTTCGTAACCGAACAGTATCTTCCCTGATCGAATTTCTCGCCGTATTCTCTTTTCTGAGAATCGCTTCATCCTGGGGCTTCAACCAAGAATATGTCCGTATTTGGTTTTTACACTCTGCTGGCCGGCGCCGCGGCGGTGGTTTTCGGCGCCTACATGGTCTTCGGCCGTAAGAAGAAGACCTTGGCCGAAATTGAACGAGAGCGTCGAGACTGGCTGATCCAGGTCGGCCGCATCACCGATGGAACCGTGATCGATGTTCAGGAAGTCGTTCCGAATGGCCACCCTGCGGCCACCATGTTGATTTTTCAATATGACGTGGGCGGCGTTTCGTACGAAGCGTCGCAAGATGTCACGCACCTGCGTCAGTGGATTAATCTGCACTCCTGCCGTCTCGGATTGCCGACCTCGGTCCGCTATGATCCGCAGAATCCGGGGAATTCGATTGTTGTGTCAGAAAAGTGGATGGGGTTGAGGCAGTAGAGCAATCAGCAATCACCAATCAGCAAAGCGGCGTCGCGAATCGCGACCACTCGATTGAACTCCAATTTGCTCGATGCTTTAAGCGCGCTTTGCTGAGTGCGTCTTGAATCCCGTTCCATCCCTCCTTAGACTAATAATGTGCATGTCTACGCCCATGGCGGAAATGAACGGACTTCCCGTGTACTGCGCGTATCGCTGGGCGTTACTGCCGGTTATATCGTTCTGCTGGTGATTGCGGGAATCCGGGCGCATTCGCTGGCACTTCTTTCCGAAGCCGGACACAATCTCACCGATTTTGTCGCTCTTTTGCTGTCGCTGGTTGCGGTGTATTTGCAATCGCGGCCGCCGAGCGCGACACATACTTATGGATATCACCGCGCTGGAGTGCTGGCAGCTCTGGTGAACGCCGCAACCCTGGTCATTATTTCATTTCTGATTTTCTACGAAGGTGTGAAGCGGATTCTGCAACCGCAACCGGTGCACGCCGGCACCATGATGTGGGTTGCCGCGGCCGGAGTGGTTATGAATGGTGCGATTGCCCTGATGTTGGTGCGTACCAATCGCGACGTGAACATTCGCAGCGCGCTGTTACATGAAATCGGCGACACAATTTCAACTGCTGCAGTTATTGGAGGCGGCTGGGCGATTCTTGCGACCGGACAATCCTGGATTGACCCGGCGCTTTCGTTTGGAATCGGGGCGCTCATCCTGTGGTCAAGCTTCGGCATCATGCGCGAGACACTGAACATTCTGCTGGAAGGTACGCCACGCGGCATGAAACTGGACCGGCTTGAGGCTATGATCCGCCAGATTGACGGGGTGAACGACGTTCACGACCTGCATGTATGGAGCATCGGCTCGGAGACCAGTGCGCTCTCCTGCCACATCTCGATCGCCGACATTCCGCCCTCTGTTAGCGAGCGGATACTAAAAGATGTGAAAGAGCGCCTGAACCATGACTTCAGTATCAGCCACACCACCATCCAGTTCGAACACGCCGTGTGCGAAGTGGCGCATGGGTGCGTGATTCCGGTGCAGGAAGAGCACAGCCATTGAAGATCTAACTGGTTAACAACTCTCGCATCGCTTCCTCATCAATCACCGTCACCCCTAGCTCTTTCGCCTTGTCCAGCTTCGACCCGGCATCAGCGCCCGCCACCACGTAATCTGTCTTCTTGCTGACTGAACCCGTAACTTTGCCGCCGGCGTCTTCGATCATCTTCCTGGCTTCGTCGCGGGAATAGGTTGGCAGCGTGCCTGTGAGCACGAATGTCTTGCCGGCGAGCTTGGTGCCGCGTTCCTTCTTCTTGCCGCGCATGGTCAGGCCGGCGGCGCGAAGTTCTTCGACTAGTTCGCGGTTCTTCGGCTCGGCAAAGAACTCGACAATGCTTTTCGCGATGCGCGGGCCGACTTCCTCGACTTGCTGCAATTCTTCTTCGCCGGCTTTTTCGATCGCGCTCATCTCTCCGAAATGTTCAGCCAGAAATTGCGCCGTACGCTCGCCCACGAAGCGAATCCCCAGGCCATAAATCACACGCTCCAGCGGCAGCTTCTTCGAATTCTGAATCTCACGAAGAACGTTCTCGGCCGACTTCTCGCCCATGCGCTCGAGCTTGAGCAGATCGGCCTTCGTCAGCTGATAAATGTCGGCGACGTCTTTCACGATCTTTCGATCTGTAAGCTGATTGACCAGCGCGTCGCCCATACCGTCGATGTTCATGACCCCGCGCGAGGCGAAATGCAAAATGCTTTCGCGCAGCTTGGCTGGGCACTTCTGATTCACGCAGCGATGGTCGGCTTCGCCCTCGGCCCGGACGACATGACCGCCGCACACCGGGCACTTCTCGGGCATATGGAAGAGCTTCCGTCCGCGCGGGTGGTCCTTGTCATCGATGACCTTCGTGACCTTGGGAATGACATCGCCACCGCGCTCGACTTCGACCCAGTCACCAATCTTCACCCCGAGGCGTTCGATCTCATCCATGTTGTGCAAAGTTGCGCGGCTGACGGTGGTACCGCCGATCGGAACAGGTTTCAGGGCTGCGACCGGCGTCAGCTTTCCCGTGCGGCCCACCTGGATGAGAATGTCCTCGATCTGAGTAATGCCACCGCGGGCGGCATATTTGAAGGCAATCGCCCAGCGCGGAGCTTTGCCGGTGAATCCGAGCTGACGTTGCATGGCGGTGCTGTTAACCTTGATGACGACGCCGTCAATCTCGTACGGCAATGACTCGCGCTTCTCTTCCCACTCGCCGATAAAGTTCCAGACTTCATCGAAGTTACTGGCGAGGGCGCGACGCGGATTGACTTTGAAGCCGGCTGAGTCGAGAGCATTGAGCGTGTCCCACTGCGCGGATGTAGGGCGGGCATCCCCAGGCACCGAATTCGCGATCAAAATGTAAGCAAAGAAATCCAGGCGACGCTGAGCCGTGATGCTGGGCTCTAGTTGCCGTACGGTCCCTGCCGTCGCATTCCGCGGATTCGCAAACAGCGATAGCCCATGCTTCTCGCGCTCTTCGTTCATCTTCCTAAACGACTCGAGAGGCATCAGCATCTCGCCGCGGACCTCGAAATCCGCTGGGATGCCAGCCTTCTTCAACTTGTCGGAAGGAACCGAAAGCGGCACGGACCGCACCGTACGCACATTTGAGGTCACATCCTCTCCGGTCGAGCCGTCGCCGCGCGTGATACCGCGCGCCAACTTCCCGCCTTCATAACGCAGCGCCAGAGACATGCCGTCCAATTTGAGCTCGCAGACGTACTCAATATCTTTTCGTCCGCTGAGTTCATGGACGCGCCTCTCCCAGCTGCGGAGCTCGTCTTCGCTGTAAGCATTGTCGAGCGACAGCATGGGAACCGAGTGTGGAACTTTGACGAAACCCTCGCGCGGCTTTCCGCCAACGCGTTGAGTAGGCGAATCCGGCGTGATCAGTTCTGGACGTTCGGCCTCGAGCTGTTTCAGCTCGTTCATTAGACGATCGAATTCCGCGTCGCTGATTTCGGGATCATCGAGGACGTAGTAGCGATATTCGTGATGCCGGATCTTTTCGCGCAGCGAGTCGAGTTCGTCCTGCAGGTTTGATGTCGTTGCTTTCATTTCAAAACCATTTCACCACGGAGACACGGAGCCACGCAGAACGCAATTCATAGAACTCTGCGGACAATTCCATTCTTAAGAACGGAGACGTTGAAGTTAATAAGTAACCCAACCTTTTTGCCGCTCAAACGCAAATAAGTTAGGAATTGTGCTTGGTGAATCGGAAGGATCTGCTCAATAGACTTGAGCTCGATGAGAACGGAATCCTCAACTACGATATCGAGGCGGTACCCACAATTCAGTTTCAGACCTTTGTACGATATCGGAAGATCCAGTTGCCTGCGAACGCCCAGCCCGCGGAGATGCAACTCATGGCAGAGACACTCTTCATCAGCAGACTCGAGCAGTCCGGGCCCGAGCTCACGATGGACGCCAATTGCTGCCCCGATGATCTGCTCCGTCAATTCTTTCTGAATAAGCATCGATGACTTTGTTTTCTTCGTGCCTCCGTGTCTCCGTGGTGAAAAAGATTTTCAGCTTCCCGGTTTGCCCTCGAACAACGGCCATAGCCTGTCGCCAATCATCCGATAAACCGCGAATGATGTGCCCGAATCCCAGGTTTTCCGGAACAGCAGCTCGCCGCGGCCATCGCCGTCCGCGTCGACCACGTCGATGAAATCGTATCTCGGCAACACATCGAGGTGCTGGTTGTCGGTTACATGCGCAAACGCTTTATGGAGGTCACCATAGATATCTTCGCGCGCAACCAGGGCAGCCAGATATTGGGCGTCATTCCCAGGAACGGTCGCGCTCGCCGTCAGAACCAGTACGGCCTCATTGCTGTTCGCAATATCGAACGCTTTCATCTCGACCTGATGAAAGTCGGGCTGCGGACCCTGCTTTTTGCCGGGAAGCTTTGACTTGGAGCTGGATCTGGAGCTATGCGTGTGAGCCTGCTTGCCTGCCTCGTCGGTTTCGTCAGTCGCGCTTGTCGCGGACATCCTCTCACTGCGCGTGCGCACCTCATCGCCTGCCATCGCCAGCATCTTTTTTAAGAAATTCCTTTCCTCTTCCGGCTTCAACTTGAAGGTGTAAGGACGCGGCTCCGGCCCATCGGCATCAGAAACAGCGGCAATGAAATGCACCGGCCCCTTGAGCGGCTCGGCCTCAGGGCTGGCTTTGGTCTGCTCGTGCGTTGTCGCGGAAACCGGCTGTCGACGCAGCACCGGGCGATTGGGATCGTCCTGTACTCCAAGTGAAGATGAAGCATCTTGCGAAGACGTCTTCGGTTTTGGTTCCGGCACGGGCGGAGAGGACTCCGCCTTGGTCGGAGCGGGCGAAGAAGAAGGGGCTGACGACGGAGAAGAACTCGCCGGCGAAGCCGGCTCAGGCGCGCGCTTCAACTTCGGAGGTCCGCCGATCTCCTCATCGGGCTTGGGCGCGTCTTGCGCTTTCCTGGCGGCCTCAGATTTTTCTTTCTCGGCTGTGATCTGCTCGGCGGTCACCCATTTTCCGTCGCCGAACCAGTTGCCGTTTGCCTGGGCCGCTCCACCGACTGTGAACAGCCCTTGTGAAACCCCCGCTTTCACGCCTTCGTACACGGTCCCCGGTTGCAACGCCATGGGAACGGGGTCGGCCTTGTAGACACTGGCGTCGTAGAAATTGCCATTGATCATGATGGTCACTGGGATCAGATGCGCCCGGCCGTTGTCAGCAAGTTGAATCAGCGCCACAGCGCGCGGCCCTTTGCTCACGGGACGTTTCTTGGCAATTTGTGCGAATGACAGTCCGAGACTAACTAAAAGGAGGACGGCAACCAGTGCCGGTTGCGCACGGCGCAAGGCAAAATCCCGCGCTTGGCAAGGCAGGCCGGTTTTGTTGTATAAACGAAAACGATCGGGAGAAATGCCCATGGAAGTTAATGATAAAGCCCCTGACTTTACTTCGCTTGACCAGGACGGCAATAAAATCGCGCTGAAGGATTACAAAGGAAAATGGGTGGCGCTCTATTTCTATCCTCGGGCTGACACGCCGGGTTGAACGATTGAGGCTCGCGGGTTCCGCGAATCATTCAGCAAAGTCGAAAAGACGGGATCGGTGGTGCTCGGCGTTTCTCCGGACACTGTTCAGGCACAAAAGAAGTTTGCCGATAAATACGATCTGCCCTTTACGCTTGTGGCTGACGCAGATAAGAAAATCTGTAATGCCTACGGCGTTATCCAGGAAAAGAACATGTACGGCAAGAAGGTGATGGGCGTGGCACGGACGACATTCATGATCGGACCAGACGGCAAGATCAAGCATATTTTCGAGAAGGTGAAGCCCGAAGGGCACGCGGAAGAAGTGCTGGAGTGGTTGAAGGAAGCGCAGAAGGGCGCGGCGTAGGAGGCGACGGCTTGGGAGCGGTCGGGCGGGCGCGGGCCGAAGAGCGTCGAATTACTGGGTTTACGCGGACACGAATGTCCGCACCACACGGTCTGATGAAATTGCGTGCCCTCCCCCGCTCCTTCTATGACCGAGACCCACGCCTCGTTGGGCCGGACCTGCTGGGCAAAATTCTGGTGCGTCGGCAAGGGCGCAGGTTGCTTACGGGGCGCATCGTCGAAGTCGAAGCCTATCTCGGCGCCGATGATCTTGCAGCGCATTCGTCAGCTGGTAAAACGAAACGCAACGCTGTGCTGTTCGGGCCGCCGGGTTACGCGTACGTGTATTTCATCTACGGCAATCACTACTGCCTGAACGTCTCCTGTCTGCCAGATGGAACTCCCGGTGGAATTCTTTTTCGCGCATTGGAACCGTTGCGCGGAATCGAGGAGATGTTCAAGTTGCGGGGAATGGCGACAGATTCGGATCCCCGCCGCTTGACCAGCGGCCCGGGAAGACTGGCTGCCGCCTTTGGAATTACCCGCGAGGTTGACAACAGCAAAGACCTGACCAGTTCTCGATCCGATCTCCACATCGCCGACGATGGCTCGGCGCCACCAAGCGTTCTGATCACGAAGAGGATAGGAATTACGAAAGCGGCAGACATGCCGCTGCGATACATCGTCGCGGGAAACAGGTTCGTCTCTGGAAGAAATCAAAAGCTTTTAACCGCAGAGAACGCAGAGAAGCATTTCAAGTAAATTCTCGGCGATCCCCGGCGTGCTCTGCGTTTAATAATTGTCAGTTGCGCTGCTACTCCGAGACCGCTTCCTTCTCGATGACGACCTTCAGGTGCGCGGTCACATCTTTGTGCAGCTTGACTGGAATAGTGAATTCGCCCACGCTCTTAAGCGGCTCGTGAATCTGGATCTTGCGACGATCGAGGGTGAAGCCCTTCTTTTCGAGGGCCTCGGCGATGTCGCTCGACGTCACCGATCCGAACAACTGGTCGTTCTCGCCCGAACGGCGCTGGAATGAAACCGACAGTCCGTCGAACTGCTTGGATAGTTCTTCAGCCTGGGCCTTCTCTTTAGCCGAACGGCGGAGCCCTGCCGCGCGCATCTGCTCAACGACTTTCTTATTGCCGGAGGTAGCCTCAATGGCCAGTTTGCGCGGCAGCAGAAAATTGCGCCCGTAGCCTTCAGCGACTTTTACGACATCGCCGCGTGAGCCCAGCTTCATCACATCTTCTTTGAGTATGACTTCCATTCGATCACCCCATTCAAATTCGCTTCCACAAATCACACAGATGAACACGGATTCAGAACAATGAAAACCCATCCGTGAAATCCGCGTTCATCCGAGAAGAAGAAGTTACGCTGCTCGTCCTGCAAATGGCAGCAACGCGATGTTACGCGCCTGCTTGATGGCGAGGCTCAGACGCCGCTGATGCGGCGTGCACACGCCGGTCAACCGCCGAGGCACAATTTTGCCACTCTCGGCGACAAACTGCGCCAGCAGGCGCACGTCTTTGTAATTGATCGCTTCGATCTTTTCGGTGCAGAATTTGCACACCTTCTTGCGGCGGAAATACTTACGTCCGCCAGGGCCGCCTTCGCGGCCTCCACCGGGTCCGGAGCGTTGGGGACGGCGTTCTCCGCCTCCGCCGCTGCTGGGACCGTCGCCGCCTGCACTTGTTGGTCTATTTTCGTCAGCCATAATGCTCCTTAAAATCGGTCATGCGTTTTGGTTATTCAGCAAAACTTTAGCCGCCGGCTTTCGGCGCTTTTCTCCGTCGAGCTCTCGCCGTGCAGTCTCATCCATTTGGCCGATAGCCAAGAAGCGACAGCCAACAGCGAGCGAGACGCACGACGACGTTGCTTACGCCGTCACTGCCGGGGCAGCTTCGCCTGCAGGCTCCGGAGTCGCCGGGGCCGGCACCGCTTTGCGCTTGGCGTCACGGATCGCCTTAATCTTGTCGAGCCGCTTCTGTTCTTCGTCAATGCGCACGCTCAGGAACTTGATCACCGGCTCGTTCACGCGCAGACGGCGTTCGAGTTCGTGCACCAGACCGCCGCTGCCTTCAAACGTCAGCAGCATGTACAAGCCGTCGTGGAACTTGCGGACCGTGTAAGCCAGGCGGCGCTTGCCCATTTTCTCGAAGCTCTTGACTTGGCCTCCTGATGAATTCACCGCGGTCTCAAGCGTCGAAACTAATTTGTCCTGGTCCTCTTCAGTCATGTCAGGCCGGACAATAAACATCAGTTCATAAGTACGATTCATTGCATTCTCCAAAAATCAAGTGTCAGTGGGTAGTTGTCAGTTCACGCCTCGTGCCAGATTTCGACTGCTGGCAACTGACTACTTATCACTGCCTTCCGGCGGCTCCGGCTTGCGATTAAATCGCTGCATCGCCACTGCCGGGCCTTCCTGTACGATCACTTTCGCCGCCTCAGCCGCATCCATTAGCGCTGGTTCCAGCGCCTTCAACTGCGACTTCCGCATCGGCGAAAGCAGGTAATCCTTGCCGTCGCGCGGCTTATGCTCTGGCGCTACCCCGATCCTGATGCGCAGAAAATCCTTCGTTCCCAGCGAATCAATGATCGATTCAATGCCGTTATGTCCCGCCGAACTTCGTGCACGCTGTATGCGCAACGTGCCCAGCGGAAAATCCAGTTCGTCCTGAATCACGATCAAGTCCGCTTCCGGCGTGATCTCCAGCTTGTCGATCAAACATTGCACCGACAAGCCGCTCAGGTTCATGTACGTTTCGGGCTTAGCCAGAACAACTTGCCCCTGCCCCATCTGCGTTCTCGCCGTCAACGCCCTGCACTGGCGGTTCCGGACTTCCACCTTCAGGTCGTCAGCCAGAAGATCGATCGCCAAAAAACCTAAATTGTGCGGCGTGAACTCATACTGCGGTCCCGGATTGCCCAGCCCAACGATCAGCTTCACGCCGTTTTAACTCAAAATTCGTTACCTGGGATTCACACGGACTAAACACAGATTAGAAAGAGATCTGAATCCGTGGAAATCCGCATGAATCTCCGGGGAAGAATCCGTACTATTTCTTCTCTTTCTTCTCGGGTGCGGCTTCGCCACCTTCTTCCTCAGTCTCCTGCTTACCCTTCTTGATGACTTCGGGCTCAGCCGGAGTTGCGGCTGCTGCGCCAGCAATCGCATCGGCAGCAGGGGCCTCTTCTTCCTTGATGGTGATGACGTGCGCAACCGGCTGGTCTTCATCGCTCAAGAACTTTAGCTTGTCGCTCTTAGGCAGATCGGCAACACGGAGCACCATACCGAACACCAGATCTGCGACATTCAAATCGACTTGATTAGGAATGTCGCCGGGAAGACATTCAATTTCCACCTCGCGCAGAAGCTGCTCGAGAATTCCGCCTTGCTGCTTTACGCCGGCAGGCTCGCCGACCAATTCGATCGGCACATTGACCCGGAGTTTCTGGTCCATGGCGATGCGCTTCACGTCAATGTGAAGCAGCGAGCCTTTGATCGGCTCATATTGCCAGTCCACGATCATGGCCTTGGTTCGGTCGCCATCTACGGCCAGATCGAAAACCGTGTTGTGCCCGGTCGCTGAGTGCAGAATGCGCGTTACCTGGCGCGGATCAACGCTGACCGGTACGGCATCCTTGCCCGCGCCATACACAACGGCGGGAACTTTGCCGTCGCGGCGCACGCGGCGCGCGTCATTCTTGGTACCGGGAGTGCGCGGTTGAGCCTCGAGTATGTTTTGTTCGTTTGTTGCTGTCGGCATATTCAGATTCCTATAAGAACAGTTTGCTCACGGACGTTTCTTCATGAATCGACTGGATCGCTCGTCCGATCAATCCAGCGATGGATAGCACCGAAATCTTGCCGCCGCAATCGGTCCGGGCAGCGATCGCCTCCGGAGAAAGCGGAATCGTATTCGTAACCACAACTTCCTTGATGCACGACTGCATGATGTTCTCGACCGCCGGCCCGGAAAGCACCGGATGCGAGCAACAGGCGTAAACGTCGCGTGCGCCGTTTTCCTTCAGAGCTGCCGCTGTCTTAACCAGCGTGCCCGCCGTGTCAATCAAGTCGTCAATGATCAGACATGTGCGGCCATTGACGTCTCCGATCACATTCATAACTTCGGCGACGTTCGCTTCCAGTCGACGCTTATCGACGATTGCCAGAGCTGCGTCAACCTTCTTCGCGAAAAACCTGGCGCGCTCCACACCCCCTGCGTCCGGCGAAACCACGGTCAAATTCGGCAGCTGCAGCTTCTTGAAGTGGTCCACCAGCACCGGAGATGCAAATAAGTGGTCCACCGGGATGTTAAAAAATCCCTGTAACTGCGGCGCGTGCAGGTCCACAATCAATGCGCGGTCCGCGCCCGCCGTAGTCAGCAAATCCGCCACCAGCTTCGACGATATCGGGACCCGCGGCTTGTCTTTACGGTCCTGCCGCGCATATCCGTAATACGGAATCACCGCCGTGATGCGTCGCGCCGATGCGCGCTTCAGCGCATCCATCATGAGCAGCAGTTCCATCAAGTGCTCGTCAACGCTGCTGCTCCTCGATCCCTGGTTCACGGCGCGGCACGTTGGCTGCATCACGAAAACATCTGCGCCGCGCACGTTCTCCTGAACCTGAACATAGGCCTCGCCGTCAGCAAAGCGAGTCACCAGCGCCTGCCCGCGGTTCATGCCAAGAAATGCGCAAACCTCATCGGCCAGCGGCTGGTTCGCCGTACCGCAGAAAATCTTGAACTTGTCATCCACCCGGGCGCGATGCGGCTTGCGCTCGTGCTTCTCGTCAGCGTTCATTTTCTTTTCCGCGGCGGCAATGGTGGTGGCCATAAATCAGCTCTTAGATATTAGCCTTTAGCTTGAACCAAAGTCTTAGCGCTTTGCTAGGAGCTAAAGACTAATAGCTAGAAGCTTGGTTTTTCTGGCTGGGCCGCTAGGATTCGAACCTAGACAAAGTGCTCCAAAGGCACTTGACCTACCATTAGTCGACGGCCCAGTAAAGCTGCTAGCTTCTAGCCACTAGCTTCTAGCGATCTGTTGCCTGCTAGAAGCTAAGAGCTAGTAGCTAGAAGCCGCCTCCAATACTGCCGCCGCGGCAACGTGCTGGTAACAAGCGCGCGTGTGCCGAGCTTTTCCAGTTTTCCGGCCGCGGCCCGGGCCTTTGCCTGCGACTCGAACACTCCGTACACTGCCGACCCTGAGCCCGACAAAGACGCGTATACTGCGCCCGACCGTTCGAGCACACGCTTGACCTCAAGCAGTTCGGGATATTGAGGAAATACGACTTTCTCAAAGTCGTTTTCAATCCCGGTACGGACGAGGTCGAGCAGTGGGTTCTCGGCCCGGCCTCCGCCCCTGGCGAAGACACCGGATCTGCGAGGCTTGCTTGCAACCGGCCTCGCATTCAGCCACGCGGAAATCTCACGGCCGAACTCCAACATTCTATCGGAGTGAGCAGCAACGGTCAATTTGTCCCACTCGGCGAACGCCTTGGGAGTCGAAACCGCAAGCTCGGGAAGGGCAATCACGCACGGCATCGCTGGGAGATCCGGCAAAGGATAGACCTCCTCGCCGCGGCCAACGCCCAGCACGGTGCCACCGATCACAAACAGAGGCAGGTCGGAGCCGACCTCGGCTGCAATCCTCAACCTGTCGGTTCCAGGGATCATTTTTCCTAACGCGCGTTCAAGCCCCAACATCGCCGCCACTGCGTTACCTGACGCGCCTCCTAACCCGCCTTGCACCGGCAAACGTTTCTCAATCTCGATCCGCACGTGCCCGCGCGCCTTTAGCGTTTGCACCACGCGCTCGATGATTTTCCAGCAGGTGTTAGTCGAGTCGCGTGGTACGCGCGGGTCGTTGCAGCGGATCTCCATTCCTGAGCCACGCTCCACCGAGACGCGAAGAATGTCGTGCAACCCAATCGTCTGATATACCGTGCGAAGCTCGTGAAATCCATCAGGCCGGAACGGGCCAATGCGAAGCCCAAGATTGATCTTGGCGAAGGATGGAACACTCACCGTCATGAACGATAGATTTAATCACAACGAACTGCGCGGCGCAGACATTCTTGTCCGCGAACAAACGCCTCGACAGTGGTAGATTGTTCCCAACTGAACCCGGAGGCTACCTGCTATCTCGTAAAAACGGCATTGCGCTCATGCTCGGGGTCGCTGCCGGAATCGCGCTTCTCGTCTTGCGCCTTCCGCCGATTCCGCAGCCGGCTTCGTATCACCAGTTCGCCGACCAGCGGCGCTGGCTGGGCATCCCGAATTTTGGCAACGTAATCTCCAATGTGGCATTTGCCATCGTGGGCATCTGGGGAATCGCGTTCATGCGACGCCATGCCGCACGAGCTTTTCTTGATGCCCGCGAGCGTTGGCCTTACTACGGCGTCTTCGTCGGACTTCTGCTGACCGCGTTTGGTTCGGCTTATTACCATCTTCTCCCGAACAATGCCCGCCTTGTCTGGGACCGCCTCCCGATGACCATTGTCTTTGGATCACTGGTTGCCGCGCTGATCGCCGAGCGTATTAGCGTACGCGCGGGGCTGCAGCTTCTTCCCTGGTCAATCGCATTCGGCGCCGGGAGCGTTCTTCAATGGTATTGGAACGAAATTCACGGTCGCGGCGACTTGCGTATCTATGCTGCCGTCCAACTGTATTCGGCCCTCGCGTTATTACTGGCTCTTCTTCTGCCGCCGAAATACACGCGCAGCCGGGACTTCGCGATCGTGTTCGGCTTTTACGTTCTGGCCAAGGCTTTCGAATCTGCCGATCGTCAGATTTACACGTTCCACCACATTGTCGGTGGTCACACCATAAAGCATCTCGCCGCAGCGGCAGCCGGATATTGGATCCTGCGCATGTTGCAGCTTCGAGAACCTGTGTTACAGGATTCATCGGCCATTAACACTGCGCAGCTAAGCTCGTAAAATCGAGGAGCAATGAATTTGAACTATCCTGCACCACCCCGGCAGTCAGACTTTGTCCCACGCCTTCGCGGGCGAAGGCGCCAGCGTCACACCTGACCATGCGCAAAGCCGCTCTCCTCTACAATCCCCACTCGGGCCGGCGTAAAAAATACCGCGTGCAAGACGTCGAAGCTGCGGCCGCTGTCTTGCGCGCCGCCGGAGTCGAGCTGGATATCGCTGCCACTCGCGCCGCGTCGGATGCCGGCGCACAGGTGCGTATGGCCATACGAGATGGCTTCGACACCATCATTGCGTGTGGCGGCGACGGGACGGTGCATGACGTTCTTCAAGGTCTGGCCGGTCGAGACGCTGCTCTGGGGATCATTCCGCTCGGAACCGCTAATGCAATGGCACATGATCTGCGGCTTCCGCTCTCACCGGCTGCCGCGGCAAAGTCACTGCTGACAGCGGTCCCAAAAAAGGTCGCGGTCGGAAGAATTGACTACCGCGACTTCAATAACCTGCCCGCGTTTCGGCATTTCACCGTCGCAGCTGGAGTCGGCGTGGACGCCCATCTCTTCTACAAGCTCAATCGCCTGATCAAAGACCGCATGGGGATGACGGCTTACTACACCAAAGCCCTCCACTTGTGGTGGACGCACCGCATGAGATATTTCGAAGCCGAGTTTTCGTCGGGCGGCGGAGAAGTTCTGCGCGAGGCGCGGCTCTCGGAAATGCTGGCCGTGCGATTAAACTTCTTCGGCGGCATTTTGCGCGAACTCGCGCCCGGGGCTTCACTTGCCCGCAACGATCTGCGACTGGTGCTTTGCCGCACCGGAAATCGTGCCCTGTACTTGGCTTATGTGTTTCGCGGATTGTTGGGGATGTCGCGCAGTGTGCCTGGTATCGAACTGGCGTACGCCGATCAAGTCGCCTGCGCCAGTGTGCGTGGCGAGAAGCCCGAGAATATTTATGTGGAAGCCGATGGTGAGTTGTTGGGCCGGTTGCCGATCACGCTGTCGATGGTTCCAGATGCGCTGACGGTGCTGGTGCCGCAGGGACATCCCACGCTGTCTCAGGCATCAGCTTCAGTTTGACGGTCGTCAGCTCTCAGGCGTCGCTCGCTGGCATTTCCTTTAGCGGTAACTTTTGGGGACGACCGACACCGGACTACCCACGACGATTTTGCCTCTGTGTTACAAAATTCCCTTGGAACCCATCACCCATTTTCTGACCGGCGCAGTTCTCGCCCGCGCGGGATTCAATCGCAGGACTGCACTGGCCACGGCGACCATGACGCTCGCCGCCGAGGCGCCGGATCTCGACGTGCTCTGGGGATTCAAGGGCCCGGTCTACGGATTCGCCCACCACCGCGGCTTCACTCACTCATTTCTGGGCTTAATCCTCGTTTCAACAGTGGTTACCGGTTTCATGTATCTGGTCTGGCTGGTACGCGGGCGAAGAACGAGTATTCCGGGCCTGCCTCCGCGATGGGGCTTGCTGTTTCTCTTTGCCTATATCGCCGGCCTGAGCCACCTTCTGCTCGACTTTACGAACAACTATGGCGTGCGCCCGTTTTGGCCGTTCTGGGAGAAGTGGTACTCGTGGGACATTGTGTTCATCTTCGAGCCGGCGCTATACATCATCCTGATCGCCGGGCTGTTATTGCCTGCGCTTTTTTCTCGGGATGAGCCGTTGCCGCGCGGCCGCAAATTCGCCGTTGCGGCGCTGATCTGCGTTGCGCTGTTGTACGCTTTTCGCGACCACGAACACCGTCATGCGGTGCAGGCGCTTCGGCAACAGCAATTCGAATCGGGCGCTCCTGTCCGCGTCTCGGCGTACCCTTACTATTGGAGTCTTTACCAGTGGTATGCGGTTGCGGAAACTGCAAGTTCATTCGCGACCACAGACATCGATTCGCGCACCGGCCAACTGAACAGGTCTGAGTTGGAATACTTTTCTAAGCCGCCGGAGACGCCAGTCACCCTCGCCGCCAAACGCTCTTATCTAGGACGTGTCTATCTGAGCTGGGCGCAGTATCCGCTGGTTACCGAGAGCGAATCCGGGGAGGATTCGATCGTGCGCTTCCGGGACTTGCGCTATGACTATCCTCGTTTGCGAGGCCGAATAACTTTGTCCTGTTCAGTTGAACTCGACAAGGGTTTGCACATTGTTCGCGAGAGGTTTGGGCGAAAGGAACAGGTGCCTCCAATCGACTAGACCAGTGCGACGGACGTGAAATGTCCGGCTGCACGCGTCCGCACTTGACGTATCCCCCCTCAACCGCGAAAATCGAACTGCCGAGGTGGATTATGCTGGCTTATATATTCGTAATTCTCGCCATAGCTTCGCGATTCTTGATTTTGAAGCTGGTGCCGCACCCGTGGGACTTCACGCCGCTCGCTGCATCACTGCTTTACTTTGGCGCCCACGGACCACGACGACAGTGGTGGGTGCCCGTCGCGATGTTCGCGGCCGCGGACGTGGTCCTCAACAGGTTCATCTACTCTTATCCTCTGAGCTGGGACCTGTTCATCAGCTGGGCGTGGTACGCGGGAGCTCTCTACCTGGGCACGCGGCTGCGCGACCGTTCCAAACCAGTGTGGGTGATGGGTGCGGCACTGACCAGTTCGCTATCGTTTTTTCTGGTCAGCAATTTCGGAGTCTGGGCCGCTTACAACATGTACCCCAAGACGCTACCGGGCCTGATTTCCTGTTACGTGGCGGGAATTCCCTTTTATCAACACAGGTTCGCAGGCGATCTGCTTTTCACAGCCGTGCTCTTCTCGATCCCGGTATTGCTGAAGCTGCCCGATGGTTCTGGACGAAAAGCCGCTGCCTGAATTTGCCGGGTGGGGCACTCGGCGCTCCACTTCTTTTCTTGTCAGCCCTTTGACTCTGTGTCCCTGTGGTGAGAAGCCTTCGCTCGCCTGATTTCTTCTATGCGTTCTCGAATGCGTTTTTCCACTCCCTCGGTCGTCGGCTGATAGTAGCGGCGGTCTTTTAGATTGTCGGGCAGGCACTGCATGTCCGCGACCTTCTCATCGAGATCGTGCGCATACTGGTAGCCTTGTCCGTAGCCCAGATTTTTCATCAGCCCAGTCGGGGCATTCCGCAGATGCAGCGGCACCGCTTCTGCCGCGGTCCGCTCGACGTCGGCCTGAACCTCGCCATAGGCCCGGTAAAGCGCATTAGATTTGGGTGCGGCCGCCAGATAAACCACGGCTTGCGCCAAGGCGAGATTCCCTTCGGGCATGCCGAGAAAATCGACGGCATCTTTTGCTGCCATGCAGAGCGATAATGCGCTCGGTTCCGCCAATCCGATGTCCTCAACGGCCATGCGTACCAGGCGCCGCGCGATATAGAGAGGATCTTCGCCGGCCTCAAGCATGCGTCCCAGCCAGTAAAGAGACGCGTCAGGATCGCTATTGCGCACCGACTTGTGCAGCGCAGAGATGAGGTTGTAATGCTCTTCACCGGCTTTGTCGTAGAGCAGCACACGCTTCTGCAGCGCGTCTTTGACAATGTCTTCTGTGACGATGCCTTTGCTCCCGGAAATCGGGGTGGTCGAATCTGACGTCGCCAGCGCCGCCGCGACCTCAAGGACGTTATATGCACTCCTCGCATCGCCGCTGGAATACGCCGCGATCTGCTGCAGCACTTCGTCCGAAGCCGACAAGTTCATTTCCCCCACGCCACGCTCTTTATCTTCCAGCGCGCGCCGTAGCAACAGTACGATCTGACCTTCGGTAAGCGGCTTGAGAACATAGACCCGGCTGCGCGACAACAGAGCCGAAATAATTTCGAACGAAGGATTCTCCGTGGTCGCGCCGATCAGGCGAATGTTTCCCTTTTCGACATGCGGCAGAAATGCATCTTGCTGAGCTTTGTTGAAGCGATGAATCTCATCGATGAAGACAATGGTGCGCGTGCCGTATTGTTTTGCCCGCTCGGCGTCGGCCATTACCTGCTTGATTTCCTTGATTCCGGCCAGCACCGCGCTGAACTCGATGAAGTCAGCGCGAGTCATGCGAGCGATGATCTTCGCCAGTGTGGTCTTCCCCGTCCCGGGAGGCCCCCAGAAAATCAGTGAGCTGATATCGTCACGTTCAATTTGTGCCCGCAGCGGTTTGCCCGGAGCAATCAGGTGCTCCTGTCCGACGTACTCGTCGAGTGTACGCGGGCGCATGCGGTCGGCGAGCGGCCGCGTGCGATCGGAGGCATTCTTATCAGGGCTCGGGATGGGATTGAACAGACTCATCTAAGGATCTTTTCACCACGGAGGCACGGAGAAAACAACCCGATAATCTGCAGTGAGTTGTCGCTGAACTAGCATTCAATGATTCTCTCGTGCCTCCGCGCTGAGAGAAGTAAAGTTTTCTGCCGTGCCGCTTC
>Ga0157373_10001297_pt1 | contig 19069 bp, 19 predicted proteins | sample C65metaG_FD_113460 | JGI IMG/M metagenome (GOLD analysis project Ga0157373, IMG submission 113460) | Corn rhizosphere microbial communities from Kellogg Biological Station, Michigan, USA - C6-5 metaG | ecosystem: Host-associated > Plants > Roots > Rhizosphere > Soil | place: USA: Michigan... | reverse complement strand
ACTCAACTATATTCTGAATCATCAGCAGAATATGAAAGTAGCAGTAATCGTCAATGATATGAGTGAAATTAATATTGATGTTGAAGATGTGCGCCGTCATGTAGATCTCAGTCGTGGTACTGACCAATTAATTGAAATGAGCAACGGATGTATCTGCTGCACTTTAAGGGCTGATTTACTCGAACAAATTAGTACAATCGCGCAGAAGTCACAGTTTGATTATATTTTAATAGAATCTACGGGTATTTCAGAACCCATGCCTGTTGCTGAAACATTTGCTTTTCTTGATCAAAATGGCTTTAGCTTAAGTGAGCTGGCTCGTTTAGATACTCTAGTCACTGTAGTAAATGGCGAAAACTTTGCTCAAATGATTCAATCCACGGACAAAGTTGAAACGGCTCATCAAGAAGAAGAGTCAATATCAACAACACGCCCTCTATCGGATCTCCTGATCGAACAAGTTGAATACGCTAATGTTATTTTAGTTAGTCGTGTTGATGTGATTGGAAAAGAACAATATTCTCAATTGCAATCACTGCTCAATGAACTGAACCCCGCAGCAGAAATTTTACCCATGTCCTTTGGTGAAATTGATTTGGAAAAAGTTCTAAATACTCACAAATTTAATTTGCCTGATTTAGTGAAATCCCCAGGATGGATGAAACAGATGGATCCGAATGAAGAGATTCATTCTGAATCTGAAAATTATGGTATTTCTTCTTGGGTATACAGTGAGCGTCTGCCCTTTCATCCTCAGCGTTTTCAGAACTTTTTACATCAAGCGTGGAATAACGGTACTTTATTACGCTGTAAAGGATATATCTGGTTTGCCAATCGTTATCAGGATATTGCGATGCTGGTGCAAACAGGAAATCAGTTTGCATGGGAATATGTAGGCAAATGGTGGAATTTCATTCATCAGGCTGACTGGCCTCAAGATGTTTATCGTCGTAATAGTATTTTTGAAAAATGGGATGAACGTACAGGTGACTGTCGACAAGAAATTGTTTTTATAGGACAAGGCATTAATTGGGAACAACTTCAGCAACAACTCAACGATTGTTTATTAAGAATGGAAGAAATTAAGGATGGGCCTGATGTTTGGTCAGATTATTGAGGGTTCTGAATCGATCAAATCCTAAATATCTAAAAGCTTTGTTATCATCTTTTAAATAGTATCTTTTCCAAAAGAGATAGAAAGTATGGATTCTCATAAATGGTATTAATTTAATGATTTTGATGAAAAAAAAAGTCCGATAAATTGCTATTAATATTAAACAGCTTATAGTAAAAGACCTGCTTTTTAAGCAGGCCTTTTACTATATTTCAGGATTTAAGCTATTTATTTAATTTTATATAGTTTTCACTTGATATGATCCGAATGTATTTTTATCCGAAGACATCTCATAGTGCATCATGCATTTAAATGTTTTCACTTTCGACTTGAGAAGATTAAAACACAAAACAGAAAAGTTTAGTGATACCAATAATTTAAAGGGGGCATTATTAAAATTAAATAAGCTAAAATTGAATTTATTTTTCAGATGCATCGTAATGAATCAACTTATTTTAAACAAGTAAATTGAATAGCCAACTGTATGGTTAAGACACCATTGTTAATGCCTGTTCTAATCCTCTTTGTTTAATTGTCGCTCCCATTCCAAACCACGCTGAATTCAAACGATGATCTCGACTCATAGCACGGCGTTCATGGTCTACAAACTCTGTGATACTACAAAGCAAGCCATAAACCGTATCTTTAGCAGAACTTAACTCTGCTCCTCGTCCATGCCCATTGAACATTTCCATAACTTTCGACATAGCTCGGCCATTTGGTTCAGATTTGGAGTTTGATTTTTTGTCCACAGACGCTGCTTTAAGGTAATACTGAATAATACTTTCCTCCTGATCTGTAGCACTCATTGTCGTATTATTAAACACCGCATCAAAGTAAACAGCTGCTTCCTGCTGAGTTACTTTTCGTTGACTTAATTGTTTCATCTCATACATATGCTCATCCCAAGTCTTAATTGAAATACCCAATTGCTGTTTGATTTTCTCAGCATCGAACTTGGTACTGTGAGGCACTTTTACAACACCCTCGCCACTAGTCTGACCTCGTATTGCGATGCTTAAAGTGTTATTACACACCACACGTACACTGGTGAATTGCGCAGTGGTGGCTAACGTTCCATCACAAGCTGTTGCTAATAAAATGTAGCCATTACTGACATCTTTCCCTTTTAGTGCTGTGGATTGACCTGTTCTTGCCAATGCCCAGAATTTACGCCCGCCTTTAAGCACTCCTGCTGTTTCTAGTTCAAAGCCCGATTGCTCCGTCAAATCACGGTAAAATTCAAGAATCTCTTTGGGTTGAACTTCCTGATAACGCTGACTTACTACCGATAACGGTGTATGAGTATCTGAACGATACAATACCCGCTGTTCTTCATAAGGCATGATGATACTTTGCCCCCGTTCATTCTTTGCCATAAAACTGACATTGGATGATTCAATCCGCCAGTCCATTCCTGCATGTTGTGCCCATACTTCTATCGGCTGATTCTGAGGGAGTTGGTTACCCAGACCATGCCAAGGGGTTTGACCAACGAATGCCATAGTTTCTATTTGATGTGCCATGATTAATTTCCTTTAAGTGATTTAAATAATTTGAATGCTGTAAAAGATAAGAATTATGCGAAGCCTGATTTCTGAATTTCAAAATGTTCCAGACATTGCTCACACTGGTAATGCAAGGTCACCATGTTGTCCTGATGCTGGACATAGAGCAGAAACATGCCACCAATCACCAAGCCAACAAAGCCACCCAATAAAGGATGAACAGGACTGCGTTTTGACAATTGCATACAAGCTGCTGCCAGAGACATCGGTGAAAATGACGAAAGCTTTGCAAATACGCCTGAAGCAGGTTCAGTCTGGCGTAGTAATTTGATGTGTAATGAGTGACAGTAAGGACATTGGTCCATGTACTTCTTCCTTAAATAAAAGGCATAAAAAAACCACAAGCAATTGCTTGTGGCCTGATTAGATTTATGACGTTTTTTAGATTAACGATTTACTTTTGGAATTGCTAAACCTTTTTTAGCACAAGGTTGGATGCTTTCAATATATTGCCCATCTCCAGTGTCTTTAAAGAAACCATGTTTAGATTTGATTTCTAAACATTGTCCTTTTTTATAAGGCTTTATCTGCTTGGCAACTTTTTCAGGGAAAGCAAAATAGTTGAACACCAATTCACCTTTAGTTGTGGGAAAAATTACCGCCTCTTCGCCAAATCTCATATCTTTTTTTAAGAAAATTTGTTCAGTCTTGGCGACTGCTGATGTTGTTGCCAACACTGCCAGTAGACCACACCCGACCCATTGAAACATTGTCTTATTTGTCATTGTCATATTCCTATTTAAGAATGAAGTTACTACGGTTCATCTGCATTAAAAATTGAATAGAAGAACGATTAGAAACACGGTTTATATCCTTCTTTGAGGACTTGATTGCTGTTCTTGTCCCAGCTCACCACATACCAGGTACATTGGTAACGGTCAGAGTCCCATGCCGCACGGTAAGTTATGGTATTACCTTGTTGACTCCAACCTTCAACTCGTTTAGCTACCTGATCTGAACCAGAGCGCCCCCATACATTCATGAGATTCGACACTAACATTTGGTCAATCGTTGGAATGGTTGCTTTTAAATCGGCTGGAGCAGATTTGATTGGTTTTAATCCGTAACGGGAAGCATTAGAACTTAAAGTTTTTCCTTCATGATATTCAGCATCCACTTCCGAACTAAGATGACCAATACTTGTATCAGCTGCTTTTGCCTGATCAACTGCGGCTATTGCACCTGCAACCGCTTCATCTTCAGCTTGAGAGTTAGCAGAATGTGGCTCAGGTTTTTCCGCCATGCTTTCAATGCCAGTAAAACCTGATTCAGCGGGTTCTGATGACGATTGTTCTGAAGAGGACTGATTTTGTAGTTTAGATTGTTCTAAAGCCAATTGAGCTAACTGAAGTTCATTTTGACGTTTTTGATGTTGATTAAATAGAATTCCACCTGCAATTAACACGACCATCATTACTACAGTTAATAGCCAATATAACGGTGGAATTTTTTGAGTTGAATTAATATTGTTCTTTATCATATTGTCACCTTGAAATTGAGGATATATGGCGTTTTAGGGATGCCTTCATGGAGGTAATATGTAATTGAAAATTCTTTATTTTCAGTTGTTGTCCATATATTGCTTTAGCAATGCCCTCGCCTGATTGATTTGCTGTGCCTGTTGCTCAATGAGTTGTCTTACTGATTCAGGTAAGGTCTGATATTTATCGGGATGGAAATCTGCCATCTTTTTTCGGTAAGCAACTTGTAAGGTTTGCGCACTCAATAGTTCGGGCTGAATCTCAAGAAGTTTGCATGCTTGTCGTTGCTCATGATTCAAATCAGGAACTATTTTTTGATCTTGTTCTTCCGCTAAACATTGATAGATAATTTTGACAAGGTCAGGAAAGACCGCTCTAGAAACATTCGATACTCGGCACAGGTGAACCATAAAGAGATTCGCTTGCTCTTTATCAATTTTTCCAAGTGCCATCGTATAGACCAATCGCTCAATCATTTCCATACGAAGCTGATAAGCCAGCACATCCTTAAGCTCCGCAAAACGATGTAATAAATCTTCATAATCAAAGTTAGGATGTTCAGTTAGTAGGCTTTTAATATATTGCTGTGATGCTTCATCATTCAGTTTGGCAAAATGATCAGATATGGCTTGACTAGACTCAGTACTCCATCTACCTGTATTAAATGTGATGAAGTAAGCAGATAGATCAATGATAATCTTGATATCTGCTTCAATCTTTGAAGAGGTCTGCTGGGTTTCTGTCTTTCCCTGACAAATTTCATTGAGAAATTCAGCTAATGTTCGTACTGCTCCCTTGTCCAGTTGCGTAAAGCTCAGGGTGTCCAACCGATTAAGTACAATGCTATGATTAATGACTCCAATATCATCATCAACACGATGAATAAGGTTTAAAGCATAAGCTGCCTCTTCTCCAAAGCTTTCTTTATAAAAAAGCGTTGTTGCTGTGAGGCATAGCCCTGCTTTGGCACTTCCGAAGACGGTATCGTCAATCAACATTAAAATGTCATCTGGACGAATCCCTTGGGGGAGATAACTCATAGCACCTTGTAGTTTTTTATAAGGAATAGCTGGCGCAAAATAAATGTTTTCACTGGCTCTGAGCATCAGCATCCAGCGGCTTTTTTGCAGTGACTCTATCGATATAACTGACATGGCAATCTCTTATTAGGGTTAGGTACTAGAACAACCAACGAAGAAAATCAGCAGGCCAAACAATTGCGCGACCTAATAAATACATATTTGAAATAACTGGATACTCCCAGATTAAATACAGCCAGTAACCAATAACGATTGTGAAATAAAGACCAACCAATGGATGTTTCATCGTAATTTCCTTTTTTTTTAGATAAGCCTGTCCAACCCGCTATCCGATCACAGCAGGGGGAATTAAAGGCTTAACTAAGATTTAATTTGAAAACTGCTTCTAAAGTTTATGTACGCATTGCTGACCAGACTGAAAAGATACCTCTTCGAAATCTTCAGGCATTTTTACTTGCATCATGCCAATAGCCGTGAGTTTCTCCTCACCATAATGCGCTTCCATCTTGTCGTAGAAGCAGGAGCAGAAACTACGACTACCACCGTTATTCATACAGCCTTGCTTCATTCCCTTTTCAAATTGGGAAGAGCAGCTGCTTATAGAAATGACACAGACACCTAACGCAGCTAATAAAGTTTTATTGATCATTGTTCTATCCAGTGACATAGTCATGGAGCTTAGGCTTTTTTAGGCAATACAAAGCCTTGCCACGGTATATCTCACATGACATTTTTTTAGTTAAATTTTTAGACGAAAAAAACTAAAGCTTGAAGAAGTAGAAGTTCTTCAAACCTATTAAAAACTAATCAGACGGTATAAAAAGAATATGCATAGCCAACTCCTTTATCTTGGGAGTTCTGCCAAAGCATTAGAGAATTATGGTGGCAGAACGAAAGAGGGTTGACAGACTGATAGTAAAGAACCAGCACGCACAAGGCGTCCCCCTTCCGTCCTACCGCAACAAAAAGAGGGACGGGTGTTCCTACATCGAAAAACAAGTTTTCAATGCACTTTACTATTCGGCCTGTCAAAGCCGACTGGCAATGTAGGCCAGCAGGCAAAGGATAATGTGCAATATTTAAAGTGTCAATCATCTATCGACTAAGTCTTAAAGTGATTGTTATTGTTTTTCATTAGATTAGCCCTTTAAACTAACCATTAAGTAAATTTAAGGATGTTTCAGTGCTTCGGTTAAAATGTCTTGGTGGTCCTGTGTATGGACAAGAATATCTCATACACATGATGCGTTTATTTTTAAAGACAAACAGACAGGAAAGCAGACGCGTTATCGTAAACAGACTGTAGACTTCACGCCGCCTCAAGAGTTCTTTATAGCAGAGTCAGATCTTTGCTTTTCGCCTTGCATCACAATTAATAAAGCAGCCTTACTAAAACTAGAATGTATTATATATTTAATACTAGCCATATCTAATATTGACCCTGCCTTATCAAAATGACATGTTATTAGAAATATTACACTTTTTATTTGAGCTTATTGCATATAAAAAGTCCTGAACTAATGTACAGGACTATGAAATCATTTTGTCTTTGAGTGCTCACTCAACAGTTCCCTAATATAATTATTAATCAGAGTATTCATACTTTAATAATTTCCCAGATTCATCCTTAAATATATTAAGAAATATAACTTGGCTATGATTTTTTGTCTTAATACGGATTTTATAATGGTTATGAGCAGGTAAACTAGGCGAACCAGAAAACCGACCTTTCGACACAATACTATAGCTTTCAATCTCTCCGTAATCTTTCTTTAGTTTAGAATCATCAAAAAGTATTTTTTCAATGTATTTAGTATCTTCATCACTCGTCATTGCTTTATCTAGCACAGGCTCTACTAATAGTGCAATTAATAAACCTATTACATTGAAAATAATAAATTTTTTCATGATAGTTACCAATTAGAATAATGACCAAATTCTGCAGATACATTGCCACACACACTTCTGCCAATACGCCATGAAAACTTTTTTGAAGGATCGACAGTAACACCAGATATAACTAATTGAGGTCTGTGGGAGCAATCTAAAAAGTATTTGAATAAATGGAAGCGCCAGAACTGGCGCATTATACTCTTCATCGCTATTTAAAATAGATACTTAAATAGAGTTTATGAATATCCTGTTGCAAACGCGGAGTAACCTGATGTTCCTATCGATTAATGGCATCAAGAGTCTTTGTTCACAGTAATTTAGTATCAAAGCTCTTCTTAACATCAAAAGAATTACGTGATTCTTTTGGCGATCTTCAATTGAATCCATTCATGGATTTCCTGAGCTAGCCACCCTACTCGATTAGTTGATAAATAGATCTGCTTCGGAAAAGTTTCATCATAATATTTAGATTTTGGATCAAGTATCGAATAAATCGTTGCTCGACTAAGGCCAGTGATTTGAATCAATTGTTTGATGTTTAAGATTTGATTGATCTGAAAAGTTTGAGGAGTTAACGCATTCATCTAATTAGTTCCTATTCGATATGAAGGCGTGCTTTCTGCACATAGCATGTGCATCCCAATAAAAAAATACTCATCCAACTGAAAAGGATAAAGTTTCCTACTCCCACATATTGGGAGCAGGAAATATCTTTACTATCAAAACAACCTTAATTAAAGAATGATCCCTTTTTGCCATGGAAAGGCTTAAAGCCAATCGGATAAACACATAGCTTATCCATTTGCTTACTCGTACTTGTTACTGCTCGTGGTAAGTGATCTAGATTTTCCAGTGGATCATTTGGTTCAACCCAGTTAAAAATCTCATCGTTACTCACATCATTAATGATGAATTCACTGTTAGCCTGATTTTCTAGCTGAAATTTATCTAGAAGTATTCCTAAACGAGCTGTTTCTTCAGACCAAAGCTGGGCAATCCAGGCTGCATAGTTGATCTGTTCAGAATAGAAAGTTTTATGAATCGTCATATAGAAACGAATCACATAACGATTTGTCCTAGTATTTCGAATCACATGATAGAAAGTAAACATGACCTGACTGCCATACCAAAGCTGTTGTTTAAGCCTCTTCTCGAAGTTTCTAAATGCCTTCGTCAATTCATTAATGTTGTAAAATGGCTCAGAACCTTCTAAATAACTGAGATAGAACTTAAGATCCATTGCCCCTACACTCAATTCACTCGTTGCACAATAAGCTTCTCGAATAGCATCGATACGCTTCTCATATCGCTCATTACTCTGGTTAATATGTTCATGAAATCCCGTAGTCTCAAAGAGGTCACGTAGCTTTCTCAGAATGTTTTGGATTAACCATTGTTCGTTATGAGAGTTTGAAGGGATAAAAAAAACATCTGAAAGTTTCGCTTGTACCAACGTATGCAAATAGGCCTTATGAAAGCAATTTAACCAAAAGCTAAATTCATAATCCCTTAAACGTAATTGAAGCAAGAAGTTCCAATCATTGATATAGGCTAAGAATACGCTTTCCCATTTATTCACTATCTGCTTTAAATGATCCTCATACTTAACTCCTTCTACAGGCTTACTGAAGTGGATTTCTATATAAAATTCATACACATCATTTTCTAAACGAGGGGCTGTGGTAAGATCTGGTGATTGGTAATTCATCTGAATTGTCCTATGAAATAACTTAATTCATAGGACGCACAACCTGATATTTTTTTACTGATCTGATAACAATAACTTATTAAGCCATGCCGTATCATTCTGATTTCCAGTAAGAACGTATAAAGTATCTATCGGAGGTGGTACAAACTTTATTTGATACTGACGACCATGTGGCTTATAAATCCCCTTAAAAAAGCTCCGCCGTCCTAATGGCTTTACCAATAGCATCTGTCCGTACTTTTCTGGCTCTACTAGATACTGAGCAACCTTTAAAGCATTATGAACCTGCGATGGATGCTCCCGCTTAATCATTCCTATACCGAGAATTCCTTGTCGATCATAGTTGTCCTTAATTTCTTTCGTATTTGAATGTCTACCATAACCAACATGATGAGTTATAGACTCCCACTTCTTAGTCACTTTATCCCCAATATCCCAATCCTGAGCGTGTTTAGAACCGTTGTATATAAGTAAAAGATGTCCGTGATAGCCTTTCGTTACGCCTTGTTCTAAAGCAAGTCCATATCCGAGTAAGTGCTTAAAACAACCATTCTTATCCTTCATAAGTTTGATTAAAGAAGAAATATGAGTATAGAAATCTTTGATAGTAATGATGGGCATAGAAGCCTTTAAATATCCAAGGTCAACTCGAACAATTAAAACCTGATAATGATCATAGATAATAGTCTTTACTTGCTGAAGGAATAATTTCTGATTATCTCTCTCCTGATCTCTAAACTGCCGTATCTCCGCAAGGATAAACGGTCTATGTTTCACTAGAGTTCGGCGAATCTCATTAATCTGATTTAATGAATGCAGATCGAGATAATCTACTAAAGCACACTCACCTCGCCCATCATCTATCCATTGAATGATATTTATAAAAGTTTGAATCGAAGCACTGTACTGAATCTCATCCTGATCAAATGCTTTAAAGGCTGGAGTCAGCTGTTGAAGATAAGTCATAAGTTCCCAGTCACTGATATCAAAATTCAGACTGAGTTCGATAAAGTGGTGAATAGCGGATAAAATGGCGGCTTGATTTGATAGATCAAATGACAACATGAAGAAACCCCTTAGATATGTCTTAATTCATATCTAAGGGGTTATCTATAATTTATGATTGGTTAATCACATAATATTAAATCGTTATATGAACAGAGGTACAGCCCTCTCAGTAACTGTGGACTATTGAGACATAGAATGTAGATATCAGTAGTAAGTAATACAAGTACTAATTAACTTAATAATAATATTTACCGACTTTACCTGAAGTGAGAAACTGAGGCTCTCCAAAGAATGTAGATTTTGACTCTCTCGTATTCCCAATAGATTTATAAAAATTACATTTACGATAGTTAAGGCGAAAATCCATTTTTTACTTACTCAACTGAGCTACTAGTAGCTGATGTTTTTTCACTCTCTTTTCTACTTAAAATGCCATACTGCTCTAGCTTCTCATCTGAAGGACTTATTTGCTGAGACATCATTGTTATGAACCCTGATTCATCAGCAATTGAGGATAGTTCGGTCCGTACTTTAACTACTCCATAAAAAAACTGATCTTCTTTTAATTCCATATCTGGAACAAAGATACAACTATATCGGGTCTGCTCAATGCTTCTCGGTAAAATTCGAAATGCTGGTTTCCTGAAAAGGACTTTATGATTCTTATTACTTGCTCGATCTTGCTTATCAAATTCGTTAGATATCTTCAAAAAGAGATTAATTTGATTAAATGCAATTAAATCCAATGCTGACATCAATACAATATTGAACAAAGCTTGTCTTTTCTCTATCGCGGTGCTTTTTGATAAATACTGTTTATAGTCCTCTTCCGTAAGCTTCTCATTAAATTTAGTGTCAGTAAGTTCTTCACGATAATATTTTTTCCCTAAAAACAAATCCACTTTTTCGTAGTACTGAAGCCTTACCCCAATATCTTGCGAAATTTGCCAATAAAGTAAAGCATCATTGCTATAGATCCCACTACAATGCTGCTCGAGATAGCATTGTAATAAACCATCTCTCTGATTATAGCTATAAACTATTTCTTTAAGTTCGCTAGCACCCAACTGATCAAATCTAATCAATTTAAGAAAATCTTCATCTTTTTCACTTAACTCTTCGACTACCTGAAAAAGGCGCTCATATTCCGCTTGTTGATATTGAATAAAGGATTCTAGATCTCTTACCTTAGATTGAAATAAATAACTGATCGGATCACATAGAAAACTTTCATTCTCTATATCCGAATCTTCTTCTTTAATTTTTCCAGTAATTCTATGTTTAGCATGAACAAGCCGTTTAACTTCGAATTGGTGCTTTTCTGGATATTCAATAATATAAAATCTTCCATGAATAGCAGTCTCTCCCCAGAAAGAGTGAGATAGGTTCAAACTATAAATTGGATCTTCTAATGAAATAAAAGCATTACGGATACCACCTTCAGCTCGACTACGTATGAATCGTAAATTTATTAATTTGTGCAGATACTTATACATCGATAGTTTTTTTAAGCCTGTCGCTTCATATATTTCTGCATTCCCGCAACCCACTACAATACCAAATCGATTGCTATACCTTAATAGCGTCAACAGCAGTAGAGCAGAATGAAAATCCAGATCGCCCTTTTGTCCCAGTGCATTAATCGATATTGTCTCAATAATTCCTAATAACTTTTCAATCATTGGATATAAAGCTAAACGTTGCTTTATTTTATGAATGACCTTTTTATGATGTTCAACATTCTTAGTCTCATTAACTCGTAAACTTTCAAAGTAGTCATCACTAAGTTTTATGTGCCGTACTCTGGCACGCTGCCCATGCTCGGGATAACTCACTGTGAGTAAATTCGCCTGTTGAAGTTCATCAATTACTTTGCGCAATTTTTTATGTTGTACGCCTATTTTGGACGACAGTTGCTGTAAAGGTAACGAACAAACCTCTGTTCCAAATGCCTGAACGAAACGTATAAACACCCAATGCCCATATGGAGATAAGTTACTTTTATTTTTCTGGTTTAATCTCAAAAGATGTAACGTATAAATGGTCAGGTCCGCTTTATTCATTATCTTTCCCATATACACATGTTCACCTAAAGATAACACTATATGTAAAGCTAGGCATGAAAATATACTTATATAAATTAATTCAATTAATTAACATTTATTTAATGTTTTGTTAATATTTATTAAACATTAAACACATTAGGATCAAAAAATATGGCTAACAAAAAAATGGGCCTCCAAACTTGGATTGAGAAAGATAAGGAATTAAAAATAGAATTTTTGAAATATGAAATATCTCTTCAACGACTCATTTCAGGACATACCATAGATAATGGAGCAATAGAAAATTTTATAGCAGACACACGATATAAACAGACTCCTAATTTTTCTTATAGTTTTTCTTATATTTTTGACAACTTTCCTAACCTAGGTACTATTTCAATTTATCTTTCAGTAGGTACATTCGAACAACTTAAAAAAAATTTCCGTACCTTCAAATTTCAGAAAATGAATACTTCACAAAACCGTATTAAAAAACAAATTTATCTAGATCAAAAAGTACTTACTCGGCTAGAGAGAATCATGATTGATAACAATCTAACCTCGTTACAGAACAGTATTAATTTTGTTCTAGATGAAAATAACTTTCAGTTAAAGAAAAAAAATGAACAGATCAAACAATTTTCAGAACAACAAAAAGTATTGCAGGAGCAACTCCATCAAGCTCAATACCAATTGTCTGATAATGCTCAAATCATTAATCAGCTTCAAATGAATAGGTATCGATTGGAAAATAAGCTAGAAACTTATGTTGAAGCAACCTTACTTCCAATGATCGCTACTCGCCTTCAAGAAATTCTCAAAAATGAATTAGTACCCATAACTGATCAACAGTTTGATTCCATAGACTTAGACACAATTATTTCTAAAAAATTAAAATCAGAGGTTATTGGGCAACTATATTATTATTTTATCTCAGCTAAAGAGTCTAATTAAATACTCACACAAGGTAACACGGAACAATTCAAATTTAAACTCATGTCCAAAACAAACTAAATTATTCTTATTTTGACTATTCTAATCCAAGTTTTAATGTGGGATAGTTTGAGGCTTAAAGCAATATAAAAAATAATCCACTTTAAAAATAAATTCTTATTTATAATTTTGACGGAAGCGGCGACAGTCAAAAAATCTAAGCCAAATATGAATAAAATATATTAAAGTTTTTTTCTACTCTATTTCTACTACTATTTTTACTACTTAAAAATCCCGAAAATTATTTATTTAAATCATGTTCAAAGGTTTAGGTCTTTAAAGGAAAATATTCAACAAGGCCTTTCGCTCACACTATTGAGGATGAAGCTAATCCCAAATATAGGCAAAACACTAGGATTGAAATTTAATTTAATCGCTGGAATCTACAACAGAGAATTGAGTGCAAAAGGATTTATGAAAGAAGTCTATTGTTCATTATTAATAAATTAGTATAATTACATATAAAATCATTAAAGTTAAAATTATGTTTTCTAAAAACAGATTTGAATCAATAGCACGTCAAAAATCTGCTTCAAACTACACATCAACAATTCTTAATGAAAATAGAAAATTTAGCAGATCTGCCTCTACAACCAGCATTTTTTTGTCACATTCTCATAAGGAGAAAGAGTTTGTTAAATTTGCAAAAGTTTTCTTTGAAAATTTAGGAATGAATATTTATGTAGATTGGGCAGATGAAACAATGCCTGAAAGTACAAATGGCATTACTGCTCAAAAAATTAAAAATCAAATCATTTCGGTAAATGATAAATTCATTTTACTCGCTACAAATGAAGCATTAGCATCAAGATGGTGTAACTGGGAGGTTGGTATAGCTGATCCATTCAAGCTACCAAATGATAAAATTGCTTTATTACCATTGATTGAAACTTCAGGAGCCTGGAATGGTAATGAATATCTACAGATTTATCCCTATATTAAGGAAAGTTTAACCTCAACTGGTGAGTATTATATTTGGTATCCTAATGGTGAATGTAAAAATTTAAAAACATGGTTAAAAGGTTAATTAGTAATGAGTTTTACCAAACCACAAGAAAAATTTATAAATGAATACGTTAAAGCCATTCAAGATGGCAATGCAGCAATTTTTGCTGGAGCTGGTCTATCTGCATCTTTAGGATTTGTTAATTGGAAAGAACTTTTGAGGGATCTAGCTGATGATCTGAATCTTGATATTGATAAAGAAACGGACCTTGTCTCGATAGCTCAATATCATTCCAATAAATTTAACAGAACTCGTATTAACGAGAAAATTATTAATGAATTTACAACTTTAGAAAAAGGCAGTGAAAATCATCAAATTTTAAGCAGATTAGATATAGATACCTATTGGACAACAAATTATGATCAACTTCTTGAAAAAACTTTAGAAAATAATGGAAAGAAAGTTGATAAAAAAGTTACCAATGAAGATTTTTCGAGATATATAAAGAGAAAAGATGCAACAGTTTATAAAATGCATGGGGATAAAGATGCACCACACAATGCAGTTTTAACAAAAAATGATTATGAAGATTATCATGATAGTAGAGAGTTATTCTCAACAGTATTAAGAGGTGACCTGCTTTCGAAAGTTTTTTTATTCATAGGCTTTAGTTTTGATGACCCTAACATAGACTACATTTTAAGTAGAATTAGGATTTTGTTAAAAGATAACACTCCTAAACACTATTGTTTCTTTAAAGAGATTGATAAAAATAGCTTTAAAGAAGAACAAGACTACTTATATGCAAAAATAAGACAAGATTTAAAAATCCAAGATCTCATGAGGTATGGTATTCATGCTGTCCTAGTAGACGATTATCCAACTATTACTAAAATACTTAAAGCAATTGAGAATCGTGTAAAGCGGAAAAACATTTTTATTTCAGGTGCTGTGGAAGATTATGAACCTTTTGGAAAAGAAAAAGCTGAAAATTTAATTTTTAATCTAAGCTATAAATTAGCAGAGAAAAATTACAAAATTATCTCAGGTTATGGCTTGGGTATAGGAAGCTTAGTGATTAACGGTGCTTTAGAATTTAAAGTAAATTCAGCATATAGAAAACTTGATGATTTACTTATTTTAAGGCCATTCCCTCAAATTAACCCAACCGCTGAAAAAAATACGATATATAGAGAAGAAATGATAGCCCAAGCTGGGATAGCCCTCTTCTTTTTTGGAAACAAAAAAGACAATGTGTCCGATACAATTGTAGATTCAAAAGGTATGAATGAAGAATTTAATTTGTGTCTCAAAAATAATGTAATTCCAATACCAATAGGTGCAACTGGTTATGTTGCTAAAAAATTATGGGAAAGAGTTAGTATAAACTATAGTCAATACTATCCTGATAATATTGAATTCATTGATACTTTAAATAAAATCAATGAAATTGATAATTCAATTGATAGTTTAATTTCAAATATTTTAAAAGCAATTAGTTTACTTCAAAAGGTTTGAATATTTATGAAAAGACAGGTTTTTTATAGTTTCCACTATGAAAATGATGTAATGAGAGTCCAACAAATCCGCAATATTGGAAGTTTAGAAGGTAATACACCCGTTTCTGCTAATGACTGGGAAACTCTAAAACGTAGCGGTGATATAGCAATAAAAAATTGGATTGATAATCAATTTAAATACAAAAATTGTTTAATAGTTCTTATCGGCTCTGATACAGCAAATAGAAAATGGGTTAAATATGAAATTGAAAGAGCTTGGCAGTTAGGTAAAGCTGTTTTGGGTATTTATATACACAATATCAAATGCCCACGAAGTGGCACATCCGTCAGAGGAAACAATCCATTTTCTGAGTTTACAATAAATGGAAATAATTTTTCGAATTACGTAGATTGTTATGATCCTAACCCTTCAGATGCTTATAATGACATTAGATTGAATATTGAAAGTTGGATTGAGAGAGCAATTCAAAGAAGAAAGACCGCATAAGCGGTCTTTTTTTATATCTTAAAGGTAGCTTTGGATTCTCTTAGATTAAGTTCTTGAAGATGTTGATTGGGTAACTACCCTGTATAGATTCTATTTGATCACTATCGAGTAAACCTTGCCCCAACTAATCAAGCGTCAATTAAATTCCGGGCATAAAAACTCAATATAGGTACTAAGCAAATGACTTGGGTTTTCAATAAGTGACTTTTTTCTCAAGTTTTATTTGATTTTTTTATCTTTTAAGATTGGATTGATTAATTCCTGATTGGTATAAATTTTTAAGTCCAACCGAAAGTACTTCCAATACTCTAGTATAAAGTCTAAGACATAATGTGACACATTTTTAAAATGGGGATAATCTAAATGTATAATTTTACCATCCCTGGCAGAAAGCATCGCTTTAGCAACACTATAATTTTTTCTAGGTCAGGCTGCACATCAATCAATTTAAAAAATTCTTTTAGATGCCGATAAGTGGGATTCAACTTATCGTTCACTACGCTTGAAAATACATGATTTTCCAATACAAAGATTTTATATAATCTTCAATGATACTTTTATAATTTGCAAAAATTGATTTTTAACTTTTTATCCTTTTAAAATATCTAAATAATCAGCCCACTTCTGTAACCAAATTGCACATTCTTTTTCATAAGTATACAAATTATAGGTCCCTTCAATTCCTTTTTTCGAATGGCCAAGCACGGCTTCTGCAATATCTGTTGGGCAGCCTAACCTTGATAAATTTGTTCTCAAGGTTCGTCTCAAATCATGAGGGTTCCAATCTTTCATATCTTTTGGCCATAGTTGACAAGGTTGGAGTTTATAATTTTTTGCTCTATTTTCATCTTTCAACACCCACTTAACCTCTGTTATTGTTTTCTGCGCTATTGATTTACCAGTTCGGATTGAGGGAAATAAATATTTATTATTTAAACTCGGAAGCTCTTTTAAATACTCCATACATTGCCTAGATAATTGAACAAAACGTTCAGTACCATTTTTGGTTCCTTTTAAATGCCAAATTGCTTTTTCAAAATTAATATCTATCCATTCAGCAGAACAAATTTCTCCTGTACGAGCGCCTGTCCAGAGTGCAAGCATTAATATGCTTTTATGGTGTTTCGAAAATCCTGATATTGGTATCCAAGAAAGTACATGTTTTAACTCAGACTCAGAAAGTACACGAGTACGTTTATTGCAGGTAAGTTTAATCCTTGTTTGTTTTAAACTCGATTTAGCTAGTAATGCAGGATTAGCAAAATTTTCTGGAAAGTAATCCAAACCAATTGCATAATCATAAGCAGCTATTAACCCTGATAATACTCTTCCAGCCTGGACCTGCGCCCCTCGATCAATAATTCCTTTAATAAGCTCCACAATATCTTTTCTTACTAAACCTTCAGCCGGTACATTACCTAATTTAGCGACTACATCCACATATAAAGTCCTTCTAACCTCTTGTTGACCTTTTAAAATACGTGAACCTTTAATAATTCTTTTAGCCCCAGTACGTTGATCAATAATCACCCTATCCTCAACTACCTCAGTTAAGTAGAGATCAATTACATCTTTTAAAGTAAATATTTTAAGAGGAATTTCTGACTTTACTTTTTTTTGTTTTGAGGCAATTTTCTGTTCTTTCCTTTCCGATGCAGGGCAAATACCTTCTGATCTTAAAAGCTTCAACTTTTGAAGTTCAATACGCGCCTCAGCTAAAGACATATGAGGATAATTACCCAAAGTGATTTTCTTTAAGGAGTTATCTATCGGACTTCTATAACGGTAAACAAAGCTTTTAAGACCTGTTTTTCCACAAGTCACTCGTAAACCAATATATTCTCCAATATCACTTTTATCTGGATCTCCAACCTTCATCTTTTCTATTGCACGGGCTGATAAAGCTACTTTCTTTTTATTGTTTATTTCCTTGCTCATTTTAGGAATCCTTTTTGTTAGTCAATTTCAATTTGTTCATATGGCAACCGTGAAAATTTAAGTTAATCTTTCGCCCATTGTTGACTCAATTTTGACACAAAAAAAGGTACACTAAAAGGTATACTTTTTCCCTAGATTAGGTCAGATTTGTACAGATGTAGTTAGAATCGGTTAGACTACCAACCCTCTACAACAAAAGTTTTTATTGTTTAAATTTAATAACTTAATCACACAAAAAAGCTTAAAAACAATATGCTCCAGAAATTCTCACACACCTCTGGCATGGCAAAGTCTTTATTCGTGAACTCTTTTCACCTTCTGAGCATTTATTAAATTTTATTGAATTTGCAGGCATGAGAAAATTTTTTCTTATTCGTAAGCTCATTAGTCAAGTTGCTGGTTTAGATGAAAATGATCCAGCTGTTTTGCCTTGTATTTTAAGCGTGATGACACCTTGCATGATGCTCATTATTGCTGGACCAAATGCTCAAGCACCTGAGCCACTTAAAAATATTGCCCAGATGCCATTACATGATTTAGTTGAACATTTTAAGAAATTTTCTTTAGCTGGCTTAAAAGCAATTAGCCAAGCAAATCTTAAAAATTAGCTATTTAAACATTGCAGAATTGCTTGTACTGGATCTTCTGTATTTCCAGAAATAAGTTGTTTATGCATGGTTAAATGTTGCATCACTTGAATTTGAGCTGTCTCAACATTCATTAATTTTTCTATTTCACTTGCCAAATGTTCTGGTGTGGCATCAGCTTGAATCAGCTCTTCAATGACTTTTTTACCCGCAATAATATTAGGCAAAGAATAATAAGGAATTTTCACCAAAAGCTTAGCAATTATATAGGTCAACCAATGCAATTTATAGAAAGTGACCATTGGTCTATGCATTAACATGGCTTCTAATGTTGCAGTTCCAGAAGCTAAAGCAATGATGTCACTTGCATTCATGACCATACGACCAACTTTAGACTCGCTATCTGTATTTTCTAAAATATGAATTACAGTTTTCAAATTAGGCGCTAATTGTTCAACACCCTGCTCAATCTGTTGTTTTCGTGCATCGTTAATTGCGGGAATTAAAAATTGAATATCTGGATATTTCTTATGCAGAATATTGGCAGTTCCAAGCAACATAGGTAAAAGTCTTTCTACCTCACCTTTTCGGCTGCCTGGTAATAAAGCAATATGTTTTTGATTTTCATTAAGACCTAATTGCTGTTTGGCAATTTGGATTGGATTTTCAAGTGGCAATTGTTTAGCTAATGGGTGGCCTACAAATGCTGCTGGAACTTCATATCGTTCATAAAAAACTTTT
>Ga0157373_10001294_pt1 | contig 19105 bp, 17 predicted proteins | sample C65metaG_FD_113460 | JGI IMG/M metagenome (GOLD analysis project Ga0157373, IMG submission 113460) | Corn rhizosphere microbial communities from Kellogg Biological Station, Michigan, USA - C6-5 metaG | ecosystem: Host-associated > Plants > Roots > Rhizosphere > Soil | place: USA: Michigan... | reverse complement strand
TGCGTTGGTGGGTGCGCTGTTCGCCATGATTTCCTATTCGAGCCTGGCCGCCGTGCTACTGACCGCCACACTGGCCGGCGCGGCCGTGATCAGCCTGCCGGTGGCCATCGGCCTGGTGATCGGCGCCAACATCGGCAGCGGCGTGCTGGCGTTCCTCAGCACCAGCATGCAGAACGCTGCCGGACGGCAGGTCGCGCTGGGCAGCCTGCTGTACAAGCTGATTGGATTGCTGCTGATCATTCCAGCGCTCGACCCTCTGGTCGGGTGGTTGGACAGCCTGGATTTCAGTCCTCAGGAAACCGTCATCGGCTTTCACCTGCTCTACAACTCCGTGCGCTGCCTGGTGCTGCTGCCCAGCGTCGCGCCGATGGCCAGGTTATGCGCCTGGCTGCTGCCCGAGCGCGCGGAAACCAATGGCACCGCCAAGCCCCGGCACCTGGATCCCACGGCCCTCGCCACGCCGAGCCTGGCCCTGGCGAATGCGGCCCGGGAGACGTTGCGCATCGGCGACCTGATCGAAAACATGCTCGAAGCCATGCTCGACGTGCTGCGCGGCCAGCAGACGGCACTCACCCAGGAGGTGCGGCGCGTGAGCGATGATGTCGAGGTGCTGTGCAGTGCCATCAAGTTGTATATGGCCCAGATGCCCCGCGAAGACCTCAGTGAACAGGACAGTCGCCGATGGGCGGAGATCATCGAGCTGGCGATCAACCTGAAGCTCGGCAGCGACCTCATCGAGCGCATGCTGCGCAAGGTCCAGCAGCAGAAAACCTCGCAACGCCTGTCCTTTTCCGAGGTGGGCCTGGAAGAGTTGGCGGGGTTGCACAGCCACTTGATCGCCAACCTGCGGCTGGGCTTGTCGGTGTTTCTCAGTGGCGATCGGGAAAGCGCCCGCCAGTTGCTGCGTGAGAAACGTCGCTTTCGCGCCCAGGAAAGACGAATGGCCCATGCCCACGTCAGCCGCTTGCAGCGCAAGATCGTACAAAGCCTGGAGACCAGTTCCCTGCACCTGGACCTGATCGCTGACATGCGGCGCCTCAATTCGCTGTTCTGCGGCAGCGCCTACGTGGTGCTGGAAACGGCTGAGATCGGTGCCCTGGCGGCGGATGAAATGTCCGACATTACCCACTCGCCTTGAACATCTGGCGCATTGTTCAGTCAGTAGGGTTGGACTGTCAGTCGCCGGGAAGCCGTTTATGCGTGGTCTGTTATTCGCTCTTTTCTTGTTCGGTTCGCTGCCTGCGGTGGCCCTCGACCGGTTCCAGGTCGAAGGCTACACGCTGCCCAATGGCATGCAGCTGCTGCTCAAGCCCGGCAGCGAGCGCGGCCACGTCGCCATCCGGCTGGTGGTGGGTGTAGGCCTGGATGACTTCAGTTGCGCCGACAAGGAACTGCCGCACCTGCTCGAGCATGCGCTGTTCAGCGGGGTCGATGAAGGTGGCGAAGGCGCCTTGGAAGAGCGGATGCAAGCGCTGGGTGGCGAGTGGAACGCGTTCACCAGCCATGCCGACACCACATTTGTCATCGAGGCCCCGGCGAGCAATCAGCGCAAGATCCTCGACCTGCTGCTGGCGGTGCTGACCCGTACCCGCATCGACGAAAAGGCCCTGGAGGCAGCGAAACGGGTGGTCGAACGCGAGGACGGCGGCCACTACACCCACCTGCAACGCTGGCTCGACCGCCAGGACCTTGGACACAAGGCCAGCAACCAGCTGGCGGTGGAGTTGGGCCTGCGCTGCGCGGAACGGGCCGAGGTCGAGCACCACACCCTCGCCCGGCTCGAACAGGTTCGCAAAGCCTGGTATGCGCCGAACAACATGACGCTGATCGTGGTCGGTGACCTCGATCGCTGGCTGCCGGCCTACCTGGAGCGCACCTACGGCAAACTCAAACCGGTCGAGCCCAGTGTCCATGAAGCATTGCCACAGATCCGCTACAGCGCCGTCACCAAGCGCAACCTGACCCGCAGCCTGGTGGGCGATGGCGCCAAGCTGCACTGGTTGTTCCCGGAGCCGGTGCTGGAACAGCAACACGACGAAACCTTCGACCTGCTGAAGAATTATCTGGACTGGGCCCTTTACCGCCAGCTGCGCCTGGCCCGCAGCCTGTCCTATGGCCCGTGGGTGGAGCGTGAAGTGTTCGGTGGCGTCGGCTTTCTCAGCCTGAACGCGGACCTGGCCCGCGAAGACCTGCCGCAAGCCGAACAGGCGCTCGAAGAGTTGCGCAGGACGTTGCTCAAGGACGGGCTGGACCCCGACAGCTTCATGCGCATCAAACGGGCAGCCATTGCCCACCAGACCTGGGCAGTTCAAGGTAACAGTGCGCTGGCCGATTATTACTGGGGCGCCCTGGGCGACTATGAAGACGGCCGCTTCGCCAACCCGGCCGTGCGTTTGCAGGCGGTAAGCCTGGAACAGGCCAACCAGGCCCTGCGCGAACTGCTCAAGGACCCGGGCTACCTGCGCATCGAGAAGCCGTTGCTCGGTGACGATGAGCTGGTGTGGGGGGTGAGCGGCTTGCTGGGGGTGTTGCTGTTAGGGTTGGTGGCGGGGCGGTTGCGTCGCCGGGTTTGAGCAGCAAGGCGTGAGGACGCAAAGCCGGTGGGAGCAAGGCTTGCCCGCGATAACGTTGGTGACGTCTTTCAGAATAGCGTCGCCTGTGTCGCGAGCAAGCTTTGCTCCCACAGTCCCCGACCACAGAAGCGGATGCGAGCCTCGCCATGCAGGTGTCCGGACGCTACTCTGTCAGGGATATTTCCTACGACTTACTGTGAAACCGCCTAATGCAGACCATGACTCATTACATCCAGCGCATTCTTGAATTGATGAAGCGCTACCCAGGGGTCATTGCGCTCGGCGGTTTCATCTCCGGCGCCGGCAGTTTCATACTGGTGGACCGCCAGCAAAGCCTGGCAACCTGGATCGCCATCCTGATGCTGGTGAGCTGGCTCTGGCTGATGCTGGAAAACAGCCTGACCCGGCTGTTCGCGCGAATTTTCAAGCGGGAAATACCGCAGCCGTTGTTGCGTTATGCCACGCAGATGATTCACCAGGAAAGCCTGTTCTTTGTCCTGCCGTTCTTCCTGATCACCACCACCTGGAACAGCAGCCAGCTGATTTTCACCGGCTTGCTGGGGGCGTCAGGGCTGATTTCGATCACCGATCCGCTGTATTACAAATGGCTGGCGCCCCGACGCTGGGCGTTCCTGGCGTTGCACACGCTGACACTGTTCGCCGCCCTGCTCACCGCGCTGCCGATCATCATGCACCTGACCACCGACCAGAGCTTCAAGCTCGCGCTGGGCATCTCCATGCTGTTGTCGTTCCCGAGCCTGGCCTCGATCTTTCCGATTCGCACCGTGCGCAACGCCCTGGCGATTCTGTGCATCACCCTGGGGATTGGCGCCGCCGGATGGGTGCTGCGCTCCTGGGTACCGCCGGCCACGCTGTGGATGACCGAAGTGTCGATCAGCACGCAATTGGAAGACCGCACACCCGGCGACAGCCTCAAGGAAGTCAGCGCCGCCCAGATCCGCGGCAACGGCCTGTATGCCTATACCGCCATCAATGCGCCGCGGGGGTTGGATGAGCGGATCTATCACGTCTGGCAGTTCAACGGCAAAGAGGTGGACCGCATCGCCCTGGACATTCATGGCGGACGCAAGGAAGGCTACCGCGCCTGGACCCACAAGCAGAATTTCCCGGACAACCCGACAGGCAAATGGCAGGTACGGGTGCTGACGGAAAACGGGCAGATGATCGGGGTGCTGCGGTTCAACGTAACCGAATGAGCAGGACGAGCCCTGATACCAGTCAGCTAAGAATCAAACGACTCAAAACCCGTGGGAGCCAAGCTTGCTCGCGATTGCGGTAAGTCAGTCAGCAACAATGTGACTGGTCTGTCGCTATCGCGAGCAAGCTTGGCTCCCACATTAGGTTTGTGGCTTGACAGACTTGCATTAGGGCAAAGCCCGCTCCCACAGAAACTCGGTGTCAGCCGAAGAACCAGTAGCAGACCCCGATGGCCCCCAGCACGCCGGCCAGCTCCGCCAGCAACGCACAGCCCACCGCATGCCGCGCCCGCTGGATGCCCACGGCACCGAAGTACACCGCCAGCACATAGAACGTGGTCTCGGTGCTGCCCTGGATGGTTGCAGCCACCAGAGACGGGAAGCTGTCCACGCCGGACGTCTTCATGGTTTCGATCAGCATCGCCCGGGCGGCGCTGCCGGAGAATGGCTTGACCATTGCGGTCGGCAAGGCGTCGACGAAACGCGTGTCCCAGCCGGCCCACTGCACCAGGTGCCGGATACCGTCCAGACCGAAATCCAGCGCTCCCGAAGCTCGTAGTACACCGACCGCGCACAGCATCGCCACCAGGTACGGCAACAGGCTCTTGGCAACGTCGAACCCCTCCTTGGCTCCCTCGACGAACGCTTCGTACACCTTGACCTTGCGCAGGGCGCCTACCACCAGGAACAGGATGATCAGGCCGAACAGTGTCAGGTTGCCGAGGATCGAGGACAGGCCCGCCAGAGCCGTGGCCGAGAGCGTCGCCAGCAATGCCATGAACCCGCCCAGCGCCAGCGCACCGGGGATCAGGTAAGCCAGCACCACCGGATCCCACAGGCGCAGGCGCTGCATGAAGGCCACCGACAGCAGCCCCACCAGGGTCGAGCAACTGGTGGCGAGCAGGATTGGCAGGAATACCAGGGTCGGGTCCGGCGCGCCTTGCTGGGCGCGGTACATGAAGATCGTCACCGGCAGCAGCGTCAGCGACGAGGCATTGAGCACCAGGAACAGGATCTGCGCATTGCTGGCGATGGTCGGGCTGGGGTTCAGGTCCTGCAGGGCGCGCATGGCCTTCAGGCCGATGGGGGTGGCGGCGTTGTCCAGGCCCAGGCCGTTGGCGGCGAAATTGAGCGTGATCAGGCCAATGGCCGGATGCCCCGGTGGCACCTCCGGCATCAGCCGCAGGAACAGCGGGCCGAGGGCCTTGGCCAACCAGTCGACGATGCCGGCCTTTTCGGCAATCCGCAGGAATCCCAGCCACAGGGTCAAGGTGCCGAACAGCAGGACCATCACCTCCACCGACAGCTTGGCCATGGCGAAAATGCTTTCCACCATCGCCGCGAAGATGCCGGCGTTGCCACCCACCAGCCACTGCATCAGCGCCGAGACGGCCGCCACGATAAAGAAGCCAAGCCACAGGCCATTGAGCATCGGTTAAATCCCCCGGAAGATGCCGCGAATGATAGCGGGGCCGGCAGAAACGACAAACCCCGGATTTCTCCGGGGTTCAGACAGGGTACATAGAGCATTCCCTGTGGGAACAAAGCTTGCTCGCGATCAGCGAAAGGTCTGCTGGCTCAATGTGGCTGACAGACTGCTACCGCGAGCAAGCTTTGCTCCCACAGGTATTTTTGCTCTCACAAACATTTCAGTTCCAGGCGGATCAGCGACTGGAAGGCTCACCGGCCGGCAGCGGCTCCTTGCTGCGCCAGTGCGGCAGGGAATTCCAGTAGCGCTGGCCCTTGGCGTCATCGTACATGCCTTCCCAGCGCGAGATTACCAGCACGGCCAGGGCGTTTCCGATCACGTTCAATGCGGTACGGGCCATGTCCATGACACGGTCGACACCGGCGATGAAGGCCAGACCTTCCAGCGGGATACCGACGCTGCCCAGGGTCGCCAGCAGGACCACGAAGGACACGCCCGGCACGCCGGCGATCCCCTTGGAGGTGACCATCAGCGTCAGCACCAGTAGCAATTGCTGGCTGATGGACAGATCGATGCCGTACAGCTGGGCGATGAAAATCGCCGCGATGCTCTGGTACAGCGTCGAACCATCGAGGTTGAACGAATAACCGGTCGGCACCACGAAGCTGCAGATGGCTTTCGGGGCTCCGTAGGCTTCCATCTTCTCGATCACACGCGGCAACACGGTCTCGGAGCTGGGGTGGAGTAGGCCAGCACCAGTTCGTCCTTGAAGATGCGCATCAGCCTGAGCACCGAGAAACCGAACAGACGGGCGATCAGGCCCAGGACCACGAAAGCGAAGAAAGCGATGGCGACGTAAACCAGGATCACCAGTTTCGCCAGCGGCAGCAGAGAGGCGAAACCGAAGTTCGCCACAGTCACTGCGATCAGCGCGAACACGCCGATCGGGGCGTACTGCATGATCATATGGGTGACCTTGAACATGCTTTCGGACACGCCCTGGAACATCTTCACCAGCGGCTCGCGCAGGTCCGATTGCAGGCTGGAAAGACCCAGGCCGAACAGTACGGAGAAGAAAATGATCGGCAGCATCTCGCCACGAGTCAGCGCGGCGAAGATGTTCGACGGGATCAGATTGAGAATGGTCTGGACGAAGGCATGCTCATGCTGCACTTCGGCGGCCGTGGCCTGGTACTTGGAAATGTCCACCGTGCCCAGGGTGCTCATGTCGATGCCGGTGCCCGGATGGAAGAAGTTCGCCAGCAGCAGTCCGACGACAATGGCGATGGTGGTGACGATTTCAAAGTAGAGGATCGTCTTGAGGCCGATACGCCCGAGCTTCTTCGCGTCACCGACCCCGGCAATGCCGACGATCAGCGAGGAAATCACGATCGGGATCACGATCATCTTGATCAGACGGATAAAGATATCGCCCGCCGGTTGCAGCACGTTGCTGATCCACCAGGCCTTCTCGGCACTGAAATGGTTGAGCAGCGCGCCCAGTGCAATCCCGAGCACGAGACCGATGAGGATCTGCCAGGCGAGGCTTAATTTTGCCTTCTTCATATCGTTACCCTTACTTCGTTTGGACTCGGACAGAAGCGCAAATCGAACCGCCCCATGGCGATACGAGTCGTGCTCCTGCCCCCGTATAAGGTCACCCCGAGCGCGCACTGGCGGCTTACGGGCGGGCGAAAAAAGGCGCAACTATTGCGATGCGAGGTGGGCACGTCTAATGCCGTAAACGCCTACCCTATGCCGAATCGGCATGAGATTTTCAAAACGAAACTCGCATCCCAAGTGGACCGAATGCGCCATTTCATCAGGCATAAATGCCGTAAACCGGCGGTTTCAGCGTAGCCGGGCTTTATTTCACTTGTCGGAAAAACCGATGAAACGGCTACCCGCTGACGAGCCGAGGGCAACGGCAAGCGCTGGAAAGCTCTCCGATATACGGTCAGACGACAGGGAAAGGAGAGAAGTGACGGGACAAAATGCCGCACAGTGTGGGCGGGTGTGAAGTTCGAATAACCAGCCGCTCTGGAACGGGCTTCTTACTGGTTAAGCTCTACGCAGGTTCGCCAAGCCGTTACGTTTGCACGAACCTGCGTCGCAGCTTTTTCCTGACCCGGCCCTTTCGCAGGCACCCCTTGTGCCCGTAGGTCACTCCGACCCTGAATGGTCAGAACGTCCCGGCCCCCTGGTCATGCATCGGCCCTCCTCGGGCTGTGCAGGGGAAAAGCGAGGCTGCTTTTCCCGTTATCCAGAACTTAGTACCAGTTGGGATCTTTCTTGAGTTGTTCCATTAACAGTTCTTGCATACCTTCATCGGGATTGCCGAGGAAGCGGTAGTTGGCATGACGGCTTGGCGACTTGTCGGCGGGCAACCCGGCGGGTACCTCCACCAGCAAGGCGTAGGCCTTGTCCTTGTCGAAACTGAAAGCCACGAACAAGCGCTCGTTGCGGCACGTCGCCTGGGTTTCACAGAGTGGACCCACCAGATATTTGTCGCCGTCTTCCTCGACAGCGTTCATCTGTTCCGAATCGCCTGACAGATTCATGACCCATTCCGGCAGGCGCTCTTCTTTCTTGACGACGTGCTGCCAGGTTTCACGGTACTGCGCGTCAGCCTCAAGCAATTGATTGACCCGCATTTGTCCGTCATTGGCAGCCATTGCCATGACACTGCCGCCCAGTAGCAGGGCGGCGGCCAGTCCTTTCAATGCAGCGTTCATGGTCAGCCTCGGCCGCGACGACCAAAGAAGAACGAGGCGATGAACATCACCAGGAACACGACAAAGAGAATCTTGGCGATGCCCGTGGCGGTGACGGCGATACCACCGAAGCCCAGGACCGCAGCGATGATGGCAATGATCAGGAAGGTAATTGCCCAGCTCAACATGGTGATTCTCCTTACGCTTTTCTATTTAGTTAGGGACTGCTTGGAATGGTTCCGGACGCGTCGGACGCACGGTCATCGGGTTAAAACACCCAGCGCTCCTGACGGGGCATGTCGGTGATCGGCTGAGCCTGATCGACATCCATCATCCGCATCGAGGAGGATGCTTCCGAGACGCTGCTGACGGCACTGAAGTGGGTTTGAGGAGCTCGATGAATCGACACCGGCGCTGGCTCGGGCTGCTGGCTGTAGTGCCAGAGGAGCAGTTGCTGGCCCACGACGAGGGTCACCAGCAATGCCAGAACAGCCCACAACCCCTGCTGGATGTGCAGGGAGGTAATGGGTAATCGGGCGGCACGTTGCAAATTCATCCTGGAATTCCTCCCCACCCCGGGTGGTGATCTGGTTGAGGCGCTCTAACGCCACGATGACCAGACTATTGCAGGCGGCATGCCAGAATTTTATCGAGAAAAACCCTTTAATAATCATACGGTTACATCTGATCCGTAAAATTGCAAAAGCGCATCCTGCACGATGGCCCTGGACGGAGTCGTGCGTATTGCACGAATGAAGGGGAGAAAGGCGATCGGATTCTTTTTGAATTGCCGACCGTAAATAGCGGTCGGAATGGGCAGGCCTGCTCACTCATCGCGGACGAACCCGAAAAAACATACACAAATCAGGTCTTTAGAACACCACAGCTCACGGCGACCCTTTCTATAGGTAATATTCGCTCAGAATCGACCATGCAACTTGCCCGATTTTTCTGACACTAACCAACATCATTCATTAAAGGAGCGTAGGAAAAATGGAATCAGCCACTGAGCATCAAGGCCGCATTCTGCTGGTAGACGATGAGTCCGCCATCCTGCGTACGTTCCGCTATTGCCTCGAAGACGAAGGCTATACCGTCGCCACCGCCAACAGCGCCGCTCAGGCCGACACGTTGTTGCGGCGCCAGGTATTCGACCTGTGTTTTCTCGATCTTCGCCTGGGCGAAGACAACGGCCTCGATGTGCTGGCCCAGATGCGCATCCAGGCGCCGTGGATGCGCGTGGTGATCGTCACCGCCCATTCGGCAGTCGACACTGCGGTGGACGCTATCCAGGCCGGTGCGGCCGACTATCTGGGCAAGCCGTGCAGCCCGGATCAGTTGCGTCTGGCGACCGCCAAGCAACTGGAAGTCCGCCAGTTGTCGGCAAGGCTGGAAGCGCTGGAAGGCGAGATACGTAAACCCAAGGACGGCCTTGACTCCCACAGCCCGGCAATGAAGGTGGTGCTGGAGACTGCCCGCCAGGTGGCCAGCACTGATGCCAATATCCTGATTCTTGGCGAGTCCGGTACCGGTAAGGGAGAACTGGCCCGGGCGATCCATGGCTGGAGCAAACGCGCAAAAAAATCCTGTGTCACCATCAATTGTCCGTCGCTGACAACCGAGCTGATGGAAAGTGAATTGTTCGGTCACAGCCGTGGTGCGTTCACCGGTGCCAGCGAGAGCACGCTGGGGCGGGTCAACCAGGCGGACGGCGGAACGCTGTTTCTCGACGAAATCGGCGATTTTCCCCTCACACTGCAACCGAAATTGTTGCGTTTCATTCAGGACAAGGAGTACGAACGGGTCGGCGACCCGGTCACTCGCCGTGCGGACGTGCGAATCCTCGCGGCGACCAACCTGAACCTTGAAGACATGGTCCGTGACGGACGTTTTCGGGAGGACCTGCTGTACCGGTTGAATGTCATCACGCTGCATTTGCCGCCGCTGCGCGAGCGCGCCGAAGACATCCTGACCCTGGCGGACCGCTTCCTGGCCCGCTTCGTCAAGGAGTATGCCCGTCCGGCGCGAGGATTCAGCGATGAGGCCCGTGAAGCGCTGCTAGGCTACCGCTGGCCGGGCAACATCCGGGAACTGCGTAACGTGGTGGAGCGTGCCAGCATCATCTGTCCCCAGGAAAAAGTTGAGATCAGTCATTTGGGCATGGCCGAGCAACCGGTGAACAACGCACCGCGCATCGGCGCCGCGCTGAGCCTCGACGAACTGGAAAAGGCCCACATCGGTGCGGTGCTGGCCACGGCCGATACGCTGGACCAGGCGGCCAAGACCCTGGGCATCGATGCTTCCACGCTGTATCGCAAACGCAAGCAATACAACCTGTGAGCGGTACCTTATGAAACTGGCGATGAAGCTGCGCACTCGACTGTTTCTCAGTATCTCGGCCTTGATAACGGTGGCTTTGCTGGGATTGCTGCTTGGCTTGGTCAGCGTGATGCAAATGGCCAATACCCAGGAACAATCGGTGCGTGACAACTTCATCCTGTTGGACCTGGGCCTCAAACTGCGCCAGACCATGGGCGACCAGTTGATGATCATGCTCGATGACAAGCCCGACCTGGCTGCGCTCGAAGCGTCCAAGCAGCAATATTTCGGTCTGTTGGAAGAGGGCATCACGCACGAGCAGGGCCTGGAGGAGCCGATGACGAACTTCACCCAGGCCAAAGCCGACTACCTTGGGTTTCTCGAGGCCTTTGCGGCCACTCGCCAGCAACCGCCGCAGCTCACGGGCATCCAGGACCTCACTGAGAAATTCAACGTGTTGCGTAACGGGCTGATCGAAGGGTATCGGCACGCCTTGAACAACATCAGCGACACCCAGACCCGCGCCCGTGACCGGGCGTTGCTGATTTCCAGCCTGCTGGGGTTGGTGGGGGTGGCGGTGCTGGTCATCGGTTTCATCACGGCCCATGGCATCGCCCGGCGTTTCGGAACACCGATCGAAGCACTGGTTTCGGCGGCGGACGACATCGGCCAGGGCAACTTCGAAGTGACGTTGCCGGTTTCCTCTTCCCCTGAACTGAACCTGCTGACACGTCGCTTCGGAATCATGGCCCAGGCCCTGCGTGAGCATCAGGCCACCAATGTCGATGAGCTGCTGGCCGGCCAGCAGCGCTTGCAAGCGGTGCTCGACAGCATCGACGATGGCTTGCTGATGATCGACCGCCAGGGCCGGCTGGAGCACCTGAACCCGGTCGCCCAACGACAATTGGGCTGGGACGAGGAACGCCTGGGGCAGGGATTGGGCGAGGCGCTTGGACGCCCGGATCTGGACAAGGAATTGCACCTGGTGCTGCGCGGCGGAACGCTGGAGCGGGCACCGGACGACCTGAGCATCGAGGTGGATGGCGAATCCCGCTTGTTGACCTACAGTCTCACGCCCGTCAGCCATACCCAGGGGCATATTCTCGGGGCGGTGATGGTGCTGCACGACGTCACCGAACAACGCGCCTTCGAACGGGTACGCAGTGAGTTCGTGTTACGGGCTTCCCACGAGCTGCGAACGCCGGTGACCGGCATGCACATGGCGTTCGGGCTGTTGCGCGAGCGCGTCCATTTTCCTAAAGAGTCCCGCGAGGCTGACCTGCTCGACACCGTCAATGAAGAAATGCAGCGGCTGATGCAGCTCATCAATGACCTGCTGAACTTCTCGCGCTACCAGAACGGCCTGCAAAAGCTGACCCTGGCCCCTTGCTCTATCGAAGACTTGCTGGAAGCGGCCCGCCTGCGATTTGCCGCCCAGGCCCAAGCCAAGGGCATCGAGTTGCTCGTGGCAATCCAGGGCCCGCTGCCGCGCCTGCATGCCGACGCGGCGCAGCTGGAGCGGGTGCTGGATAACCTGATCGACAACGCCATGCGGCACACCGGCGACAACGGCCAGATCCGCCTGCAGGGCCGGCGCCATGGCGAACGGGTGATCATCAGCGTCGAAGACAACGGCGAAGGCATTGCCTATGGTCAACAGGGGCGGATTTTCGAACCGTTTGTCCAGGTCGGACGCAAGAAAGGTGGCGCAGGCCTCGGGCTGGCGCTGTGCAAGGAGATCGTTCAGCTCCATGGTGGGCGCATGGGTGTCTACTCAAGGCCAGGGCAGGGCACCCAGTTCTACATGGCGCTGACGGTTTGAGGCCGTATTGTCTAAGCCTCGTCGTCCAGGCGCCGCCCAAGTCGTCGTCGACCGCGGGTAATCAGTTCAATGAACTGCACGGCACTGAGGGCGTGGGCAAACAGCCAACCCTGGCCAAACGTTACGCCTTCGCTACGCAGGTATGAGGCCTGAGCCTCGTGCTCGATCCCTTCTGCAATCACCTTGAGTTGCAACGCGTGGGCCATGCGAATGATGTGCGGGGCCACGCCGCTGCTGGCGGCATCGTGGCCGAGGGCATCGATAAAGGCCTTGTCGATTTTCAAGCAGTCCACCGGCAGGGTCTGCAGGTAAGCCAGACTGCAATAACCGGTGCCGAAGTCGTCGATCAGCACCTGATGACCCACATCGCGTAACGATTGCAGGTTATCCCTGGCAACCAATACATCGATCAGCCCGCGCTCCGTCACTTCAAAGGCAATCTGCCGCGCCGACACCCGATGCCGCGCCAGCAAGCGGGCGATCACTTCGCCGATGCGCGGCACCATCACATCGCATGCCGCCAGGTTCACCGAAATATAGAGCTGCGGATTGGCTCGCAACAGCTGACCCAGCTGGTCAAACAGGCGCTGCAAGACGAAGTCGGTGATCTGGCGGATCTGCCCGGTATCTTCCGCCATCGGAATGAACAGCTCCGGGCTGGTCAAGGAGCCGTCCGGTCGCCGCCAGCGCAACAAGGCTTCAGCACCGACACAATTACGGCTGCGCAAGTCGAAAATCGGCTGATACAGCACCTGGAACTCGCCCCGCCGGATGGCCCCATGCAGCTCGACATCCATGGATTGACGCTGGCGCGCCAGCAGAAACACCAGGAAACCGATCCCCAGGCCCAATATCAGGCTGGTGGGCAGCATCCACCAAGCGTTCGCCGGAATATGAAAGCCGTTGCGCTGGGCAATCAGCACCAGTTGATATTCCGGACTGTCGGTCTTCATGCGATAGATCAGCCGGGTCGCTGTCACCTGCAGGGCATTGCGGTTTTTCGGCGGCCAAGGCTCGGTGGGGGGCCAATATTGATCGCTCCCCAGCACGGGAACGGCACGCTCGCCATGGTCCAGGACCACCAGCAGGCTGCTGCCGGGCGGCAGATCAACCACGTCGGTCAGATGCCCTCTGGAGGTGGCGACCCGAAAGTTACCACGCCCCAACATCAGTGCAGCTCGGTTTTCATCGGGCTCAGTGGTGGTGTTTAGACAATAACTGTAGGTCGGGCCCCGTAAGTCGGGCGCATGGGCAAGGGACAATCCACTCTGGCGTGGACGACTGGAGCAGGTACCGCGACTGTCGATATATACCGCCTCGTAGACGAAGCGGTAGTTGAAGCCGACCTGTTGCAAGGTCGCGATCATCTCGTCGTCGCATCCGCGCAGCGGTTGGTTTTGCAGGTCATCGAGGCTTTCGCGCAACTGCCCGAAAAGCTGTTCCAGCCTTTGCAGGAAACGTTCACCCTGGGCATTCATCAAGTCGCTTTCGCGCTGCTGGGTCTGTTGCATGACAACGAACAGGCTCCCCGCCAGCAAGAGCAGCGTACTCAGGGCAGCCGCTACCGTCGCCAGGAAAAGAGGGCGATGGAGCCAGCTTTGCAGGGTTTCTCGGGCAGCCTTCATCAATTGATAATCCGAAAGTTACCAATGAGTTATAGCCGCTGATTTGGATTTAGCCTTTATCGTCGGACAGGCGTCATTATTTTGTCTGGTTAAGTACCTGCAGGATCGCCGCACTTTGCGCATCCGGCGTACCGTCGAACCGGGTCGGTCGATAACGCATCTGGAAGGCAGCCAGCACATGGCGGGTCGCCACGTCCCATTCGCCGGTGCGGGGCGTCGGGTAGCCGAGGCCGGCCAACTCGGTCTGGAACCAGGTGGCACTCGGCAGTTGCGTGAGGAAGAACGCCTGCTGGCGCGCCACGGCCTGTTCGTCCGGCCAGACGCCCAGGCCTGCCTCTGCCAGGCGCTTCCAAGGGAACAACGGCCCCGGATCAAGCTTGCGCAGGGGGGCGATGTCACTGTGGCCGATGATGTTGACCGGGTTGATCGCGTTGCGCCGGGTGATGTCCTTGAGCAACGTGATCAAGGATTGGACCTGGGCTTCGCTATAGGGGTACCAGAGACGCCCAGTGGGGCTGTCGACGTAGCCCGGATTGACGATCTCGATGCCGATGGAGCTGGAGTTGAGCCAGGTCCGCCCCTGCCATTCGCTTTCCCCGGCATGCCAGGCGCGCCGGCTTTCATCTACCAGCTTATAGATGGTCGCGTCCTTGTCGTCGCCAATCAGGTAATGGGCGCTGACCTCGCCATGGGTCAGCAGCGCGAGGGACCGCTCCAGGGAAGCCGAGGTGTAATGCACCACGACGAACTGGATACGGCTGTCATGGTTCACCGACGGGTGGCTGGTATCAAGCCGAGGTCCGCTGGCACAACCGGCCAGGGTCAGTAAAAAGACAATGATCGAGACAATTTTCATGGCGCACATGCGTCTACGGATGACGAATAATGCAACAGTGTAACGTATCGCTGTGCAAGGATCCGGCTTGCCTTCCGATATTAAACAAAATGGAACAATTGACCTCAGCCCAGCTCCACTCGGTTACGCCCGGCAGATTTCGCCCGATATAGCGCCTGATCGGCTCTTTTGAGCACTAGATCGCTGTGTTCGCCCGCTTTGAATGCAGTCATGCCCACGGACACGGTAATCGTCACCGGCTCGCCCTTGAAGTGAAATGGACAAGCTTCGATGGCTGCCCGCAGGCCCTCAGCCAGTTTGGCACCCGACGCCAGGGGCGTATCGGGCACCAGCAGGACAAACTCCTCGCCACCAAAGCGAGCGATGAAGTCGCTGCCCCGTAGACGCTTGCGCAACACGGTGGCGATGATTTTCAACACCCGATCACCGGCCAGGTGACCGTAGTTGTCGTTGATCCGCTTGAAGTGATCGAGGTCGAGCATCGCCAGCAGCAAGCTGTTGCCGTGTCGCGGCCACTGGGTGACCTCGTGTTCAAGCCGCTCGGTCCAGGCAGCGCGGTTGGGCAACCCGGTGAGCGGGTCAATCAGTGCCTTTTGTCGCTGCTCCTCAAGGTTCTCACGCACGACCTGGGCTTCCTGCTCCATCACCGCGACGCGCTCGGCCAGGCTCTTGAGGCGGCTGGAAACCTCCTGCTCGCGCTGGTCACGCTGCTTCTGGTGCTGGTCCATCGTACCGAGCAGGCCTTCCAGATGGTTCTCCAGGACCTGCTTGAGTCCTTCCAGATCGTCGGCTTCCTGCATGCTGCTCTGCAGACCATCGACTTGCTCGCGGATCTGGGTGTCCATTTCCCTGGAGGCCGAGAGATTGTCTGCGTGGCCTTCACTGGCCGCGCGCAAGCTGCTCTGGAACGACTCCAACCGATCATTGAGACGTTGCAGATACGCTTCGAACTCAAGCTGGCCACTGTCGGTGATGGCCAGCATGAGCGTCGCGAAATCGTCGAGAATCGGCAGTAGTTCGTACCAATTCAAACCATTTCTAAGGCGTTCACCCATGGCCTCGGCTTGAGGGCGATGACGCTCGGGCAAGGTCAGGTCACCCAGCAGGCCCAGCAGGGTGTCTTCGATGTGCTTTGCCACCGAACTGTAGGAAGGTTCCGGAGAGTCGGGCAGGGCGTAATGGGCCTCATCCGGATCGACGGACAGTGGCTCGACGGTAGTCGAAGGCTCGTCAGCTTTTGTATCAGGGGACCGAGCTTCCTCCGGCACGGGAGATGGCGCCTCGGGCACCAGCTCGTCGGGATTCTCCAGCGCGGCGGCAATCGCAGGCTCCGCGGCAGTCGGTACTGGACCGGTGGCTTGCTCCGGTTCGAGGGCCGGCGGGGCAATGTCGGTGGCAGGCTTCGGAACGGGGTCGACCATCGGCGGAATGAAGGCAACCGGTTCAGGGGCTTCATCGATGGGCCGGGCCTGCTCCACCGTCGGCATGACGGGGGCGGAAAGGGACGTCGGCACTGGCGGTGGCGCTTCGGTCGGTGGCACCAGAGCAACGTTGTCCGGAACGGGGGCCTGTGACTGAGGGGCCGTCTCTTCGTGACCATGACCACCAAACAGCCGTTGCAGCAGGCCGGGACGACTCGCTTCGGCAGGCATCTCCAATGCACTCAGCGCCTTGCCTTGCAAGCCGCTCAACTCGCTGAGCAACAGGGGAACTTCACGGGCCTGGTCGACTCGCGCCTCCAGGTGCTTGGCAAACTTTTTCAGCGACCGACGCACTTCTTTCGGCAGCGGCAGGGTCTGTAGCTGAGCGACCAACGCCGTCAATGCGGTGCTCATTTGTTCGGCCCGGGTCTCGCGGCGCTGCTCGGAATCCAGCACGGCTTTTTCCAGGCGTGGCAAAAGTGCGGCGAGGGCGGCGTCCATGTCATCGGTGCGCACCACCTCGCGCATCTCTTTCATGCATTGATCAACGGCCCGGTCCGTGCCCTCGGCGGCCAGGGTACTGCGCACCAGGCCACGACGCAGCAAGTCGAGCCGGGCATCCCAGCGGCGCTCGAGCTTTTCCTGCTGTTCAATGCTCTTGAGGTACTTCTCTCTCCAGCGTTCGGCGTCGTCGCTCATTCATCGGGTCCGCAAGGGGCAGCACTCAGCGCAGGAAATGCGTCAGCCGTGAGCGAACCCGGTAGACGAATTTCGACTGCAACCGGCAGGTGATCGGAAATGGGCTGGGCCAGGACCTCGACACGCTCAAGGGTCAGGGTCGGACTCAGCAGAATATGGTCCAGGCAGCGCTGGGGGCGCCAGCTGGGGAATGTCGCTTCGAGTTGCGGCGCGAGCAGGCCGAGGTCGCGCAGGGGCGACGTCTGCAACAGGTCGTTGGCATGGGTGTTCATGTCGCCCATCAACACCTGGTGTTTATACCCACCGATCAACTCACGGATATAGGCCAGTTGCATCGTTCGGGTACGCGCCCCGAGGGCCAGGTGCATCATGACCACGACCAAGGCCTCCGGCCCTTCGCCGAAGCGCACCAGGATCGCTCCGCGCCCCTTCGGACCCGGCAGCGGGTGGTCTTCGATCGCCCAGGGCCGCAGGCGACTCAACACACCATTGCTGTGCTGGGCGAGACGGCCGAGGTTGCGATTGAGTTGCTGATACCAGTAGGGAAACGCACCCAGTTGGGCCAGGTGCTCCACCTGGTTGACGTAGCCTGACCTCAGGCTCCCGCCATCGGCCTCCTGCAAGGCCACCAGGTCGAAATCCTTCAGTAGGTCGCCGATTTTCTGCAGGTTACCGGCACGCCCGGTGTGGGGCAGCAGATGTTGCCAACCCCGGGTCAGGTAATGTCGGTAGCGTTCGGTGCTGATGCCCACCTGGATGTTGAAGCTGAGCAGCCGCAAACGACTGTCGGCGGGCAGGCCCGTGGACGCGACATGATGCTCGTTGACCCGCGGCTCATGCAGGCCAACGATACGTTCGGAGCTCCAGCGAGCCATGACGAGGGCGGCGCTTAGTTGGCAACAGCCTTGGTCGTCGCTCGCTCTTTGGCGATCAGCTGGTCGGCCAATTGCAAGGCTTGGTCTGCGCCGCCGGCAGAGCCGATGTCAAAGCGGTATTTGCCGTTGACGATCATGGTCGGCACGCCGGTGATCTCGTACTTCTTCGCCAGCTCCTTGGCTTTGACGATTTGGCCCTTCACGGCGAAGGAGTCGAAGGTTGCCAGGAATTTCTCCTTGTCTACGCCCTGTGTTGCCAGGAAGTCTGCCATGTCATTTTTGTCGGTCAGCTTCTTATGTTCTTTCTGGATGGCGTTGAATACCGCCGCGTGAACCTTGTGCTCGACACCCATGGCCTCGAGGGTCAGGAACATCTGGCCGTGGGCATCCCATGGGCCGCCGAACATGGCAGGGATGCGGACGAAGTTCACGTCCGAAGGCAGCTTATCAACCCATGGATTGATCACCGGCTCGAAAGCGTAGCAATGCGGGCAGCCATACCAGAACAGCTCCACCACTTCGATCTTGCCGGGTGCGGCTACCGGAACCGGGTTGCTCAATTCGACGTAAGGGGCCTTCGACTCCTCGGCGTTGGCTTGAGCGCCGATGCCGAACAGGCTGGCGGCGACGAGCGCGGCGCTGATGATCAGATTACGCATGCTTTACTCCTGGACAAATAGGGGACCTCGCGAGGTGTGTCTTCAGACAGACCATGACGGGTTCAAGTTCTTAGTGTAACGGCAGCGGCCACAAAAAAGGGCGGCCAAAGCCACCCTTTTGATGCTTGCATCGACAGATTAATCGAGCGTTAACGTTACAAGCGGTGTACACCCCTCGCAACGTCGCTCAAAGACCTTAGTGCAGGCCCTGGATGTAGCTGGAGACGGCGGCGATGTCTTCGTCGCTCAACTTGCGAGCGATGGTGCGCATGGTCATGGCGTCGCCGTCGTTGGCACGACCGCCTTCTTCCTTGCGGAAATCGGTCAGTTGCTTGGCCACGTACTGGGCATGCTGGCCGCCCAAGTGCGGGAAGCCGGCAGCGGCGTTGCCGGCACCGTTCGGCGAATGGCAACCGGTGCAGGCCGGCAGGCCTTTGTCCAGGTCACCGCCACGGAACAGCTTCTCACCGCGTGCCACGAGTTTCTCGTCGGCGGCGCCGACGCTGCCTTTCTGGCTAGCGAAATAGGCCGCGATGTCCGACAGGTCCTGATCGCTCAGGTTGGTCAGCAGGCCAGTCATTTCCAGAACGGTGCGCTTGCCCGACTTGATGTCGTGCAATTGCTTGGTCAGGTAGCGTTCGCCCTGACCCGCCAGTTTCGGAAAGTTTGGCGCTGCGCTGTTGCCATCCGGCCCATGGCAGGCCCCGCATACGGCGGCTTTCGCCTGGCCGGCGGCGGCATCGCCAGCGGCGTGGGCTACGCCGGATATCCCCAAGGTCAACAGCAGACTCACGATCAGTTTGTTCATCAGCTAATCCAACTACGGCTAAGGGTTAAAGAGTTATGGACCGCGTACAATCGACCATACAACGGATGATGGCTTGGTAATCCTCGGC
>Ga0157373_10001292_pt1 | contig 19112 bp, 8 predicted proteins | sample C65metaG_FD_113460 | JGI IMG/M metagenome (GOLD analysis project Ga0157373, IMG submission 113460) | Corn rhizosphere microbial communities from Kellogg Biological Station, Michigan, USA - C6-5 metaG | ecosystem: Host-associated > Plants > Roots > Rhizosphere > Soil | place: USA: Michigan... | reverse complement strand
GGGTGACGTAAACCCGCGTAACAGGCGATCGTGGATGATCGCCTGCCCGTCCGGGGCTCTTGGGTGAAAGGCTGAATCAAGCCTGCGCGCCTCAGGCTTCGGGATAACGGTTCGCGCGGAGCGTCGGCGGTTAGCCCGCCCACTCCACTACCACTACCAGACACCGGTGTCGGGGCGACCCGGCCGGCGCTCCGCACCCTCCTCATCACCTCGCGCTGGAAAGCGTCGAGGGCGCCTTGGTGCGTCTGGCGCGCCTTGCGAAGAACGGCCGAGGGGAGATGACCAGCGCGCGAGAGGCGAAGGCCGTCGTGGCGGCCGTGGCGGCGGCCATGATCATCCAGGCGAGCACGACCTGCCAGGCGGGCAGGGCGCCTTGCTCGAGCAGCAGCATGAAGGGGGTGAACGGCGGGACCCAGAGGAGCCACGACAGGCTCTGGCCAAGCCCCATGGCGGAGCCCAGCGCCAGGAAGAAGATCACCAGCAGCAGCCCGAACACCGGCCGCGACAGGTTCTGGGCGCTCGGAAGGTCGGGGGCCGCGGCCCCCACGCATACCAGCGCCGAGCCGTACATCAAAAACGCCATCAGATAGACCGCGCCCGCGTGCAGCGCCGCAGCCGGGCTGCCCAGGCTCGACAGCAAGCTGCTCTGGGCGACCAGCGGGGTCATGGCCATGACCGCCGCGCCCCCGAGCCAGCTTGCCAGCACCAGCAGGGAGATGGCGCCGACGCCGAGCAGCTTGCCAAAGACTATTTCTGGCGCGCGCGCGCCAGCGAGCAGCTGCTCCAGCGCCCGGTTGGCCCGCTCGCGGACCACCGACTGCAGCAGCATCCCGAGCGCGCCGACCAGCGTCAGCCACAGGAGGAACACCGGCGCGAACCGTCCGAGCGGGCTTGGCTGACCCGGCGCGGCGGGGGAGGGAGCAGCCCGCGCGACATGGATGAATTTGGGCGGCTGGACGCCCCTGGCCCGCAGCTGCTGCGCCAAGTCCAGCGCATAGAGGTCCCGCCGCACCAGCTCGGTCTCGACGCGGTTCAGCGGCTGGCCGGTGATCTCGACCTTCCCGCCCGTGAAGGTCAGATGCGACCCGCCCGGCCCGATCTGAAGCATCCGGCCCTGGATGCGGGCGGCGTCTTCCATGGAGCCACGGACGGCCGCGGCGACCTCGGGCCGGTCCGCCTGGATGCTGACGACGCGCGGGGCGGGGCCGGGGTGCATCGCCCCCGTCGCCAGTCCGGCCAGCCCCATCAGCAGCGGCCCCATGGCCAGCGCGACCCAGAAGCTGGCGGTGGTGGCGTAGGCCTTGAACTCCCGCTCGGCGATCAGCAGGACGCGCAGCATCAGGCGACCGCGCGGCGGGTGAGCTCGTGATCCCAGAGCGCGGATTCCAGTCCCGCCTCGATGGGTTTGAATTCGAAGATCCGCGCCTGATGCATCGCCAGCGCGCGCATCAGGACGGTGTGGGTGACGCTCGGCGGCAGCAGGATGCGCCAGCGCACCGCCCCCATCGCCGCGCCGGTCATCGCGGTGGCCTCCCCGCCCACGTCCTCGGCCGCCGCCAGCACCGCGGCGTCGTCGGCGGAGACGACGAATGCCCCATGCCGGCCGCCGGCTGTGGCGGCCTCGGCCACCGGGCCTTCGAACACGGTCCGGCCCTGGCTCAGGATCACGACGTTGTCGCAGAGCTCCTCGGCGAAGCTCATGGCGTGGGTGGAAAACAGGATCGACCCGCCCCTGGCCCGGTGCTCGGCGAACAGCGACCGCACCTCCGCCTGCGCGACCGGATCGAGGCCGGAGAAGGGCTCGTCGAGGATCAGGAGATCCGGGTCGTGCGCCAGCGCGCAAAGGATCTGCACCCGTTGCGCATTGCCCTTCGACAGCTCCCCGATCCGCGCCCCTTCGCGTCCGGCCAGCCCGATGCGGCCGAGCAGGGCCGCGGCGCGCCCACGGGCCTGGCGGCGGGGCATGCCGCGAAGCTGCGCGTGGAAAGCGATGACATCCCGGGCCCGGTCACGCGGCGCCAGACCCCGCTCTTCGGGCAGGAAGCCGATGCGGCGGCGCGCGGCGAAGGAGGCGGAAGCGCCGAAGATTTCGATGTTACCCGCGTCCGGTTCGCTGAGCCCCAGAATACACCTCAACGTCGTGCTCTTGCCCGCGCCGTTGACGCCGATGAAGCCGGTGATCTGGCCGGGAGAGACGGTAAGGCTCACGTCGCTCACGCCCGCGCCGTTGGCATAGCGCTTGGCGAGGTGGGCGACCTGCAGGGAGGGTGACGCGACCATCATGGGCGCATTCAAGACGAGTTTAAGTTTACCACTGCCTAACCCCGGCAATTTCCAGAGCCGAAAGGCATCCTGAAAACGCAGTACATAAAAACCCGGATGTCCGAACGCGGCCAAGCTTACCGCCCGCGATCCAATGTCCTGCCTCCTCCTCCATTCTTGCGAGGGGAGATGCCGCAGTGGGGCCTGACGTTAGGTCAAAGTATCCGCCGAGAGAAATACCCGACTTAGGCCAGTTTTATCATGCAAATATACTAACCCGGCTGACGGCCTGTGACATTTTAGCGTCCTCGGGTTTGTGAATATGATTAACAATAGTATAACGGCCAAGATGTGGTCATAGTAGGTTTTACGATAGAAGCGGAGAGGGGCTCCAGGTGCTTCCATTACAATCGAACAACGCGGCGCTTGAGAGCGGCCGTGCGAGGGCGGGTTGGCCCGCCTTCAGTTCCGATGCCGCGACGGAGGTCCTGGACCTTTTGAGCGTGGGCTTTGTCCTGACCAACGCCGCCGGCCGCATCTACTGCGCCAACACCGCCGCCGCGAACTATCTGCGCACCGCCGACGGGCTTTACGACAACAACGGCGTCATCTGCGCCGAAACCGCCGCCGACACCCAGATTCTCCGTGACCTGATCCGCCGGGCGGTGACGGACGGGGCGACCGGCACCCTGCTGATCCGGCGCTCGCGCGAGGTGCGGCCCCATGCCGTCGGCGTGCGGGCCTGCCATTCGCACGGCGAGACGCTGGCGCTGGTCGCTATCCAGGACAACGGTCAGAAGTCGCAGGCCTATGTCGAGCGCATCCGCTCCATGTTCCGCCTTGCGCCCGCCGAGGCCGACATCGTCGTGCAGCTGGCGCTCGGCGCCGACCTGCCCGAAATCGCCGCTTCCCGCGGTGTGAAGATCAACACCATCCGCACCCAGATGGCCTCGGCCATGGTGAAGGTGGGGGTTCGCCGTCAGGCCGAGCTGGTGGCCGCCGTCGCCGGCCTCAACGTCCTGGCCTGAGGCGGCCGGGGACCTTGCGGGCGGCGCGATGCAAGGTCCGGAAAATACCGTTTTAGCGCAGCGGCGAAGCTGTGAGCGCCGCGTGGGTCCTGTACCCGTGCACCCAGGCATGGCCGGCGCTGTAGGTCATCACCGGGTGGTATCCCCGCACATCTTCCGAGCGCAGCAGCCGGTCGTTCTGGCTGTCGAGAATCCAGAAGTCATTACCGTCCCGCACCGCCAGCACCGCGTGGTCGACGCCCCGGATCTCGTCCTTCAGCACGGCGAGATAGAGGTCTTCGCGGCTGAAGCCCGAGGCTTCCAGCAGCTGCATCTTGGCGATGGCGAAATCCTCGCAGTCGCCGCGCCTGCGGGCGAAGGCTTCCTCGATGCCCGCCCAGTGATCCCTGACGCCGTAGATGTCGCGATCATCGCCGACCGCGAGCTGATGGTTCACCCAGACATTCACGGCCATGAGCTGCGCCTGGCGCGGCATGTTGCGGATGCGCTGGAGGAGGTCGCTCCACGGACCGTCCGCGGGCGGCCAGGCGAGATGGTCGAGCCAGCCCGCCTGCTCGTCGGCCACGAGGCTCTGGGAGGGCAGGGCGACGGAGCCGAAGATGTTGGGCGCCGGCTGCGTGGGCGGCCTGTAGGCGGGATCCTGCACCGTGCCGATAAGATCGCCGAGCGGGTCCGGCTCCTCCGGAATCGCCTCGGGAGACGGAGCGGGCGAGGGCGGCGGCAGCGCCTCCTCCTCGATCGCCTCCTCGGCGCGCGCGAGGGAGAGCGGCGTGACAATGGACAGCACGAGCAACGTCGCGACGATACGCCCGACGCCTCTTATGCTTTTGGTGGCTCTAAAGTCCGCCGCCACGACCCGCTTCCCCACGATGACGACCAAGTAAATGCGCTGATTTCCTGTTTCACGGAAGAGGAAAGCCGCGCGACGACCAGTAGAAGGCCCTTGCCATGTTTCGCGTGAGTTTCCTCGGCGCCGCCTTGCTGGCGCTTTCGATCGCGCCCGCCGCGGCGGCGGATGCGGACTATCCCGCCGCCAGCGATCCGGCGACGGTGGCCGCATGGCTTGGCCAGCGCACCAACATCAAGCCCGCCGCGGTGGTGACGGTGACGCCCGGATTGGTCGTCGCGCTGGTCGCCAAGACCATGCCGCTGACGCCCGAAGGTCCCGTCCGGGTGACGCTGCGCGAAGAAGTGATCGCCCCGGCGTTCATCGACGCGGTCGGCGGCCGGTCGAGCCTGATGTCCATGGAGATCCAGTGCGAGGAGCGCCGCCTGCGGATGGACGAGCGCCACCTCTATGCCGGGCCCAATCTCAGCGGTGAAACCGAGGTGAGCGAGCCTTCCACCGAGTGGCTGCGCATTCCGGAAGATACGGTGATGGACGACGTGGCGCGCGCCGCCTGCGACCCCGGCTATGCCTGGCCGCTGCAGGCCTTCGCCCCCGCGGCCTCCTCCGTAGCCCTGGTGGAACAGACGGCTCCCGATCCAAAACCCGAGCCGCCGCCGCCCGCCGCGCCCGTTGCGGAGCCCGCGCCCCAACCGGCCGCGGCTGCGGCGCCTGTTGTCGCCGAAGCACCGGCTGAAAAGGTTGTTGAGGCGCCTGCCGCGGCCGTCAAATACGCCATTCAGATCGGCGCTTATCGAAATGAAGAGCGCGCGCAGGCCGCCTGGAAGGCGCTTTCTACTGAAAGACCCGTGCTGACGCAGGGCCATGACTTCGGCGTTCGGCCGATTAAAGTAAAGGGCAAGGACCTGCTGCGCGGACTGGTCCTGAACTTCAAGTCTCCGGAAGAAGGCGCGGCGTTTTGCATCGCGCTCACCGGCAGCGGATACGGCTGCATTCTTCGCACCATCCGGGACTGAAAAAACACGCTCCGGCAGCCCGCTTGTCCACAGCCAATGATAATGTCCGGCTCGTCCAAAAGCATTAATAAGAAATTAATAGTCCGGATAGCTCAAGTTAAACGGGCGAAAAATACAGGTATTCAGTGGACAACCAACCGCGACATAGTGGCACAATTCAGTGAAATTGCCTAAGGAGGTGATAAAAAGTTTAGTTAATTTTCGAGAATGCTATTGCCAAGGGGATTTTATCGGGTGTCTCTTCCTCCACAAATGGGGCAGGGCGCTCACTCACGTGAGGGACTCCGCCTGAATACAAACGCAGGTGGGCTGTTATGCGTGAAGAGACCTCGGCCGGTTCGGCGCAACCGGTTAACGCTTCCGTTCAAGGAAATGGCGATGCAGCGAGCGTTCAACTCGCTGCGCTTGACGTTTCGCAACAGGCGCCCAAGCCCGCCCCAGGCGCGGCCAAGCTCCCCGATACAGTAACGGCCGCTCAGGTCACGCACATGGCGGCGGGGCCTGACGGCGTCGTCCATCTGCCAGACGGCGTTACGCTGGAAAGCATCACGGTCGAAGGTCGCGATCTGGTCATCCATCTGCCCGACGGCAGCGTGATCGTCGTCGACAACGGCGCGGTTTACGTCCCGCAGCTGGTCATCGGCGAAGTTGAAATTCCTTCGGTCAACCTCGCGGCCCTGCTGATCGGCAACGAGCCGCAGCCGGCCGCCGGCGGCCCCAGCAGCTCAGGCGGCAACTTCGCGGTTCCGGTCGGCGACATCGGTCCCGGCATCGGCATCGGCGACCTGCTGCCTCCCACCGCGCTGCAATTCGGCGTGCCGGAGTTCCGGCAGCTTTATCCGGGCGTGGTCGACAAGATCCCGTCCATCGTCATCACCACGCCCGACCAGCCCTTGGGCGTGGTCGACGCCACGGCCAACGTCGATGAAGCGGCTCTTCCGGCCCGCGCCGGTGAACCCGCCGGTTCGAACGCGGCGTCCGACGCCGAAACCGTCGGCGGTTCGATCCTCTACGATCCGGGCGACACACCCTCGACGCTGACCATCAACGACGTGGCCATCGACCATGTCGGCCAGGTGATCCACGGGACCTACGGCGACCTGACCGTCACCAGCATCGCCAACGGCAACATCGGCTACAGCTATACGCTGCTCGACAACACATCGGGGGACGCCACCGCCGATAACTTCACCGTCGTCGTGACGGACGCCGACGGCGACACCGCCCAGGCGACGCTGCGCGTCGACATCATTGACGACGTGCCCACGGCGCATGCGGACACCGACAGCGTCGGCGAAGCAGGCCCCACGGTCGCCGACGGCAACGTGATGACCGGCACGGGCGGCTCGGACGCCAACTCGACGGATGGCGTCGCGGACGTGCAAGGCGCCGACGGCGCCCATGTCACCGGCGTTGTCGCGGGCGACACCAGTTCGGCTTCGGGCCATGTCGGCGATGTGGTGCACGGGACCTACGGCGACCTGCAGCTGCAGGCGGACGGCAGCTATGTCTACACGCTGAATCCCGAAAACTCGGCGGTGAACGCCCTGAACACGGGCCAGCACCTTACGGACACCTTCACCTACACAATCACGGACGGCGACGGCGACACCTCGACGACCACGCTGAGCATCAACATCAACGGCGCGAACGATGCGCCGACGATCACTTCGGGCTCGACCGCGGTTTCGGAAGAAGGCCTGGCCGGCGGCATCGCCGATACGGCCGGCACGCCGGATACGACCAACAGCCCTACCGCGAGCGGCAATCTCACGATCGCCGATCCGGACAACTCGACCTTCACCGTTACCCTGACCCATCCCAGCCAGGCCCTCACTTCCGGCGGCGTGGCCGTCACCTGGACCGGCGACGGCACCGGGACCCTGATCGGTTCGGCCGGCGGCGAGGAAGTGATCCGCATCACGGTCAGCGCGACCGGCCACTACACGGTCACCCTGTCGGGCCCGATCGATCACCCGACCGCGGGCGTCGAAGACGCGCTCAGCATCGTGGTGCCGGTCACCGTCAACGACGGCTCCGGCGGTACGGACACCAGCAACCTCACCATCTCGATCGAGGACGACTCCCCGACCGCGACGGTGCATGCGGGCTCCGACTCCGCGGTGACGATGCTGACGCAGGACGCGGACACCATCGGCGCGGCGCACGACACCGCGACGGCGGACTTCAGCACCGTCTTCGCCTCGACGACGGCCTACGGCGCCGACGGCCCCGGCACGACGACGACCACCTACGCGCTGAGCCTGGTGGGCGCTCAAGGGGCGGACTCCGGCCTGGCCAGCAACGGCGCCGAGATCCACCTCTATGACATCGGCGGCGTGATCACCGGTTCGACCTCCGCGACCGAAGCGGGCGTCGATGCGGGCAACACCATCTTCACCCTCGCGGTGGATGGCTCCGGCGTCGTCACCCAGACCCAGTACGCCGAGATCGACCACAGCCTGCCGGGCGCGTCGAGCAACTACGACAGCCAGATCGCCTCGCTCGCCAATGGCCTGGTGAACCTCACCGCCACGACGACGATCGTGGACGCCGATGGCGACAGCGCCACCGGTTCGTCTCACATCGACCTGGGCGGCAACGTTCAGTTCGCCGATGACGGTCCCTCGGTGACCGTGACCAAGAGCTCGGACGCCGAACTGTCGCTGACCACCCAGGACCACGACACCATCGGCGCGGCCTTCGATACCGCCACCGGCGACGTTTCCAGCCTGTTCACGGTCGCCTCAAGTTACGGCGCCGACGGTCCGGGCACGAATGCGCTGACCTACTCGATGACGCTGCTGGTCGCGGAAGGCACGAGCAGCGGCCTGTCCAGCGACGGCGCCACCATCTACCTCTACGAAAACGCCAGCGGCGTGGTCGTCGGTTCGACCTCCGCGACGGAAGCCGGCGTGACAGCGGGCAACACCATCTTCAGCCTGGAAGTGGACGCCTCGGGCACCGTCACCTCGACCCAATACGCCGAGATCGACCACAGCCTGCCGGGCTCGTCGAGCAACTACGACGCCCAGATCGCCACGCTGGCCAACGGCCTCGTGGGCGTGACGGCGACCGACGTGATCACCGACGGCGACGGCGACACCGCGACCAGCTCGCAGACGATCGACCTCGGCGGCAACGTCCACTACGCCGATGACGGCCCGTCCGTTACCGTGCGGGTGAGCTCCGACGCCGAAGTGACCATGCTCACGCAGGATCACGACACCATCGGCGCAGCGTCCGACACCTCGACGGCCGATTTCAGCACGCTCTTCACCTCGGTGACCTCGTACGGCGCCGACGGCCCTGGCACGACCAGCACGACCTACGCGCTGAGCCTCGTCGGCGGCCAAGGGGAGGATTCCGGTCTCGCCAGCAACGGCCACGAAATCTACCTCTACGATGTCGGCGGCGTGATCACCGGCTCGACCTCGGCGACGCAAGCCGGCGTGACCTCGGGCAACACCATCTTCACCCTCGCGGTGGATGGCTCCGGCGTCGTCACCCAGACCCAGTACGCCGAGATCGACCACAGCCTGCCCGGTGCGTCGAGCAACTACGACAGCCAGATCGCCTCGCTCGGGAACGACCTCGTTCACCTGACCGGGACGACCACGGTCACGGACGGCGATGGCGACACCGCCACCAGCTCGCAAAGCGTCGACCTGGGCGGCAACGTCAACTTCGCCGATGACGGCCCGTCCGTCACGGTGACGAAGACCTCGGACTCCGGCGTCGTGCTGACGACCCAGGATCACGACACCATCGGCGCGGCCTTCGATACCGCCACCGCCAGCGTCGCGAGCGTCTTCCACGTCACGCCGGCCTACGGCGCCGACGGCCCAGGCACGACCGCCACGACCTACTCGATGACCCTTCTGGTCGCCGAAGGGACCAGCAGCGGCCTGTCGAGCGATGGCGCGACCATCTATCTCTATGAGAACGCCAGCGGCGTGGTCGTCGGCTCGACCTCGGCCACCGAGGCCGGCGTCGACGCGGGCAACACCATCTTCACCCTGGAAGTCGACAGCGCCGGGCTGGTCACCCAGACCCAGTACGCCGAGATCGACCACAGCCTGCCGGGCTCGACCAGCAACTACGACACCCAGATCGCCACCCTGGCCAACGGCCTGGTCGGCGTCACGGCCTCGGCCCTGACGACGGACGGCGACGGCGACACCGCCACGGCGTCCCAGACGGTCGACCTGGGCGGCAACGTCCACTTCGCCGATGACGGTCCTTCGGTCGGCACGACCGCGGGTTCCGACGCCAACGTGACGATGCTGACGCAGGATCACGACACCATCGGGGCTGCCTTCGACACCGCGACCGCCGACTTCAGCGGCGTGTTCTCCGCGACCACCTCCTACGGCGCCGACGGCCCCGGCACGACCAGCACGACCTACGCGCTGAGCCTGATCGTCGCCGAGGGTACGAGCAGCGGCCTCGCCAGCAATGGCGCGACCATCTACCTCTACGAAGACAGCGGCGTGATCACCGGTTCGACCTCCGCGACGGAAGCGGGCGTCGATGCCGGCAACACCATCTTCACCCTCGCGGTGGATGGCTCGGGCGTCGTCACCCAGACCCAGTACGCCGAGATCGATCACGGCCTGCCGGGCGACAGCAGCAACTACGACAGCCAGGTCGCCTCGCTCGCCAACGGCCTCGTCCAACTGAGCGCGACCACCACGGTCACGGACGGCGATGGCGACACCGCCACAGGCTCGTCCAGCATCGACCTGGGCGGCAACGTCCAGTTCGCCGACGACGGTCCCTCGGTCACGGTCCGGACCAGCTCCGACGCGGAGCTGTCGCTGACCACCCAGGATCACGACACTATCGGTGCGGCGTTCGATACCGCCACCGGCGATGTCTCCGGCCTCTTCAGCGTCGTGTCCGATTACGGCGCCGACGGCCCCGGCACGAATGCGCTGACCTACTCGATGACCCTGCTGGTCGCCGAAGGTACGAGCAGCGGTCTGTCGAGCAACGGCGCGACGATCTACCTCTATGAGAACGCCAGCGGCGTGGTCGTCGGCTCGACTTCGTCGACGGAAGCCGGCGTCACCTCGGGCAACACCATCTTCACGCTGGAAGTGGACGCTTCGGGCACGGTCACCTCGACCCAATACGCCGAGATCGACCACTCGCTGCCGGGCGACAGCTCCAACTACGACTCTCAGATCGCGACCCTGGCCAACGGCCTGGTCGGCGTCAGCGCCAGCGACACCATCACCGATGGCGACGGCGACACGGCGACCAGCTCGCAGACCATCGACCTCGGCGGCAACATCCACTTCGCGGATGACGGCCCCTCGGTGACGGTCACGCTGGGCTCGGACTCCGCGATCGATCTGACGACGCAGGACCACGACACCATCGGCGCGGCCTACGACACCGCCACGGCCGACCTGTCGGGCGTCTTCACCGTCACGCCGACCTACGGCGCCGACGGCCCGGGCACGACCACCACCACCTACGGCATGACCCTGCTGGTCGCCGAAGGCACGAGCAGCGGCCTGGCGAGCGACGGGCACACCATCTACCTCTACGAAAACGCCAGCGGCGTGGTCGTGGGCTCGACCTCGTCGACGGAAGCCGGCGTCACCGCGGGCAACACCATCTTCACGCTGGCAGTGGATAGCGCCGGCGTCGTCACCTCGACGCAGTACGCCGAGATCGACCACTCGCTGCCGGGCGATACGAGCAACTACGATACCCAGATCGCCACTCTGGCGAACGGGCTGGTGGGCGTGACCGCCACGGCGACCACGACCGACGGCGACGGCGACACCGCCACGGACTCGCAGACGGTGGATCTGGGCGGCAACGTCCACTTCGCCGACGACGGTCCGTCCGTGTCTCCGACCGTGGGTTCCGACGCCAACGTGACGATGCTGACGCAGGATCACGACACCATCGGCGCGGCGTTCGACACCGCCACGGGCGACTTCAGCGTCCTCTTCGACGGCGCGACCTCCTACGGCGCCGACGGTCCGGGCACGACGGTCCGCACCTACTCACTCGACCTGCTGGTCGCCGAAGGCACGAGCTCGGGTCTCTCGAGCGATGGCTCGACGATCTACCTCTACGAAAACGCCAGCGGCGTGATCGTCGGCTCGACCTCGACGACGGAGGCCGGCGTCACCTCGGGCAACACCATCTTCACCCTCGCGGTCGACAGCTCCGGCGTCGTCACCCAGACGCAGTATGCCGAGATCGACCACAGCCTGCCGGGCGACACCAGCAACTACGACAGCCAGGTCATCTCGCTGGGCAACGGGCTCGTCCAGCTGACCGGGACCACCACGGTCACGGACGGCGACGGCGACACAGCGACCGGTTCGGCGCACCTCGACCTGGGTGGCAACGTCCAGTTCGCCGACGACGGTCCGTCAGTTGTGGTGACGAAGGGTTCGGACTCCGGCGTCGTGCTGACGACCCAGGATCACGACACCATCGGCGCGGCCTTCGATACGGCTACGGCGAGCGTCGCTAGCGTCTTCACCGTCACGCCGAACTACGGCGCGGATGGTCCGGGGACCACCACCACGGCTTATTCGATGACGCTCCTCGTCGCCGAAGGCACGAGCAGCGGCCTGGCGAGCGACGGCCACACGATCTACCTCTATCTGAACGGCAGCGGCGTTGTGGTCGGCTCGACCGCGGCGACCGAAGGCGCCGTCACGGCGGGCAACACCATCTTCACCCTGTCGGTGGATGCGAGCGGCACGGTCACCCAGACCCAGTACGCCGAGATCGACCACAGCCTGCCGGGCTCGACCAGCAACTACGACAGCCAGCTGGCAACGCTCGCCAACGGCCTCGTGGGCGTGACGGCGACCGCCACCACGACGGACGGCGACGGCGACATCGCGACCAACCATCAGACGGTGGATCTGGGCGGCAACGTCCAGTTCGCCGACGACGGTCCGACCGCCAGCGTCTCGACCACCTCCGACGCGGCCGTGGTTGCGCTGACGCAGGACCACGACACCATCGGCGCCGCGTTCGATACGGCGACCGCCAACTTCAGCACCGTCTTCCACTCCACCACGTCTTACGGCGCGGATGGCGCGGGCACGACCAGCACGACCTACGCGCTGAGCCTGGCCGTGGCTGAAGGGACTTCCAGCGGCCTCGCGAGCGACGGCCACACCATCTACCTGTTCGAGAACGGCGGCGTGATCACCGGCTCGACCTCGTCGACGGAAGGCGGGATCACCGCGGGCAACACCATCTTCACCCTGTCGGTGGACAGCTCGGGCGTCGTCACCTCGACGCAGTACGCCGAGATCGACCACAGCCTGCCGGGCGCAAGCAGCAACTACGACAGCCAGATCGCTTCGCTGGCCAACGGCCTGGTGAACCTGACGGCGACCACCACCGTCACGGACGGCGATGGCGACACCGCCACCGGCTCCGCGCACATCGACCTGGGCGGCAACATCCAGTTCGCCGATGACGGTCCGTCGGTGACGGTGACGAAGGGGTCGGACTCCGGCGTCGTGCTGACGACGCAGGATCACGACACCATCGGTTCGGCCTTCGATACGGCCACCGCCAGCGTGGCGAGCGTCTTCACCATCACGCCGAACTATGGCGCCGACGGCCCGGGCACCACGACCACGGCCTACTCGATGACCCTGCTGGTCGCCGAAGGCACGAGTAGCGGCCTCGCCAGCAACGGCGCGACCATCTACCTCTACGAAAACGCCAGCGGCGTGGTCGTCGGTTCGACCTCGGCGACGGAAGGCGGGATCACCGCGGGCAACACCATCTTCACCCTGTCGGTGGACTCGAGCGGCCTGGTCACCCAGACCCAGTACGCCGAGATCGACCACAGCCTGCCGGGCGATACGAGCAACTACGACACCCAGCTCGCCACCCTGGCCAGCGGTCTGGTGGGCGTCACCGCTACGGCGACGACCACGGACGGCGACGGCGACACAGCGACGGACCACCAGACGGTGGACCTGGGCGGCAACGTCAACTTCGCCGATGACGGTCCCTCGACCAGCAGCAACGGCACGGTTCAGCTGGACGACGACGCGCTCACCGGCGGCAACCCCGGCGGCGGCACGCTCGGCGGCGACGATGCCGACTCGGTGAACGCCACGGGCACGCTTGGCCATACCTACGGCGCCGACGGCGCGGGCACGACGCTGCTGACCGGCGCGTCCAGCCTGCCGACCGGCTTCACCTCCACGGTCACGAACGGCGGCCAGACCCTGACCATCTACCAGGGGACCACTGCGGTCCTGCAGGTGCAGCTGACCAACACGACGGGCGGCGCCTACACGGTCACCCAGCTGGCGCCGATCGATCACCCGACGACCGGCACCGAGGACAACCTCGCCTTCACGGTCACCTACCAGACCAAGGACGGCGACGGCGACACGGCCGACGGCTCGCTCACGATCAACGTGGACGACGACAGCCCGGTGATCACGTCCTCGAGCGACATCACCGGCATGACGGGCCAGACCGGGACGGGCACGCTGGCCTTCTCGATCGGCGCCGACCATGTCGCCACCGACGACCTGACGAACTACCTGACGGTGGGTCTCAGCGGTTCGGTGGGCACGGGCTCGATCAGCCAGGTGCATGTCACGGCCGATGCGGTGGCTTCGACCTCCACACTGGCGGTCTACGACATCAGCTTCGTCTATGCGCCGAACCCGGCCGATCCGACGACGACGGTGACCGAGACCGGCACGCTGACGTTCGACGGGACGAACTACTCGATCGCCCTCGACAACCCGATCCAGAGCTACAGCATCTCGACGACCTCCCACACCATCTCCAGCGTCGGTTACGACGCGCCGGGGATGAGCGGCGGCTCGGACGAAATCGTGGTCTCTCAACTTGCGACCAACTTCTTCGTCCAGTTCACCGGCGACCACGAGACGAGCGGAGCCGGCGGCGTACCGCTGACGGCGACCGGTGCGGCGGGTTCGACCACGGCCTACGCCAACGGCGACCTGTTCCATGCCGCGACGACCAGCGTTTCGATCAGCGGCTCGGCAAACGGCGTCGGGGGCGACACGCTCCAGAACGGCGAAGTGCTCGACATGGACTTCTACACGTCGAGCCCGGGCGCCAACACGAACGTCGCGCCGACGGCCTATGCCTCCGAGATCTTCCTGAAGTTCGACGGCATCGGCTCGACGGAAGACCTGGTGATCATCCTCAAGCTGGCCGATCCGAGCAATCCTGGCGTGATCCTCACGACCAAGGCGATCGTCATTGACGCTTCGGACATTCTCCACGCGGGCGACACCATCCCGACCGGCTACCCGATCACGCTCGATAACAACGACGGCGCGGTCATCATCCAGAGTAACGACTACAACGCCGCGGGTGAGAATTACGTCATCGTCGGCGCCCAGCTGCTGTCGTCCACGGACGGCATCACCGGCACCGGCATCAATCTGAACGGCGCCGTCGGCGCTGGCGGCGGGAGCACGACGACCGAAGCCTTTGGCGCGATCACCAACGACACCGACGTGATCAAGGTCTCTGACATCGGCTTCGTGGCGACCACGACGAACCAGGAATCGCTGCACCTGCAGCTCGACGTGACGGTGACCGACCATGACGGCGATGCGGTGACGCAGACCGTCTATGTCAACCCGACCACGCCGCCGGTCGCGCTCGACCTCAATGGCGACGGCATCCAGTACCTCGACCAGTCGGCGGGCGTGCACTTCGACTATGCCGGCGACGGCGCGGCGGTTTCCACCGCCTGGGTCGGACCGCACGACGGCCTGCTCGCCATCGACCTGAACGGCGACGGCAAGGTCACCAACGGTACGGAGATCGTCTTCGCCACGGCCGGCTCGACCGACCTGCAAGGCGTCGCGGCGACCTACGACACCAATCACGACGGCAGCCTGAGCGCGGCTGACGCGGACTTCGGCAAGTTCGGTGTCTGGCAGGACGCCAACTCCAACGGCGTCTGCGATCCGGGCGAGTTCCACAGCCTGACCGAGGCCGGCATCACCAGCATCAACCTGACCACGGCGGAAGGCTCTGCCTACACCACCGCGAGCGGCCAGGTGACGGTGAACGGGACGACGACCTTCACCTGGGCCAACGGTTCGACCGGGGCGGTGGGCGACGTGTCCTTCGCCACCGGGGCGGCCAACGACTCCACCGTGGAAGAGGCTCAGCGGACCTTCGCCGCTACCTCCGCCGGCTACACGAGCAGCCTGGTTGCTGCCGGTCTGATCGCGGCGACGGCGGCAGCCTTCGCTCACGATGTGGCGCCGACCCTGAACGTCTCGGGCGATGTCCACACGGTCAGCACCGCGGCGCTCGCCTCGACGCCGGCCAATGTGGAGGCGCCGAACCAGTCGGCGGCTCCGGTGGTCGACGCCTTCGCCGAGAGCAGGGCCGGTTCGGCGCAATCGGATGCGTCTCACACCTCGAGCGACAGCCAGTCGGCCGAGAGCGAGCATGCTTCGGTGGCTTCGGCGCCGGCCAGCCATGGCGAGATGTCGAACCTGCTGAGCGCCAGCGACAGCGCTGGACCATCCGTGCACGCGGCCTCCGCGCCCGTGTTCATGGACAGCGTCCAGATGCCGGTGATCAACGCCTCTGCGATGGCTCCAGCCGCCCAGGCCGCCGCCGCGCCGAACGCGGGTCAGACGGCGCAGATCGCCGAGGTCCTCGCCGACGCCTTGCACGGCGGCGCGGCCGACGCGCCCAGCATCGACCACCTGCTTTCCAGCCTCCCGGCAGCGGACGCCAAGCCGATGCTGCTGGCCGAGATGGGAGCCGACGCCCACGCGGATGCGACTGCGCTTAGTGCATTTGCGCACGCTCAATTTGCGGTGGTTGGATTTGAGGCATCGTACCTAGTGCAACACGACAGCGTACCGGTGACACACGCCTAAGCCCTGTCGGGGGTCGGCGCTCAGAACTTTGAGAGAGGGGCTAATGAATACGCATACAAAGACCGTCCTGGCGGTCGCGGTGGTCGCCTGCTCGGCGTTCGCCACGGCCGCCCAGGCCACACCGAGATCCCCCATCCTCGATGCAGGATCGGTGAGCGCCATTCGAGGCGAAGTGCAGCAGCGCTACGACGCCGCCGTCGCGGCCACGCTGTCGCCCGATGTCGTCCGTTCCTCGGACACCCGGTACATCTGGGCGTCAGAAGCGAAGGTCGCCTGCGGCATCGCCATCGGCTTCCTGAAGACCAACACGGTCGACGAGGAAAACATCAACAAGTGCGACGACTTCTCGCGCCGGATGGTCGCGGCTCCCCCGCCGCCTCCGCCTCCGCCGCCGGTCGTTGAAGCGGCTCCCCCGCCGCAGTGCACGATCGCCATGCCGATCGTCATCTACTTCGGCTGGGACATCGACACGCCGCCGCCGGAATCCGACGCGGTTGTCGCCCAGACGGTTCAGTCGATGAACGCCTGCGGCTGGCACTCGCTGAGCCTGGCCGGCCACGCCGACCGCTCCGGGTCGGACCGCTACAACATGGCTCTCTCGCAACGGCGCGCCAACAACGTCGCCGCCAAGCTGACAGGCGCGGGCCTGCCGGGTGAGGCCATTTCCGTCAAGGCGTTCGGTGAATCGTCGCCTGCCGTTCAGACGCCGGACGGGGTGCGCGAGCCCCTGAACCGCCGCGTCGAAATCACGGCTCAATGAGCTTCGGGAGTTTACGACCATGACCATCAAGAACATCAAAAGATGGGCGGTTGCTCTCCCGAGCGCCCTCATCCTCAGCGCCGCCGCGGCGGGGCAGGCCTACGCCGTCGACATGCGTGAAGCGATCGAGGCGGCCATCGCCTCGAACCCGCAGATCAATCAGGCGGAGCAGAACAAGCAGGCCATCGAGTTCGAGCGCAAGCAGGCGCAAGGGCTCTACCTGCCGCGTGTGAACGTCGAGGTCTCCGGCGGCGTCCGCCGACTGGAGAACCCCACCCGGCGCACGCTCGGCCTCGACAAGGAGGATCTCAGCCCGGTCGAGGGCGACCTGACCATCGAACAGACCCTGTTCGACTCCGGCGCCCGCCGCTCCGAGCTTCAGCGTCAGGCGTCCCGTACGGACGGCGCGGCCTACCGCGTCTCCGAACGGAGCGAGTTCATCGCCCTGGAAGTCGTGCGGACCTACCTGAACTACATGCTGCAACAGCGGCTGGTGGCGATCGCCCAGGACAACGTCGCCTTCCACGAGAAGCTGGCGGGCGATCTGGGTGAAGGGGTCAAGCAAGGCTCCATCAGCATCGCCGACCAGCAGCAGGCGGAAGAGCGGCTCCAGGCCGCCCACGCTCGCCAGACCGAGGCGCAGGAAGACCTGGTCAGCTCAGGCATCGACTTCATGATGCTGACCGGCATTCCGATCGACCAGGTCGGCATGCCCGATCCGGTGACGGGGGCTCTGCCCGCCTCGCTGGACCAGGCTGTCGAGCTTGCCCGCACCCAAAATCCCAAGGTGCTGGAAGCCATGGCCGACGTGGACGCCGCCAACGCGGTAGTCCGCGCCGCCCGCGCCGAACTCGGTCCCAAGGTGTCGGTCGAAGCCCGCGCTCGCCGCGGTCACGACATCGACGGCTTCGAGGGCGACACGACCGACCTGCAGGCTCTGCTGGTGCTTCGCTGGACCCTGTTCAGCGGCGGCATCAACCAGGCCAACGTGCAGGAGCAGGTCCGCCGGGCCAGCGAGGAGCGCTACCATCTCCATGAGATGTCGCGCGACGCCGAGTCCGACGTGCGCACGGCCTGGAACCGCCGCGACAACCAGCAGGCCCTTCTGGGTCAACTGGAGACGCAGTCCAAGGTCACCGACGATCTGCTGATCTCTTACCGGGAGCAGTTCAACGTCGGCCGCCGCTCGCTGCTGGACGTGCTCGACGCCGAGAACACCCGCCACAACGTGCAGGTGGAGCGCGAGACCGCCCGGTTCGCCGAGATCTTCGCCGAGTACAAGGTCCTGGCCGCCACGCACCAGCTCCTGAAAACGCTGAATATTCCCGAGCCGAAGGACGCCAATCCCTACGCCCGGGCCAGGTTCAACGTGGAGCCGACGCCTCCGGCCGAGCTGTGGGCTCGCCGCTACCCCGATCGGGCCCAGTAAACCCCCGGGTCCGGGCCGGTCAGAGCGCTGAGAAATAAGGAAGTAGTGTCTTGAGTACCGCTGAAGCCTTACCGCAGCTCCACGCTGCTCCACAGGACGATCCGGTCCTCGAGTGCCTCACCTTCCTGGCTCGGCGCTATGACCGGCCATCTTCGCCCGTGGTGCTGTCGGCGGGCCTTGCGCTCACCGACACGGGCAAGCTGCCTTTCCACCAGATCGAGGCGGCGCTTGAACACGTCGGGATCCGTACCGAGGTGGTCCGGCGTCCGCTCCGGCGCTGGAAGACGTTCGACTGCCCCGCGATCCTCGACATGGAAGACGGCCACGCCGTCGTCCTCCTGGAGGTCAAGGCGGGGCAGGGGTTGATCCACGATCCGCGCCGCACCGACGATGTCTGGATCGACCTCCTGACGCTCGAGGCGACCTACAAGGGCACGGCGGTCATCGTCGAACCCGACCCCACCCGCGATCGGGAGAACGAGCGCCCGTGGGCGAAGGCGGCCCGCGCCCACTGGTTCTGGAGCGAGATCTGGAAGGTCCGCCGCAGCTTCGGCTACGTCGTGCTGGCGGCCACCATCATCAACCTGCTCGCCTTTGCGATGCCGCTCTTCACCATGAACGTCTACGACCGGATCATTCCGAACCGGGCGGCCGCGAGCCTGTGGGTGCTGGCGCTGGGCGTGCTGCTGGCCATGGGGCTTGAGTTCACCCTGCGCATCGCCCGTGCCCAGCTCATCGACCAGATCGGCCGCGATCTGGATGCGCGCCTGTCGCAGAAGCTCTTCGAGAAGGTGATGAACATCCCGCTGCTGGAGCGCGCCGGCAGCACGGGCGCCTTCGCCCGGCGGATTTCGGAATATGAG
>Ga0157373_10001291_pt1 | contig 19116 bp, 16 predicted proteins | sample C65metaG_FD_113460 | JGI IMG/M metagenome (GOLD analysis project Ga0157373, IMG submission 113460) | Corn rhizosphere microbial communities from Kellogg Biological Station, Michigan, USA - C6-5 metaG | ecosystem: Host-associated > Plants > Roots > Rhizosphere > Soil | place: USA: Michigan... | reverse complement strand
CGTCACTGCTAACCGGCTGAAAGAAGTTTTGATGGGTGAGCAGACTTTCGATGGCGCGCACAACTTCGCTGCCGGTACTCTTCGAGACTGCGCCCCTGAAACCTGCGTGTTGAGCTTCCCGGGTAAGTTCTTTTGAGAGCTGCTGCACCGTGAGAAGCAGGATCGGAACATCTGGATGGGCTCGGGTGATTGCCCTGGCGGCCTGAAATCCATTCATCTCAGGCATGGCAAGGTCGAGAACTATAACGTCAGGACTTAGTGCTTCGGCCTTACCGATTGCATCTTTGCCGTCCTGCGCATCTCCACAAACACTCCAGTTCTCATGATTTTCTATGAGGCGGCGGAGAAGACGGCGGATTGCGGCGTCATCGTCGGCGATCAGAATGCGTACTGCCATAGGAGAGTCCTAGACGCGGCACTTCTTGATCGCTTGCAGGCGTACACCGCGCAAGTTACGTTTTAATTATCTGATTCGTGTGGGACTTAAACGCAATACCGTAAACACCGGATTACCGCAGCGGTTACCGTGGGCAAGATCGCATCAGGGGCAGCTCACAATTGCCGCAGACCCGCTGAACACTGGCGGCCCACGAACCTTGCTTTTTCTCGAACCCGGCTTTTTCCGGAACCCTTCAGGGCTGCAATGAATCGAATGTAGCTTGAACTTGCTGCACGAGTTACGATGAGCTCCCAGGCGCAGCTGCAAGCACAACCCGACATCAATCCCTGGCTGATCGCGATTGCAGTTATGTCGAGCACTTTCATGGAGGTGCTGGATACGACTGTTGTCAACGTGTCGCTGCCCCATATAGCCGGCAATCTGTCGGCCTCAGTCGACGAAGCTACTTGGACATTGACGTCGTACCTGGTAGCCAACGCTATTGTTCTCCCCCTTACTGGCTGGCTGGCAGGACGTTTTGGCCGCAAGCGCCTGTTAATGGGCGCAGTCATAGGGTTTACCACTGCGTCGTTTTTCTGCGGACTGGCGCCGTCACTGGGATTTCTCATATTTTTCCGCATCGTTCAGGGAGCTTGTGGGGGAGGATTGCAGCCACTCTCACAGGCGATCCTGCTGGAGTCTTTTCCCGCGGAAAAACGTGGCCAGGCCATGGCGTTTTGGGCGCTCGGAATTGTGGTCGCGCCTATGCTTGGCCCGGTAGTCGGCGGGTGGCTCACTGACAATTACAGCTGGCGCTGGGTCTTCTATATCAATGTGCCGATTGGAGTGCTTGCGATCCTCCTGACTCAGGCGTTTATTTTCGATCCGCCTTACCTGCGGCGAGAGCGCACCGGCATTGACTACTGGGGTATCGGGCTGCTCGTAGTAGGTATGGGGTCGTTGCAGGTGATGCTGGACAAAGGCCAGGAAGAAGACTGGTTCGGTTCGCATTTCATCGTCGCTCTGGCGGTGATGGCAATCCTCGGGCTAGGCGCACTTATCATCCGTGAGCTGAAGACCAGAAATCCGGTCATCGACCTCAGCGTATTTCGCTATAGGTCGTATGCAGTTGGAACGTTTTTGATGACCGCGGTGGGATTTGTGCTTTATGGAAGCACCGTGCTGTACCCATTGATGATGCAGGAGCTGCTTGGTTACACCGCCACTCATGCCGGAGTGACAAACTTTCCTCGCGGCCTGGCGTCGTTCGTTTTTATGCCGTTCGTCGGATTCCTTACCGGAAAGGTGGACGCGCGCAAGCTGCTCGCCGGGGGGCTGTTGCTGACTGCGGCGGCAATGTTTGAGGCCTCGTTTTTCAGCCTGGATGTAGGATTCTGGGACTTCGCGCTGCCACTGGTGTTACAAGGCGTTGGCCTGGGACTTATTTTCGTGCCGCTGACCACGGTCACCAATGATCCGGTTCCACGAGAACGCATGGGAAATGCAACCAGCATATTCAATCTAATGCGCAATATCGGCGCAAGTATAGGAATCTCGACGGTCGAGGCGCTTCAAATCCGGCGCATGCAGGCGCACACCAACTATCTGGTGCAGCACGTAAATCTGGGAAGCGCAGAGGCACAGCAAGCCCTGGCGCGGTTGCGCGGCGGCTTTATCTCAAAAGGAGCGGATCCGGTAACCGCTGCGCATCGGGCCCAAGTTGCTCTTTGGGGAATCGTGCAACGACAGGCGGCCATGCTTTCGTATAACGATGTTTTCAGGTTTTTGGGCGGTATGTTCCTGATAATGGTGCCTCTATTGCTGATTATGAAAAAGCCCAAGGGGGGCAAAGGCCCTGCCATGGTGCATTAAATGAATTTTCGATGGGCGGCATTTGAATTTTGAATGTAAAAAGAAAAGAAGTAACGTTGACACGCAGGTGATCATCTACCTACCATAGTTGGAGCAAATGAGCCTTTCCCGGCAAATGCGGTGCCAGTGTTGTACTTGTTGTTGTACGTGTGCTCACACTGGCGCGGGAGAGCTGCTGACCTGAGAATTTAGTTTTAAACGGTATAGAAGCCCATCGCCAGTACACGCTGGCGGTGGGCTTTTTGTTTTTGCACTGAATCTGGGCAGGTGGAGTTGGTAAATGGAGATTGGCAAAGTTTTTCTGGTTGGCGCGGGTCCTGGTGATCCGGAACTGTTAACGCTGAAAGCGGCGAAGGCGCTGCGCTCGGCAGATGTGGTTTTGCATGACGAACTGGTAAGCGCCGAGATTCTCGCGCTCATCCCCGCACGCGCTGATCTGATCAACGTAGGTAAGCGCGCCGGGCAGAAAAGCGTTCCGCAGGAAGAAATCAACAAGTTGCTGATTGGGCATGCTTTGCTTGGCTTGCAAGTGGTGCGATTGAAGGGTGGGGATCCCTTCATCTTTGGCCGGGGCGGAGAAGAGCTGGAAGCGCTGCGGCGGGCGGGAATCGAGACCGAGGTAGTGCCGGGAGTGACGGCTGCTTTGGGAGCTGCCGCAGGATTGCAGGTTCCGCTCACGCACCGCGAAATATCGTCAACGCTGATTCTGGTGACCGGCAGCAGCCGGAATTCTGAGCACATCAACAACTGGCCAGAGAAACTTCCATCCAACGCGACCGTTGTGGTTTACATGCCGGGAAGCGACCTTGCGGCTCTGCAGCAACGACTGCTGGCTTCCGGGGTCGCGGCGGGAACACCATGCGCCGTTATTTCCAACGCAACGACGGAATTTGAACAGGTGCATGTCACCAGCGTCGCCAGTCTTTCCGGATCGCCGAGTTTGGCCGCACCGCGCATGTTGGTGATCGGTGAGGTCGTTCGTTTCGCAGAACCCAGCCGTCTGGGCGAGCAGTTTAGCGGTTTTGACCTTTCGAATGATTCGGCCAGCCGAGCCGGGGAGAATGCCAAGTGAAAGTCGACTTTGATCGCGTCAAGATTCTTGCCGAGAGTTGGAAGCCTGAACAGGTTTTGTCGTGGGCGTTCGCGACGTATGGCGACGACCTGGCCATCGCCACCGGCATGGGCGTTGAAGGCATGGCGCTGCTTGACATTGCGTTAAGGATCAATCCCGACGCGAAAGTATTCACCGGCGACACAGAGTTTCTCTTCCCGGAAACCTACGATCTAATCGATCGAGTCGAGCGCCGGTATGGGATCAAGATCGAGAAACTTTATTCCGAACTGACACCGGAAGAGCAGGAGAAAGAATTCGGGCCGAAGCTATGGGCACACGATCCCGACCAATGCTGCGCCATCCGCAAGGTCGAGCCACTGCGGCGGAAGCTGGCGACGCTTGATGCCTGGGTCACCGCGATTCGCCGCACTCAAACCGCTGAGCGCGCTGCGATTCGCAAAGTAGATTGGGACGCGAAATTCAGTCTGGTGAAGATCAGCCCGCTGGCTGATTGGACTCGCGAAATGGTGTGGAGTTATGTGTTGAAGAACGATGTTCCGTACAACCCTCTCCATGACCGCAATTACCCCAGCATCGGTTGCACACATTGCACGCGCGCGGTTAATCCCGGAGAAGATGCTCGCGCCGGACGATGGTCGGGCTTTGGCAAGACCGAGTGCGGACTCCATACGCCGGCCGGCACTGCCTCAACACTGGTACAGTTGGTTCCGGTTGGGGCGGAAGAGTAGGGCAGTTCTTAGTGCTAATGTTTGATTGCTAGCCCACCACTGCTCACAGCTACCTGCCCACTGGCTCCATCAGTCTTCCGCTATAATTCACCGCACCAATGGATTTCGATCAACTGATCACATTCCTGGAAGTGGCGAAGCTGGGGAGCTTTTCGCGCGCGGGACAAAAAGTTTTCCGCTCGCAATCCGCGGTGAGCGCGCAGATTCGCCAACTGGAACAATCTTACGGGGATCGCCTACTCGATCGAACCGGGAAAGATGTCACGCTGACGCCTGCGGGACGGGCGCTGTTTGCTTACGCCGAACGCATGCTGCAGTTGCGCGACGAATCGCTACTGGCCGTCGCTGATCAAGGCAACACCCCGCGTGGCACGATTACTGTGGGTGCGAACGAAGCCACCTGCCTTTACGTTTTGCCCGACGTGTTCGCCAAGTATTGCAGTCTTTATCCGGGCGTGCAGATCAGCATTTATCGCAACTTCAGTTACAAGATCGTTGAAAAATTGGAGAACGGCTCAATTGATGTCGGCATTGTGACTATGCCGGTCAAGAGTTCGAATCTGAAGACCCATCCCATCTTTCGCGATCAGCTGATGTTAATGGTGAGTCCGCAAAATCCTCTGGCCAAGCTGGAAATTGTGCCGGTGAGCGAAATCGCCAAGCAGCCGCTATTGCTTCCCAAGACGGGTTTCAGCCGGCGCGTAATGGACAAACTTTTTCGTCCATATGCGGCGACGCTGCAAGTGCGGATGGAATTGCCGAGTGTAGGGATGATCAAGAGCTTTGTCGCGGCCGGACTGGGCGTTTCAATCATCAGCGCCAGCTTTGCACGCGATCAGGTGCTTGCCGGACGCGTGAAACTGATCCCCATCAAAGGCGAGGAATTGTGGCGCGAGCTGGGCGTGGCATACCGGCGCGATCGCACGCTGACCCGCGCAACAACGACTTTCATCAGCACCGTGCGGCAATCCGCGGTGGTGGCGAAGTAGGATCAAAAGTTTCTTCCTTTTCTCTCATTGCCCAGCGCCAGCACGATGATGAGCAAAGCAATATTCGCAGCTTCAAATCCCGCTAACGCCCAGGCGTAACCGAAGCGGGAGCGCAGCGCATACTCGATGTTGTTGACGGGCGCGGCAATCAGAATTCCCAGTTGATACGCGAGACCGGGCAGCAATCCGCGGGTCTGGTCTGGCGACAACTCATTCAGATGTGCCGGAATCACTCCCCATGCCCCCTGTACTCCAGCCTGCATGATGAAAGCGGCGGCGGCAATCAACAGCATAGGTTTCGAAAATGCCCAGGCCGGAATTGTAGCGAGCGATAAGCACAAAGCCGCAATCATTCCGCGTCGTCGCCCAAAAATGTCAGATAATCGCCCAAAGACGATTGCTCCCACAACCGCGCCGACGTTGTACCAGATGGCAACGTAAGCGGTGGTCTTGGTAGCGGCGCCGTGCGTGGATTTCAGAAAATCAGGATACAAATCCTGCGTGCCGTGCGACAGGAACATCATCAGCGTCATCATCAGCACCAGATAGATCGCCGATTTCCAGTAGCTGCGCACCACCAGCAGAATTGCCTTTGTTGTTGGCGCTCGCTTTTGCCTCCATGCCTCCGATTCCGGAACCGACGATCGGATATATAAAGCCAGCAGCGCTGGAATACCTCCGGCCCAGAACATTGCCCGCCACCCGAAATGCGGTTCAATGAAACGGGATGCGAGTGCAGCCAGCAGATAACCGATGGAATATCCGCTCTGCAGAATTCCAGAAAGAATGCCTCGCCACTTATTGGGAGCAGCCTCCATCGCGAGAGAAGCGCCTACGCCCCACTCGCCGCCCATGCCGATTCCATAGACCGTGCGCAAGATGAGGAACACCGTGTAGTTCGGAGAAAATCCGCACAGAAGTTCGACGACGGAGAAAAAAATTACATTCGCCATCAGCGGAATGCGGCGCCCATAGCGGTCAGCCAGCAATCCGAAAACAATGGCGCCGACTGGGCGCATGGCCAATGTCGCTGTAATGCTGAAAACAATATTGGCTTTGGAAACACGAAATTGCCCGGCCAATGTATCTACAAGAAAGACAACGACAAAGAAGTCGAAGGCGTCTAGCGTCCATCCCAGGAACCCGGCGGTGACGGCATGAAAGGGGCGGGACTGAGAGCCATGTTGGGCATCAGCAATACGCATAGGCGCGAGGTAGGAGAACACGGTTAGAGCTGAATTGCAATCCAGGGGCTCTTTAAGACAACTGGTGAGCTGCCGGATTCATCGAAATCCAACGAATGAGTAAACCATTGAGAATGATCGCCGCGCTGGCATTCTGCCTGATCATGGCAGGTTGTGGGGGAATGGCACCAAATACGGACCCAACGACTCCACCTCCGTCGCAAACGCCGCCGCCTCCACCAGCGGATATCACCGTAGTAAACCACATCATTTTCATGATGCAGGAGAACCAGAGCTTCGATCGCTATTTTGGGCAGCTGAATGCGTACCGGCAATCGAAGGGCTACGGACCGGATGTTAATGGCACGCCCGCGACTGCCTCCGAGCTAGCCTTTGACCACTCCACGATGTTTACGCCTTTTCACATGCTCTCGATGTGCACGGAGGACTTGAGCTCGTATTGGAACGAGAGTCATAACGACTGGAACCACTTTGCTCCGACCACAGCGACGCCATTGATGGACGGCTATGCCAATTCTGCCGGTAACAATTCGCGAAACACTACTCCTCCAGGCTTTGACATCAATGGCCAGCGGGTAATGGGCTACTACGACGATTCGGATTTGCCCTATTACTACTTCATGGCAACGCAGTTCGCCATGTCGGACGCCTGGTTCTCGCCGCTCATGAGCAACACTCCGTCCAGCCGTCTTTATGCGATGGCGGCAACGTCGCACGGAGTAGTGAATAAGCCGTTGACGCAGGTCAAAATCAACACCATATTCGATGAACTGGAGCAGAAGGGCATTAGCTGGAAGAACTATGTCCCGGATTACCCCAATGGCAGCTCGCTGAAGCCTTTTCCAATTTTTGCGAAATTCACCGGTACGAAGATCGTACCCATGTCGCAGTACTTCACCGATGCGAAGAACGGGACATTGCCGCAGGTGGCGTTTATCGATCGGGATTCGAAAGCGGGACTGGATGAACATCCAGGGCCGGGAATCAGCGTCCAAAAGGGCGCTGCGTATGTAAAAACTGTCATCGACGCGTTGATGGCGAGCAGCAACTGGGATGACTCGGTGTTTTTCTTTACCTATGACGAAGGTGGCGGGTTCTACGATCATGTTCCGCCGGTTGCAACGGTGTCACCCGACGGAATCCCGCCGGTGCTTGGAACAAATGACACATGCACGGCGACGCCCGGCCCCATGTGCGATTTTGTTTACACTGGCTTTCGGCTGCCAAACTTTGTGGTGTCTCCGTTCTCAAAAGCACATTATGTGGACCACACGAACATGGACACGACGGCCATCCTTACATTCATCGAGAAGCGGTTTGGGGTTCAACCCTTGACAGAGCGAGATAAGAACGAGCCGGACATCAGCTACTTTTTCGATTTCGCCGGGAAGCCGAACTTGACTCCGCCGACGCCGCCCACCCAGCCCACGAACGGGCCGTGCTACACGAACGCCCTACCGTAGCAGGTGCGCGTGTGACTTCGCTCACCCTTACCAGATAGTCACCCGGTCAGCTGGCGCAAGATAAAGCCGTTCTCCGCTCTGAACATCGAAGGCGCTATACCAGGCATCGATATTGCGCACCATGTCGGTGCGGTACTCTGAGGGTGAGTGGGGGTCGGTCGCGACTTGTTGACGGAGCGCAGCTTCCCGAGACTTGCCTCTCCGGCTCTGGCCGTAGCCTAGAAAGAACTGCTGGTCGGAGGAAAACCCGTCCTGATCTGGGGCTGACTTTCCTGCCAGGGTAGCGCGATACGCATCATAGGCCGCGGCCAGTCCGCCCAGGTCGGCGATATTTTCCGCGAGCGTCTGCTTTCCGTTCAGTGATAAATCGGGGAAAGGATGATAGGAATCGTATTGCGCAACAAGCTTCTCATTAGAAGCATTGAAGTGTTCGAGGTCGGAGGGCGTCCACCAATTGCGTAGCGCCCCTTTGGCGTCAAAAGCGCTGCCCTCGGAGTCGAAGGTATGGCTTATTTCGTGTCCAATAATCGAACCAATCGCGCCGTAATTGAATGCGTCCGGAGCCTTGGGATCGAAGAATGGCGCCTCCAAAATTGCTGCCGGGAAATTCAACGCATTCTGCAACGGCAGATTTACCGCATTGACGGTTTGCGGGGTCATGGACCATTCACGACGATCAACCCGCTTGCCTAAGCGCGCAGTTGCTCGCTTGTATTCAAATTCGTTTCTTCGCCACAGATTTCCGAAAATATCATCGGGCGTAATTTCAAGACCGGCGTAATCCTCCCAGGTGTCGGGATAGCCGATTCCGACATAGAGAGCGTCGAGCTTGGCTATAGCTTCGCCCTTGGTCGCAGGATTCATCCAGGTCAATGCCTCGATGCGCTTACGAAAAGCCGCGATGATATTCGTAACCATAGCCTGAACTTTGGCTTTCGCCTCGGGCGGAAAATAGTGTTGGGCATAGGATTTACCGACCTCATCGCCCAGAATGAAATCAACCATATTCACTGCACGTTGCCAACGCGGTGTCTGCTGCGGGGTGCCCAATAGCACCTTGCCAAAAAAAGCAAAGTGCTCATCGGCAAAAGATTTCGGCAGCACGGCCGCATATTGTTCGATGAGGTGGTAGGCGAGGAGGTCTTTCCAGCTATCGAGCGGCGCAGACGCTATCAATGCCGATTCGCCCATTACTGCGCTTGGCTGCCATACGATGAAGTTAGCCTGCTTATTCAGACCCGCGGAGCGGAAAAATACTTTCCAATCGAGCCCTGGAGCCTTCACCGCAAAATCCGCTTTTTTCCAGGGGTTGTTCGCCTTGTGAACATCCTGATCTTCCGACAAGCTCCAGTGCTTTTCCGCTATCGCATGTTCCAGTTCCACGACACGTGCGGCACGGGCGTCGGGATCCGAAAATCCCGCCAGTTTAAACATAGCTGCCACATGGGGCTGGTATTGCGTGCGCAATGCCTTCATGTGCTCACTATTGCTCAGGTAGTATTCGCGGTCGGGCAATTCGATTCCGCCCTGCAACAGGTAAGCGGTGTAATGGTCCGAGTCGCTGAAATCCGGCGCGCTCCATACTCCAAACACATTTGGGGTGTGGAAATTTGTGTTGTTGAGAGGATCGACGTCGGCGCGCAGATTCTCTCCAAAAAACGTTGCCAGGTCGGTTCGATTACGGATGGCGCTGACCTGGTCGAGATGCGGCTTCAAGGGCGCAATACCTTTGGTCTCGATTCCTGCTTCGTTCATGTAGGAGTCATACAGGTCGGCAACCTTGCGATTGCCGCTTCCAGCAGCCGGATTTGACTTGGCGATATCCTCAATCAATCCCGACGTGCGCTTGACTGCCATATTGTTCAGGAGCGAGAAGACAGTGACGCTGCCACGGTCCGCCGGAATCTCGGTGCGCTTGAGCCACCCGCCGTTGGAATACTCAAAAAAATTGTCCCCCGGCTTGACCGAACGGTCTATATCGCCGGCGATGACGCCGTGTTCGGACCCTGCGTCTTGCTGAGTCTGGGCGAAGCCGGGTGTCAGGACCGCGAGCAGAATAGAAGCACATGCCAATCTCGCAAACCAATCTTTCATGAAAAAACCTCCAGCGAATTCATGGTCATGCTGCAAAATACGAAGCATCCAAAAGAAAACTATGACGAAGCCGGCGATGACCTGATTCCAGGTGAAGCTTGCACGGGCAGTTCAAGCAGGTCTTTTGCCAGGCTATCGGTGTTGTGCCGAGCCACGCCATCTTCACAGAGATAATCTCCCAATACCGGACACACTCCCGTAGCTTCGATGGCGTCCAGGTCCCCTATAATCTGCGATGCGCCTTCGAGGGCGTACTTTGCCTTGAGATCGTCAGACAGCGGGGTGCGGTTGATGAGCGCAAAGTCGAAAATCTGGCATCCGGCATGATCGTTCAAAGCGCGAATATGATCGGCAGCGGTACGGCCCAAGCTTTCATTTGCCTGCGTCATCAAATTGCAGATATAGGCCTTGGTCGCCGACGATTGCCGAATTGCGGCTGACATTCCGCGCACCAGCAGATTCGGAATCAAACTGGTGAAAAGAGAGCCGGGGCCGACGGTAATCAGGTCGGCGCGAGCAATGGCCTCCAGGGTTTGCGGAAGCGGAGCCGGATCGGGTGGAACCAGGACAAGTTCTTCTATCCGGCCCTTGCTCGCGGTGATTCGAGTTTCGCCGCGGACACGGGTGCCATCCTGCATCAGCGCTTCGAGTTCAATGTTCGCTGTAGTCGAGGGAAAAATATGGCCGCGAGTCGCGAGAATTTCGGATGAAAGGCGAACCGCTTCGCCGAAATCTCCGGTCAGGGAAGTGAGGGCGGCGAGGAACAAATTTCCGAAGCTATGGCCGCCGAGGTCTCCACCTTTTTCGAAGCGGTGCTGGAAAAGTTTTGAAAGCAGGGCTTCATCTTCCGAAAGAGCCACAATGCAGTTGCGCACGTCACCTGGCGGAAGCATGTTGAGGTCCTTGCGGAGCCGACCGCTGGAGCCGCCGTCATCACTCACGGTTACTACGGCGCTGAGTTCGGAGATGCGAGGAGAATCCGCGGCGAATGAGTGGCCATCGACGTATTTCTTTAAGCCTTTTAGAAGAGTGGATAGTCCGGTGCCGCCCCCGATGGCCACCACGCGCAAATTGCGCGCGCCGGCTATATGCGGGCGTGAAGCGACGTGAGGCATGTGCAGTTAGCCGAGTTCCCCGACCTCTTCTTCTGGAGGAAGCGGAATTTCGCCACCCGGGTCGGGATAGAGCAACTCGGTAAAACGCGGGTCTTCAGAGAGATTCTGGAAATCTGAATCGTTGCGCGCCTGAAAGCGCAGGGCAGCGTTCAGGCTGATGGCGCGGGCTAAATTCTTGAGCGAATCTTCGGCGTGCCCGGTCAGGCAGTCCAGAGCGGCAAGGCCATAGGCAACATAGTCGGCCTTGGGGACCTGCTTCGAAAGCTTGTCAAGGTGCTCGCGCGCGCCCACATAATCGCCGGTATTGATCAAGGACACCACAAAATCATAGTGCTCCTCGGTGGTCTTGAATTGCGCAGCTCCGCGCTCAAGTTGCTGGCTGCAAGCGCTCAGGTGAACGCCGGCGCGGTCGGCGAGTTCACGGTTATTGCCGGAAACGACCTTTTGCAGATGGGTCTTGGCCTTGTCGTATTTGTGTTCCTGCATGGCGCGCAACCCGGACTCGTAGTCCTTCAGCAACTGCGTCAGCTGAGGATCGGCTACCAATGTGTGTTTGGCTGTAGGTTTCTGGGCCATTTGAAGAATTTTTCCTGATTGACTCATTGAATCATTGCATCACTGGACATTGAACGCATGCAACTCCCTGGTGATTCAACCACTCAATGATTCAATGCTCAATTGATTGTGGCCGCTGACTGCAAGTCGATCTGCCGCCACTCTCCGGCGACGATCCCTTTGCGAACCTGGGCCGCGGTCTTGTGTTGCTTGGTCATCTGATACGAGTAATAAAGTTCCTTCAGGCACGTGGAGCACTGGGCCCCGTGTGTGCCCTCAAAACAGCTGCGCAGACTTTTATGTCCCATGCGGTCGCAGTAGCAGTAGCACGGTTGCTGATAAAGCACATTCTGCACCTTGGGCGCGAGTTCATAGGCGTGCGACTGATAGGGATACTGATCATTGTCTCCCCATAGTTGCTCTTTGCCCAGGATCGGCGGCAAGGTTGCGCTATTGGCCGGCGGAGCCTGATGGAAAGCCGGAACCCGCGTCTCTTCCTGCTGGGAACTAGCCCATGGCGCGGCCACCGCGAATGTAAGCAAAAGCGAAAATGCGAGCAATAAACAGCGCCTCAGCATGCCCTTCCTCAGGCGGTATTGTAACGCGAATTGAAGGACGGCGCACGGAAGCCACCATTGACTATCGTGATTTCATAGTTCTACAGAAGGCTCTTAATTCGCAGAGGACACGAGGAACGAAAGCAAGAAATATGCGATCATTGCTGCCCTATGAGCGGATTGCATTTTTACCGTCACTGTTTTTTCGTTTTGGGGATTGCTCTGGTAGCATCGTCCGCATTGTCATCACAGGATCCAGCGCCGCAGCCTGCTTCCGGGCAAATCACTCTCAATCTCTGGCCGCATGGTGCGCCTGGTACGAAGCCAACCGCGGAAGCGGAGGCCGACATCAGCAAGCCCGGCGATTACCTGGTGGCCGGCAAATCAATCATCCGGCTCGGTAATGTTTCCAAGCCGACCATAACTCTGTACCCAGCAAAGAGCGATCCATCGGGAGCGGCGGTGGTGGTTTTTCCGGGCGGCGGATATAACATTCTGGCCTTCGACCTTGAGGGAACCGAAGTTTGCGAGTGGCTGAACTCGATCAACGTCACGTGCGTGCTGCTGAAGTACCGGGTTCCTGATAGTGGGCCATATCCAAAATCAGCGGCTGCATTGCAGGATGCGCAACGCGCGATTGGCATGGTGCGGACGCATGCGGCGGACTGGAGCATTGATCCGCATCGTATCGGGGTACTCGGATTTTCCGCGGGCGGACATCTTTCTGCCGCGCTAAGCACACACTTTGAGCAGCGGGTTTACGACCCTGTTGATTCCGCCGACCAACAGAGCTGCCGTCCAGATTTTGCGGTGCTTGTCTATCCGGCGTATCTTTCGGCTGCAGAAGGAAGCCTCGCGATTGCTCCCGAAATTCGTGTCACACAGGAGACGCCGTCCGCGTTTGTGGTGCAGGCTGAAGATGACCACTCCTACATCGACAGCTCGCTCGCTTACTTTGCCGCATTGAAAAACGCCAAAGTTCCAGCTGAGCTGCACATCTATGCGGAAGGTGGCCACGGCTATGGACTACGCCGGACCGACCAACCGGTGACACGCTGGCCGGAGCTGGTCGAGAGCTGGTTGCAGACCATTGGCATGACCAAAGCCAGCCGGTAGTTGGCGGCTTTTAGTGTTTCAAGTTGCGATTGTTTCTTTGGGAGTTTGCGGACTCGGCGATTAAAAGCTCTTGTGTTGATCCAAAAACAAGATCTTAAAACGCAAAGATCGCAAAGCACGCAAAGGCGAATAAGACGGAAGAAGGAGATTGACATGAAATTTCTTTATTTGGTTCTGGCCATTGTGCTGACGTTACCCGTTTTCGCCGTAGATCAGAAACCTGCGCCGACGCTGAAGAGCATTCTGCTCGAGCAACTGCGCTCGACGCACAACAAAGCGGAATGGTTCGTCCCGGCGAATACCGCTGTTGAGGGGCTTACCGCGGAGCAGGCCAGTTGGACCGACGGCAAGGGCAATCACTCCGTCGGCCAGCTCGCCAATCACCTGGTCTTCTGGAACCGTCGCGAACTGGCAAAGTTCAAGGGCGAGCCGCAAGCGAAGTTTAGCGGCAACAACGACGAGACCTTCAACAACTTCGACACCAAAAAGTGGAGCGACACCGTGAAGCAGTTGGACGAAGTGCTAACAGATCTAGAAAAAATTGTGGAGTCCACGGATGAATCCAAGCTGCAAGAGTGGTCGTCCGACATTGCTCATATCGGCGCACACAATGCCTACCACATCGGCCAGATTGTCTTCGTGCGCAAGGAGCAGGGCAGTTGGAATCCGGAAAAAGGGGTGAAGTGAAGAGAAAGCGCCTTCTTGTTCATTCCCCGTTTCCCCAGTATCGTTGATGGATGTTCCGTCCGCCGCGTCCCGGCATAATTCGGGTTTTCGCTTTTCTGCTGCTGTCTTTGTCGCTCGCGTACGTTGGGCTGGGGCAGGCACAATCAGCGCCGCCATCATCAGCTCCGGCGGCGACCCAGCAAAAGCCTGATCAGGGGTCCAGCGTCCGCCCCGATTCCAAAAACGACGACAATAAAGCCAAACCATCAGCCGGCGGCAATGACGCGGACTCTGGTCAGGACAAGTCATCCAATCAAGACAATTCGTCCGATCAAGAAAAGCCGGATGATGACAAATCTGCCAAGCCTGATTCCAAAACGACGGAAACCAAGATCACTCCGCAGCAGGCTGAACAACTCTTTCACGAAGTGGATACCATTCTGGATTTCGCCAGTAAAGATACCGACCTGCCGATCAAGCATGGCGTCAAGCGGCGACTGATCAATCGCGACGAAGTAGTCAGCTATTTGAAAAAGAATATGGCCGAGGACAAAGACGTGCAACGCCTCCGCCGCACCGAGCTGGTGTTGAAAAAATTCGGTTTGCTGCCTAAAGATTTTAATCTGCAGAGTTTTCTAGTTGATCTGCTGGAAGAGCAAGTTGCCGGATACTACGACGCGAAAACGAAGACGGTAAATTTGCTCGACTGGGTTTCGCCCGAACTGCAACGCCCGGTGCTGGCGCATGAACTGACCCATGCGCTACAAGATCAGAACTTCGGGTTGGACAAATGGTTGAAGAAGGGCTCGGACGATCTCGACAGCAAGCGCAATCTGACACCCGACGACATTACCAAAGATGAAAACAGTGAAGCGCGGCAGGCGGTGGTTGAAGGCCAGGCCATGGTGACTCTGCTCGACTACATGCTTGCGCCGATGCATCGCAACGTGTCTGACTCCCCCGAAATAGTGGATATGCTGAACGAAGATATGCAGACGGGCACGCCTGATTCAGTTCAGTTCAAGAATGCGCCAATCTTCCTGAAAGAATCGCTTACGTTCCCTTACCGTTACGGCGTGGAGTTCGAGGCCGAGGTGCTTCGCGCGCAGGGCAAGCAGAAGGCTTTCACCGGACCGTTTCAGAATCCGCCACGCACCAGCCGTGAAATCATGGAGCCGAAGACATATTTGGCCGGAGAGCACATTCCGCCGCTACCGCTGCCAGACTTCAAGAAGATTTTTAAGGATTACGAGCGCTTCGACATCGGGGCCATCGGCGAATTCGACGTGGATATTCTCGCCGAGCAGTACGCCGGGAAGGAAGTTGCGCACCACATTTATCCGAACTGGCGCGGCGGATACTATTACTCGGTGCATGCGAAGGGTGATCCGCAGGGGATGCTGGGACTGGTCTTCGTTTCCCGATGGGCGAGCGCGAAGGCCGCGGAAGAATTCGCTGGTGTGTACGCGCATGGCATGGCCGAGCGGTACAAAAATCTGGAAGCGGCGCCGGGCAACAATCTTCCTGCGAACTTGAAAGACTTGCGCACCCTCGGAGGCGACCACACCTGGAAAACGCCAGAAGGCGACATAGTCATTGCCGTGAAGGGTGACACAGTATTGGTCACCGAAAGCCTAAACTCTGGAATCACTGAGCAGTTCCGCAAAGCCGTGCTGGCAAGCACCGCGCAGTAGCGGTCACGAGCCGTCGCCTGTCAAGATCATTTCGGTATAATCACCGTTCACTTCATTGGAAGAGGGAATTTTTGGCGCAAGCAGATATCGGCATTATCGGCGGCAGTGGGCTCTATTCGATGCCCGGCCTCACCGACGTCCATGAGGTCGCGCAGGAGACTCCGTTTGGCCCGCCCTCAGATCCGTACGTCCTCGGTATGCTGGAAGGGAAGAAAGTTGCATTCCTGGCGCGCCACGGCCGCGGGCACAGGATACTCCCCACGGAACTCAACTTCCGCGCCAATATCTACGGATTCAAGCGGCTCGGCGTTGAGCGAATTCTTTCCGTTTCCGCGGTCGGCTCGTTAAAAGAAGAGCACAAGCCAGGTGAGTTCTTGGTGGTCGATCAGTTCGTGGACCGAACGCGGCATCGTGTTGACACCTTTTTCGGCGATGGAGTCGTCGCGCACGTTGCATTTGCCGATCCCATTTGCCCACAACTGGCGGAAATAATGACCGGCGCATGCAGGAAAGCCAAAGTTGTTGGCAAGAGCGGTGGAACATATGTCTGCATGGAAGGGCCGCAGTTTTCGACTAAAGCGGAATCGAACCTGTACCGGTCCTGGGGTATGGACGTGATCGGTATGACCAACCTCCAGGAAGCAAAGTTAGCGCGCGAAGCCGAGCTTTGTTATGTGACAGTCGCTATGGTGACCGATTATGACTGTTGGCATCCGCATCATGATTCAGTCACGGTCGACCAGATCGTCGCAGTGCTGCTAACGAATGCCGAAAATGCCTGCAACGTTGTGCGCGAGGCAGTGGCAGCGATGCCACAAGATCGCGCCTGCAAGTGCGGATCGGCACTGGCGCATGCGATCCTGACCGATAAGACAAAAATTCCGCAGATGACGAAAGAAAGATTGAAATTGATTTTGGGGAAGTATCTGGAAGGGTGATTGGTGACTCCGGATTGGCAACCACAAAATTGTACGGCCTGCTGCTGATCGCTACCGTCGCGGTGAACGCAAGCGCTGCGGACGACCCATCAACCGCAAAAATGAACAGGTTGCTGCACTCTCTATCGGGAGTATGGCGCTATACCGTAAAGAGCCCATCGAGCTCTCAACACCCGAATGGCGGTGTTACAACGGGAGTTGAGGTATGGCGGACCAGTCCCGGGGGAACTCCTCTTATCGAAGAGAACCAGATGACCATCGACGGAAAAGACTACTACGATTACGCTGCCATCTGGTGGAACGGAAAAATGCAAGACCTGCAAGGCATTTGGTGCGACACCGAAATGAATGATCAAGGCTGCACAAATTTTGCCGTAACGTGGGAAGGCGAGCAGATTGTTATGACCGGAGAATACGAGTCTGCAGGAAAGAAATTTGCGTGGCGGGAGACATTTGCTCGCAACTCGGAACACTCGTTGACTCAAACTCTTTATGTCGGCCAACCTGGTCGAGATCTTAAGTTAGTTTCAACCATTTCATTGGCAAAAAATTAAAGACGGTAATCACTTCCAATGACTATTTTCTGCGTATCGCGATCGGTGAGAATTCCATGAGCATACTCGCCGTCGGTTCCGTCGCTTTTGACAACATCACAACTCCTGCCGGCAGTGCCGAGAATGTTCTCGGCGGCTCGGCCACTTACTTCGCATTGGCGGCAAGTTATTTCACGGACGTTCGCGTAGTCGCGGTCGTCGGTAACGACTTCACCGCCGAGCATGAGAGCGTGCTCAAGAAACGCAAAGTGGACACCCGCGGCATCGAGCACGCAGCAGGGAAGACTTTCCGCTGGGGTGGGCGATATCTGGAAAATCTGAACGAAGCCAAGACAGACTTCACTGAGCTGAACGTTTTCGAGAAATTTCAGCCTCGCATCCCCGCCGAATATAAGGATTCCCAGATCCTCTTTCTGGGCAATATTCATCCCGTGTTGCAGTCGGCAGTTCGCCTGGAGCTCTCAGATGTCAGGCTCACTGGTGGCGACACCATGAACTTCTGGATTCAGGGCGCGAATAAGGAACTCCGCGAGACATTGCGGCTGGTAAATATTCTTTTGATTAACGATGGCGAAGCCAAAATGCTGGCCGGGGAGCGCAACCTGCCCCGAGCGGCGCGCAAGGTTCTCTCCATGGGGCCGCAGGCGCTGGTAATTAAGCATGGCGAATATGGCGCGACCATTTTCTTTCGCGAAGGCGCCTTCGGGATTGGCAGTCATCCTTTTCGCGCTCCGGCTCTGCCCATCGACGAGGTAATAGATCCCACCGGCGCCGGTGATTCGTTTGCCGGAGGGTTCATGGGATATATCGCCTCGCAACGGGAAATTAGTCGCGAAGTGATCAAGCGAGCGCTGTTTTATGGCGGTGTTATGGGATCGTTTGCCGTCGAGCGTTTCGGGACGGAGCGGCTGCAGTCGCTTACTCGCGGCGAAATTGATGCTCGCTTTCAAGTCTTCCGCGAGCTCACCCACCTGGGATGAAAAAGCCTGCGAAGCCCAAGCCCGCCCATTCTGATCGGGACATCCTTTTGGTTTTTCAGGTGGCCGCGTCGATTTCAATCGCGTCGTTTTTTTACTACCTGCAAAAATCAGACCTGCTGCTTTATGGCGATGCGGTCGCGCATATTAACATCGCCCGCCGGGTATTCGACTCGCGAACTCCGGGATTGTTGCAACTGGGAACAGTCTGGCTACCACTGCCACATCTGCTTATGATTCCGTTGTTGTTTTCACGGTTACTTTGGCAGACGGGAATCGGCGGCTCAATTCCGTCTATGTTGGCGTATGTTTTCAGCGTTGCCGGAATTTTTCAGCTGGTGCGAACGGTATTACCTGACCTGCGCGATCCCATCACTCGCTTCGCGGCATGGCTCGCGGCGGTGATATTCGTGCTTAATCCCAATCTGATTTATCTGCAAACGACGGCGATGACGGAGCCGCTATATCTCGCGTTTTTCATCTGGACTATTGCTTTCTTTGTGGGCGCAATCCGAAAGTGCGTAGCAGGCGAGGCGGTCAAGGCAAATTCTTCGCTACTCAAGTCGGGAGTCTGCCTGACCGGTGCTTGCCTCACGCGTTATGACGGATGGCTGCTGGCGGCAGCGATGAGCGTGCTGGTCGTTTTGCTGGCATGGGTTGGAAATTTTGTGTCGCTCCGCCCCGGCGCGAAGAAGTTCACAATGCTGGCGGTTGCGGCGCCAGCTCTGTGGCTAGGATACAACGCTGCGGTTTATCACAACCCGCTGGAGTTCGCGAACGGTCCCTATTCGGCCAAAGCGATTGAGCAAAAGACGAGCGTGCCCGGAACGCCGCCACACCCGGGCGCGAATGACCTGCGCACCGCCTTCAAGTATTACTTGAAGTCTGCGGAGCTGAACGTCGCTGCAGGAAAGTTGCAGCTCTTCTGGGTTGCAGGTCTGATTTTCGGGACGGCGGTAGTTGTTCTCTTCCAGCGCAAGTTGTGGCCGGTCTTGCTGCTGTGGATCCCGGTGCCGTTTTACATGCTGTCGGTCGCATATAGCGGAGTGCCAATTTTTCTTCCAGTGTGGTGGCCATATTCGCACTACAACGTGCGTTATGGAATCGAACTGCTGCCGGCATTTTCTGTATTCGCGGCG
>Ga0157373_10001290_pt1 | contig 19122 bp, 14 predicted proteins | sample C65metaG_FD_113460 | JGI IMG/M metagenome (GOLD analysis project Ga0157373, IMG submission 113460) | Corn rhizosphere microbial communities from Kellogg Biological Station, Michigan, USA - C6-5 metaG | ecosystem: Host-associated > Plants > Roots > Rhizosphere > Soil | place: USA: Michigan... | reverse complement strand
CGGTGCGGGAGCATTTGCGTCACGCGGTGACGATCCGGCGCCCGGCTCTCTCGCTCGCGGAGCATGAGCGGCGGGTGGATAGTATTCTAGCAGAGTTGGGCCTCCAATCCATCGCTCGAAGAAAAGTAGGATCCCAAGGAGAAAAAACCATTTCCGGCGGGGAGCGCAGTCGTCTCAACCTCGGGCTGGATCTGGGCAGCCGGGCGGAGGTTTTCCTGTTTGATGAGCCGATTTCCGGCCTTTCCTCAAAGGACTCCGAGCACGTGGCGGAGACGCTGCGCTCCTTGGCGCGTGAAAAAATCGTCATCGCCTCCCTGCACCGCCCTGGTGCACCGGTGCTGCGGTTGTTTGACAAGGTGCTGCTGCTGGATAGTGGGGGCAGGTTGGCCTACTTTGGTACACCGGCAGGAATGGTCGGCTATTTCCGTGAGGCGTGTGATGAACTGGCCATCGCTCATCCTTCCGTGCAGGCAAAGACGCCATTGGGTGCGGATTTTGTATTCGATGTGCTGGAAACCCCACTGAGTTCCATCGGCGGCGGGGTGAGCACCGGCGCAGCGCGGCGTTTTCCTCCTTCCTTCTGGCAGGAGCGCTTTGAGAGCGTGAACCTGCTGCGCTCCCTGCAGCCGGAGGCGAATCCCATGTCGGACGTGGAAACCTTCCGCCAGGGGGATCAACTGCCCGTGCCGCCCAAGCCGGTGCGGCGGTTCCGCGCGGTGATGGCTGTTTTTGCCACGCACTTCCTGCGGTCATTTCTATCAAAACTCCGCAACCGGGGGACGATTTACAGCACCTTTCTGGAGGCTCCGCTTCTGGCGGCACTGGTTTCCATCACCCTGCGATCCTCTCCCAAGGGGCCTTATGAATTTGCCTCCGCATTGCACATACCGGCCTATATTTTCCTGAGTGCAACCGTGGCGATGTTTTTGGGTCTAACAAATTCTGCCACGGAAGTGCTGCGGGACAGACCCGTCCTACGCCGGGAGCGGAATTGCCAGCCTGGGGCAGGGTCATACGTCATCGCCAAGTTCACGGCACTGGGATTGGTGGGAGCCATGCAGTGTCTCGCTTCTCTGATAGTGGGAAATCACTTTCTGGAGATTGATGGCATGCTGCCCTACCATTGGTTGTGGATGACACTTACGGCATGGACAGGAACAGCCATGGCGTTGGTGGTTTCTTCCCTGGTGACCACGGAACGCGCGGCTCTCACGGCAGTGCCGCTGCTGCTCGTTCCGCAGATGTTGCTGGCAGGAGCGCTGGTGCCGTATCGAGAAATGAACCGGGGACTTTTTGAAAATGCAGGGCTGGTCCGTGAGCGGGGTGGGGCGCCCGTGCCTGCCGCCATCATGCCACTGCGTTACGCCTATGAAGCGATGATCGTGGCACAGGCCACGCGCAATCCATTCGAGACCGAGCGCATCCGCCTGCAGCGCAGGGTGGACCGTGGCCGGGAAAAAAGCGCTCCAGCCACCCAAAAGGGCAAGCAGCGTTTTGAACTCGCCAAGGAAGGGCTTCGGCGTTTGCTGGCCTCTGGCGCAAACGACAAGCAAGAGGCTCTGGCTCTAGTGGAACGCATCCGGGATACTGCCTTGAACGGTACAGCCTTGGAGGTGGAGACGATGAAGGTTTGGCCGGATGATGACCGCAAGGCGCGCCCGGCATCGGAATTTTTCGTCAATGAACGGATTGATCTCTTGGTCCGTGAAGCGGAAACCTTCCGGAATGACTATCGAAATGCGACGGCCCGGAACGTTTTCCTGGCTTTGAAAAAGCCGATCCCTTTCATTGCGAAGGCTCCTCCTGCAAAACCGGGTGATCCGGTAAATGATGATGGCCTGCTGGAGACCCAGAAATATTGTGGGTTCCTCCTGATGGGAATCGTGGGAATATGCGGTATCGCCACAACCCTCATTATCTCACGCCAAAACCGGAAGACGGATTGATTCTCAGAGTGCTGCCATTCGCATCTGTCTTAAACTTAGGCACTCTTAAGAATCGGTGGTGTATTACGGAAAGTCATGTGCATTTATGTCCTTTTAGCAAAGCATTGTGTTTCAATCGGTTGAGGATTTGATTTGATTTTCCTAATAAAATATCATTCACATCGCTTGACCACTTGAAGGGACAACCTTTATAGCAATGCCACTCCCCCAATCATGAAAACGACCAAACTTCTGCTTTGTGCAGTGAGCATTGCTGCTGCTGTAGTCGCTTCAAAAGCCCACTCCCAGTCCTTTGAGGTCATTTACAAGGATCCCGGTATTTCTCCAGGCATCGGTGTTGTGGGTTCCATCAATGGCAATGTGCTTGCCGAGCCTGGCTTTCCTTCAGGTGTCATGAATTTCACAGACGCCCCGGGTGGTGACGTGATTGCAGATTTCCAAGCCTTTTGCGTGGAGCCTCAGATTCAGATGGATTATGGCACACAGCTTGTTTATACGGTGTCCACCACCCAACTTCAGAACTCGGATACCATTTCCCTCCTCATCGCCGCCTACCTCGCCTCTGGTGATAGCAGCGATTTGAATGCCGCTGCCGTGCAGTGGGCCATCTGGGAAGTGACCAATGAATCCGTAAGCTCCAGCTACTCACTGTTGGATGGGGATGTCTTCATTACGGACACGGATACCAGCATCGCTGCAGCTGCCAACAATTACTTCACCCTCATCCAGAACCCGAATCTCGCTCCGGTGGCGCTCACCTACCTCACGAATGACCAACATCAGGATGTGGTGACCTGGAACCTTGTGCCAGAGCCCGGCTCTGCCGCACTTGCCTTGCTTTCCATCGCAGCCCTCATCGGCCGCCGCCGCCGCTGAGATCAGGGCTACGGGAGATCACGTTTTCAAGGGAAAGCCCGCTCTGTGTATACAGGCGGGCTTTTTTCGTGGTGAAACAGTGATTGCACGGAGGAACGGAATCCTTTAGAAACAAAGCCCCTTCGCATCACTGCGCCAGATGGTTCGTCGATCAACCCATATCACTTTCCTTTGTCTGTTCAGCGCCGCGCTGTTTCCGGTCGGCCGCGCCGTTGCCCAGAATACCGCTGCTGCGGCCAATGCGCAGATGCCTCGTGTGGTCGTGCAGACCGGCTACCGCTCCGCCGCTCCCACTCCCGCCCGTCCATCCACGCCCGTATCTGCCCGCAGCATTCTTTATCCATGGAAGACCTATGTGACTTCCACGATTTTTTGGATCGGTGAGCAACCCACGGATCGCAATCCCACTCCCAACTGCAAGTCCTCCTGGGATACTGCTTGGTCCATCAACTACGGCGGTTTCGATGATCCGGATCCCTCCCAGCGCATCGCCAACCACACCACCGGTGAATTCCGACCGAAGGCCTTTATTCCCAAGCTCAATCCCTTCTACATCGCACTTCCTTATAACGATGTGACCGGTAGCAAGACTCACAAGCCGGAGGCCTCCCGCGCCATTCCGTGGTTTTCCCGTGTCGCCCCAGAGCCAGGCCAGACCGTCTGTAAGGGTCGTTGGGTCCAGATTTTTTTCGCAAACCGCAGTTGCTATGCGCAGTGGGAAGACTGTGGTCCGTGGGTGACGGATGACTGGGAATACGTGTTTGGCAACAAACCGCCCAAAACCAAGGAAAACGGTGCTGCCGGCATCGACCTTTCCCCCGCCATCCGGGATTATCTGGGTCTCACTTCCGGCCAAAAAGTCCACTGGCGCTTTGTGGAAGCCGGGCAGGTTCCCTATGGCCCCTGGAAAAAATACGGCCAGGATACTCTAGCTGCGAACAGTGATCCCGACCTGGAAGCCCAGCGCAAGTATCTGGAGTATCTTCGCAAACGCCGCGACGAGGAATTCCAGAAAAAGCCCCTCAGTCAGATTCAGAACTGATCCTTCAGGCGACGCGTTTTTGCTCCCCTGATTTTTGCAGAGAGATTTGGCAATGGTCAGGACTGCTCCCATTCTCCAGATTTGAGGAAAAGTGCGCTCCGCCGCCACACTTCAGGGTGAAGGGGGATGAAGGTATGATCTGCATCCACTACGCTGAAACCCTTCAATCCCGGAAATGCGCCCCGTGATACGGAGACGATGCCATCGTTCTCTTTTTCCAGCAGGTGGCGGAAGAATGGCAGGGAACTGCGGCGGCCCATGATCACTGCTGCCTCCAGATTCGCGGGCAGGGCAGGCAGAGTGGTGGGTAGCCCGTCACTCCGCAGCGCCCGGCCTGCAGGCCCCAGGCATCGGGCAAAAAATCGGTGGCGTCCCAGTCGATCCACGATCTCACTGCCGGAACTGGGTGGTGCCAGCATCAGCAGCCTGCCGGGATGCCACGCTGCGGGCTCTGCCAGTATCAACCGCGCCAGGATGCCACCCATGGAATGAGTAAGGAAGTGGACCGGCCGATCTGTCGCTATCTTTTCCACCGCACGGCGGATGTGGCCCACCAAGGCCTCCACCGGCTGCGTGACGGAAGGGTAAGGCACATTCAAGGTGGAAAACCCCTGCGCCGACAGGTGACGCGCCAGAGGTTCCATCGCCCGGTGGCCGCGCATCAGCCCGTGCAGCAGCACGATGGTTTCTCCATCCCGCTCCCGCCAATGCGGCTTATCCCACCACATCGGCGGGAGCAGCATCTCTGCACGCAGATGCCATTGGCGGGTAGAACTCATGATGCGAATTTATAGATTCTGCGGGTTTTTCAAAATGAATACCTGCCAAAGGATTGAGGGAAATTATTTAGGAATCCCGTATTTTTCCCTGTGCATTGCAAGAAACGGCACCATTCTTCTTGACTGATGACCACCGGAGGCCTAAATCGCCGCCCCCAAACGAACCTTTTACCACTCATTCCCATGGCCAACGCACAAGTCATTCTCAAAGAAAAAATCGAAGGCCTTGGTGCCGAAGCCGACGTAGTAAAAGTCCGCGCTGGCTACGCCCGCAATTTCCTCATCCCGCAAGGCAAGGCCTATGAGGCCAGCAGTTCCAATCTCCGCCACATTGAGGCCCTCAAGGTTGAGCGTGCCCGTCGCGAAGGCGAAGAACTTGTCGCCGCACAAGAAGTGGCCACCAAGATTTCCAAGTTGAAGCCAAAGTTCACCCTTTCCACCGGTCAAGGTGGCAAGGCATTCGGCTCCGTTACCAATATCGACATCCACAAGGAGCTCGAAGCTGCTGGCATCATCATCGACCGCCACGCGATCGAGCTTGAAAAGCCAGTCAAGAAGTCTGGTAAGACTGAAGTTTCTGTGCGCGTTCACCCACAGGTAACCGCCACCCTCACCATCACCGTCGAAGCCGGTGAGGAAGAAGGCGCAGAAGCCTGAGACGCCTGACTCTCTGAAAAGAGAGCCGTTCCCCTTCAAAGCCCCGCCGCGTTACCGACGCCGCGGGGCTTTTTGCGTCACTAATTGATAATCCAGCACAGAACCGCGATGGATGCTTTCTATCAGAATATTCTCCCGGAGGCAGGTTGAGGAGATATGTTGTGGCAGATGAATTCTGCTTTCCCGCACACGCCGGACCATTACACTTCGCGCATGCCCATGCCTGTCGAGACTCTGGAGTTACCGGTGAATTTCGAATTGGAACCGGAGATTCTGGAGCAACTCGGTTCCCGCCCTGGGCATCAGCGTTGCATCGAGGGGAATGGCGAGCTTCTGCTCGTTGTTCACGAAGTACCGAAAGCAGGAGTGCCGGAGCGGGATGCCATCTTTTTCTGGAAGCGCCATACGGGGATCTGGGAGCAGAGTGGCGGCCGCGGTCTCAGCCAACTCGCCGCTCTATTGGACCGTTACGCCCGCGCCATTGATGGCCACGAGGAAGTCATTGATGAGGCAGATACTGCTGCGGAGGTTTTCGCCATCCTGCGCCACGCCGGGCCGCTTACCCGCACCAGTCGCAATCTCGTCCATGCCCTTGAGCAAGTGCTGGCCATTGATGCGGATGACAAGGGGATTCGCAACCTGCGCGACCGCGCCAAGGAAATCGAGCGAGCTGCCGAACTGCTCCAGAGTGATGCCCGCCTTACATTGGAATTCTGGCAGGCGGAAAATGCCGAGATGCAGAACTGTGCGGCGGCACGCTTGAACCGTATCGCTTACCGCCTGAACTTGCTGGCCGGATTTTTCCTGCCTCTCGTGGCATTGGGGGGACTGTTTGGAATGAATGTCGATCTGCCGGATTTCGTTCAACCGATGTTTTGGGGGATTTTCCTATCAGGTATCGCGATAGGTGGATTCCTGCTCTATCTGGTAGGGAGGAAGACCGGGAAACACTCGGATTACGATGGGGAAAACCAGTGAGACACAAAAAGGAGCGGTCTCCGAACCGCCCCTCTTAAAATCTGACGAATGCGAGGCATTCGTTTTTTGATAGAATAAGGCGGTCCGGAGACCGCCCCTCCTTGTAATGAATCATCCAATGGATGGCACGCCCACGGAAACATCCGTATCGGCGGCGTAGTCCACGCCTTCCAGACCGAAGCCGAAGAGGCGGAGGAAGCTCTGCTGGTAGCCTTCCAGATCGCCGAGGTCGACCAGGTTTTCCGTGCAGACCTCGGTCCAGCGCTTGCCTACGAGTTCCTGCACGGCTGGCGTCATTTCCCAATCATCCACGCGGATGCGGCCTGCTTCATCCGGTTGTGGGTTGCCGCTGTAGAGGCGGTCGCGGAAAAGACGGTCCATTTGCTCGATGGTGTCCTCATGGGTGCCCTCTGCCTTCATCACCTTGTAGAGCAGGGAGATGTAGAGAGGCACGACGGGAATGGCAGAGCTGGCCTGGGTAACAAGCGCCTTGTTCACGGAAACCCATGCCTTGCCGTTCAGCGGGGCCAGCTTGGCATCCAGGGCGCGCTGGACTTTTTCCAAATCCTCCTTGGCCTTGCCAATCGTGCCGTTCTTGTAGATCGGCCACGTCACTTCCGGTCCGATGTAGGAGTAGGAAACCGTTTGCACGCCTTCTGCGAGAACGCCTGCAGCAAGGAGATCATCGATCCACATTTCCCAATCCTCACCGCCCATTACGGCCACGGTTTGCTCAATATCATCACCTTCGGCAGGCTCGATGGTGATGGAGTTCACCACGCCCGTGTTGGTGTTCACGTTTTTGTTCGTGTAGGATTCACCCACCGGCTTGAGGACGGATTTGAAGGTTTCGCCCGTTTTAGGATGGGTGCGGCGCGGAGAGGCCAGGGAATAAATCACGCAGTCCACTTGGCCCAGGTCTGCCTTGATCGCCTCGATCACCTCCGCCTTGATGGCATCGGAAAACGCATCGCCATTGAAAGAGCGGGCGTAAAGGCCGGCAGCCTTTGCTTCATTTTCAAAGGCGGCGGAGTTGTACCAGCCAGCGGTGCCACAGCGGTCTGCCTCACCGGGTTTTTCAAAAAATACACCGATGGTGGCTGCATCACTGCCAAAGGCTGCGGCGATGCGGGAGGAAAGGCCATAGCCGGTGGAGGAGCCGATCACGAGCACCTTCTTCGGGCCGTTTTCAATCGGGCCGCGGCTTTTGACGACGGCGATTTGCTCTGCCACGTGCTTGGCACAGCCTTCCGGGTGAGCGGTGGTACAGATGAATCCGCGGATCTTAGGTGCTACGATCATAATGGGACGCCGAGACTATCCGCGAGGGGAGGGGTGGCAATCCTTTTTGAGGCAAGTCATGGGGCATAGGGCATGGGTGGATGAGTGAAGACTCTTCGACCCGTGACCCATGCCTCGTCACTCATGACCTCTTCCGCTGGACAAAACCCACGGCCTTTGGCATCCATCCGCCCCCATGCCAGAGTTGCCGAAAGCCTATGAACCGCAAGCGGTGGAAGCCAAATGGTATTCCGCCTGGATCGACGGGAAATGTTTCGAGGCCGATCCTTCGTCCGCGAAGGAGGGGTATTCCATCGTCATCCCGCCGCCGAATGTCACCGGCATCCTGCATCTGGGCCATGTTCTGAACAATACCCTGCAGGACATCCTCGCCCGCCGTGCCCGCCAGAAGGGCAAGGAAGTGCTGTGGCTTCCCGGCACGGACCACGCAGGCATCGCCACCCAGGCGAAGGTGGAGCGCGAGCTCCGCGAAAAGGAAGGCAAGACCCGTCATGAACTGGGGCGCGAGCCATTCTTGGAGCGCGTGTGGGATTTCAAAAACAAGCATGGCGATATCATCATCAACCAGTTGAAGCGCCTCGGCTGCTCCTGCGATTGGAGCCGTGAGCGGTTCACCATGGATGAGTCCTACACGAAGTGGGTGAGCCATGTGTTCGTGGAACTTTTCAAGGAAGGCCTCATCTATCGCGGCAAGCGGATGGTGAACTGGTGCCCTGTCTCCCTCACCGCGCTTTCCGATGAGGAAGTGATCATGACCCCGCAGCGCTCGAAGCTGTATTTCATGAAATACGAGCTCACGGATGCTCCCGGTGAGTTCCTGGAAATCTCCACCACCCGACCGGAAACCCTGATGGGTGACGTGGCCGTGGCCGTGAATCCAAAGGACCCGCGCTTTTCAAAATATGTGGGCCGCACGGTATCCCGCCCATTCCCGCATGCCGCCATCCCGATCATAGCGGATGAGCATGTGGACATCGAGTTCGGCACGGGCGCGCTGAAAATCACTCCTGCCCACGACAAGGCGGACTTTGAGATCGGCATGCGCCATTCCCTTGAAATCATCGACGTCCTCACTCCGGACGGCCATATCAACTGCCCGGAAGTGCCCGAGCTTCATGGCCTCGATCGCTTTGTGGCCCGGAAGAAAGCCGCAGCCCTGCTGGAAGAGCGCGGCCTGCTGATCAAGGTGGAGGAATATGATAACAACGTGGGCTACTCCGAGCGCGGCGGCGTGCCCATCGAGCCACGCATCTCCATGCAGTGGTTCCTGAAATACCCTTGCGTACAGGAGGCGGCGGATGCTGTGGCCAATGGCGAGATCAAATTCCGCCCGGAGCGCTGGGCCAAGACGTATGCCCACTGGATGGAAAACCTGCAGGACTGGTGCATCAGCCGCCAGCTCTGGTGGGGCCACCAGATTCCGGTATGGTATCGCAAGGATAAGCTGGAGATTCTGAAAAATGCGGAATCCCTGGGCATGACGGATTTCTCTTCCGGCGATATTCACGTAGGCTTGGAAGCTCCAGCCGATGCGGAAAATTGGACGCGTGATGAGGACGTGATGGATACCTGGTTCAGCTCCTGGCTGTGGCCCTTCGCCACCATGGCGGATGTAGGTGAACACACGGAAACTCTCGCGAAATTCTATCCGACGGATGATCTTGTGACAGGCCCGGACATCATTTTCTTCTGGGTAGCCCGGATGATCATGGCGGGCTACCGCTTCGAGGGCCAACTGCCGTTCAAGAATGTGTACTTCACCTCCATCATCCGCGACCTTCAGGGCCGCAAGATGTCGAAGTCCCTCGGCAACTCGCCGGACCCGATCGATCTGATGGAAAAATACGGCGCGGATGGTGTGCGCTTCGGCCTCATGCGGATCGCCCCTGTGGGCAGTGATCTTCGTTTCGATGAATCTTCCGTGGAAGAGGGCCGGAACTTTGCCAACAAGCTCTACAATGCCTGCCGCCTCCGCCAGATGAGTGGCACCACTTTCCAGCCGCTGGAAAGCTTGGTCGGGCTGCGTCCCTATCATCTCAATATCATGGCGAAGCTGGACCAGCTCACCACGGATCTTGAAGAAATTTATAGCGAGTATCGCTTCGGTGAAATCGCCTATCGCCTGTATGAGTTCCTGTGGAATGATTTCTGTGATCGCTTCCTGGAAGCCGTGAAGCTGGATCTGCGTGACTCCGCCACCCCAGAGGCACGCGCCATCACGCTGGGTGTTTTCGATGCGATCATGGGCCGCTATTTGCAGCTTCTCAGCCCTTACATGCCCCACCTTACGGAAGAGCTTTCCGCCCGCATGGGATACATCGCGGAAGGTGAGTTCCTCATGCAGAAAGAACTGCCATCCACGCTGCTGCTGGCCTCGCTTTCCGCAGAGGAAATTGCAGCCGCACAGAGCATTTCCGCGTCCGTTTACGAAGCCGCAGGCCGCATGCGGAACCTGAAGGCGGAATACAAGCTGGGCTCCCGCAAGGACATCCGGTTCGTGTTGAAGCCGTCCCAGAACATCGCTTCCGAGCTTCCCGTGCTCGCCCTTCTGGTAGGTGCGGAGGAAATCGCCATTGATCCCGGCTATGATGCGCCGAAAGGAACTCCCGCTGCCGTCACGGTGATCGGTGAAGTTTACATGCCACTGGACGGCCTCATCGATGTGGAGGCAGAGCGCTCCCGCCTGACCAAGGAGATCGCGAACACCCAGATCGAGGTGAAAAAATGCGAGGGCAAGCTGGGGAACGCCAGTTTCGTCGAGCGTGCTCCGGCCGAGGTGGTGGTGCAGGAAAAAGCGCGGCTTGAAGATTGGAAGGCCAAGCTCATTCAGCTTTCGGAAATGCTTGCCGCCCTCGCCTGATTTTTTCAGGAGGGGCGGTGATCTCACCTTCCTTCGCTGTGTACTTGCCACGCGGGATTCAGCCACTAGCGTACCATGCACATGTCCCCCTTGAGCAGCATACCAGGCATTGGGAAAACATCACTGGAACTTTTGGAAGTAGCTGGAATTCAGGATGTCCGCTCATTGGCGAAGGCTGGTGTGGCGGAACTGCTGCAGGAACTGGAGCGCGCTAATGACATTCTCCACATCGCCAAGCGGGTGCCCAGCGCCTCCCATATCAGAAAGTGGATTTCCGCAGCGCGGGAGGAGATCGGTCAGGAGGTGGAGGAAAGCGCATCCGAGATGCCGGTGAATTACGAAGGAAATCCGCAGGTGCTGGAGATGATCAAGGCAGCCCCGGCAGCCATCCCGTTTTCCGGAAGGCAACTCGTGGAACATGGAGTGGGGGTGGGGGATATCCCGCCCGCCGTTTTCCTCAATCGTTATGCTGGAGACTTGGAAGTGCGAGTGAGCGGCATGTCACCTGTGGAGGAGACCCAGCCCGGTATCCCCGAGTCCAAGGGGAGGGAAAGAAAGCCCCGCCGTGAGGCCGTCCATCCCACCGGCGGTGCCCCTGTGGGTATCGATCTGAGCCGCCTGCGCTCCACCGCGGAATTCACCGCTGAGGGTCTGCGCCTTCCTGCTGTGACCGCTACGGATCGCGCAGATCGGTTGGCCGTTTTGCGCGCTCCGCTGGAATCCACCAATCGTGGGAAAACCCCCGATTCCCGTGCCTATATCCGTGGCGTGCTCTATTCCCACCCGGTTTCGTTATGGTTTGCGGCCCTCGTTACCCTGCTGGTGATCATCGTTTTTCCCGCAGCGGTGGTTTCCTCCGGGTTGCTGCTGGCCTCTGTACAAACGCCGGCCTCCTTTCTCTGGGTTCCCAGATGGTTGATTGCATTTCCTATCGCTCTGCCGGTGCTAGGAATTGCCTACTTCGCGCTGGGTGGCTATAGCACCAGTTGTGGCATCTGCCGCCAGCGTCTTTTCTGGCCGCGCAACTGCATCAAAAATTCCAAGGCACACCGCCTCTACTGCTTGGGCTTCATCATTCCGCTGTGCCTCCACATCCTGGTTTTCCGCTGGTTCCGCTGTTGTTATTGTGGCACACCGGTGCGGCTGAAAAAGTGAGATTTTTTCCATTTCCCGTCGTCGGTTTTCGTCCATCGTTCCGGCTGTGATGAATCGCCCGCTCACCTGTTCCCTGCTGATGGCTGCTCTGGTGCTCCCTTCCTGCAAGGCGCCCCAGCCGCAGAAAAATCCGGAGGCTTCCCCCTTCGGCCCTACCGGCATCCCGCCACAGCTCCGTGGAAAGTCCCCGGAGGCGGGCACTCCCGTCATCCCCGGCGGCAATCAACCGCCCATTCCCATTCCCAAAAACATCACCCCTGAGGAGGACATCCTGTTCACGGATCCAGACAACCCGGATGGGGGGCTGCCGGAACTTTCCGCCATTCTGGAAGCTCCCAAAGTGAAGAGCTGGGAGGAAAGTGAGACGAATGCCCGCAAGCGAGCCGTCCGCGAAGGAAAGCCGATCCTTGTCTGGTTCACGGATTCCGCACGCAGCCCGATGTGCAAGGCGCTCAGCCAAGAGCTTTTTTCCACCAATGATTTTGAGAAATGGGCCGATGAAAAAATCATCCGTCTGCGTGTGGATTCCAATGTCACCATCACGGAGGGTTCTCTCTCGATGGATGAGCGCACCCATCAGGAAACCCAGCGCCGCGATTACGTGGAAGGGATGAAAAAGCGCTACAAGATCCTGGGGGCGCCCGTCGTTCTCATGCTTAATCCCAGTGGGGAAGTGATTGGCCGTTACCGGGGCTACAAGCGCGGGGATGCGAATTTCCTCTGGGGTCAGCTCAAGCACAGCCAGGCCGTCTCCCAAACCGCCTATGAATCCTGGCGCTCCGGCCTGGAGAAAAAAGGCTACCGCGAGTGGCAGGACCGCAAGGGCCGCAAGATCTTCGCCAAGCTCAAGTCCTACTCCAAAGGTGAACTGATCCTCATTGAGCCGGACGGCACCCGCTCCCGCACCCGCGAGGGTGTTCTTTCCGAAGCGGATCGCGATTGGATAGACGCCCAGAAAAAGGCCCGCGGCATCTAAGGCCTCTTTCTCCGCCCCAGCAGAGGGGCGGCGGCCAGGGCCAGCAGGCAGGCCGCGGGTTCCGGCACATAAGTGATCACACCCGCTTTGCTGTAGTCCACTGTATAACCCAGATCGTCCAGCGCGCCGAGAGTCATGGTGCTGATGAAGTAAGTGTCATTGGACCAACCAGTCATCAGTTCATGGGAAAGATCCATGCCTGTTAGGCTGCTAATGATGCCACTGTTGTAGCCGTAGTCCGGCTCATTCCAGTGCATGTTGGTCGTGCCTGGATTACCTCCCAGTTCCACTGGCACATAGTTGGCTAGAGATTGGGAAAACTCCGTTTGCCAGCCAGACAGGGCATTCGGTCCGGTGTATTGGCCGGAGCCATTCGTGTACAGTTGGTAGCTGGTGCCGTTGACGTTGTTGTTATAAGTCCACAGGGTGCCGATGCCCAGCACGTGGGCCATCTCGTGCAGCACCACGCTATAAAAGCTGTTGTTCGTCTCCAGCGCGGTTACGTCCGCAGCGTCGAATTCCATCAGCCCGGTGGAAGCATAGTAAAGTGCCGCAGTGGGAGCCCCCAAAGGATTGTTGTCATAATAGGTGAGGTATTCTGGCCCGGCGCTGCCCAGCACTCCGTTGTTTCCATCGATTTCCTGCACGCGCGCAGTAATCACCAGCGAGTGCGGTGTGACCTTTCCCTGGGAATCGTGAATGAAATCATAGCCGGTGATGGTGGAATTCCAGTAGGCTGCTGCATCGATGAATGTCTGCTGCTGCCGTGCCGTCATGGTCCCGGAGAAATTCAGTTGGATCAGCTCCACCGCTCCCGCAGGGCAGATGAGTGCAGCCAGGGCAAGGCTCAACCGCAGAGATGCAGGGAAATTTATCGAGTCCATGGGTGATTAAACATCAGCCACTTATCAGCAACGGCGTGTGATGCCAATCAGAGAAGTCAAATTATTACAGGAAGCCATAAGTTTTGGATCCGTGCGAATTTGCTCCAGCGTCCACGGGATGCGGTAGCGCCAGTTCCGGCCCCCGCTGTCGCCTGGGCGGTTGAAGCGGGCGTCCAGCGAGAAAAGTTCCGTGACCATCAGCGTGGCGTAGCGGGAATTTGAGGAAAACAGCGCCTTGACCAGCCGCCACTGGATGGCATCCCCATATGGCGGCCAGTTACCATCCTGCGCCACCGGGATGCCGGCGAATTCCGAGAGCAGACGCAACGTATTGTGGGCGGAGGCATAGTGCCAGCCACTTTCCTCCGTAGCATACTCGCGGTGCTGCTGGATCACGCGGTGGCAGCCAGCCCATATACCATTCACCGGATCATGGTCGTGGGTGGAATAGGTGGCGAAGGTGAGTTCCGGGAAACTGTTGCCCGGATTCGGGTGGCCATAGGCATCACAGTCCCAGTGGGGAATGCGGAAGCCGGTGATGTTCAGATCCGCCAGATGAGGGCGTACGTATTCCGGCACCCAGCCCAGATCCTCTGCGATGACTTCCTCGCCCGTGATGTCTGCCAGGATGCCGCGCAGCCGCAAGTCCCCGTCATCCCTGTTGGCGGATTTGTTTTCCATGGAGTCATCCGGGCGCAGCACCCAGCGGGGCAGACGGCCCTTGTTCCGCTGGGCGGCTGCTTCATGGCTCATGCCCACGTATTCGTGATTGTGCTCAGGCCGCCAGGGAAAGGCATAGATCCGGTAAAAGCCCAGAATGTGATCCAGCCGGAAGATTTGGAAAAACTCCGTAAGCCGCGCGATCCGCTGCCGCCACCAAGTGAAGCCATTGGCCTCCATGTGATCCCACCGATAGAGCGGGATGCCCCAGTTCTGTCCCCACTGCTGGAAGAACGGATCGCTCTGGCTCATGCCCTCTGGTGGGGAACCACCATACCAGTCCAGATGGAATTCCTCACGGTGAAAAAACACATCGCACGAGTGCCAGCTCACGCCGATAGGGATGTCTCCCATCAGTTTCACCCCGCGCTGATCCGCATGCTCCCGCAGAGCCCGCCACTGGCGGTAGCACAGCCACTGCACGAAGGCGAAAAAACCCAGCCGGTATTCCGTGGTGTGCATATCCCGGGTTTTTTCCCGCTTGAGAAAGGAATGCGCCTTTTTCGGTGTGTTGCATGTGGCAGGCCACTGATCCCATGTGGGCTTATCTGCGTGGATCTCCATCAGGTAGCGGAAGAGGCAATAATCATCCAGCCAATCCTCCTCCTCCCGGCGGAAACGTTCCAGTTCATCATGAAATGTCCGGCCTTCCTGGTGGAAGTTTGCCCATGCCAGTTCCAGCAGATTTCGCTTCTCATGGCGTACAGCCGGGTAGTTCACCAGATCCGCATGGATGGCTTGGTTCAACCGTTCCCGTGCATGAGAGATGTCCTTCTCCGCCAGGCCCGGGATTTCCTCCATCGTCAGATAGATCGGGTCCAGCGCCGCACTGGAAATCGCGCTGTAAGGGCTTTCTTCCACGCCGTTCTCATTGATGGGCAGCAGTTGCAGGAAGCCCACCCGGTGCTCGGCAGCCCAGTCCACCCATTCGCGCAATGCCTGCGTATCGCCTATTCCCAGATCCCCCTTTCTCCTTGCGGAGAAGGCGGGCAGGAGAAGGCCGGCGGTCCTGTTTTTTGCGGCGTGCATAAAAAACGAATGTTGGGTTTACATTCCCAGCAGGTAAATGCCGAAAATGTAAACAGCAGACCCTGCCACCTTCCACCCGGATGAAAAGCCACAAATTCCCAGGAAAGAGGCCCTTAGGACGAGCTTACCTTTACCAACAGCCCCCGCTGTTTCGCCACGCGCAAGGTGCGGGCGAAGACGGCCCCGGCCAGCGTTAGGTAAAAGGCATTCAGGCCCAGCGCCACCCACATGGAGTGCCAGTCCACCGTTCCCTGGGAAAGCATATGGCGCATTCCCTCAAAGACGTGGGATGGTGGCAGCGCGTGGGCGATCGGTTGCAGCCAGCCGGGCAGGGAGGCCACCGGATAGAACACCGCCGCTACCGGTTGGATCAGAAATGGCACCGCCCAGGCCAACGATTCCGCGCCATGCCCGTAGCGCAGGATGAGTGCTGTCACCAGCACGCCCAGGCACCAGCCGAAGAGCACCAGATTCGCATAAAAGAACACCAGCGCATACTCGAACTGAAACAGATTGAATGCATATGCCCCCCAGGCGATGGCGATCATCAGCAGTGAAGTAACTAACACCCGCAGGAAGCCCACCGCAAAGGTAGCTGCCAGATATTCTGTCATGCGTACTGGCGCGGCAAAGACGTTCAGCAGATTCCGCGTCCATACATCCTCCAGAAAGGATATGGCCACACCTTGCTGGGAACGGAACAATGCATCCCACAAAATGATGCCACCGATGAGAAAGGTGATCACCTTTGGAAAATTTCCGCCCGCCTGGCCCTGCAGGTAGCTGGTAAGAAATCCCCACACAATCAGTTGCACAATGGGCCAGAAGAACAATTCTATCAGCCGCACCGGATTCCGCGTGTATAGCAATAGATACCGCTCTGTCAGCGCATAGATCACCTTCGGATTCATTCTTCACCTTCCTTTTCGTGGCTCCGGGCTACCTTGATGAATACATTTTCCAAATCATCTTCATCGAAGTGCTCCACGATCTGATCCGGCGTGCCCTGCGTGAGGATGCTGCCTTTGTGCAGGAAAAGCACCCTGTCACACACCTCCTCGATGTCCCGCATGTTATGGGAAGTATAGAGAATGGCGGGGCTGCGCTCGCGTTGAATGCGGCGCACCAGCTTCCGCACCTTGTCCGCGATGTCGGGATCCAGTGAGGCCGTCGGCTCATCCAGCATCAGCAGATCCGGGTCATTCAGCAGCGCCTTCGCCAGGTTCACACGGGTGGATTCCCCGGCGCTCAGCCGACCGGTGATCGAATCCGCCAAACGGGTGATTTCTAACAATTCCAACATTTCATCCACCTTTTGATTCGGCTTGGCCACCCCATAGAGGCGGGCGAAAATACGCAGATTGTGCTTCACTTTCAGATTCGATGGCAGCGCCGCATACGTCGTGCAGAAATTCGTGCGCCGTAGAATCTCGATGCGATGCTTCGCAAAGTTTTTTCCAAAAACATGAATATTTCCCGCATCCGGCGTGATCAGCCCCAGCAGCATGCTCATCACTGTCGTTTTTCCTGCACCATTCACTCCCAGCAGCCCCACCACTTCTCCCGGGTGGACAGTGAAGGAAACATCCTTCACTGCCTGGAAATCCCCGAAGGCCTTGGCGATATGACTGACTTCAAGGATAGGCTGAGGCATGGGCGGGCGTTACCCTAGGCCGTGTCCGCCCGGATGCAATCTTCGAGTGCCGCCACTCCGCAAAGCCAGCGTCCTGTTCCTCCCTGTTCCTTTTTACTCCGGCAGTGTCACTTGCAGGACTGTGCTTTCCACCGTGGCTGTCAGCGGCTGGCTGTGGCGTGGGACGAGAATGAACTGACCTTTTGTGAAGGTCCGGCCCGTGGCGCTTTTCAACTCACCTTCCACCACGGAGAGGATAGAGAAACGATCTGCATCCGGATTCGTAATGGTGGCTCCGGCGGCGAGGGATTTTTTATCCGTTTTGAAGTAAGCGCAGGTGGCCAGGTTGTCGCCATCCGGTGTGTCCATCCCCGGCTCAAAGTCGTGGAAGTCGATGCTGGCGAGGGATTCCTCCACGTGGAGTTCACGGGGCTGGCCATCCAGACCCAGGCGGTTCCAATCGAATACGCGGTAGGTGGTATCTGAGTTCTGTTGGATCTCGTGGATGAAAAATCCGGCACCTATCGCATGGAGTCGGCCGGAGGCGATGAAGATCGAGTCACCCGGCTGCGGAGAAACAGCGTGCACAGCCTGCTCCACCGTGCCTTCTGCGATGGATTTTTCAAAATCCGCGCGGGTCACGCCGTTTTTCAGGCCCACGTAGAGTTTCGCGCCCGGTTCGCAATCGGCGATGTACCACATTTCCGTTTTCGGCTCACCGCCCAGGTCTTTTGCCAGGTGGACGGGTGGGTGCACCTGGATGGAGAGATCATCACGGGCATCCAGCACTTTGATAAGGATGGGGAAGCGTGGGTGATCCAGAAAGCCGGTGCCGAAGATTTCCTCACGCCGGGTGGTCCACAGCTCATGCAGTGTAGTGCCTTTCAGCTCTCCGGAGTCCACGATGGACTGCTCCTTTTCCCGGTCCACGATTTCCCAGGATTCGCCATAGGGTTGGTCTGCATCCGGCAGGGTGCGGCCGTAAACGGATTCGAGTTCGCGTCCGCCCCAGACGCGCTGCATGTAGAGGGGGCTGAAAGTCAGGGGTTCCACGGAGCGATTCATAGGAAGTCACAAGAGAATTTGCAAATGCAGATCATCCAGCAGTTGACCCATCAGGACACTGGGTCGAGACTCACCGCACGTTGCCGAAGCCTGAGACAACTCCCGTGCCAGATGCGCCCCCTCTGCGGAAACGGCGGAAATGGCGTCGTTGGGCGATTGCGGTAGGTGTGCTCCTGGTGGCGCTCGTATGGTTGAATGGCCCGGGCGTGCGTTTCCTGGCCCCCCGGGTGACGCGGCATTTTCTGGAAAAATCCGGCCTGCGCGGGGATTTCAAACTCTCCGGCAATCTGGTGGGCGGCATTTCCCTCAGCGATCTGAAGATCGAGAGCGACAAGGGGCTGGCTCTGTTGGAGATCGGCAGCATTCAGCCGGAATACACCATCGGTGGGCTGCGCCGGGGGGAGCTGAAGTCGCTCGTCGTCAAGGGCGTACACGCAGAGTTGCGGCTGGGCGCGGCACCGGAGCCAAAGCCGGATGAGGAAGAAAAACCTCCGCTGGATCTCCGGGCACTCGTCCAGAGCCTGCGCGAGGCACAGGCCCGCTTTCGTAAGATCCGCGTGGAGATCACGGATGTGAGTGTGAAGGCCACGCAGGACAATACTCCCGTTTTCACTTTGGCCTCCAGCAGCATCACCCATGCCGCCGGCACGGAGAGCCTGCTGCTGTCGCTGGGTTCCGTCATCGATGCCAAAGGAAACATCTGGCCTGCCCAGCAATCGGATATTCTCTGGACGCCGGATCAACTCACCATCGCCCGACTCGATCCGGTGCCATCCGTGAGCATTCGGAATCTTGCCTTCCTCACTCCCGCAGGCGGGGAACCATCCCTTTCCAGTGAACTGTGGGCGGATGAAGGAGTTTTTCAACTCGATAGCACACCCGGCTTTGCCACCGCCCGCCTGGCCTTGCGGGAGGGGGAGGTGCAGATCGGCAGGCTGGTGGAAAAAACCGGCCTCAGCATCCCTGCAGACGGCACTCTTACCTCCTTGGAGGTGGATTTGGAAAACCTCCTGCCAGACCCGAAGGCCGCCACCGGCACCGCCCGGTTGCTGATGGAAAATCTTTCCTCACAGGGCTGGGAGGCACGGGAGCTGGGGCTGGATGCCACGCTGGAGGAGGGTAGGGCAGTCATCGCCGCCCGCGCCGTGACGCTGGATACTCCGGTGGCGCTGGATGCCGCTGCGCCCATTTCACGTACGGATGGGAATTTCCTGCTGGGG
>Ga0157373_10001287_pt1 | contig 19152 bp, 15 predicted proteins | sample C65metaG_FD_113460 | JGI IMG/M metagenome (GOLD analysis project Ga0157373, IMG submission 113460) | Corn rhizosphere microbial communities from Kellogg Biological Station, Michigan, USA - C6-5 metaG | ecosystem: Host-associated > Plants > Roots > Rhizosphere > Soil | place: USA: Michigan... | reverse complement strand
CTGGCACTATCAGACGACGCCCGGCGAAAGCTGGGACTACACCGCCACCCAGCACATCATCCTGGCCGACATCAACGTCGGCGGAGCCGTCCGCAAGGTGCTGATGCAGGCGCCGAAGAACGGCTTCTTCTATTTGATCGACCGCACGAACGGGAAGCTGATCAGCGCCCGCAACTATGTCCCGACGACATGGGCCACCGGCATCGACGCCAACGGCCGGCCCATCGAGACCCCGAACGCGCGCTACACGTCGGGCGTATCGATGGCCTCGCCGGGTCCGCTCGGCGGTCACAACTGGCAGCCGATGGCGTTCAGCCCGCAAACGGGTCTCGTCTACATCCCGGCGCAGGAAATCCCGTTCCCCTACATGCAGCCCGGCGGAGCGAACGCGAACTACAAGTACCGTGCGGGCGGCTGGAACCTCGGCGTCGACAGCCTGATCGCCGCGCTGCCCGACGACGAAGCGCAGCTGAAGGCCATCCGCGCCTCGCTGAAGGGCCGCTTGATCGCCTGGGATCCCATCGCCCAGGCGCCGCGCTGGTCCGTGCCCTACGAGGGCCCGTGGAACGGCGGCGTGCTGGCGACCGGCGGCGGCCTCGTCTTCCAAGGCAACGCCACCGGCGAGTTCGCGGCCTATGACGCCGCCACCGGCAAGAAGCTCTGGAGCTATGCCACCCAGACGGGCGTGGTCGCGCCGCCGATGACCTACGAGATCGACGGCGAGCAGTATGTGGCGCTGGAAGCCGGATGGGGCGGGGCCTTCTCGACCACGGCCGGCGCCGGCGTCGATCCGCGCTCCAACGGCGTGCGCCGCATCCTGGTCTTCAAGCTGGGTGGAAAGGGCAAGCTGCCCGAACCTCCCGCCAGCGTGCCGCACGAGTTTACCGACCTGCCGCCGGTGACGGGCACGCCCGCCGATATCGACGCCGGCAAGCTCGCCTTTGCCAACAACTGCTCCGTCTGTCACGGCGCGAGCGCGGTGTCGGAGTTCTCCATCCCCGACCTGCGCTACTCGGCGGTGACGCACGATGCGGCGGCGTGGAAGGGAGTCGTCATCGACGGTGAGCGCAAGGAGCGCGGCATGGTCTCCTTCGCCGCCTTCCTGAGCCCGCAGCAGGCCGAACAGATCCGGCAGTACATCCTGTCGCTGGCCAATGCGCAGAAGGCGAGGATGGCGGCCGCCGCGGGGGCGAAGTAAACCTGCGGGCGATGCCTGCCGTCGCCCCGCCGCCTACCGTCGCCGTCGTTACCGTCGAGGCCGCGCGCCTGCCGCCCTCGCCGGTGGACCGCGCCTTTTCCATCGTCACCATCGGCGAGGAAGCCATCGCCACCGCGCCGCGTCTCGATGAGGCGCTGGTCGCTACGCCCGGCGTGCAGCTGTTCCGGCGCACCTCGTCCAACGCGTCGAACCCGACGACGCAGGGGATCAGCGTGCGGTCGATCGCGGGCTCGGGGGCGAGCCGGGCGCTGGTGACGCTGGACGGCGTGCCGCAGAACGACGCGTTTGGCGGCTGGGTGATCTGGTCGGGCCTGCCCCCCATCGACATCGAGCAGGCCCGCATCGTGCGCGGGGCAGGCGCGGGGCCGTACGGGGCGGGAGCCCTGACCGGGGTGATCCAACTGGCCGAACGCACGCATGTGCCGGAGCATGGAGAATACGAAGTCTATGCCGGTGAGCGCGGCCTTCTGGGCGCCGCTGCCGCGGCCGCGTTGGGCGATGTCTTCGTCACCGGCTCCAGCGAGACGAGCGACGGCTGGGTTCCGGTCAGGACCGGCCGCACTGCCTACGACGCCCCGCTGTTCTTCCATGCGTCATCGGCGGCGATCCGCTGGGCGCCGGATCTCGGCGGCAGGGACCTGGCGGTGCGGCTATCCGGCTATCAGGAGGCGCGCGGAGCAGGGCAGGTTGGCGGAAATTCCCGCTCGGTCGGCGCCACGCTCTCGGCCACGCTGGCCGACACTTCGCCCGGCATCGGCACGGGCTGGCGGCTGCAGGGCTGGGTCAAGCACTCCGACCTCGAGAACCGCACCGGCAGCCGCATAACCGGCCTGACGACCAATGAGCAATACGCCACGCCCGCCTGGGGCGCGGGCTTCAACGCCGCGCTACGCAAGGATGGCCCCGAGGGCGGCTGGGAAGTCGGCGCGGACGCGCGGGGCGCGACCGGCGAGACGCGCGAGCATTTCGGGTCGGGGCTGACCGGAAACCGGATCAGCGGCGGCTCGCAGTCCGTCGCCGGCGTCTATGCGGAAGGCTACCGCCAGTCCGGTCCGTGGCTGATTACCGGCGGCGCAAGGCTCGACCGCTGGGCGACCTTCGCCGGGAAGCACGTCCAGACCGTCATCGCGCCTTCAGAAGACCATCCCGCCGACCGCTCCGGCTGGGTCCCAACAGCGCGCGCCGGGGTGCGACGGGACATTGGCGAGAGCTACCTGCGCGGCGCTGCTTACGCGGGCTTCCGGTCACCGACTCTGAACGAGCTCTACCGGCCCTTCACGGTCTCCGGCACGACCACCCAGGCCAACGCGGACCTGCAGCCCGAGAAGCTGTTCGGCGCGGAGCTTGGCGGAGGCGGTTCGGGCTGGGAGGTGACGGGATTCTACAACCGGCTGGAAGACGCCATCACCAACGTCACCATCGGCGTGGGCCTGGCCCAGCGCCAAAACGCGGGCGCGGTGGATGCGACAGGCATTGAGGCCGAGGCCGATCACCGCTTAGGCGAGGATGTCTCGCTGCACCTGGCCGCGGGCTACACCCACGCGCGGGTGGACGGCGGTCCGAACGACGGCCTTCGTCCGGCGCAGACGCCGGAGCTGACCCTGTCCGGCGCCGCGACCTGGAGCCCGGTCCAGCGCGTGAGCGCCCGGCTCGACGTTCGCTACGAAGGCAGCCGCTTTGACGACGACCGCAATACGAGAAAGCTTCAGCCATTCACCGAAGTCGGCGTGCGCTGCGACTGGATGCTGACCCGCGCGGTTACCTTCTACGCCGCCGCCGAGAACCTGACCGACGCCGGTGTCCAGACCGCGCGGGCCTTCGACGGCACGATCAGCTACGATGAGCCCCGGACGCTGCGCCTTGGCCTGATCCTGCGGCCCTAATCGGCGCGATTCAGCCGCTCCAGCATCATCGTCAGCGCGACTTCCAGGCACTTCAGCCGCACGCCTGCCCGGCCGATGTCGCCGAAATGCTCCTCGCGGTGAAAGACCGCGCGGCCGGTCCTGGCGCTGGCGAAATGAACCAGCCCGCCTTCCTCGTTGTGCTTTGCATTGCCTTCCGCGTAACCCGTGATCGCCAACGCGATGGCGCCATGCGACCGCGCCAGCGCACCCTCGGCCATCGCCAGAGCGGCCGGTTTCGACACCGCCCCATGGGTCTTCAGGATTTCCATCGGCACGCCGAGAAGTTCGTTCTTGGCCTCGTCCGTGTAGGTCACGAAGCCCCGCTCAAACGCATGCGACGAGCCGGGGATGTCGGTGAGCAGCGAGGCCAGCAGGCCGCCGGTGCAGCTCTCGGCCGTCACCAGCATCAGCCCGCGCTCGCAGGCCTCCCGCAGCACCTGTTTGGTGAGCGTATCCAGCGCAGGAGGCAGCGCGGGGTCGAGAGCCTCGGCCACGCGCCACCCCCGCTTTACCTACTGGACCCGCTGGCCGTTCGGCCGGGCCATGGAGCTCATCAGCTCCGTCTTGCGCTCGGCCATCCGCAGCCCGAGCGCGCGCATGTCCATGTCGGTCTTCTGGAGTTTGGGGAACATCTCCTTCTCCTCTTCCTCGACGTGGTGCTCGATCTGCTCGGAGAGGACCTTCACCTTGGCGTCGAACAGGTCTTCGCCGGGCTCCATCGCCTCAATCTCGGCGATCAGGTCCTTGGCGGCGGCGTGCTCGACGACCGCCTCATCGACCATGTCCTCGTCGGACAGTGCTTCGCGCGCGGCCGGGTAGAAGATTTCTTCCTCGATCTGGGTATGAACCTTCAGGGCCAGACAGATTTGTTCGGCCAGCTTGGCCTTCGTGACCATGCCGTTGGTCTTCTCGAACTGGCTGAACATGCCCTCGACTTCGCGGTGGTCGGCCTTCAGCAGTTGGATCGCGTTCTTCTCGCCGCTGCGAGCGGACGTGCTCCTGGATTTCGAGCCGCTCTTGGATTTGCCGGTGTGGGTCGTCGCCATTGCGCGTCTCCTTGGTGGGGGAATTGGAAGTCTCCGGGAGTGAACCCGGTGATCCGTCTGAAGTTCCTGAGCTTTCGGCTTGACCTTTTGCGCCCGCGCGGATGGTTTGCCGGCCATGGAAGAGGTGGTTGTCGCAGGCTCCGGCGTGACGGGACTCTCCGTCGCGCTCGCGCTGACCCGGCTGGGCGCGAACGTGACGGTCTGCGATCCCGCGCCGCTTGGCGACAACGCCTCGGGCGTCGCGGCGGGGATGCTCGCGCCGGCCATGGAAGCCGCGCTCGATCCGCTGTCGGCCGATCACTTCGAGTTGCTGAAGGCCGCCCGTGACCTGTGGCCGGCCTTCGCCCCGGTCGAGATCAGCCGCGATGGCGCGGTCTTCGTCAGTGACGCCCATACGGTCGAATCCGTGGCGGCGAAGCTCAGCGCCTTGGGCGCCTCGAACCGCGCCGCGTCGGAGGAACTGAGCGCGCTCGGCGGCGTCTCTAGCGCCGTCTTCACCGACGAGGACTGGCGGCTAGAACCCGCCGACGCGCTGAAGGTCCTGCGATCGCAGGCTGAAGCGGCAGGCGTGCGGTTCACGTCCGAAGCCGTGCGTGAGAAAGGCGAGAGCGTTCTCGTCCTGGCCACCGGCCCCGCACCAGGCCCGGCGCCGGAGCTTGCCGCGCTCACGCCCATCAAGGGCCAGATCCTGCGCCTGTCCGGCGGTCCGACCTCGGGTCCGGCGATCCGGGGCGAGGGGCTCTATATCTGCCCGGCGGTGGGGGGCGCCATCGTCGGAGCGACGATGGAGGAGGGCGCTTCCGACCGCGTCATAGACGAGGGCCGCATCACGACCTTGCGAGAGGCCGCCCGCGCCCTGATCCCCGCGCTGGAAGGCGTCGGCGGCGAACCGCACGCCGCTGTGCGGGCCGGCACGCCCGACGGCCTGCCGCTGGTTGGGTGGAGCGCGGCCAAGGGCGTGTTCCTCGCCGTGGGCGCTCGGCGCAACGGCTGGCTCCTCGCCCCGCTTGTGGCGCAGATAGCGGCGGCGTATCTCGCCGGGGAAGATCCAGGGCCCTTCGCGGCGCAGCTGGACCCGCAGCGTTTCTCGAGAGAGGGCCACCCATGAGCAGCTTCTGGCCTACGGAAGAGCAGGAAGCGATCCGCGAGGCGGTGGGCCGCATCTGCGCGCGCTTCGACGACGAGTATTGGCGGCGCACCGATGAGACCGGCAAGTTTCCCGAAGAGTTCGCCGCCGCGATGGCCGAGGGCGGCTGGCTGGGCGTGGGCATGCCGGAGGAGTTCGGTGGCGCGGGGCTGGGCCTGACCGAAGCCGCCCACGTCATGCAGGTGGTCGCCCAGTCCGGCGCTGGCTTCTCCGGCGCCTCGGCCATCCACCTCAACATCTTCGGCCTGATGCCGGTGCTGAAGTTCGGCACGCAGGAGCAGAAAGAGCGCCACCTGCCCAAGATCATCGCCGGCGAGGACAAGGCCTGCTTTGCGGTGACCGAGCCGAACTCGGGGCTCGATACGGCCAACCTGGAGACCCGCGCCGAGAAGACCGGCAACGGCTACGTCATCAACGGCCGCAAGATCTGGACCACCATGGCCCAGCGGGCGAACAAGATCCTGATCATCGCTCGCACCACGCCCAAGGAGCAGACGGCCAAGCCGATGCAGGGGCTGTCGCTGTTCTACACCGACTTCGATCGCTCAAAGATCGACGCCAAACCCATCCCGAAGATGGGCCGAAAAGCCGTTGAATGTAATATGCTTTTCATCGAGGACCTGAGAATTCCCGCCGACGACCTGATCGGCGAGGAAGGCAAGGGCTTCCAGTATCTGCTGAGCGGGCTCAATCCCGAGCGCGTGCTGTTCGCGGCGGAGGCGGTGGGGCTCGGGCGCGCGGCGCTGGCCAAGGCCGCGACCTACGCAAACGAGCGCATCGTCTTCGGCCGCCCGATCGGCAAGAACCAGGGCGTCCAGCACCCGCTGGCTCGCTCCTGGGCCGAGCTGGAGGCCGCCAACCTGATGGCCTTCAAGGCCGCCGCCCTCTACGACGCCGGCAAGGACTGCGGGGCCGAGGCCAACGCCGCCAAGTACCTTGGCGCCGAAGCGGGCTTCCGGGCCTGCGAGAACGCGGTGTTGGCGCACGGCGGCATGGGCTATGCCAAGGAATACGATGTCGAGCGCTATTTCCGCGAAGCCATGATCGCCCGCATCGCCCCCGTCAGCCGCGAAATGATCCTCAACTTCATCGCCGAACGCGTTCTCGGCTTGCCGAAGAGCTACTAGTCAGCCACCGCGAACCGGATTGGAATGCGCACCGCCGCGCCGTCGACGGCTCGTCCATCCTCGAGGCGCGGACGCATCCGGAAGTATTTCGACAGCTTGATAGCCGCTGATCCGAACGCGTAGTTCGGCGGCGTCTCGTCAACCACCCGGCAGCTGTTGACCGTACCGTCTGCCGCTACTCGGCAGTCCACGGTCGCGAAACCTGAAATGCCGTTTCGCAGCGCGTCCTCGGGATAGTACCGCTGGAACTCGCGGGCGCCTGGCCTCTTCAGCCAGTCCGGGTTGCTGACGACGGCGACGTGCGTATCCGCCGGTCCTTCGACCGTTCCCGTCTGCGGCTCGCCGAATTCGAAGCTGTTGGGGATGCTTTTCGACAGATCCACATCGCCCGGCGTCGGGTCCAGGGGAAGATCGATGATCGGCTTGATCGGATTGTCGATGGCCGCACGAACATGCACCGGGTGGGTGTTGGTGGTGGGCGGGGCGGGCTGTGGCTTGGTCGGCGCCGGCTGTTCGATCACGATCGGCGGCGTCAAATCGATCGTCGTATCCATGTGCGGCGCGAACCGCTGGTAGGCGAGGTAGCTGAACAGCCCGACGTGCACCGCGACCGAGAAGGTTATCGCCATCATCTGGCCCCGGCTCAGCCGGGCGCTGCCGCGCTCGTTGGTGAAGAACGGGACCGCTCCATTCGGAGCCTTGCTGACGACCATCGCGCCCTCCCTAAGGCTGCAAGTTGACGTTACGTCACTTGGGTCAGCGTCCGCCCAGGTTGACCTAACGTCAAGATCGCCAACCAAGGTCTTTTTGTGGCAAAGCTTGCGGCGCTCAGGCCGCCGCGCCGGACGCCTTCATCGCCTCGATGTCGGCGTTGCTGTAGCCGAGCTCGGCCAACACCTCGGACGTGTGTTCGCCCAACTGCGGAGCGGGGCCCTTGGGGCCGTCGTCGGCGCCGGGAAAGCGGGCAGGGCCGCCGGGAGCAGTGAAGGTCCCGCCTTCGCCGTCTGGCGTTTCGACGAAGCATCCCGCCGCCTGCGCTTGAGGGTCCTGCACGACCTCGCGGGGCGTCTGGTAGGGGCCCCAGGTGATATCGGCCGCGTTCAGGCGTTTGGCGACTTCCGCGAAGGGCAGGGCCGCGAAGCCCTCGTCCAGTTCCGCCACCAGCGCCGCGCCGTGCTCCCGGCGCAGGCGGTTGGAGGCGAAGCGTTCGTCGTCGACCAGATGCGGCTTGCCCGCCGCCGCCGCGATCCTCGGCCAGTCGGCGCCGCCCTGGCGTACGAGAATGTTGACCCAGCGCCCGTCGGCCGTACGGAAGAAGTTGGCCAGCGGCTGAACCGCCTGCTCGCGCGGCCGGGTCGAGGCCAGTTTTCCAAGCCGCAGCTGGATGGCCATGTCCGATCCGATCGCATAGACGCCGGCACGCATTAGCGAGGTCTCGACCAGCCGCCCGACGCCGGTGCGGCTGCGCTCCACCACCGCCGCCAGGATCGCCGACACCGTCGCCAGCGAGGTGATGTGGTCGCCCATGCCGGTGCGGATCGGGAAGGGCTCGACGCCCTTCGGCGCCGTGATCGCGCCCACCCCCGCGCGCGACCAGAAGGCCGCCACGTCCATGCCGGGCTTATCGGCGTCTGGTCCCTGCCGGCCGTAGCCCGTCAGGCTACAGTAGATCAGGCGCGGGTTTTCCAGCCGCAGCGTTTCCCAGTCCAGCCCCGCGCGCTTGAGACCCTCAGGCCGCACGTTGGTCAGGAAGATGTCGGCGCCGCGGACCAGCTTCAGCGCCGCTTCCCGGCCCTCGGGCTTGCCGATGTCCAGCACCACGCCGCGCTTGCCGCGGTTGTCGAGTTCGAAGACGGGATTGGAGATCTGGTCCGAGCCCAGGGTGTCGAAGAACTGCCGCATCGGGTCGCCCTTCGGCGGCTCGATCTTGACCACCTCCGCGCCCCAGTCGGCCATGATGCCGCCGGCGCCGGGGGCGGCGATGTAGGTGGCCAGTTCAACGACCTTCAGCCCTTCGAGCACCGACGCCTCCCGAACATCTGTTTGGAGGCATGATGACGGCGGCCGGGGGCCGAGGGAAGCCTTACGCTACGGCGCGCGGGCCCGTGAATTTGCGCGGGGCGGCGGCGTCGGCCACAGCGCGGGCGACGCCGGCGACGGTCACCGGCTTGCGCAGCACCGCGTTGGCGCCGGCCGCCAGGCACTCCTGCGCCTCGTCGACATCGCCGCCGATGACCGCGATGATCGGCTTTTCGCCGGCCGCGCCGTCGAGCTGTCGCATTGCGGCGGCGGTCTGGGGACCGTCCATCAGCGGCATGCGACCGTCGAGCATGACGAGATCGAAGTCGGCGCTTTGGGCGAGATCGAGCGCCCGCTGGCCGTTCTGGGCGTGGACCACCTGGTGGCCGAGTTGCTCAAGGATGGCCCGCAGCATGGCGGCGTTCAATCCGTCGTCCTCGGCGATCAGCACCCGCAGCCTGCGCGCGCCTTCCATGGCGACGGCGGTGAGGGGCGCCTCCAGCTGCGCGTTCGGGTCGAACGGCATCACCAGCGTGAAGCAGCTGCCCACGCCAACGGCGCTCTGGCCCGTGAGTTCGCCGCCCATAAGGGTCGCGAGCCTGCGCGCCAGCGACAGCCCAAGCCCCGCGCCAGGCACGCCGACGCCGGTGCGCTCCACACGGCGGAAGGGTTCGAACGCCCGCTCCAGCTCGTCGGGCGACAGGCCCGGGCCGGTGTCGGCGACCTCGACGGCAATGCAGTTTTCGCCGCGCAGTTCTATCCGCGCCTCGATGCGTCCGCGCACGGTGTACTTGACGGCGTTGCCGATCAGGTTGGCGAGCACCTGCCGGGTGCGGGTCACATCGCCCACGGCGGCCCCGATGCCGCGGCCTTCCAGCTCCGGATCGACGTGCAGTGACAGCTCCACGCCCTTGGCCGCCGCGTGCGGGCGATTGAGGACCACGAGGTCCCGAGCGACCCGAGCGAGATCGAAGGGCTGGGCGTCCAGCGTCAGGCGCCCGGATTCCGCGGTCTCGGAATCCAGCGTCGCGTTGAGGACCGAGATCAGGTCATGGGTCGCATCCAGCGCCGCCGCGAGCTGCTCGCGCGAGGGAGCGGCCCGGCCGCCCTGGCCCGCGGCGGCGGCTAGCACATGCGTGACGCCGTTCAGGCCGTTGCGGATCTCATGGCTGAGCGTGGAGACGATGTCGGACTTCGAGCGCGCCAGCCGCTCGGCCTTCTCGAGCGAGGCGACGTTCTGGGCGATCAGGGCTTCGCGCTCGGCCGCCATGGCGAACTGGTTGCGCAGCGAGTGATTGAGGATCAGGCCCAGCGCCAGCGCGAAGGCGACCCCGCCCAACGCGATTATGCCGATGTCCTGGCTGGCGGGATTGAGGAACAGGAATATCAGCGGCGCGGCCGCCGCCAGCGGCCCCACGATCAGGAGCGCGAGCAGCACCGGCGCGCTGAAGAAGATGCAGGCGATCGCGCCTGCGGTCGCCATCAGAAGCAGATTCTGCCGCACCGGGTCGGCCAGGTTCCCCATCGCGGCGATCTGCGCCACGGCAGCGGCCCAGAGCAGGCCGCCCATGAGTTGCACGCGGATGCGCCGTGACAGGTCTTCCCGGCCGTGGGCCTTGATCCAGTTCACGGCCGCGTAAAAGGCGCCCCAGTTGATCGCGAAGACGGCGAAGGTCGCCGCCATCCAGGCCGCGTTTCCCGCGTGCGAGGCGACCCAGACGAACACTGGCAGACAGACAGCGAACAGCACCAGCGCATAGCGCAGCAGGGCGCTTTGGGCGTCGAGGGCCTGCACGGTGACCGAAGGCCCCGTCAACGGAAGGGCGGCAGGAGTGGAGGAAGACGTGGACACGGCAGAAAAGCCCCGACTGTTCGGACCAATTCTTACGGCCGCTAAGGTTGTTACGGGGTTACGCAGCGTCGTTAACGGCGGGTGAGCGGCGTTTTCCGGATGCCGTCGATTGCGGCTTGTCGAACGGTTGTTTGATCCCCCATGCTGGCGCGCATGAGCGACGCCCAGCCTTCGATCCGCCCCGCCGCCACCATCCTGCTCCTGCGCGACGATCCCGCGTTCGAGGTGCTGATGGTCAAGCGCCATCACCAGATCGACTTCGCCTCGGGCGCGCTGGTTTTTCCGGGCGGCAAGACCCATGCCGGCGACCATGATCCGCGCTGGGCCGATTGGTCTTCCGGCTGGGACGCGATTACGCCTGACGAGCGCCCCTTGCGCATCGCTGCTATCCGCGAGGCTTATGAGGAAGCCGCCATCATCATGGCGCGCGACCCGCAAGGCCGGCCGTTCACCGGCGACGACCGCGCCGCGGCGCTGCGCGAGGCGGTCGCCAACGACGAGCATCCATTCCTGGACCTGATCCGCGAGCTGGACGTTCGGCTCGACCTCGGCGCGCTGACCGTTTTCGCCCGGTGGATCACACCCAACCTCATGCCCAAGCGCTTCGACACCTGGTTCTACGTCGCCACCGCCACCGGCGAGCAGCTGGCCGCTTGTGACGGCCGCGAAACGGTCGACGCCGAATGGATCGCGCCTGGCGAGGCGCTGCGCCTGGCGGCCGAGGGTCAGCGCAAGGTGATCTTCCCGACCCGCATGAACCTTCAGCTGCTGGCCGAAAGCGCCAGTGCGACGGAGGCGGCGCAGCGCGCGGCGGCCCGGCCGTTGGTCACGGTCGAGCCATGGGTCGTGCAGCGTGATGGCGGCGGCGTGCTGACCATCCCGCCTGACGCGGGCTACGGGGACGTGGAAGAGCCGCTGTCGGCGCTCTAGGCGGCGGCGGGGGTCAGCCGGGCGACCTGGGCCTCGAGGCTTTCGGCCATCGCACGGCCGGCCGGGTCGGCATCGGTCCGGATCTGGGCGCGGACGGCGTTGCCGATGGCTTCGATATGGGATTCCACAAGCGCAAGCGGGGCCGACAGGCGGGTCGCCGGATCATGCAGGATGCGGCACAGGGAGGTGGCGATACGGGTCACCAGCGGGAATTCATAGGTGCTGCCCAGGCCCTTCAGATCGTGGGCGCGGAAGTAGAGGTTCTCGGCGGTTTCGGTGGTGAAACCCTCGGCGCGGATGCGGTCGCGGGCGGCCTCGAGCTTGGCCAGCTCGTCGTTCATCCACTCGCCGAAATTCGACGACAGGCTCTTCAGCGCGGCTTCCGCGCGGGCGATGGCGCTGGCGTCCAGGCCTCCGAACTTGAACCGGGGCATCTGGGGCTTGAGGTTCGTCGGGTTCTCGCTCACGCGCTAACTCCTGTCGCACATACGAGGCTCATCGTTAGGGCGAAACAGGTTAACAACCGGTGAGACGACCGTTTCCGGCCGCTGCGACAAATTATGCCGAGAACTGCTCGGCCAGGACGCGTTCTTCCAGGCTGCGGCCGGCGTCGAACAGCATCGCCAGGCTGATGCTGCGATCCTCCTGCACATGCACTTCCACCACGTCGCGGACCTCGAAATTGTCGGCCACGGCGCTGACGGAGCGCTTGTCGGCTTCCAGCACCTCGATGGTTACGCGGGCGGTGTGCGGCAACAGCGCGCCGCGCCAGCGGCGGGGCCGAAACGCGCTGATCGGGGTTAACGCCAGCACCTTGGCGTCGAGGGGAATGATCGGGCCGTGGGCCGAGAGGTTGTAAGCGGTCGAGCCGGCGGGCGTCGCCACCATCACGCCGTCGCAGACCAACTCTTCCATTCGCACCGTGCCGTCGATGGAGATGCGCAGCTTGGCCGTCTGGCGGCTTTGACGAAGCAAGGAGACCTCGTTGATCGCGAGCGCCCGGTGCTGCTGGCGGCGGGTGTCGATGGCGACCATGGCGAGCGGGTGGATCACGGCGCGGACCGCGGCGTTGACCCGCTCCATCAGTCCGTCGGCCACATACTCGTTCATCAGGAAGCCGACCGAGCCGCGGTTCATGCCGTAGATCGGCTTGCCGTCGCCCAGGTTCTTGTGGAGCGACTCCAGCATGAAGCCGTCGCCCCCCAGCGCCACGATCGCCTGCGCGGCCTCGCCGGCATCGCCGTAGAGCTCGGCGAGCTTCGCGCGCGCTTCCTGCGCCTCGGGCCGGTCGCTGGCCGTGAAGGTCAGGCGGGTAATGGGTGCGGACTTGCTCATATCGGGTGCAGGAGGGCCCTAAGGTCCGGCCGATGTCAAACGGCCGCGACAGCGCGGTGGAAGGCCCGCGCGGCCATGCCCGGATCGAAGGGCGCAAAGGCGCCGACCGCCCGGCGCGCGCCCTCGGCCCCGCCGCCCGGCAGCCCGCCGTTCAGCGCCCGAACGCCGGCGAGGATGGTTGGGAACACCTGCTGGTCGACGCCCACCGCCGCGCAGGCGAGCGCCAGCAGCTCCGGCCGGTCGCTCTCGATGGCGGCGCGGACCTCGCGGGCCGTAAAGCCGCCGAGCCGCGCCAGCCCCGCCACGAAGAGCGATAGCCGCCGCTCCGAAAGCGCTTCCAGCAGGTAGCCCAGCCGCAGCTGGCCGGCCTTCTCCAGCTTTTCAATCACCCGCTCGTCGGGCGTCTCCTCGACGGGCGGCGGCTCCAGGGCGACGTGCTGCAGGCGCAGGATGAAGCGGGCGTCGAGCAGCGCCTTCTGCGGCTCGCTCGCCCAGCCCTGCAGCTGGCGGGCGAGATCCTGTGTCAGGCGTGAATGGCGGGCCAGCGGCGTGCGCATCGCCCCGTGGTGGCGGGAGGCCTCGACCAGCCGCCGCATGGCGTCGTGGGAAATCTGGGCGCTGTCGTTGCCGGCCAGCGCCGTCAGCAGGGCAGGCTCGCCGGTCTGCATCACGGCTTCGACCAGCGTCGCCGAAAGCCCCTGCCGCCGCGCGACGGTGAGCTGGCGGTCAAGGTCGCCCTCCGAGAAGAGGCGCAGGAGATCGTAGTCCTTCAGGTGCGGACTGCGCAGGATGACCGCCTCAGCGATGGGCAGGTCATCCTCCGCCAGCGCGCGGATCAGTTTTGGGGGAGCCCAGCGCGACCCGGCCATGCGCGACGCCAGCCTCCCGCGCGCATCGGGCTCGGCTTCAAGAACCATCAGATGCAGAAGCTGATCGAGAAGAGCCGGAATATCGCCGCCCCGGGCGTAGGTCTCGGCGCGAAGACTCATCAGGCCAAGCGCCAGCCGCTCCCGCTCGGCCACAGGAAGCCGGCGGGTCATTTCGAGCAGCTTTGTGAGCTCGGTGGCGTCTATCGGCCGTCTCCCGAATCCCGGTGTGAAGAATTGTGCTTAACGGCAAGGCTTGCAAACTTCTTTCAACCCAAGCGTTGCTTGGCGACAAGCGCCGCCATTCGGGAGGGATGTCATGGCCGAACCGCTGATCCTTGCGCTGGACCAGGGGACCACCAGCACAAGGGCCATCCTGTTCGAGGCCAGCGGCAAGCCGGTCTGCGACGCCGGGCGGCCGCTGCGGCAAGGCTATCCCGCCGACGGCTGGGTCGAGCATGACGCCGAGGAGATCTATGCGTCCTCCGTCGCCGTGATCCGTGAAGCCGTCGAGAAATGCGGTCGCCCCGCCTCTGGCATCGCAGCGCTTGGCATCACTAACCAGCGCGAGACGGTGGTCATCTGGGATCGCCACACCGGCCGCCCGATCCGCCCCGCCATCGTGTGGCAGGACCGGCGCACGGCGGGCGCCTGCAACACCCTGCGCAACGAGGGCCACGAGGAGCGCGTCACCGAGATCACCGGCCTGCTGCTCGACCCCTACTTCTCCGGCACCAAGATCGCCTGGCTGCTCGACAATACGCCGGGCGGCCGGGAGCGGGCGGAGAAGGGCGACCTGCTCTGCGGGACGATGGATGCGTGGGTGATCTGGAAGCTGACGGGCGGCAAGCGCCACGTCACCGACGCCACCAACGCCTCGCGCACGCTGCTCTATGACATCGGCGCCGAGCGGTGGTCCGACGAGATGCTCGACTTGCTGAACGTGCCGGCGCGCCTGCTGCCGGAGGTGCTGGGCTGCGCCGACGACTTCGGAGAGATGGACGCCTCGGTGCTCGGCCGCCCGATCCCAATCCGCGGCGTGGCGGGCGACCAGCAGGCCGCGCTGATGGGGCAGGGCTGCATCAACCCCGGCGAGATGAAGGCCACCTACGGCACCGGCTGCTTCATGCTGCTCAACACCGGCGAGGACCAACCCGTCTCTCGCTCGCGCCTGCTGACCACCATCGCGGCGCGGGTGAACGGGCGGACGACCTATGCGCTGGAAGGCTCCATCTTCATGGCCGGGGCCTCGATCCAATGGCTCAACGACGAGCTGGGCGTGCAGGGCGGCCCGACCGGCGCGGAGAGCCTCGCCAAGACCGCCAAGTCCGACAGCGGCGTCGTGGTCGTGCCCGCCTTCACCGGCCTCGGCGCGCCTTGGTGGGACGCCAACGCCCGCGCCGCCATATTCGGTCTGACGCGCGATGCCGGCCTGCCGGAAATCTGCGCCGCCACCTTCGACGCCTGCGCCCTGCAGACCCGCGATCTCATTGAGGCCATGCGCGCCGATGCGCCCCAGGCCTTCGGCGAGGCGGCGGAGCTGCGCATGGACGGCGGTATGTCGAAGAGCGCCTGGTTCTCCCAGCGCCTCGCCGACCTCACCGGCATTCCGGTCAGCCGAGTGACCTATCAGGAGACCACGGCGCTGGGTGCGGCGCTGTTCGCGGGGATTGCGGCAGGGGTTTACAGCTCGATCGAGGAGGCTGCCGCCCAGCGCCCGAACGCCGACCTCCTCAAACCCACCCCCGACGCCCACGCTCGCGAAGCCGCCTACGCCCGCTGGCTGGACGCCGTGCCGAGGGTGCGTGGGTAAACCTGACGCACCCGTCATTCACTTGACGATAGGCCGCCGGAGCGCGAGGGTTCGCGCACGAGAAGGAGAACCCCCCATGGCCGACGGATCGGTTGCGGCGACAGCATCCCTGAAGAGCAAGGTGAGCGCCGAGGAATGGAAGGCGCGGGTCGATCTCGCCGCCCTGTACCGGCTGGTGGCCCTGCACGGGTGGGACGACATGATCTTCACCCACATCTCGGCCCGCATTCCGGGGCCTGAGCACCATTTCCTGATCAATCCCTACGGCATGTTCTTCGACGAAATCACCGCCTCGTCGCTGGTGAAGATCGACCTGGAGGGCGCCATCCTTCAGGAGACGCCCTACTTCATCAATCCGGCGGGCTTCACCATCCACTCCGCCATCCACGCCGCGCGCGAAGACGCGATGTTCGTGATGCACCTGCACTCGGACCAGGGGGTCGCGGTCGCCTCGCAGAAGGAGGGCCTGCTGCCGCTCAGCCAGCACGCGTTGGCCGTGCTGCCGGGGCTGGCCTACCACGATTATGAGGGCATCGCCCTGAACCTGGACGAGCGCGAGCGGCTGGTCGCCGACCTTGGTCCCACCAAGCGGCTGATGATGCTGCGCAACCATGGCACGCTGGCGGTGGGCTCGACGGCGGCCGAGTGCTGGACGGCGATGTTCTTCCTCGAGCGCGCCTGCAAGCAGCAGGTGATGGCGCTGTCGGCCGGCCGTGAAAATGTGCTGCTCGCGCCGGAAGCCTCGCGCGCCGAGGTCGAACGCCAGACGGGCGGCGGCAATGTGGGCATGTCGGGTAATCTCGCCTGGGCGGGATGCCTGCGTAAGCTCGAGCGGAACCTGCCGGGTTACGACGCTTAAGGCACGGAGCGAGGGGGGCGCTGCATTCGCACGACGGGGGGACGACTGGCCGCCGCGGGCGTCGCGCTCGCGGCGGTTTGCCATGCGGAGCCGGCGCTCGCCTGGGCCTGGCCCATGGAGAAGGGCAAGACGCAGCTCATCCTCAAGTACGAGGGTGAGACCGCCCATGAGGCGTTCGACCAACGCGGCGTGGTCGAACCGATCCCCAGGCAGCACGACGAGAACCTCAGCCTCTTTGTCGAGCACGGCCTGACGAGCCGCCTGACGCTGCAGGGAAAGCTCGGCTGGACGCGCGGCGGCGACGCCTTCAACAGCTACGGCGGCCGCGGGCCCATCGACTTCGGCGCGCGCTACGTGGTCCTCAAGACATCCCGATCGGTGGTTAGCGTCTATGCGGGCGGCGTGCTCGCGGGCGAAGGACCCAACACCGCCCACAGCGCCCGCAAGGCAGGCGATCCGGGCGTGGAGGTCAGGCTGCTCGCGGGCCGGTCGGGCACGCTCTGGAAGCGGCATGTGTTCGGCGAGGTTCAGCTCGCCCAGCTCAACAGCAAGAGGCTGCCCACCGAGACCCGGGTCGAGACCACCATCGGCTTCGAACCGCGCCGCCGTTGGCTGCTGCTGGCCCAGACCTATGCCGGACGCGAAGACCAGAAGCCCGTCGCGTCGCTCTGGCTGAAGTCCGAGTGGTCGGTGATCCACGACGTAGGCCCCTGGCGTCTGCAGGCGGGCTGGCGCGCCGCCCAGATCGGCGTCGAGAGCCCGGTTACGCGTGGACCCATGGTCGCCCTCTGGCGGACCTTCTGATCGCGGCCTAGAACAGCGAGGCGCGCGGTAATCTTCACCCGTGCAGTAGCTTGGGTGCGTGATGGACGACTCCGGTTTTTCCGTTCAGGGCAAAGACATCGCGCTTCTGCGGCGGCTGGAGGAAAGGATTCTCTGGCTCGCCTGCTGGACGATCCACCACGCCAACCACATCCGCGAAAGCCGCGACGGCCTGAAGGTCGGCGGCCACCAGGCTTCCTGCGCCTCGATGACGACGCTGATGACGGCGCTCTATTTCCGCAGCCTGCGCCCGCAGGACCGGGTGGCGGTGAAGCCCCACGCGAGCCCCGTCTTTCACGCCATCCAGCACCTCTTCGGCCGCCAGGACATCGAGCAGCTCAAGGGCTTCCGGGCGCTCGGCGGCGCCCAGTCCTATCCCTCGCGGACCAAGGACAAGGATGACGTGGACTTCTCGACCGGGTCGGTCGGGCTGGGCGTGGCGATGACCGCCTTCGCCTCCCTGACGCAGGACTATCTGGCCGCGCGCGGGGCGGTGAAACCGGACGAGATGGGGCGGATGATCTCGCTGCTCGGTGACGCCGAGCTCGACGAGGGCAACATCTACGAGGCCCTGATCGAGGCCTGCAAACACGACCTGCGCAACACCTGGTGGATCGTCGACTACAACCGCCAGAGCCTGGATGCGACCACGTCCGACCGGATGTTCACCCGCTACGGCGAGATCTTCGAGGCCGCGGGCTGGCGGGTCGAGACGCTGAAGTGGTCGCGCCGACAACGCGACGCCTTCTCGAAGCCCGGCGGCGACGCCATCCGCAACTGGATCGATAGCGCGCCAAACGACCTCTACGCCGCGCTGACCTATCAGGGCGGCAAGGCCTGGCGCGAACGGCTGGTGGCGGATCTCGCGCAGGACAAGCCGGCGCTCGACCTGATTGCTTCTTACAGCGACGACGACCTCGCGCTCTTAATGACCGAGCTCGGCGGCCACTGCCTGGAGACGGTATTGGAGGCCTTCGACCACGCCGCCCAGGACGACGCGCCGCGCCTCTTCATCGCCTACACCGTCAAGGGCTGGCGGCTTCCATTCCAGGGTCACAAGGACAACCACGCCGGCCTGATGAATCCCGGCCAGATCGCCGAGCTGCGCACGCGGCTGAGCGTGAAGGAGGGCGAAGAGTGGGACGCCTTCTCGGGTCTGTCGAAAGCCGATCAGAGCGCGCTTCGGCGGCTGGTCGACACCGCGCCTTTCGCCGCGCGCGACAACGGCTTGAGAAAAGCGCGCACCATCTCCACCCCCTCGGCAGATCAGTTGCTGAAGGCTGTCGAGGGCGACGCCGAGCAATCCACTCAGACCGCCTTCGGCAAGGTCATGTTCGAGATCGCCAAGACCACCGACGAGTTCGCCGGGCGCGTGGTGACGACCTCGCCGGACGTGACCGTCTCGACCAACCTCGGCGCGTTCGTGAACCGCCGCCACGTCTTCCAGCGTCGCGCCCACGAGGATGTCTTCAAGGCCCGCCGCATCCCCTCGGCCCAGGTCTGGACCATGGGCGAGACCGGCCAGCACATCGAACTCGGCATCGCCGAGAACAACCTCTTCATCCTGCTGGCGGCGCTCGGCCTCTCGGCCCCGCTGTTTGGCGAGCGGCTGTTTCCGGTCGGCACGCTTTACGACCCGTTCATTGCGCGCGGCCTCGATGCGCTGAACTACGCCTGCTACCAAGACGCCCGCTTCCTGTTGGTCGCCACGCCATCCGGGATCACGCTGGCGCCCGAAGGCGGCGCCCACCAGTCGATCAACTCCCCGCTGATCGGCATGGCCCAGCCCGGCCTCGACACCTACGAGCCCGCCTTCGCCGACGAGACTGCCGTGCTGATGGCCCGCGCCTTCGAGCGGATTCAGCAGCCCGACGGCGGCTCGACATACCTGCGCCTGTCCACCCGCGTCCTCGCCCAACCAACCCGGGCCGACGGCGCATGGCGCGATGGAACGTTGCGCGGCGCCTACTGGCTGAAAAATCCGTCCCCGGGCGCGCGTCTGGCCATAGCCTACTGCGGCGCGGTCGCTCCGGAGGCGCTTGCCGCGTTCGAGGCGCTGATCGAGGACGAGCCCGGCGCGGGCCTGCTCGCGGTCACCTCGCCGCACCGTCTGCACGCCGACTGGACGGCGCGCGGCCGCGCCCGATGGACGAAAAGCGAGACAGGTGGAGACGAGACAATCGAGGACATTCTGGCCCCTCTCGCCCCCGACG
>Ga0157373_10001286_pt1 | contig 19162 bp, 14 predicted proteins | sample C65metaG_FD_113460 | JGI IMG/M metagenome (GOLD analysis project Ga0157373, IMG submission 113460) | Corn rhizosphere microbial communities from Kellogg Biological Station, Michigan, USA - C6-5 metaG | ecosystem: Host-associated > Plants > Roots > Rhizosphere > Soil | place: USA: Michigan... | reverse complement strand
TTGTGTTTAACCTTCCACTGTGCGCCCATTACTCACTCTCTTGATCTGTGGCGCCGAGACATCTATTGGCCGACGCGTGGCGCCAAGTTTATACGGCCTAAAGTCGGCAATCGACCAAAAAAACGCAATGTGGAATCGACATCTTCACCAGAGCTTGTAGGGGAATTCTGAAAAACGCCTTTGACATGACCATTCAACGCTGCGGTTTCGTACCCTCTCAGGCCCGTATTGCCTGACAGAGCCCGTTCGAATGCTCAATGACAAGGAAAGTCCTTTTACCCTGACCCTGACCGACAGCGGTCTGTGCCTGCCGGTGGTGCGTTTTCACGGCGAGGAAGCGCTCAACCAGCCCTACCGTTTCGACATCGAACTGATCGGTTTGGCCCCCGCCGTGGCGCCGGGCACATTCCTGCACCAACGGGCCTTTCTGCGTCTGGACGACCATCATGGAATCCACGGCGTGATCGACAGTGCCAGTTGCGAACATCGCGGTACGCACCGGATCGGCTATCGCGTGACGGTCGTGCCGCGCTTGCACAGGCTGGCTCAGCCGAGCAAACGGCGAGTGTTCGTGCAACAGAGTGTGCCGCAGATTCTCCAGCAGTTGCTCACGGAAAACGCCCTGCCCGCCGACGGCTACCGGATTGAAATGACTGTCGGCCGCTACCCGATCCGGCCTTTTTGCATCCAGTACGAAGAAAGCGATCTGGCGCTGCTGCACAGGCTTTGCGAGGAGGAAGGCATTCACTACCACTTCGAACACCGGATGGACGGACACGTTGTCGTGTTTGCCGATGACAGCCTTAGTCTGCCGCAAACGCCGGTACTGGTTCCGTTCAAGGCCTGTGAGCAAACGCCTTCTCCCTGCATCACTTCGCTGTACCAGCATCATCACGCCGCGCCCGTCGCCACGCTGCATGCCGTGCGTAACCGAGGGCAGCGGGCGATCAGCGACGAGGCCGCCAACCACATCACGGCAAATCCCTTGCCGCAGGCATCTTCCCTCGAACAACGACACCACGAACAACGCAGCCGTCGATATCTGGAACGGCAACGCTGCCAGCATCGCACGATCAACGGCCGCAGCGACCGGATCGGCTTGCTCAGTGGACAACTGCTGCAAGTGTCGGCGCATCCGGTCAGCCACTTCAACGAACAATGGCGGCTCACCTCGATACGTCATCACGGGCAACATCCGTCGATTCTTGACCCGACCCCACCCCTGCACCGCTACGAAAACGATTTTACCGCCCAGCCCTGGTCAAGCGATTTTCGCCCGGCGCTCAACCAACCGCGTCCAGGCATTGCCGGTTATCACCTGGCGCTGGTGCTGGGACCTGCCGGGCAACCGGCGCAGCTCGATGAACAGGGTCGGGTCGCCGTCAGGCTGTGGCCCTCGGAACATCTGCAAACCCTTGATGACGAGGCGATCTGGCTGCCCATCGCGATGACTCGCGCCAATGGCCGAGTGGCACGGGAGGAACTGCCCTGCGCTGGCAGCGAAGTGTGGGTGAGTTTCCTTGACAGCGACCCCGACCGGCCGATTCTGTGTCTGGGCAACTCACGCAAGCCCACACCTCGCGAACCACCCGCACGTGACAGTCTATTACTCGACTGGCTACTCGACAGCGGCGCACGCTGATCCCTTTGTAAGAGTGGCCGCAGGCTGCGATCTTTTGATTTTGATCTTAAAAACCAGATCGAAAGATCGCAGCCTGCGGCAGCTTCTGCATCAACACGCCGTGCTTCAGGCTTTGTCAGCCTTGCCCGCCGCCGCAGCGAATTTCGCCAGACGCACATCCAGATGCCGAGGACGCCGCCCGTGATCTTCGGCGCGCTCCTTGCGGCGGATGGCGTTGCGCACCATCAACGAACCGAGGTAGCGGATTGGCTCCGGCGGGAAATAACCCAGCGGCCCGTTGACCAGCGGCGAACGGGTCCACGGGTTGTCCAGGCCCTGCACCAACGAAGCAAGAATCTGCCCGCCCATGTGGCACGGGCCGACGCCGCTGCCGGAATAGCCAAAGCCGTAAAACACATTGCCGGCGCTGCTCATCTGGCCGAAGAACGGCAAACCGGTGACCGAGCGATCCGACGGGCCGTTCCAGGTGGCATCGACTTTGACATCGGCAAACGCCGGGAAGAAGTCGGCGAGGCTATTTTTCAGCAGGCCGGCATAAGGCGATGGCTGATCGAACACCGGCAGCATGCGCCCGCCAAACGCGAAGGTGTTGCCACCCTTGCCGAGCATGATCCGGCCGTCCGGAGTGTTGTGGTAGTAGTGCACGAAAATCCGCGAATCGAGCACAGTGACCCCGCTGGTCAGGCCGATCTGCTGCAACAGATCCGGTCGCGGCTCGGTGATCAGCATGTCGCTGGAAACAATCGCCACGCTGCGTTCGAACTGTGGAAAGGCACGGGCCATCCACGCATTCATCGCCAGCACCACGCGATCGGCAACGATGCTGCCGTTCGGTGTTTGCAGGCGTGCCGGGCGTCCTTCTTCCAGCCCGGTCATTGCCGTGTTTTCGTGAATTTTCACACCCAACTGCAGCGCCACGCGACGCAAGCCACGCACCAGTTTGCCCGGTTGCACACTGGCCGCCGCCGGCGAGAACCAGCCTTCCAGATGCTTGTTCGAACCGGCCATGCGCTGCACATCGGCCAGCGGACGCTGGGTAAACGAGTTGATACCGTTGCGCTCCAGTGCAGCGATTACCGCATCGGTCGAGCCGACTTGCGCGCGGTTGGTCGCGGTGTACAGCGTGCCGTCGAGCCGATAATCGGCATCGACGCCGTACTGCTCACAGAACTCGCCGATCGCGTGGATACTGCGCTCCGATTCCTTGACCAGGCGCACCGCTTCCTCGACGCCAAACAAGCGTTCAAGGGTGAAATACTTCGCCGACCACGACAGTGCACACCCGCCATTGCGCCCACTGGCGCCGGCGCCGCAGATGTCCGCTTCGATCAGCAAGACATCGAGTTCGGGGTTTTGTTGCTTGAGCATGATCGCCGTCCACAACCCGGTGTACCCGCCGCCGACGATGCACACATCGGCGCGGACTTCGCCTTGCAACGGCGGGCAGATTTGCGAGGTGTCGGCCTGCAAGGCCTGCTCCAGCCAAAACGGTCTCATGGGGTTTCTCCAAGTCAGATGGCCACGACCCAGCCTGCCGCGAGCGTCGCAGCAGGCCACGAGGCAAGGGTTTCAGGAACGCAGGGGTTTGATCGTCAGCGGGCAATTGGGGATCGAGGCGCGCGGCTCCATCACGCCAACCGGTCGGCTGTTCCAGTGCGGAATCAGCACCAGCGCCGAGAACAGCGCGCAACCGGCGAAGACGATGAACACCGTCACCGAGTCGAAGTAACCCGGCAGCAAACCGCCAAGTACCGCACCAACCGAGCCGCAGCCGTTGACGAAACCGGCCGCCGTGGCGCCGGCCTTGGCTTTGCCGAAGTCGATCGCGGCGGCACCGCTGATCATCGAGTCCGGGCCATACAAAGTCAGGCCCATGACGAACAGCAGCGCGACCACCAGCAACACACTGCCGGTATGCAACGCGGCCATAAACAGCGCCAGCGTCACGGTCAGCGCCAGCAAGCTCAACACGCAGGCCGGCATCCGACGGGCGCCGAACAGTTTGTCCGAGGCCAGGCCAATCAGGATCGGCCCGAGCAACCCGGCCAGTTCAAACGAAGTGGGAATGATCGCCGCGCCGACCTTGCCGACACTCGGCATCTGTTCAAAGACAATCACCGGGCCCCACAACAGAATCGCGTAACGCGCCGGTTTCAACATGAAATACGCCAGGCCCAACACCAGCACCGTGCGGTTACGCAGGATTTCCTTCAAGGGCTCCCAGACGCTGAGCTTGCTGTTGGCTTCGGTTTCTTCCGCCGTCAATTCAGGTTCCGGCTCGACCGCCGGCAAGCCGACGTCTTCCGGCTTGTTGCGCTGGAAGATAAAGAACAACACCGCCACCACGGCGACCACCACCGCACTGGAAATGAACGCCGCGTGCCAGGTGCCCACCAACGTATACGCCCACCAGCCGGCGAACGGCGACGCTACCAGACCACCAAACGCGTAGCAGGAACTCCATAACCCGAGCACTCGCCCGCGTTGTTGGGAGGGGAAAAAACTGCCGAGGTTTTTGCACAATCCCGACCATCCGGTGGACTGCGCCAAGCCCTGAATCAACATGCAGGTGGCGAAGATTGGCAACGTCGCGTAACTGCCCATCACCAGCGCCGCTGCGGCGGAAATCAGCAAACCGCCGAGCACCACGACCCGTGGGCCAAAGCGGTCAGCGAGCATGCCCCAAGTGAACTGGCCGAGGGCATAAGCCGCCAGATAGATCGCATCGAGGTTGGCCATGGCCATCTTGTCGAGCATGAAGGTCGGGTCTTCGGCGATGCCGAGTTTGGCCACCGAAAACGCTTTGCGGGTGAAATAGAAAGCGGCGTACGCAAGCCAGGTAATCGCGAAAATCTGCACGCGCCAACGCGCAATGGTGCCGATGTGCTTGTTCATGGTGGTTCTGACCTCAGGGTGTGAGTGTGCTGGCAGAATCGTTAAGAAAAACGCCTGTGTTTTTATTGTTGAGCACTGCGATATCACCCCGTCCCTGTGGCGATATCGGTCAGATGAGTCCTGTTGTTGCACGCACAGGCTCATGGCTACCGTGCGGCCCGAGCGGGCAGTCAGCGATGGCGTGAGCCGATCAAAGCAATTACTGTTTAATAAATAAAATCGATTTATCGTATTTCACACATAAGCTCAGCTTGTTACTGACTAAACGATCAGGTGACTGCATGTCGGTGTCCCACGCCCAACTCAAAGCCTTCCACGCCGTGGCTGTGCATGGAAGCTTCACCAAAGCCGCCGAGCGCCTTTTTCTCACCCAACCGGCGATATCCGACCAAGTGCGCAAACTCGAAGAGCGTTTTGGCGTTTTGCTGTTTCACCGCAATAAACGTTCCGTACGCCTGACTGACCTGGGCGAACGCTTGCTGGCGATCACCCAGCGCCTGTTTGTGATTGAAGCCGAAGCACAGGAACTGTTGCAGGAATCCCAGGCCTTGCAGACCGGCAGCCTGATTCTGGCAGTGGATGCGCCGGTCCACGTGCTGCCGCAAATCGCGCGGTTCTGCGAGCGCTATCCGGGGATCAGCGTAAAGATCGAGACCGGCAACACCGATGAATCGTTATTTCGCCTGTTCAACTATCAGGCCGATCTGGCGTTGCTCGGCCGCGATGTCAGTGATGAACGCTTGCTGAGCGTGCCGCTGCGCAATGATCCGATGGTCGCGTTCGTGTCGCGCCATCATCCGTGGGCCGCGCGTGAATCGATCTGCCTGGCAGACCTGGATGACACGCCGCTGGTGTTGCGTGAGCACGGTTCGGTAACCCGGCAGACGCTGGAAGAGGAAATGGCCCGCGCGGGGTTTCGCATTCGTCCGGCGATTCAGGTTGAGGGCCGGGAAGCGGCGCGTGAGGCGGTGGTGGTCGGGATTGGCGTTGGCGTGGTATCGGCGGCGGAATTTGGTGCGGACTCGCGGGTGTGCGCGTTGCCGATTGTCGACTGCACCCGACGGTTGACGGAGACGCTGGTGTGCTTGCGCGAGCAAAGTAATCGACGGGTGGTGGCGACCTTTCTCGATATGGTCCGCCAGAGTCTTGTGTGAACCGTGATGGCCCCTTCGCGAGCAAGCTCGCTCCCACAGGGGTTACGCATTCCAAATGTGGGAGCGAGCCTGCTCGCGAAGGGAGCGACTCGGTGTATCAGGCCGGCGCCAGACCAAAGAACGCCTGAATCAGGCGCAACTCCCGCCGCCGCTCCATGCAGCCGATCATGTGCCGATTGACCAGCCCTGCCCCGACAATCGGAATCGCCACCACGCGCGGGTCATGGCTGACCTCCACCGATGACACCACGCCAACGCCCAACTCGGCCGCCACCGCTTCGGTCACCGCCTCACGGCTGTCCAGTTCCAGCAACACGCGCGGATGGATCGACGCCTGCGCACAGGCGTCATCAAATGTACGCCGGGTGATCGAACTCGGCTCACGGAGCACCATGATCACCTGATCCAGTTCCTTGAGTTTCACTTCCCCGGCGCGCATCGCCCACGGGTGCCCTGCCGGCACCAACGCGCAGATCCGTGATTCGCTCAACGCTTGCAGATGCAGGCCTTTGCGCGGCTCGACCTCGGTCAACACCGCAACATCCGCGTGTTCCGACAACAATGCAGCGAGGGTTTCCTGAGCATTGCCCAAGCGCAGGTTCACCGTAATTCCCGGATACCGCGCGCGCAGGCTCGCCAACATTGGCATGACCATATGCGGCCCGTCCGCCGCCACTTCCAGCCGCCCGGTCAGCAACTGTCGATTGGCCTCGAGCATCGTTTGCGCCTCTTCCGCCAGGCCAAACATCGCGCGGGTAATCGCCGCGAGTTTGGTGCCCTCCTCGGTCAGTTCCACCCGTCGCGCGGTGCGCCGCAAAAGGGTGATCTGGTAGTGCTCCTCCAGCGCCTTGATGTGCCCGGTAACCGCCGGCTGACTGATGAACAAGCGCGCGGCGGCACGGGTGAAGCTGCCTTCACGGGCCACGGCGTCGAAGGCGCGGAGCTGGAACAGGTTCATGAATAACTCTCACTGATGGCTGGCATAACAACGAACAATTTGATTGATGCAACGGCGAATTGCAACGTATGCCCCGTAGCTTCATCCCACAGCGCTATCCGAGGACACACGAATGAGTATTGCCGAACCCATCCTGCTCACTCCCGGCCCGTTGACCACTTCGGCCCGCACCCGCCAGGCGATGATGGTCGACTGGGGGTCATGGGATGACCGCTTCAATCAACTGACCGCCAGCCTTTGCGAACAACTGCTGGCGATCCTCAACGGCGCCGCGACTCACCACTGCGTACCCTTACAGGGCAGCGGCACCTTCGCTGTTGAAGCGGCCATCGGCACATTGGTGCCGCGTGACGGCAAAGTCCTGGTGCTGATCAACGGCGCCTACGGCAAGCGTCTGGCGAAGATTTGCGAAGTGCTCGGTCGCTCATTCAGCACCTTCGAAACCGCTGAAGATGAACCGACCACCGCCGCCGACGTCGACCGCTTGCTGCGCGCCGACAGCAATATCACCCACGTCGCCCTGATCCACTGCGAAACCAGCACCGGGATTCTCAATCCGCTGCCGGAGATTGCCCAAGTCGTCGCGCAACACGGCAAACGCTTGATCATCGACGCCATGAGTTCCTTTGGCGCACTGCCGGTGGACGCGCAGAAAGTGCCGTTCGACGCACTGATCGCCGCTTCCGGCAAATGCCTGGAAGGCGTGCCGGGGATGGGTTTTGTCTTCGCTCGCAAAGAGTCTTTGGCCGCAGCCGCTGGCAATTCGCACTCGCTGGCGATGGACCTGTATGACCAGCACGCTTACATGATGAAAACCGGTCAATGGCGCTTCACCCCGCCGACTCACGTGGTCGCGGCGCTGCACGAAGCGCTGCTGCAATACAACGAAGAAGGTGGCCTGCCGGCACGCCATGCGCGTTATGCCGCCAACTGCCAGGCGCTGATGGACGAGATGGGCAAACTCGGTTTGCGCAGCTTCCTGCCAGCGGCGATTCAAGCGCCGATCATCGCCACGTTCCATGCGCCGCAAGATCCGCGCTACCAGTTCAAGGATTTCTACGAACGCGTGAAGGCCAAGGGTTACATCCTTTATCCGGGCAAATTGACTCAGGTCGAGACGTTCCGTGTCGGCTGCATCGGCCACGTCAGCCCGGGCGAAATGCGCCAGGCCGTTGCCGCGATCGGTGAAGTGCTGCGCGAGATGGAAGTCCTCGAAATCTAAGAACACCACCAATCCCCTGTAGGAGTGAGCCTGCTCGCGATGAGGCCGTGTCAGTCGACGAAGATGTTGAATGATCAACCGCTATCGCGAGCAGGCTCACTCCTACATTTGAATTGCATTGCCAACTCAGGAATCTGATCAACATGAACTACGTCAATCCAAACAAACTGCAAGCCGCGATCCTCGACTGGGCCGGCACCGTGGTCGATTTCGGCTCGTTCGCACCCACGCAGATCTTCGTCGAGGCCTTCGCCGAATTCGACGTGCAGGTCTCCATCGAAGAAGCGCGTGGCCCGATGGGCATGGGCAAGTGGGACCACATCCGCACCCTCTGCGATCAGCCGCAAGTGGCCGAGCGTTATCGCAAGGCGTTCGGCCGCACGCCGACCGACGATGACGTCACCGCCATCTACAACCGCTTCATGCCGCTGCAGATCGAGAAGATCGCCGAACACTCGGCGCTGATTCCCGGCGCACTGGAAACCATCGCCAATCTGCGTCAGCAAGGCATCAAGATCGGCTCCTGTTCCGGCTACCCGAAGCAGGTGATGGACAAGGTCGTCGAACTGGCCGCCACCAACGGCTACGTCGCTGATCATGTGGTTGCCACCGACGAAGTGCCAAATGGCCGTCCGTGGCCGGCTCAGGCACTGGCCAACGTGATCGCGCTGGGCATCGACGATGTCGCAGCGTGCGTGAAGATCGATGACACCGTGCCGGGCATTCTCGAAGGCCGCCGCGCCGGGATGTGGACCGTGGCGCTGATCTGCTCAGGCAACGCACTGGGTCTGGATTACGCCGGTTTCCGCGCCTTGGGCAGCGATGAACTGGCCAGCGAGCGCAAGCGCATTCACGCGCTGTTCGAAGGCTCGCGCCCGCATTACATGATCGACACCATTACTGATTTGCCGGAAGTCATCGCCGACATCAACAAGCGTCTGGCCAACGGCGAGATGCCGCAATCGAGCTGATCCCTGCCGCTTGCTGCAAAGAAAAACGCCAGTGTCTGCACGACGCTGGCGTTTTTTATTGGCAAGCCCTGACTCAGAGCATTGAAAGTCCGATCAGCCTCAGGCAAATCCGCCAAAGCGGATTACAGTTAAAGCATGCCGTCGGCCAAGAACGGCAGGTTTGAACCCTGATCTGTGAGGAAACACCGTATGCCGTGGACAAGTTCCGAATCCCGCTACAGCACCGTCTCGGTCCTGTTGCACTGGCTGATGCTGGTCCTGTTGGTGCTGGTGTACGCCAGCATGGAGTTGCGCGGTCTGTTTCCCAAAGGCAGTGGCGGGCGCACGCTGATCCGCGAAGTGCATTACATGCTCGGCCTGACCGTGTTTGTGCTGGTGTGGTTTCGCCTGCTCGCGCGCAGCATTGGTCCGGCACCAAAAATCTTCCCCGCCTCACCGCAATGGCAAACCGTGCTGGCGCGGCTGATGCACTGGGCCTTGTACCTGTTCATGATCAGCATGCCTATCCTGGGCTGGCTGATCACCAGCGCCGAAGGACATCAGGTGATGTTCTACGGTTTTGACCTACCGCTATTGGTGGCGGAAAACAAAGCCTTCGCCAAGCAGGTCGAACACTGGCATGTGCTGATCGCCACGATCGGTTACTGGTTGATCGGCCTGCATGCACTGGCGGGGATTTATCACCACTATGTGGTGGGCGATAACACGCTGCTGCGGATGATGCCCAAGCGCGGTTGAATATCAGCGGCTGGCGCTAAACCCACGCCGGCCCTGCAAGCCTCCGGTATGAATGAAGATCAGCCGCGTGCCGGACGCGAACCTGCCTGCCTCCACCTGTTGCTTGAGTGCCAGCAATGCCTTGCCGGTGTACAGCGGCTCCAGTGGGACGCCGCTGGCCTGCTCGGTCTGCTCAATGAACGCGAGCAGCAGCGGATCGACCTTGGCAAAACCGCCACGGCTGGCATCGATCAACTCATAGTCGGCAGTGGCCAGTCCGGCTGACCGCATAATCGACTCGACCTGCGGCGCCACGCCGTGATCCTCAGGAACTGCCAACGCGCCATAGACCCGGTGCGCACCCGCCTCGGCGAGGACAAGCCCGGCGAGTGTCGTCCCCGTGCCGCAGGCCAGCCACCAACCGTGATAGTCGCTCCAGCCCAGCGTAGGCAATTGCGCTTGCGCCTGTTCCTTGATGGCTGCACAACCGAGCGCCCCTGCAAGTCCACCTCCCCCCTCAGGAACCGCTTGCAGATTGGGGTATTGCTCGTGCCAGGGTTGCCAGAATCCCGGCTCGTTGCGCGCGCGATAACCGCCATAACCCAACCAATGCAATTGCATGCCGCACGCCTGCAGATCCAGCACCGTGGGAGTTTCCTGCGCATGCCCGCGCAGCAGCCCCACGGTTTGGAAGCCCAGCCGTTTCCCCGTCGCCGCCAACGCGTGCAGATGATTGGAGTGCGCACCACCGAGACTGATGACGCCCTCGGCACCCATACGGTCGGCGGCTTTGAGGTGTTCGACGAGTTTGAACCATTTGTTGCCGCTGATCAGCGGGTCGATATTGTCGAGGCGCAGGATGGCCACTTCAATGCCGGCGGTTGCGAGCCAGTCGAGGTGAAGGTGTTCGAGAGGGGCTTGGGGTAGCCAATCGGTGGGAGGCAAAAGCATGAGCGGCGATTCGATCTGGACAGAGCCAGCATTCTAGTCGCTCACAAGTCACCATCGCGAGCAGGCTCACAAGGTTTACGATGTGCACAAATCCTGTGGGAGCGAGCTTGCTCGCGAAAGCGGAGTGTCAGTCAATATATATGTCGACTGACACGATGCCTTCGCGAGCAGGCTCGCTCCCACAGGTTCAGCGGTGGAGCTTAAAGTTCAGCAGCGAGGCGCGAGCCTTGGTTGATCGCGCGTTTGGCATCCAGCTCAGCCGCGACATCGGCACCACCGATCAGGTGCACGTTTTGCCCCGCTTCCACCAGACCGTCATGCAATTCACGCAGCGGATCCTGCCCCGCGCAGATCACGATGTTGTCCACCGCCAGCACTTGCGGCTCGCCGGTTTCGCCGATGCGGATATGCAGGCCTTGGTCATCGATGCTCAGGTATTCAACGCTGTTGAGCATTTGCACCTGCTTGTTCTTCAGACCGGTACGGTGAATCCAGCCAGTGGTTTTACCCAGACCATCGCCGACCTTGGTTTTCTTGCGCTGCAACAGAAACACTTCGCGGGCCGGCGCGTGCGGTGCGGCTTTGATCCCCGCCACGCCACCACGGGCTTCGAGTTGCGTATCGATGCCCCACTCTTTCCAGAACGCGGCGCGATCCTGGCTGGTGGCCACGCCTTGGTGAACGAGGAATTCCGAGACGTCAAAACCGATACCGCCGGCGCCGATCACCGCCACGCGTTTACCCACCGGCTTGCGCTCAAGGATCACGTCCAGGTAGCTCAGCACCTTGGCATTCTCGACTCCCGGAATTGCCGGCACGCGCGGTGCAATGCCAGTGGCGAGGATGATCTCGTCGTAACCGCCTTCCACCAGTTTCGCGACATCGACGCGGGTGTTCAGGCACACCTCGACATTCGTGGTCTGCAACTTGCGTTTGAAGTAACGCAGGGTTTCGAAGAACTCTTCCTTGCCCGGCACGCGTTTGGCGATGTTGAACTGGCCGCCAATTTCGCTGGCCGAATCGAACAGGGTCACTTGATGGCCACGCTCGGCAGCCACGGTCGCGGCGGACAAACCGGCAGGGCCGGCGCCAACCACAGCGATTTTCTTGATCTGCTGCACCGGCAGATAATTGAGTTCGGTTTCGTGGCAGGCACGCGGGTTGACCAGGCAACTGGTCAGCTTGCCGCCGAAGGTGTGATCGAGGCACGCCTGGTTGCAACCGATGCAGGTGTTGATTTCGTCAGCGCGGCCTTCAGCGGCCTTGTTGACGAAGTCCGGGTCGGCGAGGAACGGCCGCGCCATCGAGACCATATCGGCATCGCCTTCAGCCAGAATCTGCTCGGCGATTTCCGGGGTGTTGATACGGTTGGTGGTGATCAGCGGAATCTTCACCGAACCGCGCAGCTTGGCGGTGACCTTGCTGAATGCAGCACGCGGCACTTTGGTGGCGATGGTCGGGATCCGCGCTTCGTGCCAGCCGATGCCGGTGTTGATGATGGTTGCGCCGGCCTGCTCGATGGCTTTGGCCAGGGTAACGATCTCGTCCCAGGTGCTGCCGCCCTCGACCAGGTCGAGCATCGACAGACGGAAAATAATGATGAAGTTCGGCCCTACCGCCTCGCGCACACGACGAACGATTTCCACCGGCAGGCGCATGCGGTTTTCGTAGCTGCCGCCCCAGCGGTCGGTGCGGTGGTTGGTGTGTGCGGCGAGGAACTGGTTAATGAAATAACCTTCCGAGCCCATGATCTCGACACCGTCATACTCGGCGGTTTGCGCCAGTACCGAACAGGTGACGAAATCGCTGATCTGTTTCTCGATGCCTTCCTCGTCCAGTTCTTTGGGCTTGAACGGGTTGATCGGGGCCTGAATCGCGCTCGGCGCGACTTGTTTCGGGCTGTAGGCATAACGCCCGGCGTGGAGGATCTGCATGCAAATCTTGCCGCCCGCGTCGTGCACCGCGCGGGTGACGATGCGGTGCTTGAGCGCTTCTTCCTCGGTGGTCAGCTTGGCCGCCCCGGAGTACACGCCGCCCTCGTCGTTCGGGCCGATACCACCGGTGACCATCAGGCCAACGCCGCCACGGGCACGTTCGGCGAAGTACGCCGCCATGCGCTCGAAACCGCCCGGTTTTTCTTCCAAACCGGTGTGCATCGAACCCATCAGGGTGCGGTTGCGCAGCGTGGTGAATCCCAGGTCCAGCGGGGCCAACAGGTGCGGGTAGTGAGCGGCGGTCATCGGTAACTCCACAACGAGCAATCACGGAAAAGTTGCGGGCGCTCTGCGGCTCCCGTCAGTCATGTTCGACAGACTAAGAGTCGCATCGCTGTCACTCAATGACCGTAACTGACAACTTATTGATCCAAATGCGCAGCACCCCTTGGCAATCAGGTCCATGGGCCCTACCCTAGTCGCCATACCCTGTACCCGGTAGCTGTTGGTTTTCATGCGCAAACTTTTGTACCTGTTTTTCTCCATGGCCCTCGTCGCCGCCCTGACCACCTACGCCATGTGGGCGGCGGACCGGCCGGCGGGCCATTACCTGTCGGACTTACGCATTAAAGTGGCGGTCGATCAGGGCATCCCCGCCGATCGTGGCAATCTGCTGGGCATCCAGCCTGAGCTGTTTCCCACCGATTATCAAAGCACCGAGCGCTTGCACCGCAAGCTCGCAGCCTATCTGCAGCAAGCCCAGGATCAAGGCCTGCTGAACGATAAAACCGTCGTGGTGCTGCCGGAGAACGTCGGCACCTGGCTGCTGCTCAGCGGCGAGAAAGATGAGCTGTATCAGGCCCCGACCCTCGCCGAAGCAATGAACTGGCTGGCGGCGAGCAATCCCTTGCTGTTCGCCCGCGCCTGGCTCAGCGCCAACGGCAGCGACCGCCTCAACGACGCGTACCTGCGGATGAAAGCCAAGGCGATGGCCAAGGATTACCAGGCGCTGTTCGGTGGTCTGGCCAAAGAATTTCACGTGACCCTGGTGGCCGGCTCGATCGTGTTACCGGAACCCAGCGTTCGCGATGGCCAGCTCAAACCCGGTAGCGGTGCCCTGTTCAACAGCAGCGTGGTGTTCGGCCGCGATGGCGTGCCGCTGGGCCAGCCGCAACGGCAGATGCACCCGGTATTCGATCAGCGCGAAGTGCTCGAAAGCGCAGACAAACACGCGCTCAACGTGGTCGACACCCCGGCCGGACGCCTTGGCGTATTGATTGGTAGCGACAGTTGGTACCCCGACAATTACCGCAAACTCGACGAGCAAAACGCACAATTGGTCGCGGTACCGGCGCAGGTATTCGGTCAAGGTGCGTGGAATCAGCCATGGCGCGGTTACAAAGGTTCAAGCACACCGGGGTCGGTCAGCCTAAAACCCGGTGAAGTCACCGAAGGACAAGCCTGGCATCGACTGACACTGACCGCGCAACCACCGAGCAGTCGAGCGATTGCCGGCATCAGTGTGTTCCTGCGCGGGCAGTTCTGGGACAAGGCCAGTGCCGGTCAGAGTTTCCTCAGCAGCAACGGTCAGCAGTTCGCCGATGGCGATGCCCGGGGCGCGCGTTTGTTGAACATCTGGTTGTAAGCCATGAAGCCCCTGCCGATGCGCCTCGGGGACCTGTCGGTAGGCTTTGTTCACAGCCTCGCCGACGCCGTGCGCAGTCATGGGGCGGATCCGCAGTCGTTGCTGGAGCAATATGGTCTGGACGCCGCGCGACTGGCCGAGGCCGGGGCGCGTTTGTCGATTCCGCGCTATATGCGCCTGGGCCACGCGGCGATTCAGTTGACCGGCGATTCGGCGCTGGGCCTGCGCATGGGCCAGCTCAGTCGCCTGAGTCAGGCGGGGCTGGCCGGCGTTACCGCCGCACAGGCGCCAACCGTGCGCGAAGCCGCGCGCTGTCTGATCCGTTTCGAGGCGTTGTACGGTTCCAATTATCGCGGTCAGTCCAGTTTCCATGAAGATGCCCATGGCGCGTGGCTGCGTTTCTATTCGATCAGCCCGTACAACGCCTATAACCGTTTTGTCGTGGACTCGATCATTGCCGGATGGCTGCATCAGCTCTCCAGTGTCAGCCGCGAACCGCTGCGCGCCGAACGCATTGAAATCGAATTCGATGAGCCGGATTACCGCGAGGCGTACGACTTGCTGGGGGATTGCCCGATCCAGTTCGGTGCCGAGGGCAATCAACTGCGCCTGAGCCTGAACAGCCTCGCACAGCGCAATCCCGAGCATTGCCCGAGTACCTGGCGGCATCTGCTGCAACTGTGTGAACGCGAGCTGGAGCAATTGACTCGCACCCGCAGCCTGCGCGAACGCATCACTCAACTGTTGGGGCCATTGCTCAATGGTGGCCGGGAACCCGACCTGGAAGAAGTGGCGGCACGCCTGAAGCTGCCGACCTGGACGTTGCGGCGCAAACTGGCCGAGGAAGGCACGCAGTTTCGCGCAATCCTCAATGATACTCGCCGGGACCTGGCGATGACTTACATCCGCGATACCGAACTGGCATTCGGTGAAATCGCCTACCTGCTGGGTTTTGCTTCAGCCGAAGCGTTCCAGCGCGCCTTCAAACGCTGGAGCGGTCAGACGCCCGGCGAATTCCGCCGCAGTCACCGCAAAACGGCCTGAAAGCAGCTGCGAGCTATAAGCTGCAAGCTGCAGGTTAAAGCTCGGTGGCGTCTTCGGCTGGCTCGGGTTGGTCCAGTTCAAAGTCCTGGTATTCGAGCAGCTCTTCTTGATATTCATCCATCGTGTAATCCCCCTGCTGCTCTCTTGAATGGGCCTGAGCAAATGCCCAGTGCCTCGAGCTTAACGTGCTCGTATGAAGGAAAAGTGAAACCCGGCCTTCATGAATAAAACGTAGCAGGTGGTCAGGAATTTATCGCAGGATTTTTGTCAGGGGAATGTAACGAGATTTTAAGCCCCCCCAAAAACTACTGTGGGAGCGAGCTTGCTCGCGAAGGCGGCCAGTCAGTCACATGCGTGCTGAATGTTCCGACGCTTTCGCGAGCAAGCTCGCTCCCAAAGAGGTTGCGGTGAGGCTGGATTATTGGCCGGACGCTGGCATCGCCGGAATCGGCTCGGATGGCGGGGGGATATCCGGGTTGGCCGGTGGCGTGATGGTTTCGGTCGCCGGTGCAGGTTCTGCACTCGGCGCCGGAGTGATCGGCGCGGCCTCTGCCGGTGGCGCAACCGGTTCAGACGTCACGGGTGCGGTTTCGGCAGGTGCGGGAGCGGGCTCCGCTGCAGGCGCCGGGGTTGCGGCGGGCGCAGGCGTTGGAGTCGGCGCTGGCACCAGCGCTGCCGGAGCAGGCTTCGCCTCAGGCACGCCGAGGTCAGTCTTCGGTTTCTCTTCAATGTGCGCAGCTTTCTTCGCATCCGTCGGCAGGAACTGCTCGACCAGGGTAAAGAAACGCTCGTAGAACTTCTGTGCCGTCACCGTCTCGCTGGCGACTTTGACCATCGAATCGTCGGACGAGCCGATCGGCATCGACACCGAGCCCAACACACCCACGCCGAGGCTGGCCGAGTTGTTGGTCTTCTTCAGCGCATAACGATCCTGCAAGGCGTTGGCGAACATCGTCGCATGGTGCCCGACACTGCCGTCATCGGCGCAGACCACGTTGAAGCTGATCTCCATGTGGGTGTCGCCGGTTTGCTGGAAGCTCTTGTGGCCACTGACCAGTTTCGGGTCACTGCTGGTGATGATGTAGCCCTGGCTAAGCAATGCACGGCGCGCCGCTTCGCAACTGACCGCGTCGGTCACCGGGTAATTGCGCGAAAACGTACCGGAGTCATCGAAGTTCTCATGCTCATACATCGGCTTGTCTTTCGAACAGCCGGCAACAGCGGTCAACAACAGCGCCAACCCGACAACACGCATGGGAGTGGAAATCAACATTGAACATCCTGAGAGAAAACAGTCCGGGGCGTATTGTGCAACAGATCACGCCCCGGCGGCGCATGGATTAGTGTCTTAAAGCAGTTACAACTCTATCGACCTTCAGTTGCGGGAAAAAGTCGCAATGCCAGATGATCGATGAACACGCGCAACTTTGCCGTGGCGTGGCGACTGGATGGCCATAGGACCCAGAACTGTCCGGTGTGTTCCAGATGCGTATCAAGCACGCGACGCAAACGGCCTTGAGCCTCGTCAACTCTGCACATGGATGCCGGCTCATGAACGACGGAAAATGGGTCGATTGGCAGACCGCTATCGCGAGCAGGCTCACTCCTACAATTGGAATGAGTACATCCGCAAAAAACAGCTCGGCTGTCAGGCCGCCTTCGCGAGCAAGCTCGCACACAGAAGAGCAACAGCAGAACGCATGCTGCTTCTGCTCCTCACCACTCAACAGGATGAGCGTTAGCTCGGCTGCAGCTTTTGATCTTGATCTGAAGGCCCGTCGGCAGGCTGAGTGGAGGGCTTGATCCGGGCGTGGGAGCGCAGCGACCGTTTGGCGAAGCCAAACACAGCGGGAGTAGGTGCAGCGAAGCAAACCGGAGACGCTGCGCCCGGAGCAATCCCGCAGCGAAGGAACCCCGAGCTTTAGCGAGTGGGCCGAACGTCAGGGCAAAGACCTTTGGTTCCTTTGGGGCGTTTGCCAAAGGGACTCGCCGTAAGGGCGAAACCGTCAGCGGCAAAACCCGCAGCAACGGATATTCACCCAAAACCCCAAGAACATGGTCGGCCCAAAGGCCGCCACTACCCAAAGCCCAAAAAAAAGCCCCGACCTATCAGGCCGGGGCTCTCATCACATCTCAGTCAACCATCAAAACCGCTTGATGTCCGCCTGAGCTTCCAACTGCTTGCGATAAGCAGCAAAGTCCTGCTGTCCCTCACGCGAAGCAAGGAAACGACGGTACTGAACCTTCTCTTCATCCGTCGGCGCCGCCGCTTCGTTAACACCATTCAGACGCACGATCATCAGACTGCCATCCGGCAACGTCACGCTGGTGAACGTCGGCTTGTCCTTCGCAGCCGGCTTCGGCATACGGAACAACGCTTGCAGCACCGCCGGATCAACACCTTCCTGACCACGGGTGGCCGCTTCAGTGGCTTTCCAGTTCTGACCCTCAACCGCCTTGTCCAACGGCGCCTTGCCATCGCGCAGATCCGCGATCAGCTTCTCGGCCTTGGTCTTGGCAGCCGCGCTGGCGTGCTCTTTGGTCAACTGGGTGCGGATCGCCGCACTCACGTTTTCCAGCGGCAGTTGCGCAGGCTTGAGGTGTTCCTTGGAACGCAGCACGATCACGGTTTCCGGATCCAGCTCGATGGCGGTGCTATTGGCACCTTCGTCGATCACTTCGGTGCTGAACGCAGCAGTAACCACGGCGCGGTTCGCCGCAACACCTTCGCCACCTTCACGGCCGAATGGCTTGGAGGTATGCACGGTCAGCTTCAGATCCGCCGCTGGCTGGGCCAGGTCAGAGGCTTCGAATGCGGAGTCTTCCAGTTGCTTGGTCGCCTCGACAAAACGCTGCTCGACCTGAGCGGCTTTCAGCTCGCGGGTGAGCTTGTCTTTCAGGCTGGCCAGGGTCGGCACTTCAGGCGCTTCCACACCCAACAGCTTGATCAAGTGATAACCGAAGTCGGTACGAATCGGCTCGGACACCTGGTCTTTCGACAAGGAGTACAAGGCTTTTTCGAACGCCGGATCGTAAACGCCAGGGCCTGCATAACCGAGGTCACCGCCGTTATTGGCCGAACCTGGATCCTGCGAGAACTCTTTGGCCAGCGCTTCGAACTTCTCGCCCTTGGCCAGACGCGCCTGAACGTCTTCAATCTTCGCCTTGGCCTGAGCTTCGGTGGTCTTGTCGTTCACTTCGATCAGGATGTGCGCGGCACGTCGCTGTTCCGACAGGTTGGCGATCTCTTTCTGATACGCCGCCTGCAGGTCTTCGTCCTTGACGGCAACCTGATCGAAGAACGAAGACTTCTTCAGTTCTACGTAATCGATGATCACTTGATCCGGAGTCATGAACTCCTTGGCGTGCTCGTCGTAGTAAGCCTTGACCTCGTCGTCGGTCAGTTTGACCGCCGCCGGGTCAGCCTTGACGTTCAGGGTCGCGAAATCGCGGGTCTGCTTTTCCAGACGGGCGAATGCCAGCACTTCGGCGTCAGTGACGAAACCGCTGCCTGCCACACCGGCACGCAGTTGGCCGATCAGCATTTCCTGAGCCAGCATCTGACGGAATTGCATACGGCTGTAACCCAGTTGACGGATCACCTGGTCGAAACGGTCGGAGCTGAACTTGCCGTCCACCTGGAATTCAGGTGTCTGCAGGATCACTTGGTCCAGTGCGCCTTCGGAGAAAGCGAATTTCGCTTGTTCTGCACCTTGCAGCAGCAGCTTGCGATCGATCAGACCCTTGAGGGCCGATTCGCGCAGCATTTTCTCGTCGAGCAAGGAAGCATCGAAGTCCTTGCCCAGCTGTTGCAGCAACTGACGGCGTTGCATATCAACGGCCTGGCTCAGCTCGTTCTGGCTGATTTCGTCACCATTGACCTTGGCCGCCTCGTTCTTATGAGTCGTGGCCTGGAAAATGGCATCGAAACCGGTCAGGGCCATCAATGCAACGATGACCCCGATAATGGTCTTGGCAATCCAGCCTTGTGAATTGTCCCTGATATTCTGCAGCATGCGTCCCCCAGAA